>RCUS01000784.1_pt1 | contig 19083 bp, 17 predicted proteins | sample 2166221 | NCBI WGS metagenome assembly RCUS01 (sample SAMN09932758, study PRJNA488358) | compost metagenome | isolation source: compost soil in cyclohexanecarboxylic | place: Germany: Experimental Botanical Garden | reverse complement strand
GTTTACCGTCGCGACCTGTCAAAGTCATGCCGTTGATGAGCAACGACCCACCGAGCCTAGAACGCTGAAAAAACGACCGCAACGGAAAACAGGCGTTGGGAGTATCTTTGGGAAACGCCCTACACGGAAGGGGTGAAATCTGATTTTGGGGGATTGCGCACCCCAAAACCCAGGCACAAAAAAAGACGCCCGAGGGCGTCTTCTTCTTTGGGATTTGGTGGGCCGGGGGGAGGTGAACCCATGAAACCATTTGAGATAAAAATGATATAAATCAACATGTTATATCGTCTATGGTTGAGGCTTTGCCACCCAAGCCTTGTAAATTTTGCCGCCCTGACGCTTTGCGAAAGAGCGCGGGATTATGAGTGAATTTTATGGAAAAGGAACGTATGCCGGAAGGCGTGATAATCCCGTCCATCATGCTTTTCTCGGTGGATACTCACGTGTACAGGTAGCCTGTACCAGGAGACGTGGGAGACGGAAGAGGCCCCTCCAGTACCTCGGCGTCCACTTGCCGGAGGTGATGCAGCGCCAGCAGGGTCGATTTCGGAGTGGGGGGAGTGGGGGCGGAAGCTGATGGTGACGTCGCTCGCTCGTCCTGCTCAGGTGCCTTGGTGGTGCCTCGCAGGCTTTCGGACATTTCTTCATGTTTGCTGTAGATCGCGTCTCGGAATACTCCCTCGGCAATCTCCAATGACGATCGGCTAATGGTGCCGTCCGCTTGCCGGGCGCCATTGATCTCCAGTGCCGTGTTTTCCGCAAAGGTCAGCAAGGGGCCTGGCTTTACGCGCTAGTTCCAATAATTCAGTCCATAGATTGAAATTGGTACTCAATCTAGCTGCCATTTTTAAAAATGGTCTATTTTTTTTGGTGCGTTACATTACCATAGTTTGAGTTTTTATTTGGCAATAAAAACCCGCCATTTGGCGAAATGCTGTTCACTTAATATCGCCAGAGCCACTTTGCGGCCCCAAGTTAACAGTATTGCGCAATTTGGCGGGGTTTTTATGATGGGGAAATATTAACGCATGAATACTTGGCGCGCTTCAAGTTGTTGTCTCCATTCCCTAACAAGAACAGGAAGTCTATGAAGAACTTCTCGGCCGAAAATCACCTCATCAATATACCCCATATGCAGCATGTCAATGATTCTACACAGGTAAGATCGGCCGCATTCCCACCACGTAAAGTAGTCATCGACGACTAACATGTGATGGACTCGCTGATGCCCTGCTTGTTCTAATTCGGTTAGTTCCATGCCATCTAATAGAGACTCATACACACCGTCAGCAACACGACTGCCGAAAGTGGTTGTGTAATAATATTCTTTGATTTCCCAAATGGCGATGGGATTAATTACAGCTGGAAATGCGCCGTCTACCCTACGTGAGAGTGTTCTCAAAGGCATGCGGTTGTGGGTAACGGTGGTCAAACTTCTTGGGTCGTAGTCGCAATTGTGCGCCCCGATATTTGCCTCAACCAACATATTAACCATGCCAGTAAGGAAGGCATAATTTCTCTTTTCTGCCTTCTGCTTGTTCAGAGGTAATGGGCAATTGGGCCGAAGTTGATCATGAAGCTGATTGAAGGCTTCTTCCGCTTGATCTTTGTTCATCAAATTGCCACGAACAAAGTTGTTCAATATCTCAGAGCGGTAAGTGAAGTAGTCGATCAATACATTGCCAAATTGTGTAAGGTTCCCGTAAGGATCTTCAATATGGGCTAATGATAAATCCAGCTTATTGAAAGCATGGTGTAGTTGCTGTCGGTTTGGTATAAGAATGGTTTTGCTGGCTCTGTCTGTATAGCCGACTTCCTGACTAATAGTGCGAACATTGGCCCAAAACTCTCTAGTCTGGCTCAAAAAACGGATATCAGCTTTCAAGATATTTCCTTATAAAATCCATTAATGGTACTCCAATGGCATCGCAAATTTTTTCTATCTCATATAAATCTAACCGCTGTTCGCCGCTCTCGTATTTACTAACAAACGATTGTGTTTCATTGATTCGCTCAGCGAGTTGCGCTTGAGTAATCCCGTTCTCAAGACGATATTGGCGAAGTAGTAAGTGATATCTATGAATTTTGGTCATTTACGGAATATAAAATATCTGGTAGGATATTCAAAATTAGAATATTGATCACTGCGGAGGGCGCCAAATTGGGGCAAATACAGCGAGATTTTTTTGAGGCAGAGGAACTGAAAACCCTACCTCTAAAATCCAAAGCGTTCAAAAGCCAACTACTGAAATGGGTAGGAAATAAGCAAAAGCAAGCTGAAGATATTATTAGTTATTTTCCTGAGTGTTACGGCACATATTTCGAACCATTTTTGGGGAGTGGAGGCGTCCTTGGAACTTTAAATCCAACCAAAGCTATAGCAAGTGACGTGTTCCCCCCGCTTGTAGAAATTTGGACGGCGTTACATAGTGACAAAGAGTCGCTTAAAAAATGGTATCAGGAGCGACATGAGTTAATAGCTATATTAGGAAAAAAAGAAGCATATAAGAAGGTTCTGGACTCTTATAATTCCACTCCTAACGGTGCTGATCTCGTCTTTATACTTCGCTCCTGCTACGGCGGGGTAGTGAGATTCCGGAAGAAAGATGGTTTTATGTCCACCCCTTGCGGGGCTCACAACCCTATGCCGCCTGAAAAATTTTCTCAGAGGGTTGATTTATGGAGCGAGAGAACAAAAGGTGTTGAGTTTTTCTTATGTGATTTTGAAGAGTCGATGGATAAAGCCAAACGAGGTGATTTGGTTTATTGCGACCCGCCCTATGTTGATAGTCAAGCAATTCTATATGGTGCTCAGTCCTTCTCTCTCAGTCGCTTGCTCAAAAAAATAGATGAATGTAAGCGTCGTGGTGTTTATGTTGCGTTGAGTATTGATGGAACGAAGTTTTCCGGAAAGAAGCTATGTGATGTGGATGTACCTGAAGGATTGTTTGAGCAAGAAGTGTTCATAAATGTTGGTCGTTCAATGCTGAAGCGATTTCAAATGGATGGAAAGAGTTTAGAAGGGCACTTAGTTACCGACCGGTTGCTGCTGACGTACTAAGCAAGTGTCTCGGGCTGATTGTTTAAGGGTTTTTGTAAATATGTTATCATGCGGGCATTTTAGCCCGCATGAAGTGAGGTCTTTATCGGGGCTGATATGATAATGTTAAAATAGTTTCAAATAAGTGGTGATTCATTTAAGTTGTGGGTAGTAAATATGGATTACTGTTAGCTTGTAGTGTTTAAGTATGAGTTAATTATGCATAATGTGAATCTTAGAAATTCAGTTATTGTAGCTGTTACTAGTTATTTGGATATTCTTGATGGTGAGATTCCAAACGGTGGAATTTACAAGGTTGTTACTGGTGAGGTTGAGCGTGAATTGTTTCGCTTTGTGTTTCGGCATTGCGGAGAGAATCAGAGCCTAGCAACGAAAGTATTAGGTATTAGTCGGGCTACATTTCGAAAGAAAATTACGGAATTTGGTCTGATCTGAGTGATTTCAACAGCACGTCCTAGGCGCACACGCGTACTGTTATTAGATGGCCAGCATGCCTATGCGCGGTTACGGAAAAATGACGAAATTACCATCATGCCTCGTTTATTCGAGGCATTTGATTCGTCTAGCTAAGGTGAAAACGAATCAGTGGTAGTTGTGTTTTTGTGAACCGATCTACCACTTATCAAAGACTTATTGTTTACGCCGATTTCTGTAAGTGTCAATTTCGGAAATTGGTGCTCGGTGAGTATATGTTCTGTTAATGCCTTAAACATTTCCAGTAGTTTTTGTTGTAACTCTAATTGTTTTTCTAGTATTTCATAAGACTCGCGAGCCAAATCTATTACATCTTGTTCAAGTGCTGTGCGTTGTTGCATCATTTTCTCTCCAGTTTATATTGTTGGTCATGATTCATATGCTCAAATCATCATCAATTTTTCGTTGATTACGTAAAGCGTCTTGCTTCGCTCTTGCGGCAGAGCGCTGTGCTGATTCGACAGCTTCGTGGCGTTTAGCCGTCAAGATCCGATCACTGTCAGCGTCCCCTGTATCCGCACCTGCAATGCCCCCTGCGACATCACTGATGGCGAGCCCAGCCGTGCCGACGCTCGCCAGGGGAGCACTACGTGGAGGTCCATAGGGAGACTTCACAGTTGGGCTTGTAACTCTTGTATGTGCTGATTGAGCAATTTTAGTTCCAGCTTCAAGGACTCGACTTGCTTTAGTAGCTGATTGTTGAGTGTTGTAGATAACTCGCTCTGCTCGTGCAATAACTGCATCAGCTTCTTTTCCAAAATCGTCACTTTTAATTACCTCATTGTTATTATTAGTAGGTGGGTTGCTAAGCTTATTAGCGAAATTGCTAGAACGATTTTCACGGATTGTGATGATGTCTCCGCGTTTTGTGCTGTTGAAGTTTTGTATTTCCGAATGGTTTTTTCCAGTTCTAACAACGCCAAGTATTTTTTCGAAACGTTTTTCGATAAGGTTTTGACGCTCTCGTACTGCTTGTTTATATCGTTCAGCAACTGCTGGTTTTGCGAGATAAGCTGCTCGTTCTGCACTCTTTGTTTTTGTGTCTGTAAGCTCAGCTGAGCTAGTGAATTGTCTGTCATAAATTTCTCCCTTCAGTCTTATAGATTTGTTTGCCCCTGGCGGCTTCATCGATACGTAGTTATCTCCAATGCGAGTGATTTCAAACCCCGCTCTTCTTGCTAAATCAATCAAATGGTCGCGGTTGTCAATTGCACCCTCTATTACGGCTTCTTTAAAGAAGTTATTGAGCGTGTCACGTGTCGCTTTTTTATCAGATGTTTCCCAATGGAGTTCTTTCGTCGCTCTAGCACGCAAGGGGTCTCGCGGATCGTCCAGGCCGTATTTCACATTGATGACATCGACCAGGGCGTCCATTTGACGAAATTTCCCTTCGCCGGGAGGCGCAGGATTCCATGCCCTATCCACTTCATAGTTGTGCCTCGGCAGCACGTAATGCAGCTCAAGCCGATCCAGATGGCTCTGCTTCACGATCAAGATATGCTGGTGTTCTGGTGCAATCCCGGCAAACAACACTTCTTTAAGCCGACCGTTAATGTCCGCAATCGCTTCACTTAGTCCAGATAGCTTGAGCTTTTCAGTGTCAGCATGGGTGAACGACAGCACGCCAGATGTGTATTTATGCTTGTGGTCGAGCGCATCGATCATCTGTACCATCAACGCTGGATCACCCTCGATAACTTCCGGCAGCGGATCGCGAGGCAGCCATATGCCTTCTTCTTTGTCACGATACCGGTCGTCAATGAAGTAATCGACAGGCCCGCTACCGCCGCCTCCACCGCTGCCTGAGTGCCTACTAAAGCCGTGCATGGCCATCAGTCTTCTCCCAGCGTTTCGGCTTTCAGCTCGGCTACAGAACGCTCAATGTCGATCAAGGCGGTGAGGATTTTGACGCTGTTGCTGTTGGCTTTGAATGTGTTGCAGTGCTTCGCAATCATGTTCAGCTGTGCGCCGAGTTTGTTGTAAGCAGCCGTCAATGCCAGCAGCTCTTTCGAGTTTTTCGGCGCATCTATACGCCGAACGGTTATCGTTGAGTTTCTCGCCGATTGCAGCAGCAATTGTGACAACGACATAAAATTGTCAGCCGCTTTTTTCTCAAGTTCGGCCTTAAGTGCTTTCCTCAACTTTACGTGTATGCGTGTAGTTGACAGTGGTTTGTTAGCACTCGATGCGTTTTCTTGTTCGCTCATATAATACCCATTCTTATTGTTTTTATGGTCTGGGGCGTGGGGGAACCCCACGGTGTGCAGGGTTCTAGGGTGAAACCCTAGCAAGGATCAGGGTGTACGAAGTACACACCCTGAGTAGCCTTGTTCTTAGTTAGTTTCGGTACGCAGTTTTTTATTGGCACGATACCGTCGTGCCCTTTGAGCGGCAGACATGGGCTGCTCGAATAGAGGTTTACGTCCTCGTTTCTGTATTGGATATACAGCGTCAAACATGTCGGGAGTAGTGTGGTCTCTTAGATCTTTAGCCATTGCAGTGTCCTTTATTATTGTTATTTTGTTTATTATATCACGTATTTTGTTATTTTAATTTCGCGTAAGAGTTTGTGTTATTGACATAGAAGTTGTCGATTGGTTGTTCTTGTGCCTATAGTTATTATTTATTTTTGGTTTTGCAATCTCTCAGTTATGGTAGGCGCATTCAAATGGAGGGCGTATGCTTTGTAAGGTGCCGGGAATAGCCATAAAACTAACTGGTGACCACCGTGCCTGTATATATTCAGTTGCGGAAGAGTTGTTCTTGCTGGCAGGGGATTTGCTCTGCCTTAAAAAGTATTGCGCTACCTTAATGCAGGATTCGGTAAAGTTTGAGCAATGGCCTGGCGGGCTTAAAACAGAAGTCGCGATCTTTTCATGTCGTATTCGAGCGTTAGAAGAGATCTACGCCAGAAGATTGCGTGAATTGCGTCTTGTAGACCAACCGGGCTCGAATGTTGTTTCGCTCAAACCACGCAGCGCAGTCAGCGTCGTTCCGTGCCCACTGTCATTAGCACAGCGACGGCAGAAGGCCTTCAAGACCAAGGAAGAGGTTTATGTGTTCGTGCTCGGCATGTGCGGCGTAGGCCTCCATCGCTACTGTGAGGCACATACGGTTGATTTGGACGCTGTCTTCAAGCCCATTGAGGACTGGTGGCGGCAAGTGGTGGTTGCTCAGGAACTCTGTACCCGTCTCCTAGCGCACGTCTCGGCAGATCCTGGGCGTCTGGGGCCAGGTGATTGGGTGTCAGGTCTGGAGGGGCTTAATCGTGAGCTTACACGGGCTGTGTGGCGATACCGGAGCAAGCGGGCTTGAATGAAGCGGAGCAGGTCAAGGCAGGGCAGCCGCTGTTGGCTGCCTTGTCTTGCCCTGCTGATCGGGGGAAAGGGGGGAACCCCCGGCAAGGGGTCAATAGGGTTGGTCAATTGTTTATGTGATTGACATAGGCAGCGGCTATCAATTTCGGGTTTTTCGATCCAGATATACAATTGGTGGTTATGAAAATGGTTCGCTAATATGAAGTCATCTAAAGCAGCGAGGCATATTAAGAAAGTGATTGGCCACTAGATCAATTGATCTAAACCTACTGCTGAGTAAGCAGCTTAGAAAATCCAATAGTGAATCCATTAATGAGATGTAAATCTGATCATTAAGCGATCGCTTGAGTGAGCCAATCACTTTCTTAATTTTCCTTGCCTGTTAAGCGCAAATCTTCAAAAGACTGCGCTTTTTGTGCATGTTTCTCTGATGAACTTGGACACGTCTATCTTGAGCCGCTGTCTTGACCGCCCGCTCCGCTGGTCGAATTCGCCAGCGTAGCAGGCGGTCGAAAGTCAATGGAGCTGACGGTGTTTGTCAGGTTGTCAATACTTCGATGATCTCATGCGCACTTAGGGGTGGCCTCGCTTCGGTTTTTGTCTGAATGTCAGTGTATTTGACAAAGAAACGCTTTGGCTGCTGATGTTTGATGAGGTCTATCAGTTGAGATGCGGTCGGTCTTGGATCACTATAAATAACTGTAACTGGCTCTTTAAAAATTTCATCCCATGAGGTATCGAAGTCTGACAGACTATTTGTGATAAACGTATCGCGTTCAAGCTTGTCAAGCTCTTCATCAGTAGCCCAGTACTGAACCTCTTCCAGCAAGTCCTCAAGGTTTCGGCTGATTTCGTATTCAGGAAGATAGTAGGCGAAACCACAATTAAATAAGATGCCAGTTATCCGTGACGATGGTTCACCAAATCGGTTTAAGTATGGCTCTTTGATCAGCTCAAATGAATCAGAAAATTTCGTGATTAAATTTTTGAATCCTATCAGATTTCTGTCGTTTTTATCCTTTTTGCCGTTATTGTACATTCTGCATGCTAAAAGCGACTGGCGTACTGAATCACTAGCGAACTCGTCAACATTTTCTTCGATTTTGTTAATGATGCGGTATTTGCTTAGGGTATTGCTGATGCCGAAACATTGAAATTGCCTAATTCGCTGCGCCCGTAGAGCGGCGGTAACTCGATCAATATGTTTTAAACTTGACTGATCATTATCTAGGCGTTTTTCGTCTTCTTCATTAGGTGTTAATCGGGCATCCTCAAATTTTGAGCTGTTAACTGTTTTGGCTACGTATTTGAAAAGATAGCTACTTGCTTCGCCGCGTGCCCGATCCACTTTCTCGTAGTCCCACTGCCTGCGCGCAGGGAAGTATTCATTTGCCAAACTCTGAAATTGAGCAAAGCGCTCAGGCGTGGTAAAGAATAATAGATGCCAATGGGCGCAGCCGTCTTTATGCGCTTCTACAAAGCGCATGCCGAAGAAAGTGTCAACAGATAACGGGCATTTTAGCTTGGCAAGACGCGCTCTGATTCTTTTCCAGCGGTCTTGAATGTACTCGTGCCCACTCCGCAGCCGCTCTTGATCGTAGCTGCGCTTGCCTAAAGCCGGGTTGGGGTGATAGTTTCCTGGCGCTGTAAACGTCACAAAATACCCTTCAAAGCCTGCATCATCAGCAACCGATTGCAGGTTCTTTGAGATGTGGAACAACTGATTAAACCGTCGCTGCTCTTGATCTTTAGCGATATCCGCGAGGGTGATGATTTGGCCTGAGCCGACCCTGGAAACATAGACGCCTTCTAGCGTTTTCAGGTTGATTGCTTCCTGAGTTTTTCTAAACGTAAGCGTTTGATCTGAGCAGTAGGGCTGATCAGTCTTTCCGCCTACCTTACGCCTATTGGCCTCAGTATTGATTCGCTCGTCATTAGCAATCTTAACCAGTTGCTTTTTAATAGAGCGGTAATCGCACGCCCTTGCCAAAGATTGCTCTACAGGCAGGCCGAAACTGATGGCTATCCACTTTTCGCTCTCTTCAAGAATGGCCATACTCTCGATGACCTCACGTTGATATGCACCGAGTTCTTCAGTGCTGATATACGCCATCATTTCGAGGACGTTAAGCCGCCTCAATGATAACGAGTGGATGTGGGCCAGATCCTTTGCTATACCAGAAATTTGTTCTGGTGTTGCGTGTTTCAAGTACACAGCGCGATTGAGAACCACGGGCGGTGGGATTTTTCCCGCAGAAAGCAGTTCAAGCTCGTTATCATCAAAGTATGAAAGAGCCTTCAGGAAGTGTTTGAACTCTGGGCTGAGAGTGTTGGGTTGAGTAGTTGAAGTGTGTTTATTCATGGCGTTTAGTTTTGTTATTATTATTGTAACGCAAATTGTGGCGATTTTTACTTGACCTGACAAAATAAAAATAGGTGCTATATAAGCACCTATTTAGGTTTTGTCATTCGTCAAAAGCGTTCTAGCTATGCAGTCTGAGTCTGCTGCTTGCTGTGTTCTTTAGCGAATGCTCGTTCTGAGCGAGCTAATGCTGCATGGTTAGACGCTTTAAATGCCTTGTAGTCGATGTGCGCCAGGTCCAGCTCATAGAAAACGCGGTTGACCTTTTCCGCTTTCTCCTTGAGTTCAGGACCATCGCCGTATCGGTCAGCTTCGCTGACATTTTCCTTTTCGTGCCCGGTGATGGCTTCGATGTCATAGCCACTGTCCACACCGCAAGCTCTCATTCGGTCGATGAACGTATGCCGGAAGGCGTGATAATCCCGTCCATCATGCTTTTCTCGGTGGATACCCACGTCGTACAGGTAGCCCGTGCCAGGAGACGTGGGAGACGGCAACCGAGTAAAGAAGCGCGTGGCGGTGTTGCCCCAGCCATTCTTGTTGTAGTGCAGGCCATCGAACAGCATCTTGGCTTTTTTCTTCCTACGCTCTTCTACATAGTCGATGAAGCCGAGTTCGATCAGGTGCCGGTGTACAGGCACCCGCCGTTTCGACGCTTTATTTTTTAGCTTCCGATTGAGCGCTGGCTCCTCTTCGATCTTGAAGTGCCAGATACCCGAGGTGCTGCGCTCCACGGCTCGCGTGGACAAGCCGCAAACCTCATCAATCCGCATGCCGCTGTAGATCCCGATCAGCGGTAGCCAAAACTGGTAGGGATGGATCTCCTTGCGCGGGCTCAGCTTGCTCGGGTGATACAGATAGCCATCGAAAATGGCCTGAAGCTCATCGAGGCGATAGGACTTGGCCTTGGTCTGGTCCAGAGGCGTAGATTTCTTTTGCTTGTTGGAAATCTTGCTGAAACGAGGCTTGTCGATTTTGTCCGGGTGTATCGCCGTGTACCCTTTTCTGTACGCGAACAGATGCAGGGTATGCAGGCGGATGGAGTAGGCACTGGCCGTCTCGGCACTGATGGCGGTGTAGTCCGCATCCGTAGGTATCAGATCCCTACGTTTCGCCTTATCGCAATCCAAACCCCGTACTGCGCCCAGCTTGATTCTTAGCACGGCTCTGTGGAGCTGCTCAAAATCGTCTTGTGTGAATTCGTGGATGGGTTTGCGTTCGCTCAGTACGGTCAGCACACGGGACTGGCGCTCATATTCTGTACGCGTGTTTTTGGTCAGAGGCCCCTCCAGTTCCTCGGCATCCACTTGCTGGAGGTCATGCAGCGCCAGCAGGGTCAATATCGGGGTGGGGGGAGTGGGATCGGAAGCTGATGGTGACGGCGCCCGCTCGTTCTGCTCAGGTGCCTTGGTGGTGCCTCGTAGGCTTTCAGACATTTCTTCATGTTTGCTGTAGATCGCGTCTCGGAATACTCCCTCGGCAATCTCCAATGACGATCGGCTAATGGTGCCGTCCGCTTGCCGGACGCCATTGATCTCCAGTGCCGTGTTTTCCGCAAAGGTCAGCAAGTCGTTCAGGATTGAGTACTGATCCTGGGCGCTGCCACTTAGGGGAAGCGCAGTGCCTTCGAGTTGCAGCGTGATGTAGCGCATGGCTTCTTCGACCAGGACATTGCGCAGGCGCCGCTCAAGGGCAAGCTTAACCGCATTCGAGCTGTCCGGAAGCCGCGCAGCCTTCTGCAACACCTGGTCAAGCTCGCGGTTTTCAGCTTGAAAGTCCCGCACCATTTCTTCCTTGAGTGCTTGGTACTCGGCGAGAGAGGTGGGGAGGGAGTCGGTCATGGTCGGGCTCAGGCTCAGGTACAGGTTGAGACTGCTTATATGCCGACTGGCGCGCTGGATAGCAAGCCGTTTGCTGTGGGTGTGCAGGGATACGCGCTTGCCCTGGTTGAAGTGGGCAAGGTGTTTGGGCAAGCGAAGGTAATAGAGGCCGTGACGGCTTCGTTCGATGTAGCGAGGCATGGCGCACTCCTGGTGAGTGCGTCAAGGGTGGCATGCCGCCCATTCCTACCGCCTTTTGCCGCCCCAAGGTGAAATCTTGGAATGCCGCCTTGGAAAAAAGCCTTAGAAATGAACGACTTACAAGAAAATTGGTGGAGCCGGGGTGATCTGAATTAAGACAGTAACATGTTGATTAGTCGTGGGAATTCCGGTTCGTATTTTAATCTGGAATACCGATTGGAATACTAAGACAGGAATTCCTGGCCTGCCGATAACTAGTTCGGTCTCCCACTACAGGGCTCCCCTGGTCCAATCGCGGTCACTGAGTTAAACGGCAACGGGATAGCGTGCGTCACACCACAATGTGTCCGGGTTATCTAGCATCAGCAGAATGATGACCGGAACCAGCTTGCCGATCAGGTTGGCGCAGTCGCGCAGTTGATCTTGATTGACGCTGCTGTTCCAAGTGCCACGCCATGCATGATGTGCGTCTTAAAACTTTACAGTTCAATGGGCTAATTGCCGCTGGCGATAGAAACCGTCTGGCCAAGGCACTCAAACCTGCTCCAATTGTTTACCTGTATGAACAGACAACATGGACGGGGTCTGTCATTTTGCTTAGGGTATGGCCATTCGATATTGTCCGCAGGCGGCTGGCGTGAAGCGTGGTGGGTTCCTGGCACATCCCGAAGTAGAGACGTTCGTGGCGTTGCATGCCGCCAGCTTGCCAGCTCTCACGGCCATGTTGGGCTTCAGGCCAGCAAGCTAGACCCAGGCGGTTTGATGGTTGATGTAGGTCGGTGGTCCTCGAGCCGGCGTGGTGCTTCAACTCGGTATGCCTGCTCTTAGCAGAAAATGACAATGGGCACGGTCGCTCGAACAAAATTATAGGAGCAAGGATTTTGGCGGTAGATCTGAAGGATGACGCAACTCTCAAGGCAGCCTGCGAAGCGGTGTTGGTTCACCATCGTGAATTGCCTTGGTATCAAAACTGGCTGACTAAACTGTCGAAGTTTCTTCGGATGGTGCAAGACACCAGTCAGGCCGAGTTTTGTAGCCCCGCGTTTCAGGAGCAGCTCTGGGAGAGTGAGGTGATCACTACGACGGGTATGGGTACCGTCAATGTGTCCGAAGTAATCACCAATTCCGATGTTGCCAAACTCCTTTGGGGTGTCCGCACTTCGCTTGAAGCTGTCGATGCTCCTCTACGTGGCCAGGCTCTCAGGAAAAGCTGGCACGATTTAAATCAGCTAGTCGCCCCACCTCTTGTCCAGCGTAATCCTCGGCTAAAAAAATATCGTCTATTCGCTGCGCTGTTCCCTACGGAACTGACCACGATTGCCCACTATCCGAAATTGCGAACACTGGCGTCATTGTTAGGTGTGGGAGGAGAGCGTGATCTTTCTCTGCATCAGCTTGTGCTTTTGCGCCTGGAGGAAGTATTGGGTGAGCGAGTCGAGGGACTGAGCACGCCGGCTCTGGAGCGCATGACCCTGCCTTGGCTGCTCTACTTGAAATACGTACAGGAGCAAGAAGCTGAAGCGACAGAAATCGCTGATCCAAGTACAGGCGAGGAGCGCCTGAACCCTTTGCCTGCTGAACGTCGCCGCCGCGGCATGCTGGCCATCGGTGGTGGGGTTGCGACAGTTAGAGCCATCATCGAGTTTGCCAAAGAGGGATGCAAACGAGAGGACTTGCTGGAACACATGCGCTCAATCAACCCAAGCCACGCCACCTCGACCATCCGAACTCAACTCAATTCGCTGATTGCTGAATGGGGTGTGCTGCGCGCCCATGGCGATGAGATCAACCTGACTCCGCGAGGTGAAGGGTTGTTGGAAACAGGCGAGCCTGATGAGGTGTCGGACTGGCTGCTTACGCGCGTGCTTGGGTTCGATCATATGCTTTATACATTGCGCAGCGGCCCGATCGCTGTCAGTGCGATGAATGAAACGTTGAGGAAGGTCAACTCCGGGTGGACGAGTGATCGAGCGTTGACCAGCCTGACGTTTTGGCTACGTGCTCTGCAATTGGTCGAAACGAGGGCGGATAAGCTGTTGCACCTGACCGAGCTCGGCAAAACCTGGGCAGCGCAAATTTACTGGGAACCCGAATCGCTCCCACCGGAGGCAGGGGCAGTTTCCGCCAGTGCAACGCCATCCGCTAGTGGGGCTGCGCCATTCGAACGGCCTTCGTTGAAAACCATCCAGCACAGTTTTCCCGAGGATATCTCTTTTCCTATCGGACTGGTCGCACGCCTGGACGCTGGACTTTGGAGCCATCCACGTCGTCACTTCGCTGTGCTCACCGGGCTTAGTGGCGCCGGCAAGACGGTTTTGGCAAGAGGATATGCGCTTGCGTTGCACGAAGGGCAAGCCAACCCTTTGGAGGGGTTGCTCACCGTCCCGGTCCAGCCAGGCTGGCATGACCCTTCCTGCTTGCTGGGTTACGTTAATCCGCTGGATAGCGAAAGCTATGTTCGCACGGCCTTTATCGATTTCCTGCTCAAAGCCAATGCTGACAATGAGCGCCCCTACACGGTCGTGCTGGACGAAATGAATCTTTCCCATCCGGAGCAGTATTTGGCCCCACTGCTTTCCGCAATGGAAACAGGTGGCCACATCGAGCTCCATGCCCAGGAAAACGATATCAATGGTGTGCCAGCGACCATCACATACCCGAGCAATCTGGTGATCATTGGCACTGTGAATATGGATGAGACAACGCATGGCCTGAGCGACAAGGTACTTGATCGGGCGGCGGTCATTGAGTTTTGGGACATCGATGTCGACGCGTTCCCGGGATGGAAGACCAGTGTGTTGTCTGAGGTACAAATCACCAAGGTGCGTGACACGCTCAGGGGGCTGGTCAAAGCGTTGCGCCCTGCACGCCTGCATTTTGGTTGGCGCACCATTCACGATGTCATTGGCTACGTTGAGCAGGCCGAGCGCGGCGGTGTGATTGACTTCGACGAAGCGCTGGACCAAGCCGTCTACGCCAAAGTCCTTCCTAAACTGCGTGGTGAAGACACGCCTCGGGTTCAGGCGGCTTTCGCAGACAGCCGTACTCTGCTGCGGGATATGAAACTGGCGGACTCGGCAAGCAAAGTTGCCGAATTGCAGGATGACTTGCGTTCTCTCGGCTCCGCCCGGTTCTGGCGCTGAGACATGTCGATTATCCGATGCATCGACAATCAAGGCGGCTCGTTCGAGGTCGTCCCTGAAACGCTGGCTTCTGGGTTTATGGAGCGTGGCACCTATTATTTTGAGGTTGTCCCTGAGGCGCGCTTTTTTGTTGATGATGAGCCGTTAAAGATCTCGCGTCATGAAGCATTCGATGCGTGGTGGTGGAAGCCGGGCTTCTACGCAGGCAAAGTCGTCGCCGAGTTGGTCGATGGCAGCGGCAAGGTTACCGCGACCTATTATTTCGATGTAGCGCCAGACCAGAACAAGCTCGGCGAGGTTTCGTTCTCCGCAATGCTAGACGAACTTCTTGCTTTCGATACACGGTTGCTGATGGGCAGCGAATACGCCCAGTTGGAGGTCGGTCGTGAAGGTCGAGCCAGTAACCCGCATCTCCAGTACGCCCGGCTGAAGCGATATGGTCCAGCGTTGTTGTCGGCCCTCTTCGAGGTCTTGCGCAAACCGCTGACAAGGTTGCACCGAGAGCGCACATTACGGCCTGCGCACCAGTTACGTCGTATTGATCAACAGACTCTGCGTCGAGCCATGCAAGACCCTGCAGCGACTGCGTTGCTCTACAACCTCGAGCGAGTCAGTGACAAAGGTGATGTGCTGCACTTTGATGTGCCAACGGTGTTCGAGGACCTGGATAACCCTGCCAATCAAGCGCTGGCTGTTGTCCTTGGGGAAGTTCTACGACGCAGTCGTCACGTCATTACCGCCTTGCAAGAGGTTGTTGATGGAGAAAGGGACACGGGGGCCCGATCCGCGTTGGCGCCTCGGCTTGGTCGGCGAATTGAGTTCCTCGAAGGCCTGCACAGTGACTTGCGAAAAATCCAACGTAGGGAACCGTTCCGCTCCCTGCGTCAGCCTCGAGTTTCAGCAGCCGGGCTGAATGCGATTTCCGCTCACCCTGCTTACGCTCGGGCTTATCGTCATGGTTGGTATGTGCTGCGCCCGGGCATCGACGGCAATAGAGAGGGAGAGCGTTTGTGGATAAGCCCGACATGGGAAATATACGAGCGTTGGTGCTATCTCCAGGTTGTGACGTTGGTGAAGTCGATCTATCCCGCTCTGCAATGGCGAGCTTCATGGCCCGGCGCAAGCCTGGATCACATACGATTTACGGGGCGAGATATCGATACGCAGGTCGAGGTATTGCTACAGCTACGTTGCCCAGCGTTCGACCAAAAAGCTAACAACGGCTTTTCAAGCATTTCCGGTGAGCGCAAGCCCGACATCGTCGTAACCGTGGAAAGCTCAGTGGAGAGCTTGTTCATTGTAATGGACGCCAAGTACCGAGTAGCACGTGAGTGGGTGTTGGATGGCATGGAGTCTGCGCATTTGTACCGGGATTGCCTGCGCTGGAAGGGGAGAAAACCGGATTTATCTATACTGCTAGTGCCTCGTGCTGGAGGTGCGCCTATGTTGGAGACGGCGGCTTATCAGAAAGCCAATGGTGTTGGCGTCGCAGTGCTTAGCGTTGAACAGAACGGATTGCAAGCGGTGCTAAAACCCTTTGTAAGGGGCTGCCCGGATTCAGCATCATCAGAGCTTCCTATAGCAGCCACTATTTAGCTCTAGGCCTGAAGCTGACGCGATACTGATAAAGGAAATACGATGAAACCAATTATTTCTAAAGCTGAAGCCGAGCTAGAGTTGGCACTTATGCAGGCCGAGAGTGATTCCATGACCAGCAGCGATCTCTATATCTGGCTAAGGGAATACGGTTTACCGCCAGAAATTTCCATACGGATCAAAGACCTGGTTAACGTGACCAAGCGCATTGGTGACAAGGTGGTTTCCATCGGCAAGCTAATCGTAATGAAGCTGCGCGATTTCATAACAGTGCACAAGGGTTTGGCCATTGGCAGCCTTTTAGGGGCTGCTATTGCTTCGCTGGTTGCTGCAATACCGTTGCTCGGTTCGTTACTGGCACCCTTAGGTACTTTGCTTGGCCTGACGTTCGTGGTCACTGGTCATCAGCACGATAAGTACGCAGCAGCTGGCGCTGTGAGGTTGCTGGAGCTTCCGCAGAATTTGATCGAAATCGCTCAGGCTTACTTTGAAGTGTTCATCGAGACTCTCCAGGCCGTGATGACGGAGCTGACATCGGTGAAAACTTCGTGACTCGGCAATCGAAGGTCAGCAAAAAGCAGCTGCTCAAGATTATCGCTGAGCTCGAGCGGGCGCCCCACGACCGTGTGCGTATTCTGGGCGATGTGGGTATCAGCACAATAGGAGTAGGGCTCGGCGCCGCTGCCGCTGGCACTGTGGCGAGTATCGCCGGCGCGACCAGCATCCCAGTCCTCACAACTGCCGCCAGCTGGGTAGGCGTCACTGCTGTCGCAGCGACGCCTCTCGGTTGGTCATTGGGTGCTGCGGCAGCCGGTGGGGCCTTGGCCTATGGGATCTCACGCTGGATTCGTAACGGCTCGATGTCCGAGGGGCGCAAGCGTGAATTGCTGGTGCTGTATCAGGAGCGATTGATTGAAATGGAAGCTAAGGAGCGCGCCGTCGGTGTATCGCAAGTGGACAAGTCCGCATTTATTTCGTCACTCCGAGAAGTGATCGAGAAAGATGTCATTAGCGTGGATAGGGCCTTTGGACTGATCGAAGCAGTCGAAATCGGGAGAATCACGGTACCTGATGGATATCGGTTGGTTAATGGGCTTTTGCAAGGCTGCAGTTAATGTGGACTTCGGTAGGCCTATGGATGTAGTAAGGGTGGGATTAGTTTGGATTTCTTCCTGCTGCGATACTGATTGAGGAGTGGCTGGGTATAACCAGCGACTACAACCTCAAGCCTGGCCAGGCACATGAACATGACTCATGCGCGCCCCTGTGGGTAGGTGAGCACTTGAATAGCCAGCCGACGGGGCCCCCCTTGAGGCAGGAGCAATTGATTTGAGCCAAATCGGCAATTCGACTCGCCCCCTCCAGCTTTATTGCATAACATAACGAGCCAAAAGCCCATGTCGATGAGAACCATCAGCCGCGTTGTGATCGAGACTGATCCTGTCCTAAAGCAGAAAGTCTACGCCCTGCTCAGACGCGTGGGTTAACCATGCGTGAGAGGTTTTTGTAACCGATGAGCCGAGAGGTTACAGATTCGTAGCCCACTACCCCTCCAACCTGTCGACTAACGATTAAGCAACTCTCAGGGAGTGATTAGCAGTGATGATCGAATGGATCAAGCCAGGGATGGTCCTTTCAGGCGTTGTCCCCGGAGGCCCTGTCTCAATCGTGGCGATTCAACCATTGGGCCCTAGGGGAGCACTTGATCCCTCTGCTGAAAGAGCGTATCCAGCAGCAGATCCCTCGCTCTGGGGAAGTGTTTGATGGTGTTCATGTATTCACACCTAGTGCCGACATCGGTGACGAGTGGGCACTGAAGCTGGTTGTGCTGCCACCCACGGTCGATCACGGTGATGGCAGCCACAAGGCTCAGGAAATGGCCATGGACATCCTCTGCAATCGTGGGGATCAGCCTCGAGTCAAACGTAATCGCCTAATATTCCTGGCCGCCGACAACCATGCCCTGCGCCGTCTGCTCGACCAAGCTCGCACCTATCTGGCATGGAAAGACATCGTAGCCGAGGGCAAGGCGGCAACCCTCACCATGGATCAGCATCAGATGAGTCAGGCGCAGCGGCAGCTTGAAGTTGCCGAGCAAACGATGAATCAGTCCCTGCGTGAAACCTACCGCTGGCTCCTGGTGCCTGAGCAGATGATCGATACCAAGACCAAGCTGCCGGGCGCGCTGCAGCTAGAGCCTTACCGATTGGAGTCTTCTCGCAAAACGATCGGACAGGATATTGAGCATACCTGCCGCGAGCACGAGCTGGTGATCACTCAGTGGGCGCCTGCTCACCTCCGCACCATGCTCAAGAAGTCTTTCTGGAAAGAGGACAGCAAAGAGGTGCTGTTCAACCGTCTGTGGGAAGCAATTGCCTGCTATCCCTACCTGGATACAAGGCTCAAGGATTCCCGAGTCCTGATCAACACGGTTGCCGAAGGCGTGCAATCTCGCGACTTCTTTGCTTATGCGCAGGGCAAGGAGGACGGCAAGTATCTGGGCTTCCTGTTTGGTGCCAGCACCACCATTTTCCCGACAGATCAAAGTATCCTGATTGATCCTGACACCGCTGCTACTTATGAAGAAGAGCACAGCAAACCGGTGGGGCCGCCTTTGATTGGGGTGGTCGACGACGATAGCACCGTTGGCGACGCGCCGATCCCTGGTCTTACTCAGACTGGTAGCGGTACCGCAGGCCAAGAATCAGGCGTAGGGATTGTTACGACGACCGTGCAGGCTGTGTCCAAAGTCACCGAGTTCAATTTGCAGGAAAGTCTTGATCCTGTATCAGGTGGGATGCGCTTCACTGACATCATGAATGAGGTCGTTGCCAACCTAATTTGTCAGCACGGTGTACCTGGCTCGGGCTGATGACTCTCACGTCCTGATCACCGCGCAGCGCAGCGAGGGTGCGGTTAACGCTGCTGAGGCGGTTTTGCGCGGTGGCGATGCACAGTTCGCCTTGCTGGATCTGCTGACGCAGGTATGCGACGTAATCCTCCAGCGTCTGTCGATCAATCTGGCGTGCATCGTTGTAACCGGGGCCGCCCTCCGATCGGCACCAGCGCACGAAGGCTTGCCAGCGATCGCTGTGTGCTTTGACGGTGG
>RCUS01000780.1_pt1 | contig 19145 bp, 18 predicted proteins | sample 2166221 | NCBI WGS metagenome assembly RCUS01 (sample SAMN09932758, study PRJNA488358) | compost metagenome | isolation source: compost soil in cyclohexanecarboxylic | place: Germany: Experimental Botanical Garden | reverse complement strand
GACCTGGGCCACGGCTTCACGGTGGGCGGCGGCGCGAATGCCGTCGGCAGCCGCTACGCCAATCCCGGCAACACGGTGGTGCTGCCTGGCTACGTGACGGCCGATGCCATGGCCGCTTACCGCACGGGCCGCTACGAAGTGCAGCTGAATATCAACAATATCGGCGACACGCGCTACATCGTCTCGGGGCACGGTTCCAGCCCGAACCTGAGCTTGCCAGGCGCGCCGCGCAACGTGGCGCTGACCTTGCGCTACAGCCTGTAAGTTCTGCTGCCGGTTCCGCATACAACCAGACCCGCTCGCGAGCGGGTTTTTTCATGCTAGTCGCCGTTGCCGTGCTTGCCCGTGTCCAGCCGGGCCGCCGCCGCATGGGAGGGGCGGGATTGCCGGCCATATTGTTTAGAGTAAGCCTTCGGTACCGACAGATTAATGTTGACTATGAGTAATTTTTTCCGGCGGGCTAAGCCGTGAAAGTGTTTGGCGAGTAAAATACGGCTTATATGGCACAGGCATGGTGCTTATATCTTATTGATATGACACCGTCATGACGTTGTATGACTTTTTATTTACTCACATCATAGAGGTCTGATATGGTTCAGATATCCAGGCGCCAGTTCCTTCGGGTAACAGGCGCCACGATTGCTGGCTCCAGCCTCGCCTTGCTCGGTTTCGCACCGGGACAGGCGCTGGCCGAAGTAAGGCAATACAAGCTGGCTCGCACGACCGAGACCCGCAATACCTGTCCTTACTGTTCCGTAGGCTGCGGCGTTCTGCTGTATGGCCTGGGCGATGGCGCGAAGAATGCCGTCTCCAGCATCATCCACGTGGAAGGCGATGCCGATCATCCGGTAAACCGCGGCACCCTGTGCCCGAAAGGCGCCAGCCTGGTCGACTTCATCCACAGCCCCAATCGTTTGAAAGTTCCCGAGTACCGCGCACCCGGTGGCACGGAATGGCAACCGATCTCCTGGGATGTGGCGCTCGACAAGATCGCGCGCCTGATGAAGGATGACCGCGATGCCAACCTGATCGAAAAGAATGCCGACGGCAAGACCGTCAACCGCTGGCTCTCCACCGGCATGCTTGCCGCGTCCGCCGGCAGCAACGAGGTCGGGTATCTGACCCACAAGACAGTGCGCAGCATGGGGATGCTGACCTTTGATAATCAGGCGCGTGTATGACACGGACCGACGGTGGCAGGTCTTGCCCCGACGTTTGGCCGTGGCGCGATGACGAATCATTGGGTCGATATCAAGAATGCCGATGTGATTTTGGTCATGGGCGGCAATGCAGCAGAAGCACATCCTTGCGGATTCAAATGGGTAACGGAAGCGAAGGCGCATAACAAGGCCAAGCTGATCGTTGTTGATCCGCGTTTCACCCGTACCGCATCCGTGGCAGATTACTACTGCGCCACGCGTACCGGCACGGACATCGTCTTCCTCGGCGCGATCATCAATTATCTGCTGACGAACGACAAGATCCAGCATGAGTACGTGCGCAACTACACGGACATGCCCTTCATCGTGCGCGAAGACTATGCGTTCGAGGACGGCCTGTTTTCGGGTTACGACAAGGAAAAAGGCAAGTACACCGACAAGGCCACCTGGGATTACGAGATCGGCGACGATGGCTATGCCAAGATCGATCCGACCATGGAGCACCCGCGCTGCGTCTACCAGATGATGAAGAAGCACTACGCGCGCTACACGACCGAGATGGTCGAACGTACGTGCGGCGTGTCGGCCGACAAGTTCCACAAGGTGGCAGAGGCGCTGGCCTCGACCGCCGTGCCGGGACGCGCCGGTACCATCCTGTACGCGCTGGGCTGGACGCACCACTCGACGGGCGCGCAAACCATCCGCACGGGCGCCATGGTGCAACTGTTGCTGGGCAATATGGGCATCGCCGGCGGCGGCATGAACGCCTTGCGCGGCCACTCGAATATCCAGGGCTTGACCGACCTGGGCCTGATGTCGAACTTGTTGCCGGGTTATATGACCCTGCCCAACGAGGGCGAGCAGGACTTCGACGCCTACATCGCCGCGCGCGCCACCAAGCCGCTGCGGCCGAACCAGCTCAGCTACTGGAGCAATTACCGCAAGTTCCACGTCAGCTTCATGAAGACGTGGTGGGGCAATGCGGCGACGGCGGAAAACAACTACGCCTACGACTACCTGCCCAAGCTGGACAAGCCGTATGACTTGATGCAAGCCATCGAGAACATGCACCAAGGCAAAATGACGGGCTATATCTGCCAGGGCTTCAACGTCATCGCGTCCGCGCCGAACAAGCAGAAGGTCACGGAAGCGCTGTCGAAGCTGAAGTTCCTCGTCATCATGGATCCGCTGGCCGTGGAAACGGGGGAATTCTGGCGTCCGCATGGCGAGTTCCATGAAGTCGATCCGACCAAGATCATGACGGAAGTGTTCCGCCTGCCAACCAGCTGCTTCGCCGAAGAGCGCGGTTCGCTGGTGAGTTCCTCGCGCGTCTTGCAGTGGCACTGGCAAGCGGCAGAACCGCCGGGCCAGGCGCGCAGCGACCTGGAGATCATGTCGGGCCTGTTCCTGCGCATGCGCACCATGTACCAGAAAGAGGGCGGCAAGTTCCCGGACCCGATCGTCAACCTGACGTGGAATTATGCGCAGCCGCATAATCCGCAGCCGGAAGAGATCGCCCGTGAATTCAACGGCAAGGCGCTGGCCGACTTGTACGATCCGAAGGATCCGGCCAAGCTGCTGGTCAAGAAGGGTGAACAGCTGGCCTCGTTTGCGCAATTGCGCGACGATGGCACGACCACCAGCGGCTGCTGGATCTTTGCCGGCAGCTGGACGCAGGCGGGCAACCAGATGGGCCGCCGCGACAATAGCGACCCGACGGGCATCGGCCAGACTTTGGGCTGGGCCTGGGCATGGCCGGCCAACCGCCGCGTGCTGTACAACCGCGCCTCGTGCGACCTGAAGGGCAAGCCGTTCGACCCGACGCGCAAGCTGATCGAGTGGAATGGCACGAACTGGAGCGGGGCCGATATTCCCGACTTCAAGGTCGACGAACCGCCGGAAAATGGCATGGGTCCGTTCATCATGCTGGGCGAGGGTGTGGCGCGCTTCTTTGCGCGCGGCGCCATGGCCGAGGGACCGTTCCCCGAGCATTACGAGCCGTTTGAAAACCCGCTGGGCTATAACCCCATGCACCCGAAAAACCCGCGCGCGACCACCAATCCGGCCGCCCGCGTGTTCGACGGCGACCGCGCGCTGTTCGGTACGCATGAGGAATACCCGCACGTGGCCACCAGCTACCGTTTGACCGAGCATTTCCATTACTGGACCAAGCATGCACGCCTGAATGCCATCATCCAGCCGGAACAGTTCGTGGAAATCGGCGAAGAACTGGCAGCCAGCATCGGCGTGGTGGCCGGCGGCAAGGTCAGAGTCAGTTCCAAACGGGGCCACATCATCGCCAAGGCCGTCGTCACCAAGCGCATCAAGGCCTTGAAGATCGAAGGCAAGCAGGTGCATACCGTGGGCCTGCCGCTGCACTGGGGCTTCACCGGGGTGGCCAAGCCGGGGTATCTGATTAATTCCCTGACACCGGGCGTGGGGGATGCGAATTCGCAGACACCGGAATTCAAGTCCTTCCTCGTGAAGGTGGAAAAAGCATGATGGGAGATCGATAATGGCACTGCAATCCTTAGATATCCGGCGCCTGTCCGCCACCACGGTGACGCCGCCGCAAGCGCGTACCCCGGTGACGGGCACCGTGGCCAAGCTGATCGATGTGTCGAAATGCATCGGCTGCAAGGCTTGCCAGACGGCGTGCATGGAATGGAACGACCTGCGTGACGAGGTCGGCGAAAACCACGGCACCTACGACAATCCGACGGACCTGACGCCGCAATCGTGGACGGTGATGCGTTTTGCCGAACACGAAAGCAACGACGGCAACCTCGAATGGCTGATCCGCAAGGACGGCTGCATGCACTGCGAGGACCCGGGCTGTTTGAAAGCCTGCCCGGCGCCGGGCGCCATCGTGCAGTACACCAACGGCATCGTGGACTTCCACCAGGAAAACTGCATCGGCTGCGGCTACTGTGTGGCCGGCTGTCCTTTCGACGTGCCGCGCATTTCGAAAAAGGACGACCGCGCCTACAAGTGCACGCTGTGCTCGGACCGCGTGGCCGTAGGCCAGGAACCGGCCTGCGTGAAGACCTGCCCGACGGGCGCCATCGTGTTCGGCACCAAGGAAGACATGAAGGTACATGCGGAAGAGCGCATCGTCGACCTGAAGTCGCGCGGTTTCGAGAACGCGGGCCTGTACGATCCGCTGGGCGTGGGCGGCACGCACGTGATGTACGTGCTGCACCATGCCGACAAGCCGCGCCTGTATTCCAACCTGCCGGACAAGCCGAGCATCAGCTTGATGGTGGGCTTCTGGAAGGGCTGGGCCAAGCCGCTGGCCGTGGCCGGCATGGCGGCGACCGCGCTGGCGGGCCTGTTCCACTACACGCGTGTCGGTCCGAACGAAGTGAGCAAGGATGAAGAACGCGAAGCCCTGGACGAGGCCAAGCGCATCAAGGAGGATCAGCATGAATCATCATGAACAGCACAGTGATCTTCACGATGGCAAGCTGTATGACAAGGATGGCAACCCGCTGATCCAGCGCTACAACCCCAACGAGCGCACGAATCACTGGGTCACCGCCATCACCTTCGTCATGCTGGCCCTGTCCGGCCTGGCCATGTTCCATCCGTCGATGGCGTGGCTGGCCAACCTGTTCGGTGGCGGCCAATGGACGCGCATCCTGCATCCGTTCGCCGGCCTGGTGATGTTTGTCTCGTTCGCGATCCTGGTGGTGCGCTTCTGGCATCACAACAAGTTCGAAGACGGCGACAAGCAGTGGCTGAAACAGATGGATGATGTGCTCAACAACCGCGAAGAAAAGCTTCCGAAGATCGGCAAATACAATGCCGGCCAGAAGATCCTGTTCTTCGTGCTGCTGGCATGCATGGCCGGCCTGCTGTTGTCGGGTATCGTGATCTGGCGCGCCTACTTCGCGTTCTACTTCCCGATCCCCGTCATCCGCGCGGCGGCCCTGCTGCACGCCGTGTGCGCGTTCGGCATCATCTGCGCCATCATCGTGCACATCTATGCGGCCCTGTGGGTCAAGGGCTCGATCGGCGCCATGGTGCGCGGCACCGTCACCTACGGCTGGGCGCGCAAGCACCATCCGAAGTGGTTTGAAGCGACGGTGCGCAACACGAGAAAGTAGGTAGCAGGGTAGGTCGGCTTAGCTTCGCGTAAGCCGACATGCCCGGCCAACGGCGTTTTTGCATGCCAGCGGCGACCAGGGCCAGTCCCCCAGGACTGGCCCCTTTCTTTTTATCGTTTAGAATACTTTGACAGCATGGCCACACCCGCTGGCCGTGCCGTGCTTTTTTTGATGGGAAAACTCCATTGGTACAACGCATACTCCAGCCAGGCGAAATCGAAGGCCTGGACCATAACGCGATTCCGCGCCTGCTGCTGCCGCAGCCTGGCAGCCTGTTTACGGCGCGCGCCTTGCGCTTGCGCGAACTGGCGCAGGGCAAGATCAAGGGCATCCCCGTCGACGCGGGCATGCAGGGCTACCTGGTGCTGATGGCCGCGCTGGCCGATGCGCAGGCTGCCGTTGTCGCCAGGCTGGCGCCCGGCGCCGTGCCTGCCGCCGATCCCGACGCGCTGCGCCGCGCGATCCAGCACCGCATGCCGGTGCTGCCCGTCAGCGGTGCCCGTCCACCCGTCTGGCGCGACATTTTTGCCAGCCTGCTCGATGAACTGGCTGCCACGGCGGCCAGCCAGCCGGCCTTGTCCGGCGGCCTGACGCAGGTGCTGGCCCAGCTGCGCGCGCTTGACGCGCCAGCGCTGGACGCCTGCGCCGATGCCGTGCTCGACGAAAACGGCGACCACCTCAATCCCATGCATGCGCCGTTTGTCGCCGCCGCCCTGCAAATCCTGTGGTCGGTATCGGCCAGCGAACTGCGCGCCGCGCGCGTGCCGGACCTGGAAACGGGGACCTTGTGCCCCGTCTGCGGTTCGCACCCGGTCGCCAGCGTGATCCGCATCGGCGGCCAGTCGCAAGGCTACCGCTACCTGCACTGCGGCATTTGCGAAAGCGAATGGCACATGGTGCGCGTGAAATGCTCGACCTGCGAACAGAATGGCAAGATCGCCTATCAGGGCCTGGATGCGGCCGACGCCGCGCCGTTCGACCCCGTGACGGCGAAGGACGACAAATTGCCGAACAAGGCGAATGACCCGAAAAAAGTGGCGCGCGCGGAAACCTGCGACGATTGCCATACCTACCGCAAGGTCTTCAACCAGGAGCACGACTACAACGTCGAACCGCTGGCCGACGACCTGGCCAGCCTGATGCTCGACCTGCTGGTGGGCGAGGCGGGCTACCAGCGCGCCAGCGGCAATCCGCTGCTGTGGCTGGGCAAGAGCGCGGAACAGCAGTCATGACGACGGGGCAAACCGTGCGCCTGCCATCGGTAGACCGCATACTGGGCGACGCGGCTTGCCTGGAACTGATCGCGCAATATGGCCGCGTGCAGACCCTGGCCTGCGCGCGCGCCGTGCTGGCCGAACTGCGCACCGCCATGCTGGCGGGCGCAGGGTTTGGTGAATGCGGCGAGGAGGGCGCATCGATCGCCGCCATCGTCGCGCAAGCGGGTGAACGCCTGCAAGCGCAGTCGCGCTCGCATTTGCGCGCCGTCTTCAACCTGACGGGCACGGTGCTGCACACCAACCTGGGCCGGGCACTGCTGCCTGACGCCGCCGTGCAAGCCGTGGTGGAAGCGCTGCAGTGGCCGATGAACCTGGAATTCGACCTGGAGACGGGCAAGCGGGGCGACCGCGACGACCTGGTCGAGGAACTGCTGCGCGAACTGACGGGGGCCGAAGCGGCCACCATCGTCAACAACAACGCGGCCGCCGTGCTGCTGATGCTCAACACGCTGGCGCAGGGCAGGGAAGTGATCGTCTCGCGTGGCGAACTGGTGGAAATCGGCGGCGCCTTCCGCATCCCCGACGTCATGACGCGCGCCGGCGCCGTGCTGCGCGAAGTGGGCAGCACCAACCGCACGCACCTGGCCGATTACGAGCATGGCATCAACGAACATACGGCCCTGCTGATGAAGGTCCATTGCAGCAATTACGCGATTACCGGTTTCACCAAAAGCGTGGAGCTCGACACGCTGGTGCCTCTGGCGGCGCAGCGCGCGATTCCCACGGCCGTGGACCTGGGCAGCGGCACCCTGGTCGACCTGGCCCAGTATGGCTTGCCGCATGAAACCACGGTGCGCGAAACTATCGAAGCGGGCGCCGACCTGGTGACCTTCAGCGGCGACAAATTGCTCGGTGGTCCGCAGTGCGGTGTCATCGTCGGGCGCGCCGACCTGATCGCGAAGATCAAGCGCAACCCCCTGAAACGCGCGCTGCGGGTCGGCAAACTGACCCTGGCGGCCCTGGAACCGGTGCTGCAGCTGTACCGCGCGCCGGATTTGCTGGCCGAGCGCCTGACCACCTTGCGGCTGCTGACGCGTCCCGCGGCCGCCATGCGCGAGCAGGCCGGCGAGCTGCTGCCGCGGCTGCAGCTGGCGCTGGGCGCGGCCTACGTGGTGACGGCCGAAGCGATGAAAAGCCAGATCGGCAGTGGCGCCTTGCCCGTCGACCAGCTGCCCAGCTTTGGCCTGGCCATCCGCAGCGCGCCCGGTTCGCGCCTGAGCAATCCGCTGGGCGTGCTGGAGCAGCGCCTGCGCGCCTTGCCGCGCCCCGTGATCGGGCGCATCGGCCAGGATGCCTTATGGCTCGACCTGCGCTGCCTGGAAGCGGCGCACGCGCAGGCCTTCATCGCGCAGCTCGCCGAGTTGACGGCATGATCGTCGGCACCGCGGGCCATATCGACCATGGCAAGACGACACTCACGCGCGCGCTGACGGGCGTCCACACGGACCGCCTGAAGGAAGAGCAGGCGCGCGGCATTTCCATCGAACTGGGCTACGCCTACCTGCCGCTGCCGGACGGCACGGTGCTGGGCGTGATCGACGTGCCCGGCCACGAAAAATTCATCCGCACCATGGCCTCCGGCGTGACAGGCATCGACTTCGCGCTGCTGGTGGTGGCGGCCGACGACGGCATCATGCCGCAGACGCACGAGCACCTGGCGATTTTGCAGCTGCTGGGCGTGACGCGCGGCGCCGTGGCGCTGACCAAGATCGACCGCGTCGACAGCGCCCGCGTGGCGCAGGTGGAGGCCGATATCGAGGCACTGCTGCAAGGCACGCCGCTGGCCGGCAGTCCCATCTTCCCGACGGCCGCCAGCGTGGACAACGATCCCGGCGTGGCGGCCCTGCTCGCCCATCTGACGCAGGTGTCGCGCAGCCTGCCGCAACGCGATGAGCGGCGTTTGTTCCGCCTCGGCGTGGACCGCGTGTTTACCTTGTCGGGGCAGGGCACGGTAGTCACCGGCACGGCGCTGGCGGGCATGGCGGCAACGGGCGATACCCTGCAGCTGGTGCCCGGCGATGCGCAGGCGCGCGTGCGCAGCATCCACGCGCAGAACCGCGCGGCGGAAACGGGCATGGCGGGCCAGCGCCTGGCGCTGAACCTGGCCGGCATCGCCCGCGAGCGCATCGAGCGGGGCAACTGGATCGTCGCACCCGCGCTGGCGCAGTGTTCCGAGCGCCTCGACGTGACCCTGACCCTGCTGCCCGATGCGGGCGTGCACCTGAAAGCCTGGTCGCCGCTGCACGTGCACCTGGGCGCCGCGCACCAGCTGGCGCGCGCCGTCATGCTCGATGGCGAGACGCTGTCGCCGGGCCAGACGGGCAGGGTGCAGCTGGTGTTCGACGCGCCCATGCATGGCGTGCCGGGCGACCGTTTCGTCGTACGCAATGCGCAAGCCACGCAGACGGTGGGCGGCGGCATGGTGCTCGACCCGTTCGGTCCCGCGCGCAAGCGCCGCAGCCCGGCCCGGCTGGCCTGGCTCGATGCCCTGGCCGCGTTTGTATCGCAGGGCGACACGGCGGCCCTGCTGGCGCAAAGCCCGCTGGGCTTGCGCGCATCCCTGCTGGTGCGCCTGTCGCTGCTGCCGGCGGCCGCCATCGCGCTGCCGCCCGACACGCGGCGCATCGGCCTGCGCGGCGATGACGCCCTGCTGCTGGCGCCGGCGGCCCTGGCCGCACTGGAGCAGCGCGTGCTGGCCGCATTGGCAGCCTTCCACGCGCGTGCGCCCGACGAGGCGGGGCCGGAACTGTGGCGCCTGAAACGCATCGTCGACGCCGAGATGGAAGACGCCTTGTGGAGCCACGTGATCGAGGGTTTGCTGGCGCAGGGGGCAGTGCAGGCGCGCGGCGCCAGCCTGCACCTGCCGACGCACAGCGTGGAACTGACGCCGCAGGAGCAGGCGGCGGCCGCGCCGATGCTGGCGGCGCTGGAGCAGGGACGCTTCGATCCGCCATGGACGCGCGATCTGGCGCGCGACTTCGGCCTGGCCGAGGACGAAGCGCGCCGGCTGCTGCGCAAGCTGGCGAAGGCGGGCCAGATCAGCCAGGTGGTGCACGACCTGTTCTACCATCCGTCGGCGCTGGCCGAGCTGGCGCAACTGGTACGCACCCTGGCCGAAAAAGCGGAGCGGGATGAGGGCTTGCCGCCCGGTTCCGGCGCCGTCGGCGCGGCCGCGTTCCGCGACGCAAGCGGGCTGGGCCGCAAGCGGGCGATCCAGGTCTTGGAATTTTTTGACCGCGTCGGTTATACTCGCCGTGTTGGCAATGGGCATTTGTTACGCCCGCAAGCATTATGGTCCTACACGACTGTCTTGCCCAACAGTTAGCTCAGGCACCGCGGAAAGCACACTCATCCGGTGATGTGGCCGGGCTTCAAACCCGGTGGAGGGCGTCAGACGTTCTCCCGTAGGTTCGACTCCTACTGTTTTCCGCCACTCAATTTCCCCACTCATCGTCCTGCCGCATGGCGCGCCTGCCGGCGTTGGCGCCTTGCCACGTTGCTCAACAATAATGATGTAATCAAGGCGATTTGGCGATGGCGGGCCAGAGCCGATGGTAACATCGTACCCGGTACCCTGTGGCAGAAGAAAGCAAGCATGAAACAAGCAAGCATGGCACGGTTGCTGGCAGCGGCGCTGCTGATGCCGGCGCTGGCCGCGGCGGCGGACGTGCGCATCGTCGGCGAGCATTTGCCGCCATCGAGCATGATGGAAGGCAATGTTGTCGTCGGACGCGAAACGCGCAAGGTGCGCGAGATCATGGCGCGCGCCGGCATCCGCTATACCATCGAGCTGCTGCCGTGGAAACGCGCGTATGCGCAGGCCCTGTCGGCGGCCGACACCTGCATTTTTTCCACCTCGCGCACACAGGAGCGCGAAGCGCAGTTCCGCTGGATCGGTCCCCTCAATGAAGCGCAATGGGTGCTGTACGGCCTGGCCGAGCGGCACCTGGCGCTGCGCACGCTGGCCGATGCGCGCGGCCTGGTGATCGGCACGGTGCTTGGCGATGCGCGCGACGACTACCTGCGCCAGCACGGCATGGAGGTGGCGCCCGTCACGCAGGAGTGGCTCAATCCGCAAAAGCTGCTGCTGGGGCGTATCGACCTGTGGGCTGTCGGCATGGCCGTGGGCAGCAAGCCGTTTGCCGGCAAGGCGTGGGAGCACAAGGTGGTGCCGCTGCTGGAGTTCAACCGCGTGCAGACTTACCTGGCCTGCAACAGGCAAATGCCCGAGGCGCAGGCCGCAGCCATGCAGCGCGCGGCGGCAGCCATGCGGCGCGACGGCAGCATGGCGCGCGGACAGCTGCGCTAGTTGCGCTGGCCGCGCCGCTTCAGCTTTCCAGCCACTGGCGCACGCAGTTGCGTCCTTCGCGCTTGGCCTGGTACAGCGCTTGGTCGGCATGGCTGTAGGCCGTTTCAAACGCCGTGCCTGCGCGGTTCCAGCTCAGGCCCACGCTGACGGTGATGGCGCGCGTGATGGGCGCCGCATGGCGCTGGCGGCCGACCGTGTCGCAGATGCGCTGCGCGACGTGGGCCGCGTCGTCGCGCGAACGCGTGGGCCAGACCACGGAAAACTCTTCGCCGCCAACCCTGCCAATGGCCGTTTCCTGTCCCAGCAATCCTTTCAGGCAGTCGACCACGGCCTGGATCACCCCGTCGCCGGCCGGGTGGCCGAAGTCGTCGTTGACCTGCTTGAACAGGTCGATATCGAGCACGATCAGGGCCATGTCGCCCTGTTCCAGGCAGCGCGAGGCATGGTCGATGACGGCGCCGCGGTTCAGCGCGCCCGTCAGCGGATCGTGCGTGGCGCGATATTCGAGCTGGCCGGCCAGGGTTTGCAACTGCCGGTTCAGCACATGCATGTCGCGCTCGGCGCGGTCGCTGCGGCCGATCAGGCGCCGCGTCTCGCGCATCAGCCGTTCGTAGTGGATGATCAGTTCACCGAGCACGCGGCGCTGTTCCTCGCCAGGCGCGCCGGCATCGGCGTGCATGCGGCGCGCGGCAGCCAGCGCCGCCGCTTCCACGGTGAACAGGTCGGGCTGCACTTCGGCTTCGGAGAGGGCGGCGCGCATGTCTTAATTGCCGCTCACGGCGTGATCCTGGAAGTCCAGCGCCGTGAAATCCTGCTGCAGTTCCTGGCCGAATTCCAGGATGGTGTCGTCGTCTTCGTCGTGGTACCAGTTCAGGCGCACCTGGTTGCCGTCGATGGCCGCCTGGTTGAGGGTATCGAAGAAGGTAAACAGCATCTTCGTGCTGGAGCTGTTGAAATAGGCCAGCGAGACGTTCACGGTGATGGCGGCATCGCTGCAGCCTTCCAGGTAGGCGCGCACGGCGGCGATCAGCGGGCCATAGAAGGCGGCTGCGTTTTCCGGATACGACTCGCCCTTGATCGACAGCGCATGCTGCTCGAAGCGGAAGTCGATTTCGGGCGAACTGGGGGTCGCGGCGATGAACAGTGGTGGCGGTAATTGCATATGCTTTCCTGAGTCGGCTCTTTTAAATGATGGCTTTGATGCAGAAGATGGTGTGGCCCGGCTCCTGGGGATCCTGGACGAATTCGAATTCCAGCGGCTCGCTGGCGTCGCGCGCCATGGTGAGAAAACCCAGGCCCGCGCCCTTGCTGTCGGCGGGCGCTTCCTCGCGCAGGGCCTTTTTATAGGCCAGGCGGATTTCCTCCATCGTCATGGTATGCAGCGGTTCCAGGCGGGCGCGGATCTGCGCCACGTTGTCGGTCGAGACGGGGTTCGCGCACAGCAGGAAAAAGCTGTCGCCGCGCGTGCCGATGCAAAACGAGCCGCGCCGCATCTGCTGGTCCAGCTGGGCGTCGGGCGTCAGGCTGTCAGCCGAATAATGCATGATGTTTTGCGACATCTCGATGAACGAGGAGAAAATGCGCCGCCGCGTCGGACCGGCCGCGCCGGCCGTGTCCAGGCGCGCCTTGATGGTTTCGGAAATGGCGCTGACCACGTGCTGCGAAAAATAGCCCACGTAAAAAAAGATGATGTTGCGCTTGCGGGCCACATCCCAAAACTCGTTGAATTCTTCGTACAGCACGTCCGTGCTCCTGGCTGGCCGGTTGCCCGGCGGGTTATCGTGGATGGCTGCCGCCTGTGGCTACAGGCGGAAACAGAAAAAGGTCAGGTCATCGCGGCGCGGCTGCCTGCCTTGCCAGGCGGCGCTGTCCTGCAGCAGCGCGGCCGCCACATCGCGAGCCGGCGCATCGCGCTGCGCCAGCAATTGTTCGCGCATGCGCCGCTTGCCGTAGGCGATGTCGCGCGCGCCGCCGATCTGGTCGAGCAAGCCGTCGGTGGTGATGAACAGCAGGCTCCCCGCCGGTGCGTCCAGCGTTGCGTTGTGCCAGCAGTAGCCGGCCGGCGTATCGACATAGCCGACGCCCATGCGCGCGCCATCGATGGCGCGCACGCCATCCTCGCCCGGCGCCACCACGTGCAGCGCCAGTTTCGCCCCCGCGAAACGCAGGCTGGCGCTGGCCGCGTCGTAGCACAAAAAAGCGCAGTCCATGCCGTCGTTCGAGCCGGCGTGGCCGGTGGCATCGCCGCTGCTGGCGCCGTCCTGGCCCAGCAAGGTCTTGATGGCGCGGCTGACGGCGCCGATCAGGGCGGCCGGATCGTGCGGCCCCCGTTCGCGCAGGGCCTGGCTCAGTGCGGACGAGGCGATCAGGGTCATGAAGGCGCCCGGCACGCCGTGGCCGGTGCAGTCGGCGATGGCGGCGAACCAGCCGCCCGCATGGCGCTCGAAAAAGTAGAAGTCGCCGCCGACGACGTCGCGCGGCTGCCATTCCAGGTGCGCGTCGGGCAGGGTGGCGCGCAGTTCCGCATCGGAGGTGCGCAGCAGGGCGCGCTGGATCACGCTGGCGTAGTCGATGCTGTGCATGATCTGCCGGTTCTTCTCGGCCTGCATGGTGGCCACCACGTTCATCAGCTGCAAGCCGAAACCCACGCCGGCCAGTGCGCCATCGTCAGTGATGATGAAGCCGTCGGCCAGGGCCTTTTCGCCCGCTTCGACGGCGCGGAAGGTGAGGTCTTCGATGCTCATGGCGCCATCGACGATCAGCGGCTCCTTGTCCATGAAGGCGATGCAGCTCTTCTTGCCATACACCTCGTGGTAGAAGGGCTTGGACATCTGCGACATGAAGATGTTGCGGCTGATCAGGCCGATGGGCCGCTGCTGCTCGGTGACGGGCAGGCTCATCATGTCGCGGCGTTCCGTAAACAGTTCCAGCACGGCGAAATTGCTGGCGTCGGCCTGCACGGATTCCGTCGGGATGCACAGGTCAGCCGCCACGGACGAGCGAAAACGGGGAAGATGCAATCGAGAAGCGTTGAACTCCACAGCGGCTACCTTTACATGACGAGCGGACCCTTGTTGTCGCTACGGCAAGGCGGCTGACAAACAGGCAATATCATCATGGTAGCCACGGATTGTGACGGCTTGATTACCAGCTTGCCAAAAGCGTATGCAAGATGGCTGCATGGCAAGCTGTTGCCACTCTTACAGATGGCGCGCCAGCGTCCGTGCCTGCGCCAGCCAGCGCTCGCGCTGCTGCTCGGTGGAGTCGATCATGGGACCAAAGCTGGCCACCTTGACGGGCTTGACGCCGCAAAACTCCAGGGTCGTCTTGCGCAGCTGGTGGATGCCGGGCATGTGGTAGACCCAGCGGAAATACCAGGGCGGCGTATCCATCGACACCAGCAGCTGGGCCGTGCGGCCCTTCAGCAGCTGCGCCGGGAAAGCCTTGCCCGGACGGTACTTGAAGGCAAAGCCGGGCAGGAAGACGCGGTCGACAAAACCCTTCAACAGGGCCGGCGCGCCGCCCCACCAGATGGGGTAGGCGAACACCAGGTGTTCGGCCCAGGTGATGGCTTCCTGCGCGGCCAGCAAGTCCGCTTCCAGCGGCTGCACCTGGCGGTAGCCTTCATGCAGGTTCTGGTCGAAGTCCAGCTGGCCCAGGCGCAGTTCGCGCACCGTGTGGCCCTGGGCGCGCGCGGACGCGGCATAGGCGTCGGCCAGGGCGGCGCAGAAACTGTCGCTGGACGGGTGGCCGAGGAGTATCAATATGCGCTTGGAGGGAGTCTTGGTCATGATGCAGGCTATCCATTAAAGAAGAGCTTGCATGCTAAAGCCTGCCCCTGGGGGCAGAGTCAAGCGATCGTTGCGCGCTGCAGGCTCAGGCGGCCGCTTGCAGGCGCTGGCGCGTCAGGCAGTCGAGGATTTCCGCGTCGATCTCGCCCAGCTCGGCGTCGAGCCGGCGCAGGCGGGCGATGTCGTCCTGCAGCTGCGCGCGCTTGGCGGCGATGTGCTGCGACAGGGCGGCCCAGTCCGTATTGTCGCCGGCCAGGATGGGCAGCAGTTCGGCCAGGCGAAAGCCCAGGGTCTGCGCCTGGCGTATCAGTTTGACTTGCGCCAGGTCTTGCTGCGTGTAGACGCGGTAGGCGCCCGCGCGGCGCACGTCGCCAAGCAAGCCCAGCGCTTCATAATGGCGCAAGGCCTTGGGCGAGGTGCCCGCCAGGCGGGCGATTTCTCCGATGTACATGCTGGTCCTTGTCTTTTATCGAGCGGCGGCGCACGCAGTGTAGCGCAGGCGGGCGGCCCGGCGCTACCTTGCGCGCCGACTCAGGACGGCTTGCGCGGCGGCACTTTCTTCGCCGTGCAGTCGGCGCAGGTGCCGTACAGCGACAATGCGTGCTCGTGCAGCACGAAGCCGCGCTCGGCGGCGATCTCGTTCTGGCGCAACTCGATGCCTTCGTCGACGAATTCATCGACCTTGCCGCAGCCCGTGCAGACCAGGTGGTCGTGGTGCTGGCCTTCGTTCAGTTCGAACACGGCATGGCCCGATTCGAAATGCCGGCGAAACAGGATGCCCGCTTCCGCAAACTGCATCAGCACGCGGTAAATGGTGGCCAGGCCCACGTCGATTTTTTCGGCCAGCAAAAGTTTATACACATCGTCCGCACTCAGGTGCTTGATGGTGCCTTCTTGAAACAGCTGCAGAATCCGCAGGCGGGGGATGGTCACTTTCAAGCCCGATTCACGCAGTTCCCTCAATATATCCATGTCTCCCAGTCCTTTTTGTGATCGCCCGAGCGCACGCCTGGACGTGTGCCTGTGTGCGCCTGTCTGTAATTCCGCATTATATCGCAAATGATAATCATTACTATTCTCATGTGCGGAGTGGAAATATTATGCCGCGTGTCGACCTGCGCAAACAGTGACATCGGCGCAATGTCTGATTGCATGGCGTGCATCTGACCCGCGCTTGCCATGCAAGCGCATGGAAAATCCAGCACGAAATCGCTACACTGTGCAGCATGCAATAACAATGGAGCAGGCATGGACCGATTTGATGCGATGCGCATTTTTACGCGCATTGTCGAGTTGCGCAGTTTTACCCAGGCGGCGCATGATCTCGGCTACCCGAAGGCCACCGTCACGCACGCGATCAAGCAGCTTGAAGCGCGCCTGCACGTGCGCCTCTTGCAGCGGACCACGCGGCAAGTCACGCCGACGCTCGATGGCGACGCGTATTACCAGCGTTGCGTGCGCCTGCTGGCGGACCTGGAAGAGACGGAATCCGTGTTCACCTCGGCGGCGCGGCAGCCGGCAGGCAAGTTGCGCGTCGACCTGCACGCCACCCTGGCCATGCATTTCGTCATGCCCGTGCTGGACCAGTTCTGCGCCCGCCACCCGCTGATCGAGCTGGAGATCGGCATGGGCGACCGCCTGGTGGATCTGGTGCGCGAAGGCGTCGACTGCGTGCTGCGCGTGGGCGAGCTCGGCGATTCGAGCATGGTGGCGCGCCGGGTAGCGCTGCTGGAGCAAATGACCTGCGCCAGCCCCGCCTACCTGGCCGCGCACGGCACGCCGCGCACCCTGGCCGAACTGGCAGGCCACCGCGCCGTGAATTTCTTTTCCGCCCAGACGGGCAAGACCTGGCCCTTCGATTTCAAGGCGGGCGGGCAAGTGCACAGCGTGCTGCTGCCCGGCACGGTGTCCGTCAACAACGCGGACGCCTACCATGCCTGCTGCCGCGCCGGCATGGGTCTGATCCAGGCGCCGCGCTACCACCTGGAGCAGGCGCTGGCGGCAGGCGAACTGGTGGAAGTGCTGGCCGATCTGCGCCCCGATCCCGTGCCCGTTTCCGTGCTGTACCCGCACCTCCGGCAACTGTCGCCGCGCGTGCGCGTGTTTGCCGACTGGGTGGCGGGCCTGTTCGCCCAGGCGGCGTGATTTTGCAGTGCCGCATTTTCTTGATATGGGTGAAGGAAAAAATCCCTCTTTAGATGCCATCTAGCACTATTTGATGTGGATCAAAGTTTTTGTTGCGCTGCACTCTTAGACTTCGCAGCGTTACTTAACGACAGAGGGAAATAAAATGAAGAAGTCCGCAACTGCAGCAGCAATCGTCCTGGCCGCCATTGGCGCCTTCGCCGGCAATGCAATGGCACAGGAAGGCCCATGGCTGGTCCGTGCGCGCGCCGTGCACCTCGACCCGGCTGACAAATCTGCTCCGATCGGCGGCGTTGGCGCATCGGACCGTTTGCATGTGAGCAGCAAGACGATTCCAGAAATCGATATCTCGTACTTCTTTACCCCGAATATCGCTGCCGAGCTGATCCTGACGTATCCGCAAAAGCATGACGTCACGCTCGATGGCAACAAGATCGGTACTTTCAAACATCTGCCGCCGACCCTGTCGCTGCAATACCACTTCATGCCTGAAAAACAGTTCAGCCCTTACGTGGGTGCGGGCATCAACTACACGAATATCTCGGACGTGAAATTGCTGAACGGCGCTGGCCGCCTGGAACATGACAGCTGGGGCTACTCGCTGCAGGCCGGTGTCGACTACAAGCTCGATAAAAACTGGTCGCTGAACTTCGACATCAAGAAAGTGCAGATCCGCAGCGACGTCTTCATCGGCGGCGCCAAGGCCAGCGAAGTCAAGGTGGATCCACTCTTGATCGGTGTCGGCGTCGGCTATCGTTTCTAAGCATAGCGTGATGGCGCCGAGGTGGCGCGCAGCATGAAAAAAGGACGGCTATGCCGTCCTTTTTACGTTTCAAGCGCGCCGATTATTTTTTCAGCGTCTTTTCCAGCGCCAGCTGGTAGTCCGTCTTTTCATAGCCGGCCAGGTATTTGTTGGTCGCGTCGAGGAAGGCGCGCGAACGGTAGGCCGCTTCCAGGTCCTTGACCCATGGCTTGCCCTTGTCGGCCGTGCGGATGGCCACCAGGTTGATGTAGCTGTCCGAGATCTTTTCCACGGCCAGGGCCGAGGTCAGCTTCATGCCGGCCGCCAGGGCGAAGTTGCCGTTGACGAAAGCGTAGTCGGCGTCGGCCAGCGAACGTGGCAGCTGCGCCGCTTCCAGCGGCACCAGTTTCAGCTTCTTCGGGTTGTCCAGCACGTCGCGTTCGGATGCGCGCAGCGGGTCGACGTTCGGTTTCAGCTTGATCCAGCCCATCTTGGCCAGCATCACCAGCGCGCGCGCCTGGTTGGTCGGGTCGTTCGGCATGGTGATGGTGGCGCCGTTTTTGACTTCCGCCAGGGACTTCTGCTTGCCGCCGTACAGGCCGATAGGCATGGTCGGCACGGTGATCAGGGGGCTCAGTAGCAGCTTGTTATCGGTAGCGAACTTGGTCAGATAAACGATGTGCTGGAATACATTGGCGTCCAGCGAGCCTTCGGCCAGCGCATAGTTCGGCTGCACGTAGTCGTTGAATTCCACGATCTTGACCTTGTAGCCCTGTTTTTCCAGGATAGGCTTGATGCCCAGCTTGAGCTGGTCCGAGTAGGGGCCGGAGCTGGTGCCGATGACGAGTTCTTTAGGGTCCTTGGCGTGGGCGGCGGTGGCGAAGGCCAGGCTGGCGGCGGCCAGGAGCAGGTTGCGGCGTAGGTGGTTCATGAGTGTCCTTGTTTCTGAATATGAATTAGCGTTTGTCGAGGCGCTTGGCGATGCGCGTGCCGGCGAACTGGATGGTTTGCACCAGCACGATCAGGATGGCCACGGTGGCGACCATGATGTCCGTCTCGAAGCGGTAGTAGCCGTAGCGGATGGCCAGGTCGCCGATACCGCCGCCGCCCACCACGCCGGCCACGGCCGAATACGACAGGAAGCTGATCGACAGCACGGTCAGGGCCAGCACCAGGCCGGAACGCGCTTCCACCAGCAGCACGCGGAAGATGATCTGCATTTCCGAGGCGCCCATGGCGTGCGCCGCCTCGATCACGCCGCGCGGCACTTCGCGCAGGTTCTGTTCCACCAGGCGCGCCAGGTAGGGAATGGCGGCGAACGACAGCGGCACGGCAGCGGCCAGCGGGCCGATCGAGGTGCCCGCGATGATGCGCGTAAACGGCGTCAGGGCCACCAGCAAAATGATGAAGGGGAAGCTGCGCACGGTATTGACCAGCCAGCCGAGGATCATCGACAGCGGGCGGTTTTCCAGCGACTGGCCTTCCGAGACGAGGAACAGCAAAATGCCCAGCGGGCCGCCGACCAGGATGGCGGCCGTAAGACCTATGCCCAGCATCGTCATGGTCTGGCCCAGCGCCACCCAGATTTCCGGCAGCAGGTTGATGACGTTAT
>RCUS01000774.1_pt1 | contig 19212 bp, 20 predicted proteins | sample 2166221 | NCBI WGS metagenome assembly RCUS01 (sample SAMN09932758, study PRJNA488358) | compost metagenome | isolation source: compost soil in cyclohexanecarboxylic | place: Germany: Experimental Botanical Garden | reverse complement strand
TATGCTCCGGATTGCAAATCCGTCTACGCCGGTTCGATTCCGACCTCGGCCTCCATATTCGAAAGCCCCGCAGATTAACGTCTGCGGGGTTTTTCTTTGTGGGTCGGAAAAAGTTATCAGTTGTGAGTCTGAAGGTGAAGGTGTGGGGTTTCAGTTTGCTCCAGGGTTTGCAGCGCTTGATGGAGATTCAAGCGCTGCATGGCACGGCGAGTATTACGGCGTAGTGTTGTGGCTCACATTGCGCGCCGCTGGGCTCAGCGCGGCAATAGGCTGAGGAACCTGTCCTGCCTTGACTGCGGCTTGGCCGATCATTTCGGAACCCTTCATGCTGAGGTGACCTGGATCAAAGTAGAGAAGGGCGTCACCGTCGAAGGCCGAGCAGGTGCCGTTTTTGCAAATCTGCGAGCGGACATCAAATGTCGTGACGTTTGGATATCGGCTGGCAAGGGCTTTCAAGTGAGCATTTACAGCGCTGTCTCCCTTGTCTGGCATCACTGCGGTCGATTTGCAGTCCATCCCGGGAATGCGGATCGATTTGGCGGTACACATGCGGTCCAGCTCCGCGAACACGGGAACGTTAAGCGCAATAATCACCTGGTTGCCGTTTGCGGCCAATTCGGCGATGGTCTTTTCGAACTGTGCTTTTGCAGGTTTCTTCAAGAAGTGCAGCTCCCAGGCCGCGCCCAGTATTACAGTCTTGTACTTCTTGGACTCAGCGAATGCACTGTCGTTGAATGCCTCGCAGGATGGAACGAAGCTCGGGGGCACGAAGCCACTCAGGGATCGGACAGGGGGGCATCGGGAGTGAGAAATGTTGCGGATAGAGAAGTGACCGTTTTCGGCAACAGCTTTCAGATAGCCGACGAAATGCGCAGCATTGGAGTCGCCCCACAGTAATGTTTCTGCGGGAACGGATTTGTCTCCGTTTATACATTGGTCAAGCGCCCATTTTGCCGGGTTATAACGGTTCATCTGGCAGTTGAATGGAAATTGGCTCGCAGGCAGCGTATTGAGATTGTGGGTGTAGAGTTGTTTTTTATAAGCGGTGCCTGCTGCCATCGGCCAGTATCCATCGTTTTTGACAAGGACGTATCCGGCAATCATTACGGCAGCGCTGGTCGCGAAGATGGGGCCTGCCTTGGTGATCATCCATTTGGGTGTTCTGGCCCGGAATGGTGTCTCGATCAGGTGATAGGAAATCAAGGTCAGCAGGCACATCAGTCCCAAGCAGAAAAGTCCGCCGACAAACGTAGGCTCGCCGTAGGCATAACGGTAGAAAGCGAGCACAGGCCAGTGCCAGAGATACAGTGAGAAAGAACGTAGTCCTATGTAGCGAGCGACTGGGTTGCCGAGGAACTTGGAAAGCGAGTTGGTCTGGTTGGTGCCGGATAGAATCATCAGGGCTGCGCCCATGGACGGAATGATCGAGCGCAGGCCGGGGAACCCATTTTTCTCGTCGAGCAGGAAGAGTGCGCCTACGACCATGATCAGGCCGACTACGCCTGCGGCATTGGCGGTGGCTGCAGGGATGCGCCGGGCGTCCTTCCACAGAAAAAGAAGTGCGCCGATCAGCAGTTCACCCGCACGGGACGGCAGCATGTAGTACGCAAAGGATGGGTCGCGAGCCAGGAAATACTCGCTGACTGCGAACGACGCGATAGCCACAATGACAGCAGTAGCCGCGAGCAGGCGCTTGCCACCGACCTTCACGGCGATGATCATCAGTGCCGGCCAGATCATGTAGAACTGCTCTTCAACGCCAAGTGACCACATGTGTAGCAGTGGTACAGTATCGGATGAAGCGGCGAAGTAGCCGGTGTCCAGGAATAGCCAGTAGTAGATATTGGCGGCTGACAGGGTTGCGCCAATCGCCGACTCGGAGAGCGCCTTGACGTCGCTCGGCAAGAGCAGGAAAGAACCAGCAATCAAGGTAACCACAGTCACGAAGGTGGCGGCTGGGAGAATCCGGCGCACGCGGCGCCCATAGAAGTCGCCGAATGAAAAGCCCGATCCTTTTCCGTAGATAATGCCGGTAATGAGAAAGCCGGAAATGACAAAGAAGACATCGACACCGACAAAACCGCCGGGGAGCCACTGTTTGTTGAAGTGGAAAGCGGTCACGGCCAAGACGGCCAATGCCCTGAGCCCGTCGATGTCCGGGCGATAGATTAAGTGCTTCCCTTGCATTTTTTGTCTTCCTTGGACGCGTGAGCAGGGATCGGATAATACATCGTTGCCCGCATTCGGCAGGCTTTTTTATGTTTGGAAAAAGCCGTCTGTCGCGTCGATGCGTCCTATCGAATAAGCGTTACCGGATCTGATGGCCTTGGAGCATGGGGGCGTGATCCTGCGAGGCATGCGCAACCGAAAAGCAGGCGATTGAATGCGCACGACAAACGACGGGCACCTGCAAGCTGACGTGGTGCCGGGAGCTGCTTGATGGTAATGTGCGCGGCTTTGATCGTATCCTGGGTGGCTGGGTAAATGGATTTATTTGCTGATTTGGTTCGTAGTAATGCCGCAAACATGAAACATTTCGTGTTGGATTGGCAGCGCTACTCCAGAGGATGTCATATTGACTCGGTGTTCTCTGGTTCTATTAAGTTGCGAAACAATTTTTCGGTTGATTTTGACACGGTCAATGGAATTGACTGGGCGCAAGATTTTTCAAAAAACAGAAATGTCAATTATTTGTGGTTGTATTCCCTCGATTATGTAGGAATACTGCTTGATGCCCATTCCAGAGGCTGTGGTGATAAATATCTGGATTGTGCCATTACTGTCGTTGAGTCTTTCTGTCGCTTCTACTGTGAGTCGCCGGAAAACAAGCGTAAAGTCATGTATTTGAATGACACCGGGTCAAGCTTCGATCATGCAACGTCGACAAGATCCAATGTATTGGTCAAGTACGTCTGTAGCGTAATCGGTTCCGGGAGAGGACTGGATCTAGAGCCTGTGATCGGCTGTTTGCATGATGCTGCTCTGTTCATGGTTGATGATAAAAACTACAGCAAGTCGAATCACGGCACGATGACCGACATTGCACTGTCGCAAATTGGGGTGCTTGCTGGGGTGGGCAGCGGCATCGGACGGGTCTTTTTTGAAAAAGCCAACGACCGGTTGATTGATAGTGTATTGCGTACGTTTGATGCTGATGGTTTTGCTAATGAGAACACCATTGGCTATCACCGGTTCAACATGCATCTCTTCAAATCGGTGATCCTGAATTTCGAGGGCTGGGGTGTTTCCAGCAGGTTTGCCGATGTTGCCTCACCTATTCTTGTCAAGGCGCAGCGCGCGCTGCAGCTGTGTGTCTGGCCGGATGGCTCAATTCCGCCGATAGGCGATTCGGCTGTCTACGAAAAGGCTGCAGAATCGATAAATGAGAGTATGGCGTTTCTCGAGAGTGGTCTGGCCATCGTCAAAAATGACGATCTGTATGTGTCAGTTATCTGCGGCCGACGCGGGGATGCACACAAGCAGGTGGATGACACCTCGATAACGATACGGTACAAGAATACCGATATCGTCGTGGACGGCGGTCACCTCGGTTATGATCGACTTGATCCATATCGGAAAACGCTTGAGTCAAGTTATGGGCATTCTGGTATTTTTCCTGATTTCGTAGAGGGTGCCGCGGCCCGAGTTTATCTCGAGATGAAATCCGAGGGGGAAATCTGTGAATTCGCTGATTGCGGAGAATCCGTATCTATTGTTGCTAAAATAAGCTATCCGGATGCGGGTTACTCTGTTGTCAGGACGGTCACTGTTGTTTTTCCTAATGTCATCCTTATAAAAGACTCGGTGCTGTCTACTCACGAAGCGGTGTCGACCACCCAGCGACTGTTGTTTGGTGATGCGTTAACCGAAATAGGCCTGAAAGGGTCGAGCCAGGTTAGCCTGGGCAACGATAAGCTTAAGGCAGTCGTGACGTTTGGCGGAGCCAACGCTGAAGTTTCACTTCACCATGGAATGAAAGGGAAAGAGCCCAGGGGCTGGTGCTCGAAGAAAGCCGGTAAGAAAGATCCTTGCTATGAAGTGGTCAGGAGCCTGTCCGGGGGCGCATTCGAGTTGGAAACGCGGATTGAGATTATTGAGTAAAACGCGTTTGCAAAGTCTGCTGAAAAGCCCGTGGTCATCTGACTATTTGCACCTCGCCTGTCAAACGTTGAACGGATGAAACAGCCCGCCTCGTGCGGGCTGTTTCATAGCCCTGTACTGTCAATGACAGAGCGCCTAATGGCTCCTTCATAGCCGCTTATCCGATTGCCCCTTGAAACCCTGTGGCCGATTGGCGAATTGTTCAGCCTTCGCTAAGGTGGCATAACACTATCCGTATAAGACTAAAGTCGTAGGAGGGGCGGCATGAAAATTCGAGGTAATGTCTTCTGGGCTTGGGCGGATCCAACGCTTCACCATCGAACTCATGACGAAACGCTCAATGACGGCACCCGTATCGATGTGCAGGTGCGACTGTCGCGCACACGCATCACGCAGATGTTCATCGGTGTCTACGCGCCATGCGGCATGGCCATTCATGAAGATGCATTCGACTCGCGTCCAGGCGAGTCGATGACCAGGGCGCTGGCCTGGGGCGTTGGTCGCGCCCGGCGTATCGCTTGCGATGCAGTTCCAGCGGTTGAGCAGTTTGCCTGTTCAAAGTAGAAGTCGAGACGCTGCTTGCAAATGTCTTTACCATTCCCTGCGACCACCTTAACGGGTCGCGCCTTTTTCATTCGCCACAAGGAAGTGACATGCCAGGCACTCAGCAGCAACTTGTTAACGCCACCGACATCCTCAGCGTGCGTGACTTCATCACCACAGCGATCAATGGAGTCACCGTCAACCAGGCCGGTATCGTCGAGGCCGTGGCGACTGCCAAGGCTCAGGGCCAGGAGCTGTTCTGGCCTGCCGGGACCTATGTATCCGATGCGAACATTCCACACTTTCATTCGGTTCGCCACTACGGGACTGGCATCATCAAGCGCGGCAGTATTACGTTCAAGATGAACCAGGACAACGGTCAGCTAAACATCATCCATGTCGCCAATACCGGTTTGGACACGAATGACGGCCTGACCGCAGGCCAGCCGATGCAGACCCTCTTCACGGCCGCCAACACCATCCTCAATCTGTGGTCGAAGAATGTGCTTCTTGGAGGATGGCGCATCCAATTGGCGGCGGGTACCTATCGCCGAGCGACCGTGTTGCGAAGCATTTTCAATGCTGAGCGCTTCCAGGTATTTGGACCGCCAGCGAACTGGGGCGAGCCGACGGCGATCATCGACAACGTCGATAACGAAGAAAGCGTGTTCGGTTTGTACCTCAATGGATTGGCGCGTCTTCACGTTCAAGACGTGAAGTTCAGCAATTTCCATGGCAGGCACGGTCAAGGGCTGCTGGCCAGTCGGTCGCAAGAAATGTACACGGTTAACGTTCACGCCGACCGCTGTGAATGGGCGGGCATCAACATGAGCCCAGGCGGTGTGCTGCTGGTATCCGGCGGCAAGATTACCAACTGCCGAGAGGGTATTCGTGCCTACGAGGGTGTTACGTTCACAATCGGCTACAACTCGCAGGCCAACCCAACCGTCATCCAAAACTGCACTGGCTATGGATTTGTGGGCTACAACCATTCCAGCGGACATGTTGATTATGCAGAAATTTCCGGATGCAACGTGGGGATAAGCCTGATCAATCAATGTCGGGCCGACCTCGCCGGCCCGAAGCTGATGGGCAATGGCGTAGGGGTGGCGGCTGACTCCTGCAGTACCTACATCAAGAACACTGACGAAAACGTACTGTTCAACTCCGGCGCGCCCAATACGGCGAACGAGCGATGCCGTGGCTATAGCATTCCATACGAACATGTGAATCGCTTCACCTTCGACCCTCTTTCTCGCCAGTCAAGATTTGGTGCCTTCTGGTCAGCGACTTCGCCAATCAGTTCGTATAAGTACGTATTCGAGCAGCAGGCCGGTGACGCGGGGATTGCCATTCTGGCGTCGGGTACCGAGACCTCCTCGCTTGCTTTCGGCAGGTCGGGTAAGGGTGCTGCGGGGCGCGTAACCTATGACCACGGCGTAGATGGGTTCCGCGTGATCGCCAACAACGCGATCATCTTCCATGCGGACTCGGCAAGCTTTCGGCCCGCCGCCGATGGCGTGTCAGTCAGCGGTGCTCCAAGCGCCCGCTGGTCGGTCGTGTATGCAGCCACCGGCACCATCAACACCTCCGACGAGCACGCGAAGCAGCAGATCAAACCCATTGACTCGGCATGCCTGAGGGCCTGGGGCCGCGTTGAGTATGTTCAGTACAAACTCAATGACGCTGTAGAAACCAAAGGCGAGGGTGCCCGCTGGCACTTTGGCCTGGTCGCCCAGCGTGTCAAAGAAGCGTTTGAAGCGGAAGGGTTGAACGCATTCGATTATGGCCTGCTTTGCCATGACGAGTGGGAAGCAGAACCGCCAAGCTATGACGAGGCAGGCGTTCTGGTCGCCCCAGCGGTGGCCGCGGGGCGCCGCTTTGGCATTCGTTACGAAGAAGCCCTGGCGCTGGAGTGCGCGTACCTGAGGCATCAGTTGGCCAACGCCAGATAGCGTCGACGGACGACAACGCCGCGGAGTTATCCTGAGGGAGGGGACGAAACGTCGTTTCCCTCTACATTTTGCTGGTGAATAAAAGAAGGACTCTCGATAATGGCGGACTGAACGCGTCATCCGTTACAGAGGGACCATGGCCAGTCAGACAATAAGAAAATACGACTATATCGACGCACTGCGCGGCATTGCCATCGCCTTGGTTGTGCTGGTTCACGCGTCTCAGACGGTAAAGCCTGTCTCCGATACGTTGCTTCGTTTGATGAACGAGGGGGCGAGAGGCGTCCAGTTGTTCTACATTGCCAGCGCTATTACGCTGTGCCTGTCGTGGAATGCACGTCGGTCCACCGACCGCGCGCCCGTCCGTGATTTTTACTTGCGCAGGCTTTTCAGGATTGCGCCGATGTTTTATTTGGCAATCCTCATGTTTCTGTTCCTCAACGGCACGGCAGCCTCTTATTTTGCGCCTAATGGGATCAGTTGGTGGTTTGTTCCAGTGACGGCGCTGTTCCTGCATGGCTTTCATCCGGAAACGATCAATTCCGTGGTACCGGGTGGCTGGTCGATTGCCGTGGAGATGACGTTCTATCTTGTCTTCCCCTTGCTTGTTCGGGTTCGTAAGATCGGGTATCTATCGCTCCTCTTTGTTGCCTCACTGTGCTTGCAGAAATTCAATGTGCCACTGTCGGGGGCGATATTCCACTATGAGGCGAACCAGAAATATTTGATTGAAGGTTTTGCTTTTTTCAATTTCATCGGCCAATTGCCCGTCTTCTTGCTGGGGATGATGACCTACTGGATGATCGCGGGTCAGCGGGCGATCGACTACAAGTTCGTTGTACTGGCCGCAGTGGCGTTCGTCGGGTTGCTCGTAGAGTTCTGGGTGCCACACCAGACGTTCATTGCCAGTCATGTCGTTGCGGGCGGGCTGTTCGCCCTGTTTTCCGTGTTTCTGGCGCGTGTGCCTCTGGCGTTGGTGGTGAACCGAGTGACCATCTTGTTAGGCAAGCTTAGTTTCAGTATGTATCTGGTGCACATTGCCATCCTCAAACTTCTGGCGGGCTCACGTGTCGTGGCATTGTTTGGCGAGGGTAATCTCGGCAGTATTGCGTTCTTTGCTTTTGTTCTTGCCCTCACTGCAGGGGTATCCTGGATTACCTATCATCTGATCGAAAAGCCGGGCATCGCGCTGGGTCGCAGGCTGATTGACCGGTTAGAAGAGGTGCGGGGCGCTGATGAGCTATCGCCGAAAATCATTAAATAAAGACGATGAGCATTTTGCAATGAAGCCGATAGGGCTTTGTCATTGAGAGGAGAGCGTGCGCCATGTCACGTTTGACAGTGGATCAATCGCAACAACTTGACTCGCTTCGGGCGTTGGCCGCACTCGCTGTATTGTTGGGTCACACCTACCAGACCCTGCTTTTGCCTACGTTGAACGTCTGGTTCACCGTGGTGGTGTTATGCGCTCAATTCGCGGTCATGGCATTTTTTGTGCTAAGCGGCTTCCTGATCGGTAAGTCGGTGAGTAATAACATTCAGAAGAATACAATCTTTGACATCAAGCGTTATGCGGCAGATCGGGCGCTTCGACTCTATCCCCCTTTGCTCGCAGCGGTGTTGTTGATGTCGTTGTTGAGTTGGCTGGCCCCGGCGGTATTTCCGTCGGGGACCCATGCGTTCCTGCACATCGAAGGGGCAAGTTTCGTCCGTTCCGAGTTTTCCACCTCAATCCGTGATGTGTGGGGAGCGCTCACGTTTCTCAACGGGTTGAAAGTAGAGAATCCACTGGTCAATAGCCCGTTGTGGAGCCTTTCCCTGGAAGCCTGGTATTACGTGCTGGCTGCGGCCATCGTCTTGTTGCGCCACAAGCGAGGCCTGTCGGTTTTCCTGATAGCGGTTACCGTCTATGTCACACGAGACAGTGCAGTGTTTTTCATGCTGGCACCCGTCTGGTTTGCAGGGTTCGGCCTGGCCTTTGTTCATCAGCGGCGCGCGCAGATGAACAACCGACTGTTTGGCTATGCGTTTGGCCTGGCGAGCCTGGCATTCATTGCTTCAACGGCCTACGCGCTCTACCCGCAGCCCGCCGGTAATGAGGTTGATTACAACAAGATCAGCCTGTTCAGGCTGGTATCGGGTTTGTGGTTTGCCTGCTACCTGGCTTTGATTCTCGGCGGCGCTGCACGCTTTCCGAAGTGGCTGCACCGCCAGGCAGGGTATTCCTATACGTTGTATGTGATTCATTTCCCGATCATGTTGTTTGCGCTCGGGATGTTGCAAGCCTATCTGTACGGCAACGTACTCGGGTCATGGTTGGTGAGCTTCGCAGTCGTGGCCATTTCGCTGGCGATGTCCTGGCTGCTGAGTCGCTGGCTGGAAAACAAGGCGTTGCTCTCTGCCGTCTATGGTTTGGCTGTGAACAGAAGAACTGTTTAGAACGCTGCCCAAGGTTTGACAGGGCTGATGCGTTTCACCGTTCGGAAAAAGAAAAACCCGCCGAAGGAGGCGGGTCAAGAACGTACGGAGCCAGGTCAGTGTGCCAAGCGAGTTGTCAGAGAATCGTGAAGAACATGTTGTCAGCCTGTTGCGCGGTTTAAGGCCCAGCGATCTCAAGACTCATAAAAAAAACCCGCCAGGAAGGCGGGCAAAGAACGTATGAAGGGAGAGACTCAAGCCTGACGCCCATCGGTTAAGTGAACGTTAACCTGCAAGACGTTGACCCCGGCCCTGTTTGAGCCTATACAGGCGTGCCACGCACTCAGGAGTCCCCATGCGCGACGAAGACGACCTGCACGAACCCGAGCACGATCATCTGCTCGATCACGAATTTCACTACGATGATGATCAGATGCCCGAGGCCGATGCCCAAGGTGCCGAAGACGAGATCGAAGAAGACGCGCTACTGGATGACCTCGATGACGACGATCGCGATCACCCAGCCTGGCATGACGACTGCGAAGACGACTGACTCAGCGGCCGTCGAGTGAATAACGTCCCGGTCCGCTCACGGCCAGCAGCAGCAAGCCGCCAATGATGCTCAGGTTCTTGAGGAATTGAGTCATGTTGGCACTGCGCTCGGGGTCGACCATGTTCCAGAACGGGTGGCCGATCAGTGCGGTACCCAGCACGAACAGTGCGAACAGGAACGCCAGTGGGCGGGTATAGAAGCCAAGGATCAGCACGATGCCGACGAAGAACTCCATCAGTACCGCGATGGCAGCGGCCAGCATGGGGGCGGGTGCGCCGAGCGAGGTCATGTAGGCTACCGTGCCGTCGAAGCCAGTCAGCTTGGCCCAGCCAGACACGACGAACAGGATCATCAGCAGCACGCGTGCAATCAGGATGAAGGCATCGCGTTGGCCATCGAACAGGGAGTAGCGCATGGTGGCATTCCAGTGGACGGGGACACGCTCAACTCTAGCAGTTGCGCCGAGGTTTTCCGCTGGACAGCAAAAAGGCGCCTCGCGGGCGCCTTTTCAAAGAGACTTGGTGCGAGTGGCGGGACTCGAACCCGCAAGGCTCACGCCGACAGATTTTAAGTCTGCTGTGTATACCAATTCCACCACACTCGCACATTTGACGGCTCGGGCTTCTAAGCAGAAGGCCCCGTCAAACAAGCGCGCTTTATAACCCATTGTTATAGTTGCGTCAACTCCAGCACCTATGATCTAGGGTATGCCGGTCGATCGCATCGGCGATTGACACCCTTCTGTCACCTGAGCCACTGTTGCCCCTTTGTGGGGATCCAATGAGTTTGAAGGCATGATTCAAGCCTGTGGAGTTTGCATGGTTTCAGCTGACTGCCTCGATCAACCTGTCATGCCCGCCAATCGCTATGAACAGTTGGTTCAGTCGGTCGTGGACTACGCGATCTACATGCTGGACCCTTCTGGTCGGGTGGTCTCGTGGAATGCAGGTGCTGAGCGGATCAAGGGCTACCGCGCCGATGAGGTGATCGGTCGGCATTTCTCGTTGTTTTTCACCGCTCAGGACTGCGCCGAAGGGCGGCCCGAGCGTCTCCTGCAGCAGGCGCTCGAGCAGGGCGTGGCCCAGGATGAGGGCTGGCGGGTGCGCAAGGACGGCACGCAGTTCTGGGCGCTGGCGGCACTTGATGTCATTCGCGACGAGCAAGGGCAGATCGTTGGTCTGGCCAAGGTCACTCGGGATATCACTGACCGGCGTGAGTCGGCACTGCAGCTCGATGCCGTCCGTGCACAACTTTTCCAGGCGCAGAAACTGGAAGCACTCGGTCAATTGACGGGTGGCTTGGCGCATGACTTCAACAACCTGCTGACCATTATCCTCAACTCTGCCCGGTTGGCACTGAGCAGTCAGGATCCGGCGCGCATACAGCGCATGATGGAGCACATACTTGACGCTGGGCAGCGGGGTACTCAGTTGACCCAGCAATTGCTCAGTTTCGCCCGCCATCGGCAACTCGACTTCACCCGTATCGCACCGGTTGAACTGATCGCCTCTACGCGAGGTCTCCTAGAACATGCACTGCCACGTGACATCGAGCTCAATGAGTACCTGCAGGCTGACTTGCCCTTGATCGAGGTGGATCCCGGCCAGTTACAGATGGTGCTGCTGAACCTGCTGTTCAATGCGCGCGATGCGATAGAAGGGCCGGGCAGTATTTGCATGCGGGTCGACGCCGTGAAACTGGCGGGTGAGGTGGATGGGTTGTGTGGTGGGTTTGTGCGTTTCGAGGTCCAGGACACAGGGTCTGGCATCGATCCACAGGTCCTGCCGCGGATTTTCGAGCCCTTCTTTACGACCAAGGCCTTCGGCAAGGGTACTGGTCTTGGCCTTAGCCAGGTCTATGGCTTTGCCAAGCAAAGCAAGGGTGCGATCACGGTGGACAGCGTGATCGGCACGGGTACGTGCATGCGTCTGTATCTGCCAGCGTGTGAACGCTAGGCGGGGTCGTCAATTCGAAGGTAGTCAGCATGGCACAGGCACTCAAGCGGCTGGTGACGGGGATCGACGGGCTGGATGCGTTGCTCAAGGGCGGCTTGGTCGAGGGTGCTTCCTATATCATTCAAGGGCCTCCGGGTGCAGGCAAGACCATCCTGGCCAATCAACTGGCCTGCGGGCACGTGCGTGAGGGGGGCAGGGTGCTGGTGGCAACGCTGCTCAGCGAGTCCCACGATCGCCTCTTCCAATACCTGGCAACGCTTGAATTCTTCGACCCTGCACTGGTCGGTGACCAGATTCAGTTCGTCAGTGCCTTCGATACCCTTGAGCAGGAAGGGCTTGATGCAGTGGTCAGGCTGCTGCGCCAGGAGATCAGCAGGCAGCAGGCCAGCCTGCTGATCGTCGACGGTCTGCTCAATGCACGGGTCCGCGCGGAAACCGCGCTGGACACCAAGAAATTCGTCTCCGAATTGCAGGGCCATGCCGCCTTCGCTGGTTGTACCGTGCTGTTGCTGACCAGTGCCAGACTGGATGAGGGCAGCCCTGAGCACACCATGGTCGACGGTGTGATCGAACTGGGCGAACAATTGGTGGGTAGCCGCGCCTTACGCCACATCCAACTGCGCAAGACGCGCGGAAGTGGAGCGTTGTCGGGGCGCCACGAGTGTCTGATCGATGAAGCAGGCCTGCATGTTTATCCTCGCCTGGAGTCCCTGTACAGTCACCCCAGCCGTTTGGGGTGCGCCTCGCTGGAGCGCGTCTCTACCGGAATCGGGTCGCTGGATGAGATGTTGGACGGAGGGCTGGCCGCAGGGTCAGTCACCTTGGTGATGGGGCCGTCAGGTATTGGCAAGACGTCTTTGGGGCTGGCTTTTCTTGCCGGGAGCACGGCAGAAGCCCCGGGATTGCATTTCGGTTTTTATGAAACACCTGAGCGTCTGCGCCTGAAGGCTGCATCATTGGGCTACGATTTCGCGCGGCTTGAGCACGAGGGACTGTTGAAGGTGTGCTGGCAGCCCACCACCGAAGGATTGCTGGATCAGGTGGGGGCTTGCCTGCTTGCGCGCATCGAGGCTGCGGGTTGCAAGCGGGTGGTGATCGACAGTCTGGGCGCGTTCAGCCGGTTGGCGGCTGATCCGGCGCGGCTTAATGCGTTTTTCCGCGCGCTGACCGGCGAGTTGCGCGCGCGCAGTATCAGTGTTCTGCTGACCTGGGAAATGCGTGACATCTTCGGTTCGGAAATCACGGCGCCAGCACCAGACCTGTCGAGCATCGTCGACAACCTGATGCTGATGCGCTTTGTCGAACTGGATTCGCAGCTACGGCGGATGCTGTCGATCCTCAAGGTGCGTGACAGCCATCATGATCCTGCACTGCATGAGCTGCTCATGGGGCCACAAGGTATTACCCTGCGCAAGGCATTCGAGGGCGCCTGCGGCGTGCTTTCGGGGACGCCGGTGCCGCCAGGAGGCCGGTGACGGGAATCAGCCGATGAATACCATTCTGATCGTCGATGACGAGTACCTGATCGCCGATATCCTGGGTTTTGCCCTCGAGGACGAAAAGTTTCTGGTCGAAAAAGCCAGCAATGGCCTGATGGCGCTGGAGGCACTCAGGGAAAAACGAGTCGAGCTGGTCATCACCGACTACATGATGCCGTTGCTCAATGGTGAGGAGCTGGCGCGGCAGATTCGTGATGAACTGCAGTTGGCCGATCTGCCTCTGATTCTCATGAGTGGCGCGCAGACCACTCAAGCCAGCCCGGAGCTGTTTGACGCCGTGTTCGACAAGCCTTTCGACATGGACGAAATGATCGCCAAAGTCCGCGAATTGCTGCAACCCAAGTGATAGCGTCGGGCAGGTCTGCCAGTCGTTCAAGCGCATCCGTGCGGCTTGAGGCGCGACGGCTCAATGCGAGTCGTCGTGTTTCTCCGGAGCCGGGTTGCCGGCCTGAATACGTTTGAAGATCTCTTCGCGGTGCACCTGAACATCTTTTGGCGCATCGATACCAATCCTCACCTGCATCCCTTTGACGCCCAGAATGGTGACTTTGATGTCATCGTTGATGACGATGCTTTCGCCAACCTTACGGGTGAGTATCAGCATGTAATTCTCCTTGGTGATGTAGAAATCCGTCGGGCCAATTGCCGCGGCGGCGGGAGCCTGTCCCTCTTCCTTCTCATTAAAGACGCTTTCAGCGGATAGTAATTCCCTGACAGATAAATTCTGTTGCGTGTCTCGACGCACAGGTGTCGATGCTGACCACAATCAATTGTCGGCGAAGTACTCGCAGCCAAGGATAGGGCGCTTCGGTCCATATGGGAAATTTCCGTGCATCATGAAGTAGATAGACAGGTTCAATGATCATCCTGTTCCTCCAGTGCTTGTAGAAAAATCAACAAAGCCACTTCTTCCGACTCCAGCCCCTTGCGGGTGCGGGAGCGGGGCAGTGCACCCAGCCGCCCGAGCAGGAAATGCTCAAGTACGGCGGGGTGGATGTAGCAACGCCTGCACACCGCCGGGGTGTTGCCCAGGCGTGTGGCGACTTGCCGGACGATGCTGGCAACCTGGCGCTTGGCTTCACTCTCGGGTTCCCAGGCCTGAGGTCGTAGCAGGCTCAAGGCAAGGCTGCTGCCGGCCCAAGTGCGGTAGTCCTTGGCAGTGAAATCGGCACCGGTGAGCTGTTGCAGGAACTGGTTGACCTCGCTGGAACCGATGCTGTGTCGCTGGCCGTCTTCGTCCAGGTACTGGAACAGCGACTGGCCAGGCAGCTCCATGCAGCGTTTGAGCAGGTTCGCCAGGCGTCGGTCACGCAGGGTGACATTGTGTTCGACGCCGCGTTTGCCGCGAAACTGGAAACGGATGGTACTGCCCTGGACCTTGACGTGGCGGTTGCGCAGCGTGGTCAGCCCATAGGACTGGTTGTCCCGCAGGTAGCGCTGGTTGCCGATACGGATCAAGGTGTGGTCGAGCAGGCTGACGACCAGCGCCATCACTTTCTCGCGATCGAGCCCGGGCCGTGCCAGGTGCGCCTGCAGTTGCGAACGCAACTTTGGCAGGGCCTGGGCGAACGCGAGCATGCGACCGTACTTGTGCTGGTCGCGCAGTTCGCGCCACTCGGCATGGTAGCGGTACTGCTTGCGGCCGCGGGCATCGCGGCCAGTGGCTTGCAGATGGCCTTGAGGGTCGGCGCAGATCCACACATCGGTATAGGCCGGTGGAATCACCAGGGCCGCAATGCGCGCCAGGGTGTCGGCATCACGCACCCGTTGTCCTTCGGCGTCGAAGTAGATGAAGCGGCCGCGCCAGAGCCGCCGAGTCAGGCCGGGGTGGGTGTCGTCAACGTAATGCAAGGTACGCGGCAAGGGGCAGTCGAGCATCGGCGGCAGGCCTCGATCAGGTTACTGATCAATGGACAACGGTCGTGACCGCGATGCTCAGCCCAGTAATGCCACCGACTTGATCTGGGCGAACAGCGCCTGGCCCGGATGCAGCCCCAGTTGGTCCGCCGAAAAACGCGTGATACGCGCCAGCAAGGCATTGCCACCGGCATCCAGGCTGACCAGCACGTGTGCCGGGTTTTCTGCCGGGCGCGTTTCTCCCACACGCACCGGTAGCCGATTGAGGATGCTCGAGGTGCTGCTGGCCGTGAGCGCCAGGCTGACGTCGCGGGCCTGGACCTTGACGCGCAATGTGCTGCCCATGGGATGAGCGGGATGGGCAATGCGCAGCAAGGGTGCAGTGCTGCCAGGCAGGCGCAGGTCGAGGAGGTCGTACTGGGGGTCGTGGCCCACCACGATACCTTCGAACACCACGCCTGCGTCTTCGCCCTGGGCCAGTGACAGGTCGAGGCGGGCGAGCGTTTCGCCAATCGGCCCGCTGGCCACCGCCTGGCCTTGCTCCAGCAGCACCAGGTGGTCGGCCAGCCGTGCCACTTCATCCTGGGCATGGCTGACATAGATCAGCGGAATGTCCAACTCTTCGTGCAGGCGCTCCAGATACGGCAGGATCTCGCGCTTGCGCGCTCCGTCGAGCGCCGCCAGCGGTTCGTCCATCAGCAGCAGGCGAGGGCTGCTGAGCAGTGCTCGGGCAATGCCGACCCGTTGCGCTTCGCCGCCAGACAAGGTGACGGGCTTGCGGGCGAGCAGGTGACCAATGCCGAGCAGCTGGCAGGCCTGGTCGAGACTGACCTTGCGCTGATCGCGCGCGACCCGGCGCCAGCCAAACTCCAGGTTGCCCTGCACCGACAGGTGGGCAAACAGGCTGGGTTCCTGGAACACGTAGCCGACCGGGCGCAGGTGGGGAGCCTGGAAATGGCCGCGTGCGCTGTCTTCCCAGACCTCGCCATTGACTTCTATATAGGCGCTGGCGGCCCGCTCCAGCCCAGCCAGGCAGCGCAGGCAGGAGGTCTTGCCGGAGCCTGAGTGGCCAAACAGCGCGCTGATCCCACGCCCGGGCAGTTGCAGGTCGACATCCAGGGTGAAGTCGCCGCGCGCCAGTTTCAGGCGCGCCACAATCGATGCAGTCATGTCAGCTCCAGCCCGCTTTGTCGCGCCGCCCGGCGTACAGCAAGAGCAACACCAGGAACGAGAACACCAGCATGGCGCCCGCCAGCCAGTGGGCTTGCGAGTAGGCCATTGCCTCGACGTGGTCGAAGATCTGCACCGAGACCACGCGGGTCTTGTCGGGGATGTTGCCGCCGATCATCAATACCACGCCAAACTCCCCCACGGTGTGGGCGAAGCCGAGGATGCTGGCAGTGACGAAGCCAGGGCGGGCCAGCGGCAGCACGACATGGACGAAGGTATCCCAGGGGTTGGCGCGCAGGGTGGCGGCCACTTCGAGCGGTCGCTGGCCGATGGCGCCAAATGCGTTCTGCAACGGCTGCACCACGAACGGCATGGAGTAGATCACCGAGCCGATCACCAGCCCGCTGAAGCTGAACACCACGCTACCCAAGCCCAGCGCCTGGCTGGCCTGGCCAAGCCAGCCATGCGGGCCGAGGGCGATCAGCAGGTAGAAGCCGATCACCGTGGGTGGCAGCACCAGCGGCAATGCCACCACCGCGCCCACCGGGCCGCGCAACCACGACCGGGTCCGTGCCAGCCACCAGGCGATGGGCGTGCCGACCAGCAGCAGAATCAGGGTCGTCAGGCTGGCCAGTTTGAAGGTCAACCAGATGGCACCCAGGTCACTGCTGTCCAGTGGCATCAGATTTCATATCCGTAGGACTTGATCAGCGCAGCGGCTTTTGGGCTTTTCAGGTATTCGATGAACGCCTTGGCGGCCGGGTTGTTCTTGCCTTTGTCGAGGATCACGGCGTCCTGGCGGATCGGCTCATGCAGTGAAGAGGGCACAACCCAGGCCGAGCCATTCTCGACCTTGCCGTCCTTGTAGATCTGCGACAGAGCCACGAAGCCCAATTCAGCGTTGCCGGTAGAGACGAACTGGAACGCCTGGGTGATGTTCTGGCCTTCCACCAGCTTGGCTTTGGTGGCCTCGGTCAGTTGCAGTTTGTCCAGGACCTGCGTGGCGGCCAGGCCATATGGCGCTGTTTTCGGGTTGGCAATCGACAGGTGCTTGAAGTCGTTTTTCTTCAGCACCTCACCTCGCGCGTCCACATAGCCAGGTTTGGCCGACCACAGGGCCAGGGTGCCGATGGCATAGGTAAAACGCGAGCCCGGGACAATGGCCTTCTCTTGTTCGAGCTTGGCAGGGGTGCTGTCATCGGCAGCGAGGAAGACCTCGAACGGCGCGCCGTTCTTGATCTGTGCGTAGAACTGCCCGGTAGCGCCATAGGCGGCGATCAGCGTGTGGCCAGTGTCTTGCTGAAAGTGCTTGGCAATGGCCTGGATCGGTGCTGTGAAGTTGGCTGCGACCGCGACCTGGACTTCGTCGGCCCAGGCACTGTTGACGATGATCAGGCTGGCGAGGGTGGTGATGGCCAAGTGAGGCAAGCGGATGCGCATGAAGACTGCTCCTGGGACAGGTTATCGTTATATCGTTAACTATATAGCGATAGGCCGTTTGCCGGGAAGAGGCTCACACGCTGGTTGAGGGGATTCAGCGGCTGAGCAGCGCCAGTGCGTGCTCGGCGATCTCGCGGGTCAGTTCACCTGCGGGCATGTGCTTGCCCAGGCGCAAGCCCTGGCCTGACCACAGATTGCTGAAATCGCTGTTGCCCTGCGGGTCGGTGATCGCCCGCAAGGGCATCAACGCACCGCCCGCCAACGGGAAGCGCGGTGCCAGCTCGCTCATCGGGCCTATTTCGCGCATCAGGCGATTGTTGATGCCCCGCGCCGGGCGCCCGGTGAACAGGTTGGTCAGCGCGGTATCGCTGGCGGGTGCGCTGTCCAGCGCTTGGCGGTGAGCGGCGGATACCTTGGCCTCGGGGCAGAACAGGTAGGCGGTGCCGATCTGCACCGCCGAGGCGCCGAGGGCCAGGGCCGCGACCAGGCCACGATGATCGCCGATGCCACCGGCGGCAATCACCGGCAGGCTCACGGCGTCGGCAACCTGCGGGACCAGTGCGAACGTGCCGATCTGACTGCTGAGGTCGTCGCTCAGGAACATGCCGCGATGGCCACCGGCTTCATAGCCCATGGCGATGATCGCGTCGCAGCCGTTGGCCTCGAGCCAGACCGCTTCCTCGACGGTAGTGGCACTGGACAGTACCTTGGCGCCAGTGGCTTTGACGCGTTGCAGCAGGTCTGCCTGAGGCAGGCCAAAGTGAAAGCTCACCACTTCCGGGCGCCGTTGTTCGATCAGCTGACAGCTTTGCTCATCGAAGGGCGCGCGGTTGGAAACCGGTGTCGGGCCCTCGAAGTCGGCACCGACCTCTTCGTAGTAGGGCTTGAGCGCCTGTTTCCAGCGAGTCTCGCGCGCCGGCTCGGGGGCTGGCGGCTGGTGACAGAAGAAATTCAGGTTCAGCGGGTGGCCTGGGCAGGCTGCACGAAAGGCTTCGATCTCATCGCGCACCTGCTCGCCGCTCAGCATGGCGCAGGGCAGGGCGCCCAAGCCGCCGGCGCGGGCAATGGCGATGGCCATGGTCGAACCGGTCGCACCGGCCATTGGGGCCTGCAGGATAGGCACCTCGATGTCCAGCAGGTCGAGAATGCGGCGGTCGGGCCAGTGGCTCATGCGAGGCTCCTTGAAAGCGGGCGGGCGTGATCGAGGGCGTTGCCTGCGTCTGGCGTTACAGTGCCTTGCTGACCTGGATGTCGCTGATCTTGTCGGCGTCGTCGCGGTGGATCTTGCGCAGCGCTTCCAGCGCCTGCTCCAGCGAAGCATCGGGCATGAGGGCGAAGTCCCAGCGGCGCTCGCCGTCGAGCTTGTATTTGATCACGTACTTGATGGTCTGGGTCATGGCGGTCTTATCTGAGTTTCGACGAGGAGCGGCGGATGATCTTGATCTTGTGCGTCAAGGTCGGCTTGCGCGTCACCGAGATCGGCCGAGTGGTCACGGTGTCGATGGTGATGTTCCAGAAACCGGTGCTCGGTACGGTGATCTTCGCCGGGAACTGGTCGAACGCGCCGCCATGGTAGGTGTGGCGCCCGCCGTTCTTGAAGCTGCGGAAGTTGGCGTCGTTCATCAGGCGGATATTGCAGCGCTGGGAGCACTCGATGACGACGATGTCGTCCTCGTTGAGGTGCTCGCGCTGGTGTACGAATTTCATGTGATGCTCCGCAA
>RCUS01000773.1_pt1 | contig 19214 bp, 20 predicted proteins | sample 2166221 | NCBI WGS metagenome assembly RCUS01 (sample SAMN09932758, study PRJNA488358) | compost metagenome | isolation source: compost soil in cyclohexanecarboxylic | place: Germany: Experimental Botanical Garden | reverse complement strand
CCCATGCGGGAGGCTTACGAACTCATTCCTTATGATCCTGCGCCCTTGTAGCGGCGTACTCCCCGGCTCCAGGTGAACAGCCCGATCCCCAGGAAGATCGCACCCATAACTGGCGTGAGCAGCGCCATCCGCGTCATCTCATCGCGTCCCAGAAAGAGCGCGGCGGGATAGACGCCAACAAAAGCGAAAGGCAGAATCCAGGTGAGCAGCACCTGAATCGCCCGGTTGTAGATCGTTACGGGATAGCGTCCGTACGTCTGGATGTTGTACATCAGCGGAATAATGCCGGTCGGCGCGTCCGAGTAGAACGACAGTGAAGTCAGCGTCGTATAGATGCCGGTATAGATCGCCGTCGCGCTGAGCGTCAGCACAATAATCGCCGGGATGGTCCACCATTCGAACGGAAGGCCAAGGTTATATCCGCTGACTCCCATGATCAGAAGACCGATCAGCGAGCCGACCAGCGAAGGCGGATCGACATTTTCCAGAAAGATCTGAAAGAGATTATGCGCCGGTCGCGTCAAAATCCGGTCCATCTCGCCTTTGACAATATAGCGGTCGCTGAAATTCCACATATTGACGAAGCAGCTGAAGACGCCGTAGGGCACCATAAAGAATCCGTATACGAACACGACCTCGTTCTGGCTCCAGCCCGCCAAGCTGTTCGTATGCATGAAGATCACGAAGATGAAGATCAGGTTCGTGGCCTGGAACAGCAGATCGGAGATGACTTCAACCCAGAAGTCGGCCCGATAGGTGAGGCGGGTCTTCATGTAATTTTTCAAATATTCCGACAAGAGTCCCAAATGATATCTCATGATGATCAGCCCCCCTGCACGAACAGCCGCTGTCTGGCAGCGCGATACAAGAAGAATAGCGGAATGAGCAGCACGGCGAACCAGAAGATCTGGATGCCGAGCACATTCCATATCCCGACGCCCTTCACCCGGCCCGTAAAGACGGAGCCCGGCAAATAGGTGATCGCCTGGAACGGCAGCACCTTCAGGATGCCCGACAGCCAGTCCGGGAAGAGGCTGATCGGAATAATAAGGCCGGAGAACAGATCGACGATGACGCGCTTCATCCGCATCAATCCCTCGTTATTCTCTACGAAGAACGCCAGCAGCCCGGTAATGACATTGATCTGCGAGTTGATCAGGAAGCTGAAGAACAGCATAACAAGGAATCCCGCCCACGCCGCAGGATCACTCGGCAGCTTCACCGGGAACAGCAGCATGGCAATCGCCATGCCCGGAATCATGAACAGCATGAACCGGAACATGCCCTCGCCGAGGCCCTGCATCATTTTGGCCAGGACATAATTGTAAGGACGGATGAACTGGATCGCAATGCTGCCGTCGCGGATATCAGTTGAAATCTCCCGGTCCAGATTGTTGAAGTAGAATGCTCTGGCCATCCACGAGACAGCCACATAGGTCGTCATCTGGGATGCGGTGAAGCCGCCAAGCGACTCCCCTTGTCCATAGATGGCTTTCCAGGTGAAATAATTGACGCCAATATTCAGGGAGTAAATGAGAATGCCTGTGTAATAATTCAGCCGGTAAGCCAGCATCGTCAAGAAGCGGATGCGAATGAAATCGAAGTAGGCGTCAAGCAGCAGACGCCTTTCGCTGCGAGCAGGCTTCGCCTCTCCTCCGAATCCGCCTCCGGCCGGGGCGGCGGCTCCCGCCGTTCGCTTAAACATGGCCGGCTCCTTCCCCGGATACCGCCAGAACTGCCTCTTCGCTCTTGCTTGCCGAGCCCGACTGGTAAATGCTGCGGACGATGTCATCCGTATTGGTCTCGATAATCTTGATGTCGGTGATGTCGGCCTGCCCGACGACACGGGCGAGCACATCGGAGACATTCAGCTCCAGCGGAATCCAGGCTGTCGCGCCCAGCTGGTTCTCGGCCGACCATTTAACCGGCATGCCGAATGTCAGCTCCTCCAGCTTGGCCAGCCTGGTTGGCGCGCCGAATTGGAACTCGACCTCGCGGCCGGTTCCCCAGCGCTGCTTAAGCTCATCCAGGCCGCCGTCGTAGATAATCCGCCCGTCATCGAGCATGATGACGCGGGAACAGAGCGCTTCGATATCCTGCAGGTCATGCGTCGTCAGCAGGATCGTTGTTCCGTGCTCGCGGTTCATGTCCTTCAGGAAGGAGCGAATCTCCGATTTGACCACGATATCGAGACCGATCGTCGGCTCGTCCAGGAAGACGATTGACGGGTTGTGCAGCAGCGCCGCAACCAGCTCACAGCGCATCCGCTGGCCCAAACTCAGCTTGCGCACCGGCCGGTTCAGCAGCTCCTGCAGCTCCAGCCGTTCTACCAGCTCGTCCAGCCGTTTCCGGTAATCGGCCTCGCCGACCCGGTACACCTTCCGCAGGAGCTCGAAGGATTCCACAACGCCGATATCCCACCAGAGCTGACTGCGCTGCCCGAAGACGACGCCGATGTTGCGGACGAACTTCTCCCGCTCCTCGTAGGGAACGTAGCCGCCGACGGTCAAATGACCGGAAGTCGGCACGAGAATGCCGGTCAGCATCTTGATCGTAGTGGACTTGCCGGCCCCGTTCTCGCCGATATAGCCGCAGATCTCGCCTTCCGGGATCTGAAACGAGATGTCCTTGACGGCCATCACTTCATTGTATTCCCGCTTAAACAAATCAACGAAGGCCCCTTTGAGGCCTCCGCGGTTTTTTTGCACTTTAAAGGTTTTTCGCAAATCCTGCACATCTATAGCTGCCATATTTTACCTCTCTTGCCCGTTATGGTTCATTCAACATCCCATTATAAAGGAACGGGCGAGAAAGCACCACCTATTTGCCTCTTAAAGATTGCCTGCCGCCATACCCGTGAAGGGCTGGCTGTCTTCCGCCTCCAGATGTCCGGAACGAATGACCTTCGTGCGGAGATATTTCTCATTAAACACAGACACGTCACCCCACAGCGGAACGCGTCTCGCCACGTTCATTCCCGCAGCCTTCAGAGCTCTCAGCTTCTTCGGATTGTTGGTGATGAGCGTCACCGGCTTCGAACGGAGCGCCTTCAGGACGCTGATTGCGTCCGAGTAGTCCCGGCTGTCATCTTCGAATCCAAGCTCCAGATTCGCTTCAACAGTGTCCAATCCTTCTTCCTGAAGCAGGTAAGCGAACGCTTTGCTGAAGAGGCCGATGCCTCTGCCCTCATGGTTCGCCAGGTAGAAGAGCGCGCCGGAGCCGTTCTCTACGATCATCCGCATCGACTGGCGAAGCTGGAAGCCGCAATCGCAGCGTTTGCTGCCGAATATATCGCCGGTATGGCAAATGCTGTGCATCCGGATCAGAGCCTGCTCGTCATGCTCGAAGTCGCCGTAGACGAGGACGCTGGACTGCTGGCTGTCAGCCAGCTTCATGGAAGGCAGACGGGCGATCAGCTTCTCCGTCATATCTTCGCCTGACAATTCCTGCCGTTCCTCTTCCGTAACATGCAGCCAGCTGTACCATTTGAAGGTGACCGTCTCTCCATCCAGATTTACCGGAAGCGTAATGGGTCCGACGAGAATATTAGCGGAATCACCGCGATCAATGGTTTGAATTTTGTTCTTAAGTATGGAAGCAATCTCCGGTTTAATCATGAGAGCGCACCTTCCTCGGTTATAAAATGTCGATTTAACTGCCGCGACCGGCAGTAGTCGTTACTTTTCAAACAAATTTATGGAGTAACTATTTGTAAGTAAGTTTACCATTGTAATATATATTCGTCAAGTTATAATGTATATATAAATATTTATAATTACTTTTTGTAAGTCTGTGGTATACTAATGGCAGAGGTGATTCCATGAAGGACTTTGAAATGTGTCCCCGCTTTGAGAAAGCGGTCGATATGCTTAGCAAGCGCTGGGTCGCGCTCATTGTCTTCGTTCTCATGAAGGGTCCGCGCCGTTTCGGAGAAATCGAAGGCTGCCTGTCCAATCTCAGCGGCAAGGTGCTGTCCGACCGGCTGAAGGAAATGGAGAATGAAGGAATTATCGAGCGCAAGGTTTATCCGGAAATTCCGGTACGCATCGAATATTCACTCACACGCAAAGGCGAAGCGCTTGCTCCTATTCTTAAGGAAATCAGCGGCTGGTCTTCAGAGTGGATCGAGCTGGAAGCTGTCAATTGAGATTTTTTAGCCGAAAAAGCGCCTGTATTGTCACTTAACGATTAGGAGACAATAAGGCGCTTTTTTGCTGTTGTCAGAGATGGTCCGAGGATCTATATTACTTCATTTTTCTGGCCAAAAAAATACGTTCCAGCTTCAGCTCGATCATCCGCTCTTTCCACGCAAGCATCTGGTTCTCGTCGCCTTCGCCGTTCTCCAGCTTGCTGAACAGCTCCTTAAGCACGACATTGATATCCTCAAACCGGCACTGAAGCTCCTTCTGCCGGCGCTCGCTCTCGGTAGTACCGGCTTCCTTACGAAGGGATTCTATCAGCTCGGCTTGCCACCCCGCATCCCCAATTTGTTTCGCATAGTTGTATAGGTCCAGATAATCGTCGATTGACATAGCCTTCACTCCCCTTTTCGGTTCATTTATACCAAGTATTATACTGAGAATAATGGAATTTGCAATACAGAAGTAAAAAAAGGAAGAGCTCTCCTCCAAAGAGAGCGGCTTCCCCAAATGCTTAATAGTGAATAGAGCTTATTTACCTCGTTTATTATACCATATCAGGGCATGAAGCTGCGGCAGCACGCGGGCTGCATTCATATCCGGGTCAGCAATCGCCTTATTGAACAGCCATTCGAGACGCCCGAGAAGCCGCGCCGAAATGTCGCCCTCTTCGGTTACATTGTCGTTGCCCGGCTGCAGGTAGAATGGAACATCCGGGTAACGCTTGTGAACTTGAACTGCATAATCATAATCGATGTCATCAAAGACGACAACCTTCAGGCTGTATGAACCCCGCGCGTTCATCCCGACCTCTGTCAGAATAGAATCCAGCATCGTCCAGTCAGTGGCCATACCGGAGCTTGGCGGCTTCGGACTTACTGTCAGGGCATCCACTTCCAGGAACCAGTCCTGCCAGCGGCTGCCCTGTGTCTCAATGGCGACCTTGATGCCGCGATCATGTAGTAGCCCGATCAGCTCTGAGATCCCTTCGCCGATCAGCGCCGGATTGCCGCCGGAAATGGTTACGGTATCGAACCGGTCTCCGCCGATCTCCAGCAGGCCGGACAGCACCTCCTCCGGCTCCATCATCACCCGCAAATCCTTCGCGCTCCCGTCCCAGGTGAACGCGGAGTCGCACCAGGAGCACCGGTAATCGCAGCCGTAAGTACGGACGAACATCGTCTTGACCCCGATGACCGCCCCTTCCCCCTGAATCGTCGGGCCGAACATTTCGATGACCGGAATTTTGGTGCTCATAGATCGCAGCCTCCATTCAGGCAGTAGGCCGGCCCGTGTTCGGGAATGTCGGCGGCCAGCACTTCGGCCCAGGCGGTCGGAGTCTCCCACAGCTTCACGGAATAGACAGGCAGTCCGCTCTGTCTCAGCGTATAAGCGATGTAACCAGCCAGGTTCTCGGCGGTCGTGCGGAAGGACAAGACGGCTACCTTGGAACCTGAGGCCTGAAGCGTCTCAAGAACAGGTTCGTCCCCTTTGGCCATAAAAGCATGGTCCAGCTTATCGACGATTCTCGCCTTCACCAGCGCCTTGATATCGCCGAAATCGGCGACAAAGCCCTCATCGGACCGCCCTTCTTCGGTTACAGGCCGGCCCTTAAGCACAACTTCCAGCCTGTAGGTGTGGCCGTGAACGTTGGCGCATTTGCCTTTGTGGCCGATTAGCTGGTGTGCCGCATCGAACGAGAATATTTTGCATACGGATACTTCATGCTGCATCTTACCCGTTCACCGTCTTTCGAACGGCTTCATACTGTTGAAGCCCTCGATTGCGGAGCTGGCAGGCCGGACATTCACCGCAGCCGCTCCCCTTAATCCCGTTGTAGCAGGTTAGCGTATGCTCGCGAACATATTCGAATTGTCCAAGCTCGTCGGCTAACTGCCACGTTTCTTTCTTATCCAGCCACATGAGCGGGGTATGGATAACGAACTCGTAGTCCATCGAGAGATTGAGCGTCACGTTCAGCGACTTCACAAATACATCCCGGCAGTCGGGGTATCCGCTGAAATCCGTCTGACAAACACCGGTTACGATGTGATGGTAGCCGAGCTGCTTCGCCAGAATAGCTGCGAACGACAGGAAGAGCAGATTTCGTCCGTCAACAAAGGTGCTGGGCAATTCGCCTTCCTCGCCAGCCGAGATTTCAATATCGCTGCGGGTGAGCGCATTTGGAGCCAGCTGGTTCAGCAGGCCGAGATCCAAGATATGCTGCTTCACCCCGAAATGGCCGGCGATTTCCTTGGCAACCTCGATTTCCGCCGCGTGCCGCTGGTTATAATTAAAGGTAACGACCTGAACTTCTTCGAACTGCTTCAGGGCCCAAGCCAGACAGGTTGTACTGTCCTGGCCGCCGCTGAAGACGACTAAAGCTTTTTTATTCATGGGATTAATTCCTCTCCTTAATCTGCTTAAGTATTGCGCAAGAACCATTCCGAAACCCGATGATTACCGGTTATCTACCTTCTCCGGATATAAATCGTGGTTCAACAGCCGGTGCTCGGCCATGGTCTCGTACTTCGTTCCCGGGCGTCCGTAGTTGCAGTAAGGATCGATGGAGATGCCGCCGCGCGGCGTGAATTTGCCCCACACCTCAATATAGCGCGGGTCCATCAGGGCAATCAGATCATTCATGATAATGTTGACGCAGTCTTCATGGAAATCACCATGATTGCGGAAGCTGAATAGGTACAGCTTAAGCGACTTGGACTCCACCATTTTCACTTCCGGAATGTAGGAAATGTAGATCGTCGCGAAATCGGGCTGGCCCGTTACCGGGCAGAGGCTTGTAAATTCCGGACAATTGAATTTAACGAAATAATCGCGTCCCGGATGCTTGTTGTCGAACGATTCCAGCACACCCGGATCATAGCCGAAATTGTATGCTGTTCCCTGGTTTCCGAGCAGCGTAACCTCGGGCATTTCTTCCTTCTTTCTACCTTCGGACATAACAAAAAATCCCTCTCTTTTCCATCGGCGCACCGGCGCCGGAATATTGGAAAGAAGAACGAGACTTCATCAAACCTATCCATAAGACTAAGAAAAGCACAAGCAGACATGCCGGTCCCGGCACATCGTTCTTAGTTTTTTATAGAGGGAGTTTGCGAACCTCTCCCGCGACTATAGCCGCGGAATTCTTCTTCAGTTAGTTCATGCGTTAGAACTATACCATAGGCAACAGCAATAGACAAGATTATTCACGAAGGCGCAAACGGGACATAGCAGATTGAATCCGCTTGTCCCGTTTGCTCTTGTCATCTTCCGTATTCCGATTCATTGGTTTTAAGACCGGACTTCCTGCAAAGGGCTGTTGCCGGCAAGGTTGATATCCTTGTTTAACTCAAATCGTCTGAGACGAAGTGAATTGAATAGAACGGACACCGAGCTTAAAGCCATTGCGGCGGCGGCCACCACCGGGCTTAGATAGCCAAATGCCGCCAAAGGAATTGCGAGCAGATTATAGATGAACGCCCAGAACAGATTTTCCTTGATGATGGACATCGTCTTGGACGAGAGGCGAATTGCCGACGAGATGGCCAGGAGATTATCATGCAGCAGCACAATATCGCCAGTCTCAATAGCCACATCCGTGCCTGATCCGATCGCAATGCCGACATCGGCAGCTGCCATAGCAGGGGCGTCGTTAATTCCGTCTCCGATCATGGTCACAACTCTGCCCTTGCCCTTCAGCCGTTCAATCTCTTGAGCCTTATGCTCCGGCAGGACCTCTGCCACTACATGGCGGATGCCCAGCTGCCCGGCGATGGCTTCCGCTGAACGGATGTTGTCGCCTGTAAGCATATGCAGCTCAAGTCCCATGCTCTTCAGCTCGTTAACGGCTGCAAGCGCCCCATCGCGAAGCTTGTCCTGTAATCCGGCTGCGGCTCTAACTACCCGGTCAACGGCAATGAACACCACAGTCTTCCCGCTATGGCGCAGCAGCTCCAATGCTTGCCCGTCGATCTGCTCCAAGTCCACCTCATGCTCGACAAGCAGCCGCTGTGAACCTACCAGCACTTGGACGCCGCCAACGTCAGCGCAGACCCCTTTTCCCGGTATGGAAATAAATGTGTCCGGGTCCGGGATGCCCTCCACGAACAGCTCCATACCTGCTTTATGGATGGCCTGGCCCAGCGGATGCTCGGAGCGCTTCTCCGCCGCGGCGGCGAGGAACAGGATGTCGTCCCGGCTCAATTCGCTGTCACCGGACTCCTCCAACACGATCAAATCGCTCAAATGCAGCTTCCCGGAAGTCAGCGTGCCGGTTTTATCAAACACCACGTCCGTGATCTTCCCGGCCAGCTCCAGCTGCTCTCCATTCTTAATCAGTATTCCGTTCTGTGCGCCTCTGCCCATCCCCGCCATGATGGCTGTCGGAGTCGCAAGCCCGAGGGCGCATGGACAGGATACGACCAGCACCGCCACAGCTTTTATCAATGCCAGGTCAAGGACAAACGCCGTTCCATCGTAAACGCCCCAGTACCAGCCTGCAAAGGTGATAAAGGAAGCAAGCAGGACGAATGGAACGAAGTATGTCGCTGCTTTGTCGGCGATTTTCTGGATCGGCGCTTTACTGTTCTGAGCCGCTTCCGTCATTTGTACGATCCGTGCCAGGACAGTGTCACCGCCCACTTGAGTTACCCTGAACTTGAATGTGCCGTGCTGATTGAGGGATGCACCGGTAACGGAATCATGCTCGCCTTTGAGCACCGGTGTGCTCTCCCCCGTCAGCATGGATTCGTTCACATACGAGCTTCCTTCAGTGACGATGCCGTCAACCGGTATTTTCTCACCAGGCCGCACGACGACAATATCCCCCACCTGCACTTCGGCAATGGGTAGGTCCAGCTCTATACCTTCCCGCTCCACCCGGGCAGATTTGGCCTCCAGCTCGAGCAAAGCACGGATGGCGCTGGAGGTTCTGCCCTTGGCTGCGGATTCCAGATATTTTCCAAGCAGGATTAAGGTAATGATGACGGCAGAGGCTTCAAAATAAACATTCAGCATTCCCCCGATAACGAGCGGCTCTTTATAAATAACCGTATATAGGCTGTAGCCGAACGCCGCACTGGTGCCGAGCACAACCAGAATGTCCATAGTCGCTTGTCTGGCTTTCAGGGAATAGAAGGCATTCTTGTAATACGGCCAGCCGATGATGAATTGAACAGGCGCTGCGAGCGCCAGCTGGACTTTCCAGTTATGCAGCAATATCGTCTTATGTCTGACCGTATCCAATAACTGCGAGAACCAGGTCTCCTGCCCCCTGTAGACGAGATCATGACAAAATCCGAGGCCTCCCAGAACCATACCCAGGAAGAGCGGAAAACTAAGCAGAGCAGATATCAGAAGCCGAGTTCTCAGCTTGCTCATCTCCGTCTGTCCGCCTTTGCGGCGCCGATTGTATTTCCCCTCTTGCCCCTTGATGGATGCCGAGAATCCCAATGATTCGATAACCCGGACGACCTCCGATAGCTCCAAGGCTTCTTCCTCATATTCGACAAGTACTTTCTCCGCTACATAGCTGACCGATACTCTTTGGATTCCTTTCAGTCTGCCAAGAGCAGCTTCTATAGTCCTGGAACACAATGTGCAGGTCATTCCATCCACCCGCAGGGTTGTTTCCGCCATTTAAGTCCCTCCTCTCCCAATGTGTTTTCGTTTCTCACTCCGTAACCGTGATGCGGCTTTCAATCATTTCCATCCAGCAGGTAAAAGGGAAATCTCCCGTCTCATTCGGCGTGAACTCCACAACATTATCCCCGACCACAAGCTTCTTTCGGATATGAAAGGCCGGGACAATAATCTCGTTGTTGCAGTCATTCAACTGATCCCGGCTTACCCGAATGATCCATCTGACCGGGATTCCTTTCTTGACCGTAATCGGAGAGTAGCTGTCTTTACCAACGATGGTAACAGCAGTCTGGATCTCCTGATCGCCGTTCTCTGCACCTTTGGGAGATGCAATGGGTTTAGCCGTGGGTTTAGCCGTGGCAGCCGGCTTGGGAGAGGACGTAGACGCCTTCCCTGCCGCCGCAGCCGATTCTTTCTTGCCGGCGGAAGTCTTCGATCCTTTGGTATCGGACTCGGCAGATTTCGCTTTGTTCGGTGACGCAGACGGAGCAGTGCTCTTCAGCCCCGCTTCCTTCTTATGGTCCTTGCCATTCAAGGGAGTCGGGTCCGGCGTAGGCGTCGGCTTGCTTGCCGTTTTGGCAGATGCTTTGGGCGGCGGGGTCTTATGCGGGGTTGAAGCTGGAGCTGCGGAACCGTTAATGTTACCTGAGCTCCGCGTCACCGCCGTAGCAGCAAGCTGTCCGCTTTGTCCTTGAGGCTGCCCGGTTTCCCTTGCAGAAGCAGGAGTAGTTGGCCTCGGGTTTGAGGTTGCATCGGATGCGTTCTTGGAGTTGGTAGCGTCCGAGCTTTTTACGATCCCGCTAGCAGATGACAACTGATCCCGATCGTAGCGGCTTATGTCATCCACAACGACGATGCTGCTCCGGATCATTCCCATCCAGCAGGTATACTCCAACACACCTTCCTGCTTGGGGGTGAAGCTGATCGTATTGTCGCCGGCATGAAGCTTTTGCTCGATCTTTAACCTGGGAATGCTGAGCGCATCGTTGCATGTGTTCAGATTCTCTTTTTCAATATGCAGATTCCAGGTGACGGGTATTCCCTTTTGCACGACGATCTGCGGATAGCTGTTCTTCCCTGCTTGCGCAGCCGCAACCTGGGATAGGCCATTCGGGTTCAGCCTGGCGATCACCGCCTGTGGGCTAATATGCACTTTTTCGTAAGGAAGTGAAATGCCTGCCAGGGCAAACCCTCTGTTCAGCATAACCAGACCCAGCGTAATGACGATCAGGGCGCTTGCCTTTAGTACCTGTCCGGCGAACTTCTTGCTCAGCATCGGGTGGACTGCTCCGAACAGAAAGAGCATTGGAACCGTGCCCAGAGAGAAGACCAGCATGGAAAGAGCTCCATGGACAATACTGCCTGTTCCAAGCGCGTACAGCTGCATAATTTGTAAGGGTCCGCAAGGCATTAAAGCGCTAAGTATGCCGACTGAAAAAGGCCCCAGACCGGAAGCCCCGTTCCGGATCACATTGAATGCGAACGAGGGCATGCTCAAATTGAATCTGCGCAAAACCTTGAACAATCCTAACAGATTGAATCCCATAATAATCATGAACAGACCGCCGATGAGAGGGATGATTCCGCGCCAGATTCCCGGCAACTGGAAGACCTGGCCGATCCCGCCCGCAAGTCCCCCAAAAAGCGTATAGGAGACAATCCGGCCGCCATTGTAGCGGATGGAAGGGACATATCGCTGTAAGCGTTCAAGCTTGTTCAGCTCTTTCCGGCCGCGCATGGACTGGGAAATTGCAATCCCTCCGCACATGCCTGCACAATGAAAAGATGTGAGAATGCCAACTGTAAAAATCATGCCATAGCCTGCATCCATGGACAGCTGGGGGACATTCTTCATCAGGACCAAATCCAGAACAAAGCCTCTCCATTCCGGATGAAGCCAGAGCAGTATGCAGGCTGACAGGACAACCGCTGCTGCGAGAAGCCATCTTATTCCTTTTCTGATGTCGCGAGTCTGCCGATTCCGCTCTTCAGCTTGACTAGTTTCCGTGAAGTGATCAGACATTGTTCCTCCTACATTGTTAGCCGAATTATCCATTTACATTTCGTATCCTAATCCCATCGTTCATCCGAAATTCATTCCGCTGCTCCCTGCCTCCGCGTTAACCTTATCGAAGAACAGCAATTAGTCCATATGCTCCCTCCCGCTGCTTGAATCGTTATCGCTCTCAGCCGGCGTATCGACGGCGGTTACATCCTGAGAAAGGGAAGCGACATGCAGGGTGTCCCCTTCAATTGTGCCGGTTACATGGATAACGATATTCTTCTCTCTCTTGATGCTGTCGATCAACACGGCGGCCAGCTTATGGCCTCTCTCGTCAAACTTGTAGTATTTATACTTGCCGTCTGCCTGCAGGACGTCGATTCCGAACCCGGATGAAGCGCAGCCCGGCATCAGCAGGCATTTCTTCGAATGTTTAGTCGGGTCGCTTGTTCCGCTGTGATGGCCTTCGATAAGAATACCATCCAGCTCCTGCAAATCAGCCGCCGTACCGCCGCTGCCGCCGGGAGCTATCTTCACCACCTGAAGCTTGCCGGGTACTAGTCCATCAATCGCATCCACGAGCGCTGTTCCGGATTCGATACCGGCTACAGCTTCAGTTCCGGCAAGTGTTTCATCTCCTGCCCCGGTCAGTGAATAGACAGTGTCGCTGCCGCTGTCAGTCTTCACCTTCAGACTGAAGCCTTCTGCAGATTGAACAATGGAGCCGGTATACTCCTGCTCAGCATTGAAAGCCGGCGGCTGCACGTCAAGCGGCTCCGAGCTGCCTGCTTTGGCCAGAAAGAACACGGCCTCTGACCGGGTTAACGGCTTCTGCGGTAACAGATATCCATCGGATGATGCTTCTATGTATCCTTGAGCTGCCGCCTGGCGGAGCCACTCTCCCTCTTCTCCGGTAGGAAGATAAGCGATATCTTTATATGCGTTCAGAGTATCTGCCGAAACTTCCTTCCAGTTAAGGGCAGCCGCAAAAGCTGCAGCGGCCTCGGCCCGCGTCGCCGGCTGGCCCGGCCGGAAAGCGCCATCCGCATTCGCGCTTAAATAGCCATCTCCAACTGCCTGGCTAACCGCCGATGCATACCATGATCCGGAACGCACGTCGGAGAAGGATTCCGTTTTTTTCGAGTTCTCATCCGGAAAAGCCTTCGTGAGCAGAACCGCCAGCTCCGCTCTGGTGATCGGAGAGTCGGGATGGAAGCTCCCGTCCTGATAACCGGTCAGAAGCTTTTGCCCGATTGAACGCTCAACAATCGACTCGCTCCAATGACCGCTGTAATCTTTGACGCCCGCATGACCTTCATGAGCGTAGACCGGAACTACCCCCGCCTCAAGGGCAGCCGTGATCGCCAATATAGCGAGAGGCGCCCTTTTTACCGCTGATCTGTACTTTTTTTGCAACATCTTCATCTTCCACTCCTCCTTAAATGAGTTCACATGTTAATTCCGATTTATTTCATATGTTTTATGTGATTTAATTCACTATACAACGATCATTTATGCGTTACTATAGCCTTTTCTAGCTATTTATGCCGACGGAGTGTGACAAAATAGAAAATCAAATAAAAGCGAGGGATTCGAAATGACGTACAGACAAATGAAGTGGTTGATTCTGACGATTCCAACTTTCACGATGGGCCTGTGGGAATACGTGCGGCACAGATTTCTGCTTCCTTACATCTCGATGGACCTGGGAAATTGGCTGGCGCCGGTTGTAGTATTTATCGCATCCCTGCTGTTCCTGATCCCGCTGTTCTCAATGATCGAGAAGAATCAGGCGGAATTGAATGAGGCCCGCAGCATGCAAGCCGCTCTTCAGGAGCGGGAGCAGTTATCCAGAGAGCTGCATGACGGCATTATGCAATCCTTGTTTCTTCTGAACGCCCAGGTGAGCCGGATGGAACAAATATCTGATAACGATGGCACCCTGCTCCAGTCTTTTAAAGAAAGCATTCACCGCACCAATGTATACGTAAGAGAAGCCATCGCCAATCTGCGGTATCCGACCGACTGCCTCTATGTACCCTGGGTTCAGGGGATCGAGCGTCTGGTGGACACCTATAAGCAGGAGACCGGCTTGTCGTTCAAGCTCGAATGGGCCTTGCCGGAAAATCTGCTGACGACGAAGGAGAAAATTGAGCTGTTCGCCTCGGTTCGCGAAGCGCTGGTCAATATCCGCAAGCATGCGGAAGCGAACAGCGTCCGTATTGAAGCCGTTCCTACGGCTAACGGGTGGAAGTGCCAAGTAAGCGATGACGGAAAGGGATTTGCCGAGGCCCCTTCGCATGAGAGCCGGTATGGCCTCAAAATGATGGAAGACCGGGCGAGAACGATGAACTGGCATTTTGATATCGGAAGGAACGAAGGTGAGACGGTGTTCAGCATCCGAAAGGGGGAAGCAGCGTGAATACACCGATCCGCGTACTTGTAGTCGACGATAGCGATCAGGCCCGGGAAGGCATTCACACCATCCTTGGCGACGATCCGGCATTTGAATTCGTAGCCGAGGGCAAAGACGGCGCCGAAGCAATTGCGCTGACGGAGCTATGGATGCCGGATCTTATTTTGATGGACATACAAATGCCTGTGATGGACGGTCTGGAAGCAACGAAACGGATTAAAGAAAGATTCCCTTATGTGAAAATCGTGATTCTTACTGTATCCGACGATATTACCCATCTGTTCGAGGCCCTTAAAAAGGGTGCGCAGGGCTATATGCTGAAAAATTTAAAGCCGGAATCCTGGCATGAGTATTTACGGGCGATTGCCTTGGACGAGGCCCCGATGACCCGGGAGCTTGCCCATCTTCTTCTGAACGAGTTCTCGCGAACGAGACAGCCGGAGGCGTGCGGAGACCCGCTGACCGGACGGGAACGGGAAATACTGACACTGGTCGCCAAAGGCTTGTCCAACCGTGACATTTCGCAGCAATTGATCATATCCGAACATACGGTGAAGAATCATTTGAAAAATATTATGCAAAAGCTTCACATGGAGAATCGGGTCCAGCTTGCAAGGTACGTCTATGAGCAGAAGTGGCTGGACTAGCTGACAGTGATGAACGGGCCTGTACGAATTCTCAAATCACTCTTGACAGTATGGAAAAAGGAGTTATCATAGTTCTATGACTATTGAACAAACATTAATTAACGATGAGCAGCGTGTGCATATTTTCAAGGCACTGGCCGACCCCACCCGCCTGCAAATTCTCCGGACACTGAGAGACAGCAGAACGGAGCTGAACTGCGGAGAAGTCGGCGAACGGTGCGAAGCCTCCAAGTCGAACGCCTCTTACCATTTCCGTACCTTAAGGGAAGCGGGATTGATTCTCGTTAGAAAGGAAGCCCAGACCAAATACATACAAATTCGACAAGAAACGTTCGATCAATATTTGCCCGGATTCCTGGATACCCTGTGATCCGGTTTTTTATCGCCTTTTAGTTCAATAGTTATTTAACTAATGAAATAATGGAGGTTTTTTTATGCAAAAAACAAGTCTTACGCTCTTCTTCCTCATCATGTTCATCGTCGGCACAGATACGTTCCTGATCAGTCCGCTGCTTCCGGTTCTTCGTGAGGACTTCGGGGTGTCCACGGCTCTGTCCGGATGGATGGTCAGCGCCTATGCGCTCGGCTACGCTCTGTTCGCCTTGATTGCGGGCCCCCTGTCGGACCGGTTGAACCGGAAGCCCGTCATGATTGCAGGAATGCTTGCCTTCACGCTGTCAACTGCGCTCTGCGCAACCGCATCCGGATTCTGGAGCATGCTGCTGTTCCGGTTCCTCGCCGGCGTAAGCGCGGCATTCGTAACCCCTCAGGTATGGGCATCCATCCCGATTCTTCTACCGAAGGAACGGATTCTTCAGGGCATGGGAATTGCAACCGCCGGCCTCTCCTGCGCGCAGCTGCTCGGCCTGCCTCTGGGCGGATTCTTCGCCGTTCATTCCTGGAAGACCCCGTTTCTGGTAATCGCAGGCTTCTCTCTCCTCCTGTCATTGCTTCTATTCCCCCTGCTGCCCTCCATACCCTCGAGGCTTGAGAAAGGTACAGGGTCGAACCTTCTGAAACCATACGGCTCTCTTCTCTCCTCGAAAACCGCCATTTTAGCATTCTCTGCGTACTTCGTATTTCAAATCGGCAACTTTGCCGTCTTCTCGTTTCTTGGCTCCTGGCTCTCCAAATCATTTGGGCTTGGCGTCTCCCATATCGGCCAGGTGATGCTGTTTCTCGGACTCGGCAATCTGCTTGGAAGCCTGTTCGGCAGCCGATTAAGCGGACGCTTTGGCCGTTATACGGTACTGGCAGGAGGTATGCTAGTGAATGCACTGCTGTTCCCTCTGCTGGCCGTAACCGGCAATTTGGGAGGCATTCAGGCGGAACTCGTGCTCATCTACGCAATTGGCGGCATGCTGTTTCCGCTCATGGTCAGCATTCTGCAGAGTCTGACGGTTAACGCCAGGGGAACGGTGTCGGCCCTAACGAATACGCTTATGTATCTGGGAACGACAATAGGAGCAGCAGCTGCGGGCGCCTTGTACCAATCGACAGGGATGTTCCTCAGCGTCGCGATCGTAACGGCCGGCTGCCTGATTTTGTCCTTATGGCTGTTTTATCGAAGCAGCGCCGCCGCACCGGCACGGATTCAATCCGAAAAAGCGGGGTAAATTACTCATTATAGACTTGATGTACGACAAACGCGGCAAAGGATGGGATTACCTTATGGAAGAGCATGTGAAGCTGCTGGCGGATTGGCTGGATGAACATACCGGGGAGACCGTCGTCATTGAGAAACAGGAATTGGATGACGGCGACAAAGTGTATTTCAAGCTGGGCGGCGTTGATTACCGGGACTCGGATTCCGTGATCGATGATTATCTGGACAGCGCGCTGATTCTCCATGGAACGGGGAGCACCATGAACGGAGACGGAGAGCTTGTCGCGCTGCCGGGTACGAGCTACGAGATCGCCGTAAGCGGTCTGAGCTTCGGATCAGCCGGAAGCGACAAGGTAACTGCCAAGACTGAACGCGCCAATTATACATTGACGATTGAGTGAACGGCGGCAGAATGTCTGTAGGGTATAGCTGTATTCGTACTCCTGATGAAGATGAAGAGCTGCGGGAATGATTTTTCCCACAGCTCTTTTTGACTAAAGTATGCGTTCTGAGAGGATATGCGTTTTGAGTGAGTATGGCATTCTGATGCATCCTTGAACGATAAAGCTCTCCGTTCCCTCTGTCAAACGTTCCCGGACGTTGGTTCCTCGCCGATTATCTCAACTTCCGTCTCAAGCACGACGCCGAATTTCTCATTGACCTTCTCCCTGACATGCGCGATCAGTCCAATGTAATCGCTGGCTGTCGCATTATCGGCATTGATGATGAAGCCCGCATGCTTCCGGGATACTTCCGCTCCGCCGATCCGCGTGCCTTGAAGGCCGCTCTCCTGAATCAACTGACCGGCGAATCGTCCGGGTGGGCGCTTGAACACGCTGCCGCAGGACGGATATTCCAATGGCTGCTTCGATTCCCGCAGCTCGGTTAACCGGTCCATCTCCGCCTTAATGACAGCGGGATCGCCGGGCTTCAGCGCAAACCGCGCTTCGAGAATAACGTACTGCCCTCTCGTAAAGACGCTCTTCCGGTATCCGAACTGAAGCTCCTCACCTGCGAATGTGACGAGCTCACCCTTGCTGTTGATCGCCAGTGCGCTCTCCAGCACATGGGCGACTTCGCCGCCATAGGCTCCGGCATTCATGTACAGAGCGCCTCCGACAGTCCCCGGAATGCCGCAGGCGAACTCCAGGCCGGTAAGGCCATGGCTCAGCGCCGTACGCGAGGCTTCAATGAGCTGAGAGCCGGCCTGTGCCACGACGCAATCATTCTCTATACGTATATCATTAAGACCCGAGGTCTGCAGGACGATGCCGCGTACACCGCCATCGCGGATGATGACATTCGATCCGTTTCCGAGGGTGGTCAGGGCAATCCCGTTAGCAGCCGCATAGGCGACAACCGCCTGCATCTCCTCATAGGTTCCGGGTGCAACCAGAATGTCGGCGCGGCCGCCCATTTTGGTAAACACATGATCCTTCAGCGGTTCCGCGTTCTTGACCGTACCTGTATGTACCCGTTTCGTAAGTTCTGTCTGTATGTGGTTCATATCCATGGATTTGCTCCTTTTGATCCTTACTTGGCTTAAGCAATCCTCACTTTAACAACGAACAGGCTCCCTTGTCAATGACGGGAGCCCCTGCAAGCCTATGAAGTTGCTGTTCCAGATTGATGCCGGAGGCTTATTCCGCAGCAGCCGATCCTGCCCGCAGACGGTATTCCTCACGGCGTGCGCTCCGCTCCCGCTCGCTTACCCGCGGACAAATGTAGCAGAGGCTCCCGGCTTCGGTGACATCGTGCAAGATGAACTTCTTAGACAGCCTCACGTCCGGCAAGACTGTGTGGAAGGCATAGCGGAAGTCCGGTGCGCGGGTCCTCCACGATGTCCGCTTCAATGCCGAAAACCTTGCGCAGAACCTCTGGTGTCATCACTTCGCCCGGGGTTCCTTCGCTGATCACAGTGCCTGATTTGATCGCAACCATATGCTGGGCATAGCGCGAGGCATGATTCAGGTCATGAACGACCATAATAATGGTTCTTCCTTCCCGATCATTCAGCATCTGGAGCAGCTGCAGCACTTCAAGCTGATGGGCCATGTCCAGGAAGGTCGTCGGTTCATCGAGAAACAGAATTTCCGTCTCCTGTGCAAGAGCCATGGCAATCCAGGCACGCTGCCGCTGTCCGCCGGAGAGGCGTTCGATCGGCCGGTCACCAAATGCGGTCATCCCGGTAACTTCAATCGCATTCGCCACAATCCGGCGATCCTCGGAAGTCAGTGAGCCGAAGCCTTTTTGATGCGGATAGCGTCCGTAAGCAACCAATTCGGATACCGTCAGTCCGTCCGGAGCAGTGGGATTCTGCGGAAGTATAGCCAACTGGCGGGCCACTTCCTTGGTCGATTGGCTGTGAATGGATTTGCCATCCAGCAGCACGCTGCCTCCGGCCGGCTTCATCAGCCGGGACATCGTTTTGAGAATCGTCGACTTCCCTGATCCGTTCGCGCCAACGAGCGCTGTGATCTTTCCGGTTGGAATGGTCAGATTGAGGTCTTTAACAATAATCGACTCCGAATATCCGATGCTTAATTGATTCGCGTTCAGGCGTTCCGCCATTTCACTTCACTCCTCATCCTCATCAAAGCGGTATGACCGCCGTAATAGTAACCGTTCATGTCCCTGCTATCAACCATCGAGCAATATGGCTCTCTTCTATATAAATGATATTGATTCTCATTATCTATGTCAACTTGAAAGATACTGAAAAATCGATATTTTCGGAAAACCTTTGTTTTTTCAGCAAAAA
>RCUS01000770.1_pt1 | contig 19271 bp, 25 predicted proteins | sample 2166221 | NCBI WGS metagenome assembly RCUS01 (sample SAMN09932758, study PRJNA488358) | compost metagenome | isolation source: compost soil in cyclohexanecarboxylic | place: Germany: Experimental Botanical Garden | reverse complement strand
GTGTTCCGCAGAATCATGAAGAGCACGCCTTCGGAGTTCCGCAAAGGGCGGGAGCCGGAGCCCCGGCAGCCGGCGGGCTTATCTGCGGATTCGTGAAGCTCGGATTTCGGCCGGGAACGCGAACAAGCGGCGGACCTGTAAGGTGAGCCGCCGCTTGCCGGATCTCGGATGCAGTCGCATCCACGCAGGGGTGAGCCGCCAAGTTGGCAGATTACCCCCAGCTTGATTCGCCTAGCCGAACCGCTTGCGGTATCCGCACCGGCGGCACAGGTCCTCGACCGCTACACGCCGGGAGAAGCCGCATACGAGATTGTTCGCCCGCTCGCCCTCCACGATTTCGGAGAACGGGGTCTCATGAACGTTGCCGAGCTTGATGACACCCTCTCCGTCCAGACAGCAGGGAACCACCGTTCCGTCGACCAGCACGGCGGCCTGGGTTCGCAGCGCATGGCAGAAGCCTTTGCCGTCATCTTCCGGCGCGCCCATGCTGGGCCACTGAAACTCGTGGTCCTGATGAAGAAAGATGCGCTCGGCAATCTTGATGCTGCTTCCGGGCATGATCTTCTCTTCGATCCGGTAGTCCAGGCCGAACGCTTCTTCCAGCACAGACAGCGTCGCACGGTTCCGGCTCCGCTGCAGGTTCGTCAGATTATCCGGTGTCAGATTCCACAGCCGGAAGGAAATGTAGACGCCCTGCGAGGCGGCCTCCTTGGCAAATTCGATGATCTGCCGCAGATAGCCCTCGCGGTCCTCTGAGCCTTCGTGACCGTCAAAGCTATGCAGCGAAAAGTTCATCTGGCGCAGCGCCGGCTTGCCTTGGATCTTCGGTCCCGCCTTGCGGATCAGCGTTCCGTTGGTCGTAATGTTGACCTTAAAGCCTTTCGCATCGGCGGTGTCCAACAGCTCGTGGATTCTCGGATGCAGCAGAGGCTCGCCCTTCACATGCAAATAAATATGGGAGGTGTGCGGCTTGATCTGATCCAGAATCATGCCGAACGTCTCCCTGTCCATGAACTTGGCCGCTCGTTCCGTCGGCGGGCAGAAGCTGCATGCCAGATTGCAGACGCTTGTAATCTCGATGTATACCTTCTTAAATGTCCTCAAGCATGGCTCCCGCTTTCTTTTACCATTGATCCGCAGCGTATTTCAGTCCGATTTGTTTGCGCGCCTCTTCCATGACCTCCGCCGTCGCCAGCGAATTGGCATGGGAATTGACGACGCTCTCCCGTTCGCCCGATTTCAGCAGATTGATGAACTCCTGGGCTTCATAATACATGGATTCAAAGACCTGGGGAACGGTAATCTCTTCAACAATGCCGTCCCGGTAGCGGATCTTCACCTCATACGGATGATTGATCTTGTCGATCACCATCGTTCCGTTCTCCCCTTGAATTTCGGCGGGAAGATAGGATTCCGTAATCTTCGAATACAGCACAACAGCATCCATATCGTCGTAGCGCATAATCACGCTGCCCTCGCCGTCTACGCCGGAGGACAGCAGCACTCCCGTAGCCTTGACCGTATCGGGCTTGCCAAACAGGGTGACCATGGGATACAGACAGTAAATACCGAGATCCATCAGAGCGCCATTCGAGAACTCAGGCTTGAAGGCGTTCATCACCTTTCCTTGCAAAAAGGCGTCATACCGCGAGGAATATTGACAGTATCCCGCAAAATAACGGCGGATCCGCCCAAGCTTGTACAGGTTGTCGCGGATCACCCGAAAGTTCGGCACAAGCGTCGATTTCATCGCTTCCATGAACAGCACGTCATGGCGGCGCGCCGTTTCGATCATGCGCTTCATCTCGGCACTATTGGAAGCTGCCGGCTTCTCGCAGAGCACATGCTTGCCGTGGGTCATCAGGCAAATTGCCTGCTCGGCATGCAGGGAATTCGGGCTTGCGATATAGACGGCATCAATCTCGTCGCTTTGCGCCATTTGCTGCAGATCCGTATAGACGGTGGCGCCGGCATACTTGGCGGCGAATGACCTGCCTTTCTCTTCGGTGCGGGAATACACGGCAGTCAGCAGAAAATCCTCATTCTCCAGTCCCGACTCCAGGAATCGGTCGGTAATCCAGTTGGTTCCGATTACGCCAAAACGAATCGTCATGCAGTGATCTCTCCCCTTATCCAGCCTGAACAGACTTATATGTAGAACTCTTCCAATTGGCGGGTGATCTCCGCCTTGTCGTGCTCTACTACGGTCATATGCTGCGGCAGCGCGGCAAGGCCGGCGATCTGCGGCGGGAATTCCTGCGCAATCTTGAGCAGGGAAATCGCTTCGTCAAATTTGGCCGGATGGGCGGTTGCGAACGTGATGCAGACTTCCCCCGGGCCGTTATGAGCTTCATAAGCAGCAACGCCGCAGGCGGTATGCGGATCAAGCAGGTAGCCGGCCTCGGATTTATATTTGCCGATAATATTCAGGCATTCGTCGTTCTTCACGCCAAGCGCGGCGAAATCGGTCTGAACCTGCTCCAGCAGCTGCCCGTCCACTTTAATGGCTCCCTCGCCCGCCAGCTTGGACATATAGCCGTTCACGGCAGCGGAATCCTCGCCCGTCAAATAATACAGATAGCGCTCGAAGTTGCTGGCAACCTGGATGTCCATCGAAGGGCTGTGCGTGCTTTTGAAATCTCCGGGCTTGTACTCTCCCGTCTTGACGAAGCGCTCCAGAATGTTGTTCTCGTTCGTGGCGATAATCAGCTTGCCGATTGGCAGACCCATTTTCTTCGCCAGATAGCCCGAGAAGATGTTGCCAAAGTTGCCGGAAGGCACGCTGATGTTCACCGTCTTGCCCTGCGCCGCTTGCGGCAGCTTCAGCACAGCATAGAAATAATAGACCGTCTGGGCCAGAATCCGCACAAAATTGATCGAATTGATCGCCCGCAGATGGTATTTGCTCTTGAACTCCAGATCGGCGAACAGTTCCTTGATCACCTTCTGGCAGTCGTCGAAATTGCCCTGGACCGACAGATTCAGCACATTGGCGTCATCAACCGTCGTCATCTGCAGCTCCTGCACCTTGCTGACCTTGTTATGGGGATGCAGAATGCAGATCTTGATGCCTTCCTTGCCGCGTACGCCGGCAATTGCCGCCGCACCCGTATCGCCGGAAGTTGCGCCGAGAATATGAATGATTTCACCGCGGACTCTCGAAATATAGGAATACAGTTCGCCCATGAACTGCAGCGCCACATCCTTGAACGCAAATGTCGGCCCGTGGAACAGCTCCAGAATATACAGCGAGTCGTTGATCTCCTTAAGCGGCGTCACTTCGGGGTGGCGGAAAGTCCCATAGCTCCGCTCCACCATTTCCTTGAGATCCCCGTCCGGAATCTCCCCGTTCGTATAATAGGAGAAAATCTTCAGGAACAGCTCCTGAAAGCTCAAGTTCCGCCATTCCTCCAGCGTCGCCGAAGATACGGACGGAATGACATCCGGAACCATGAGTCCCCCGTCATCCGCCAGTCCCATCAGGACCGTATCGATAAAACCTCTCGGTTCCACTTTGCCTCTTGTACTGATATATTGCATGCTCTACCCCCTGAATATCGCGCTTTCGCATTTACCATCTATATTAACACGTTTATGCGTTAAAGTCCGGTGAATTCCGCACGGTTTTTGCACCGGTTCGGGCTTTTTCATCGCTATTCTACAGATCCTGCTTCTGCAGCTCTTTCCAGACGATCTTGTTGCTGTATTTCTTCTCCACGCTGACATCCTCGCCGAACCAATCGGGAGCCTGAAACGCCTGGCATTCCTCCAACGACTGGAATTCCACCTCGATGACAGTCAGCTTCAACTGCTCGTAGACGTCGATTTCCACGGTCACACCGTTCATATCGGCGGTAATCCGCTCCTTGATCAGCGGAACCGCATGGACCGCATCGATCATCTGCTTGTAGAGTCCCTGCGAAATTTCATACTCCACTTCCTCACGGCTGACGCCAAGCCCATTCTTGAAGGTATGCGTATAGTGTACGTCTCCCGAATTCAGGTCCGCAAGCTTACGAACCCGCAGCTCCTGCGGCCCGTCAATCGCCAGATAAGTCTGTTCGATGCGCTGACGGCTCAGGACCCGAAGAAGTCCTTCATCAATGAGCCGCTGCGGGAACTCCGGAAGCAGAAATTTGCGTTCAATCTCCATTGCCATCTGCAGTCTCTCCCTTATAGGTGAATATGTCGAAAACAATACGTGAATGCCCGCCTATTCGGGTATTCTATCCTAATAGAAGCCGGGTTCACCAGGCTAATAAATTGTAAAATGACGGGGATAGGAAGTCAATCATGGCTAAAGTTTGGTAAAATAGAGAAATCGGCGCACCACCTTCGCGCCAGTCCAACACATACGGAGGCAACATTTGTGGATTATATCATTTTGGATATTGAATTTAACGGCCGCAAGTTCGCAAGCGAGCATCCCATGGAGGTTATCGAAATTGGCGCTGTGCGCCTGGATGCCTCCCTTCGTCAGGTTGACGAGTTCACCTCGCTGATCAAGCCGGTCTATTTCTCCACCTTAAACTCCTTTATTAAGAAGAAGACGGGCATTCCCCAGGAAGAAATCGATATTGCTCCCCGCTTCCCCAAAGTGATATCCGCTTTCCGGCGCTGGCTGGACCAGAGCCAGGACGGCGTGCTGCTGCTGACCTGGGGCGGAGAGGACATGAAGCGTATCATTCAGGATACCCGCATGCACAAGCTCGACGATACCTACTGGATGACCACGCCTTATTACGATCTGCTGAAGGGCCTTCTTCGGGCAAAAGGTCTCAAAAACGACATCAGCGTCGAAGGAGCCCTGCAGCTGCTGGAGCTTGAACCCGCAGGTTCCGCCCACCGTGCGCTTGGCGACGCCCGCATGACATCCGAAATCTTCCGTGCGCTGTTCGAAGAGCTTGATCTGGACCAGGTAAAATATTACGAGGATACGTTCTCGAACGCACGGGAGCGCAAGACAGTCAAAATCGCGATCAAAGCGATGCGGGGCCAGAAAATCACGCCGACCTGGGACCTCGTCAGGGAGCATTATTTTGACGGCAAAATCCCGCTGGACGATCCGCGCAAAGCCGAGGAGCTGGAGCGCTATTTCGAATCGGAAATGGCCAAGTCCCCTGTTCCGGCCGTCCATACAGAGAGACCGCTCCGGACCAACCAGCCTGTTCGGAACGAATAGAACGGATAAAGAACCCTCATGACGAACCGCTCAGCTATCCATTTCTATGTTTGAAAAAAAGTCCCCGCCAAGTGTTGACCTTAACGTTGCGTAAAGGTGTACATTGGTTGTGCGAGGGAGGTGCCCGTCACGGAATACACAGTGCAAAAGCTCGCCAATCTGGCGGGAATCAGCGCGCGCACGCTGCGATATTACGATGAATTCGGCATATTGAAGCCGGCGAGGCTGAGCTCCTCCGGCTACCGGATTTACGGCCCGGCCGAGGTGGATCTGCTGCAGCAGATTTTGTTCTACCGGGAGCTCGGGCTCGGGCTGGAGGACATCAAAGCTATCGTCACTTCTCCCTCGTTCGACGCCGCAGCCGCACTGCAGGAGCATCACAGCCGGCTGCTGGAGAGAAGAACGCAGCTCGACCATCTGATCCGCAATGTGGAGATGACGCTGGCCGAGCGGGAAGGAAGGATATCGATGAGCGACAGCGAGAAATTCGAAGGGTTCAAGCAGGACATGATCAAGGAGAACGAGCAGAAATACGGCAAAGAGGCCCGCGCCAAGTACGGCGACGAAGCCGTCAACCGGTCGAACGCGGCCTTCGCCAAGCTGACCAAGGAAGAATTCGAAACCCTGCAGAAGGTAGAGGAGGATATGTTCGCCGCCCTTGCCGAAGGCATGGCGGAGGGCGATCCCGCCGGACCGGCCGCGCAGCGGGCCGCCGGGCTGCACCGCCAGTGGCTGATCGCCCACTGGGGACAGTACTCGCCGGAGGCCCATGCCGGAGTCGCCACAATGTATGTGGACGACGAGCGCTTCACGGCCTACTACGACAAGCGGGGACCGGGAATCGCCCGGTTCCTCCGCGACGCCGTGCTGGTCTACACGGCCGCCCAGGGCAAGTAGCACACGGAATGCGGGAATAACAAAGATAGAGACGCAGGGGATAGTCCCTGCGCCTCTTTTTTTTCGGCGGCATATGATCTCTACCCCGGCAAGCGATCTGCGTTCCCTTCTTCGGCCAGCCCGCTCAGGGCCGCCGCAGGACGCTCAGCATGCTCATCGTCATTGCCGATCCTCATTCATGCGAATCCTCATGCTGATCCTCACTTCTGAGCGATTTACTCCGCGTGACCCGCCTCCACCCTCTCCTCCATTTGTTTGTACAACCGGATCTTATCCTCTACCTTCTCCATGTCCTCCTTCAGTCTCTCCAGTTGCCGTCTCACTTTCTCCTGGTGAGCCTCCAGCATTAACCGGCGTTCCGTCACGGTCGAATCTCCCGCGCTGCGCAGATCGGAATAACGCTTCATCTCCTGAATCGGCATATCCATATCCCGCAGCAGTCTCAGAAACCGTACCCATTCCACATCGCGCTCCGTATAGCTGCGGTAGCCCTGGCCATCCCTGGAGACCGGGGCAAGCAGCCCGGCCTTCTCGTAATACCTCAGAGTATGGGCGGTGAGTCCCGTGAGCTCCGACATCTCCCGAATATTCAGTGTCTTGTTCATTCTTTTATTTTATCACAAAGACGGGGTTGCTTTAGAGCGCGCTCTAAGCAGTAAGCTGATTCCGAGACACAGCGCAAGCTGATAAAAGGGAGGAAATAGAGTATGGACAAACAACGTTATGAGCGGGGCTGGGAGAAGCTGATGGAAATCGACGGGGAAGGCGGGCAGCGGGTTATCGAATCGCTCAAGGAAATCGCCCCCGATCTCGGAAGCTATGTCGTGGAGTTCGCCTTCGGCGACATTTACTCACGCAGCGGTCTGGATTTGAAATCCCGCCAGCTGATTACCATCGCGTCCCTGCTGACACAGGGAGGCTGCGAGCCGCAACTCACCGTGCATCTGAATGCCGCGCTGAATGTCGGCTTAACCCCTGCCGAAATTGTTGAAGGCATTATGCACTGCGTGCCTTATACGGGCTTCCCCCGGGTACTGAACGCTGTGCTGACCGCCAAAGCCGTCTTTCAGGAGCGCGGAGTAACCGGGCCGGGAGCAGCAAGCCGGGAGTGACCCCAAGGAGTACGCAGCCAAGAAGTAAACGGGCAAGTGAGTAAGCGGTCAAGAAGTAAGTGGCCAAGGAGTAAGCGCCAAAAAAGTAAGCGAACAAGAAGCAAGCAGCCAAGTGAGTGGGCGACCAAGTGAGTAAGCGCCAAGAAGCAAGCGGGCAGAAGGGGCGGCTAGCCCCGCCCTCCGCCCTCTCACACCGCCATTCATCACACCGTACATGCATATGGGCTCGCTTTCTGGCGGATCAGCCTTCAGCAAATTCCTTACTGTCTAGCAATCCCTTGCTGCTCAGTCTTTTTTGGCATTCCGTTACCGTGTTGCAATTTCCGGGCTACAAATTCCGGTGCATCAGCTCCAGCAGACCCCGGAGCTCAGCCACCGGCAGTTGTCCCGGCGCGGACGCCTTCTTCGCCGAACCGAAGGTAAGCGCGGAGCCGAACAGCTCGCCGGCCAGCCGGCTGATCATCCCCTTGCCGGCCATCGACATCGTAATAATCGGCCGGTCCGCGAACTGTTCATTCATGATGCGCGTCGCATCAAGGAGGGTCAGCACATCGCCGGCATGAAGCGGCATCACTGCGATTTTCGGCAGATCGCCGCCAAGCTCCTGCATTTTCCGGAGACGCGCAACGATCTCCTCCTTGGACGGCGTCTTGTGAAAATCATGATTGGAGACCACGACTCGGACACCGTGCTCATGCGCCCATTCAATCAACGGCGTCACAATGTCGTCTCCGGCGAAGAGCTCCACATCTATCAGATCGGCCATGCCGCTCTCGGCGGCGGCCCGGTTCAGCTTGGCGTAATACTCATTGGAAATCTCCCGTTCGCCGCCCTCCCGGGCGCTTCGAAACGTAAAAATCAGCGGAATATCGGGAATCGCGCTCCGTATGCCGCCAAGCGCAGACAGGACGGCCTCCAGATTCTCGGCTTCCTCAAAGAAATCGATCCTCCACTCCGCCACATCCGCTCCCAGCGTCAGCAGCTCTTCCGCTTCCCGCATCAATTCTTCGGCCGTCGCCCCGACCAGCGGGACGCATATTTTGGGCATTCCTTCTCCTATGACAACATCCTTCACTATTACCGTGCCGGCCATTCCCTTCACTCCTTGAACGTTCTTTCGATGCTTCTCCCTCTACGGTAACGCATATTGCCCGGAAGCGCCAGCGCAGACTTCCACCTGCTATTAACGAAATAGGGGGCATCCCGACTGTTGCCAGGACAAGGTTCATCCAGACTATTGCCCGGAAGCGCATAGAGTTCTACTGACGATTAGTAAGTGAAATTTTTCACATATTATGCTGGTTGAAAATGGTATGCTTAAATTCATTCCTCTTTCATTTCATGATTATCCTTCAGCAAGGAGGGCACCACGTTGAATTTGAAGCATCTTCAATACTTCCGCGTCATCGCCGAATTGGAACATATTACCCAGGCGGCAGCCCGGTTATCCATCACTCAACCCAGCCTCAGCCATGCCGTTTCCGAATTGGAACGGGAGCTGGGCACCACTCTCTTCGAGAAGCAGGGACGCAATATCCGTCTGACCAAATACGGAAAGCTGTTCCTGGAATATGTGAACCGTGCTCTGGAAGAGCTGGATAAGGGCGAGAAAATGATGCGCGAGCTTGCCGACCCCTGTGGCGGAAGAATTGATCTGGCCTTCACTTATGCGCTAGGAAGCCAATTTATTCCCCAGATTGTCCAAGCCTTCTCCGAAGAGGAGGCTAACCGAAAAATTGCGCTCTCCTTTCACGAAGGAAATGCCAAACATCTGCTTCAGGGTTTGAAGGAGGACCGGTTCGATCTCGTATTCTGCACCAATGAGGAGCGCGATTCCGAGATTGAGTTCATTCCGCTGCTGGAGCAAGAGCTGGTGCTGGTTACACCGCTCGGACACCCGCTAGCTGAATACGATAGCGTTAACCTCAAAGAAACCGAGGCTTATCCCTATATCTCGTTCAGTTCCCGGAACGGCATGCGCCAGGTGATCGACACCCTGTTCGATAAAGCCCGCATCAAACCGAGAATCGCCTGTGAAATCGAGGAGGAGAATGCGGCCGCCGGACTCGTCTCGGCAGGCTGCGGCATCACGATCCTCCCCCGCAGTGCCATGCTGGATCACTATAAGGTCAAGGTCTTGCCCATCACCCATCCGATCTACCGCCGGTATATCTGCATGGCCCAGGTCAAGAACCGCTATCTGTCCCCGGCTGCCACCCAGCTTCGGGATTTCGCTGTCGCGAAATTCGGAAGCATTCCGGAGCCGGAGGCGTTCATGCAGCTTTAAGCTCTGTCAGGCTTTGGCCCGCTCGCGCAGAAACCGCTCGGTCTCCTCGCGGTCAGGCAGAGAGGGAATGGCGCCCTCCCCGCCTACGGTCAAAGCCCCTACAGCGTTCGCGAAACCGACCGCTTCACGCAGGGAGACCCCATTCGCCAGCTGTACCGCAAGCGCACCATTAAAAGAATCCCCGGCCGCCACCGTATCCACCACCTTGGCCGGGTAGCCCGCAATAACTTCAGCCCCCTCTTCCGTCACGATAAGGGCGCCTTTGGAGCCTAGCGTTACAATAACGTGGCGGGCTCCCTTGCCGAGCAGAATCCGGGCGGCCTTCTCCGCGTCTGACGGGTTCTGTACTGGCATGCCCGCCATCAGGGCAACCTCGGTTTCATTGGGCGTCAGATACGTTATATAAGGCAGAACCTCGGGACCGATTTCCTTGGCTGGAGCGGGATTCAGGATGACCGGCACGCCATGCTTATGAGCCAAGCCGGCAGCCTTCACCGTCATGTTATAATCGCTCTCCAACTGAAGCACAAGCATATCCGCGCCCGCGATGAGTTCTTCCATTCCCTCCAGATCTTCGGCGGACAGCTCCAAATTGGCTCCTGGAACAATGAGAATACGATTCTCCCCGCTCTCCTCCACAACAATTGAAGCTACGCCGGTTGGCGAACTTGCACTAGTCCTTAAAAATTCCGTATGTATGCCTTCCTGTTCCATAATGTCCCGAAGCTCGCGGCCAAAAGCGTCGTCGCCCACCGTGCCGGCCATCGTGACGTCACCGCCCAGCCTTGCTGCTGCAACCGCCTGATTGGCTCCCTTTCCGCCTGGGCTGAGAGAGAAGCTTCTGCCCATCAGCGTCTCTCCCGCCTGTGGAGCCCGGTCTGTCCGTACCACCATATCCATATTCAAGCTGCCGATTACCAGAATGCCCATAGTCACCCTCGTTTCTGTTCTTGACTTCCGCTGTCCGTCTTAGGCTGATGGCCCACACTCCACACATATTCGGAATGATCTTTATATTATAGGGCATATTATAGGCCGAAAGCGGCCTGAAGCGCCACTATCCGAAATGGACTGCATCGGCCGGTTTTCAGACTGTATATCACACTTAAAAATCCCAGCAATTAGAAAAAAAGAGTCTAATATTGTGCAAACGTTTCTATACACTATATCAGCAAGCGTTAACAACGACTTTTTTTCTATGTTTTTCCTCTAAAAATGTGCTAAAATAGCTTCGAAACTTAGTTTTTTCTGTGCAAACCATTTCATAACTTAGGAGGCCTGTTTGTGAGCGACAAGAAACTGCCGACAGTAGCGTATTTCAGTATGGAGTATGGTCTGGATTCCGATTTTAAGATGTATGCCGGAGGACTTGGTATTCTGGCGGGAGATTACATTAAAGGGGCCAAGGACATTGACGCGCCGATCGTCCCGATTGGCCTGAAATGGAAGCAAGGTTACACGGATCAGAAGATTGGAGACGACGGCAGGCCTTACGACTCTTACTACAACTACGTTTACGATTTTCTGGAAGATACGGGTGTAAGCGTTACCGTCAAAGTGCGTGAGACCAACGTAATCTGTAAAGTCTGGAAATGCGACCAGTTCGGCAACAACCCGCTTTATCTGCTTGACACCGATATTCCGGAGAACGGAGATGCGTGGATCACGGGACAGCTCTATGGCTGGTTCGGCGAGGAGCGTATCGCCCAGGAAATCGTGCTCGGCATTGGCGGCGTCAGAGCGATGCGCGCCCTCGGCATTGAGATCGATGTGTATCATTTCAACGAAGGCCATGCAGCGCTTGCGGCAACGGAGCTGATCCGCGAGAAGATGTGCGGCGGCAGCAGCTTCGAGGAAGCCTGGAAGGCTACCCGGGAAGAGGTCGTCTTCACCACTCATACCCCGATCAAAGAAGGGAACGAGGAGCATCCGCTGGGCCGCCTGGAATACATGGGAGCCTACAACGGCCTTACCCGTGACCAGATGGAGCGGATAGGCGGAAGCCCGTTCAATATGACGGTTGCCGGTCTGCGGCTTGCCCGTATTTCCAACGGCGTGGCCAAGCTGCATGGAGAGACTTCCAACCTGATGTGGAAGGAAGTTGCCGGCAGATCGCCCATCATTGCCATTACTAACGCCATTCATACGCCTACGTGGGTGGACGAGCGCATCACAGCCGCTTATGAACAGAACGGCGATCTATGGGCCACTCATATGGAGATCAAGCGGGAGCTCCTGTCCTTTATTGAGAAGCGTACTAGCATAAGCTTGAATCCGGACAACCTGCTGATCGGTTTCTCCCGTCGTGCGGCGCCTTATAAGCGCAGCGATTTGATTTTTTCGCGTCCGGACCTTATCGAGCCTTACCTGGAGGATGGCAAAGTCCAGATCGTCTTCTCCGGCAAAGCCCATCCTTTGGACGATACCGGCAAAAAAATCGTTACCAACCTGGTGTCCATGATGAAAAAGTATCCTAAGAGCGTCGTATTCCTGGAGAACTACGATATGACGATCGGGGCGAAGCTGACCCGGGGCTCGGACATCTGGCTGAACAACCCGCGCAGACCGCTGGAAGCCAGCGGCACCTCCGGCATGAAAGCAGCCATGAACGGCGTTCTCAACTGCTCCATTCTGGACGGCTGGTGGCCGGAAGCGTGCATTGACGGCGAGAACGGCTGGCAGATCGGGGACGGCTTCCAAACGAAGGACTTCGAGGAGCTGGACCGCCATGACAGCGAGGCCTTGTACGACACCCTGCTGAATCGCGTTCTTCCCGTCTACTACGATAATCGGAGCAAGTGGGTAGAGATGATGCGCAAGAGCATTGAGACGACACGCACAGAATTCGCTACCAAACGGATGCTGGAAGAATACTACGACCTGATGTACATCAAGGGCTAAAGCTTTTTGGACCTTAATTCCATACCTCATTAAAACCAAAAGCGTGCCGGATTTCCGGCCGCTTTTTTTCGTGTATATCCCTCATCCATTTTTATTAATTAAAATTATTATAAAAAAGCTTGATTTTTTAAATTATAATTATTATCATCTATCTATATTAGGATTTATACTTAATCTAATAACAAAACAACACGAAAGGTGACTGATCTCATGACTTACGATAATAGCCGCCTCACAACTAGCTGGGGAGCGCCTGTAGGAGATAACCAACATTCGATGACCGCCGGTTCCCGGGGACCAGCACTGATCCAGGATGTCCACCTGCTGGAGAAGCTGGCTCACTTCAATAGAGAACGCATCCCCGAGCGGGTCGTTCATGCCAAGGGCGCGGGAGCGCATGGTTATTTTGAAGTCACGGGAGACGTTTCTTCTTATACCAAAGCAGCCTTTCTGTCTCAGACCGGCAAGCGTACGCCTATGTTCATCCGTTTCTCCACCGTGGCAGGCGAGCTCGGCTCCGCCGATACAGTCCGCGACCCGCGGGGCTTTGCGGTGAAATTCTACACGGAAGAAGGCAACTATGATCTGGTCGGCAACAATACGCCCGTCTTCTTTATTCGGGACGCCATCAAGTTTCCGGACTTCATTCATACGCAAAAGCGGCATCCGCAGACCCATCTGAAGAACCCGACGGCAGTCTGGGATTTCTGGTCCCATTCCCCCGAGTCGCTTCACCAGGTTTCGATTCTGATGTCTGACCGCGGCATTCCCGCAACTCTGCGCCATATGCACGGATTCGGCAGCCATACGTTCAAGTGGGTGAACGCTGAAGGGAACGCGGTGTGGGTCAAGTATCACTTTAAGACTGAACAGGGCGTAAAGAATATGGATGTCGATGTTGCGGCCAAAATAGCAGGAGAGCATCCGGATTACCATACCGAGGATCTGTTCAACGCCATTGCCAACGGCGACTTCCCTTCTTGGAAACTGTATGTGCAGATTATGCCGCTTGAAGATGCAAATACGTACCGGTTCGATCCATTCGACGTGACCAAAGTATGGTCGCAGAAAGATTATCCGCTGATCGAGGTTGGCCGCATGGTGTTGGACCGAAATCCGGAGAACTATTTTGCGGAAGTGGAGCAGGCTACATTCTCTCCGGGTTCGTTCGTTCCGGGCATTGAGGCTTCACCTGATAAAATGCTCCAGGGCCGCCTGTTCGCCTACTCCGACGCTCATCGCTACCGGGTCGGTCCGAACCATAACCAGCTGCCGATCAACCGTCCGCAGTGTCCGGTGCATAACCATCAGCGCGATGGCGCCATGGCTTACGGCGATAACGGCGGAGCCTCCGTCTATTATGAACCGAACAGCTTCGGTGGTCCCAAGGAATCTCCGGATCACCGCACCGCTCCGTTCGAGGTGTCCGGCCAGGCCGACAGCGTCGCCTACGACCAGGACGACCATTATACACAGCCCGGGGATTTGTACCGGCTGCTGAGCGAGGACGAACGCGCCCGGCTTGTGCGTAACATTGTGGATTCCATGCGACCGGTCGAGCTTGTGGATATTAAATTGCGCCAAATCGGCCATTTCTACAAAGCGGACCCTGAATTCGGAACACGAATTGCCGAGGGACTGGGATTAACTGTTCCATCCGAGCTCTAATATCCCCATTCTATCCCCATTGCGTGGATAAAGGGCGGGTTATCCCCGGTTCCCTTGTGAGTACAAACAGCGCAGGATCGTTGATCCTGCGCTGTTGTTGTTAATAACTATTTTCTTGTTAAGCGTCCGAAGTCTCTACCCCGCACATCCGTGCTTCCGGCAGCTGCACCTTCAGTTCTTCGATAAATTGCTGAAACGCACTCGTCATATAGAGATCGCGCCGCCGTATGAAAACCGTCGGTACCTCCCCATATCTCTCCGGAAAAGGATAGCAGCGGATGCCGTCCTTGACGTTCAGCTTGTTATAATACGATACAGGCAGCACCGCATAGCCGATCCCGGCTTTTACACAGCCCAGAAGCCCTTCCATCGTCCCGAACTGCATGACATTGGCCAGACGGTAACCCTCGTCCCGAATCCATTCTTCCAACTTCATCCGGTACATACAATCCAGGTTCAGAATCAGCAGCGTCTTGTCCTGTACAGTCCGAAGACCGCAAAAATCCATCGTTTCCGGAACAATCAGTCCCAACCGCTCGTTAATGATCAGTTCCTGAATAATATCCGGATGCTCGACCGGTCCATCCACAAAAGCGCCGTTAACCGAATACTGCAGGACGGAATTGATGAGCTGATCAGTTAATCCGATCTCCAGGTGGACTTCCACCTCGGGAAACTTGCCGCGATAGGCGGATAAAATAGGGGGCAAGCGTATGGCCGCCGTCGTATCGGAGCCAACCGTAATAGAGCCTTTGGGAACCGGCGAGTCCACGACTGCTTTTTCCGCCTCTTCCAACAGGTTCAAGATCTTCTCGGTATACGTCATCAAGGTCTGACCCGCCGAAGTCAGCGTAATGCCCCGGCTGTGCCGGTAAAAAAGCGGTGTCTTCAGCTCCTGCTCCAGCTGCTGAATTCTTGCTGTCACATTCGATTGCACATAATTAAGACTCTGAGCCGCTTTAGAAATGCTCCCTTCTTCCGCTACCGCCATAAATACCTTCAGAAGGCCAATGTCCATCCCGGCACGCTCCCCTCTTTTTTAGCTATCAGTCAAGGTGATGACCTCTATCATTTCCCTTCATTATACATGATCCTCCTCTTTCGATTATGATGAAATTACACAAGATATACATCTTAAAGGAGTGGAAGTCATGGAAAATAAACGCTGGCATTTTAAGGTACCCGGAACTGGAGAAAGTGAAGAAATCGTGATCGACACCAAGGATATCAATAGCGTATATGACGTCCTGAGAATGCTCAGAGGTGCAGAGGAAGCTGCCTCCGCCAACATCCCCTGGCTTCCCTCCCGGAAACGGAAAAAGACATCAACGAGAAACCCGAAGTCGAGCAAGAACAATCGTGGATATGAATGTGTGTGAGGATAACGAAGTGGGCATTTTTTAAATATAGGAATAAAAAAAGGCCTCTGCAGCGCAGAGGTCTTGTTGATGAAGTAAGCGGGTGATGGGAATCGAACCCACGCTATCAGCTTGGAAGGCTGATTCTGGCCTATATCCGTATCTGTCAGAACCTAATTATATGAAGGAAAAATAAGAAAAGAGAAAAATAGAATAGGCTCTGACTATCCCAAAATAGCGGCGTATATGTTTCCCATTGCCCCTTTTTTGCCCCATAAAGGGGATATTATAATGAACCTGAAAGACATCACCCCGGGCCTTCGCGTCCGGATCGTTGCTGACCACTCCTGCGGTCACGGCAGCCGCACCGGCAGGGTCGTCGCCGTCGGTACCTTCGAAGGTGGTCCGCAACAGATCAGCGTCCTGGTCGATATAGGAGAGCCGCTGCTGGCCATTATCGAGCCGGAGGCCTTGGAGCCTGTACCTGAAGATCCGCTTCCGCATGGCTGGGAAGAGTTTAATATCTGAATCGCAAAGAGCCGCCCAGGTTATTCCTGTGGCGGCTCTACCTTTTCACGCTGAATTTTTTCCTTGATAGCCTCCATGATGAAGGCGTTTCGGCTCATTCCAGCGCTGTCCGCGGCAGCATCTATTTCCTCCCGGTACCCTTTAGGTGTCCAGAATTTGACCTGATCATAATTCGCTGCGTTGTACTTGTCTTTTGCCCGTGTCGAAGCCTTTCCTTTTGTCTCCATCTCGCGAACCTCCTTTCCTACAGAATATCACAAAAAATATACTGTTACCAGTATAAAAAAGCTTGCAAATATAGTGGTACCAGTATATAATAGAGATAAGAAAGGAGGTGAACAAAGTGGATAATACGAGAAAAGAAAGGCGACAAGAGCACCGGGTCGAAACAATCAAGATGGTGACTGCAATCATCGTCCTGATAAACTCGGTACTCACCCTCATCCTCCTGCTGCTCAAGTAGGAAAACCCGAAACCTCGGCCCCGAGAGGGGCCAAGGCTAGGGGATGAAATACAAGGGTCGCCTTTCATCTCGATTATATCATAAGGAGCGATGAAGCATGAACCTGAAGGAGAGAACCACTATTTGGGCCACTTACGCCGCCTTGATAATCAGCATCGCCAATACGATTATCCTGCTGGCAAAGTGGTGATGTCCTTGTAGAGAAAGAACGATTTTACAATCACAGAGCCTCGCTGGCGTCCTGCCGGCAAGGCTCTTGCCTTATGACGTCGCCGCAATAATCTCGTCCATCGCTATCCAATCCCAATCGTCCTCGCTCCAGCGCAATTTGATCCGCTTGAGGCTCCGATCTACCTGCATGACAATTCCCTTCGCCCGCCGATCGACAAACGGGTCGTACAGAGTCAGCGTCACGGGAGCATGATCCTCCATCGAATGGTACAGGGCAATGTCGATCAGTTCCCACTCTTGGGCGTCCAGGACTGGCTTCACGCGCCGCAGTTCTTCGTGATTGTCGTTCATGATACGCCGTTTATGTTCAGGCAGTACCATACGGCTGCTTTCCCATAGACCGTTACCTTCGAGTTTCTTACGTTCCATATAACTCGCCTCCTAATGGCTATTATATGCGAACGTTTGTTCTTTTTTCAACAAGTAAAAAGCCTCTGCACTAGGCGGAGGCTCATTTCCTTGCAATTGAGGCCCGGAACTCAAACCTTTCCCGAAAGTATCTCGATCCGGCAATCTTAATGCAAAACGGGCTGTACGCCTCTACCTGGCCGCCGTAGTCCATAAGGTGGCCAATTGGATCAGGGTCGAGACGGAACCAGATGGAGACGCTGGCGCCGGTTATGGAAGCTGTGAGAAATTCGGCATCGGCGGTTAGTAACTTGTATATAGCGCCCATTCACTTCCCCGCCAGCACAACTGTTATTGTAAGGGCCACGATGGCCAATACTGTTGCGATCATACCCCATACATTTGCAGTAACGAGGTTTTGGATATGCTTTTTTGATTCAGTGAAATCTTGCTTCAAGTCTGCAATATCATCTGAAATCCCCTTAACTGCAGATTCAATTCTTTCTTCTCGTTCCTTCATGTCTTGACGAAAGCGACGATCTTGTTCAAGCATTTGCTCGCGGTAGCGTTCTTCTCGTTCTTGAGCATCTTTATGATAACGTTCTTCTCGCTCTCGAGAATCTCGTTCAAGTCTTTCTAATAATAGTTTTGTGGACTCGTCCATGATTAGATCACCTTCCCCCTGAAACCCATTATTCTCTTCGGTTGCACTGTATTGACTAAAGAACGAAAGGGAGCCCCCTCCAATTCCAGTTCCGGCATAATTAATAGCAGCATTAGTTATAGAAGTTTCCTCAATAGGGGGTAACCCTATCTGGGTTGTCGATCCCCTTTGCCGAAGTCGTTCTATAGGTATTACTTCAGCGGTTTGATAGGACCCTGCTGATTGAGCGGTAGAGCTGTAATTATTCATTATAGCCTTCCTTGATATCAGTAACTTCTCCGGGTCTGGCTAATTTTCCTTGTTCTATCAATCTAGTTATTTCTTGTGGGGCAATATACTTTATTTCCCCAAAAGATGCCTCATAACTTTGTAATTGCAATCTAAATGCTTCGAGAAATGCCTTAGCATGTTGTGGGCTGATGTGTAAGTGTGCTTCGGAATCCGTTCCTCCACTCATATCATTCCATCTGAACTTGAAAATAAATTCATATAAATTTGAACCAATCGTAATATCATTACTATAAAATTTGGTTACTTGAGACATACATAACGTCCTCCTAAATGGTCATATCTACCATAATTATTAACACATTTACCCATTTTTTAAAAGAGAACATATACGAACAGAAATAGCCCGCCAGCCGAAGCCAGCGGGCATAATCCCAAGCGCTTGGAAATTTACTCGGCAGTATCGTCCGATTCAGCGGCCTTACCATCTGTATACGCCTCGGCCAACATATAGACCACACATGACCCGACTGCACCGATGATACCCGTAACCTTGAGTGTCGTATCGTCCGTGGCTCCTGCAGCCCCCAGGATCGACGTACCGAGCGCGGCGATAAGCGCCCAGAACTTCCGGCTTGCCAATTTGGTTTTCCAGTTTACCTTCATATTATTTATCCCCTTTCGTGGTCAGCAATCCAGCTCGTTGCAGCACAGTCAGCACCCGGTAAAAATCTTGGCTTCCGCCTTCAGGCATATTGATCAGCCCGGCTACCATTGCATCATCTACCGCCGATTGCGCCCAAGGCGGCACATGCTCCAGGCTGCCGCGATCCTCCAGCTTAGTCACCCGGTCCGCAACATTGGCAATGGACTTCCCCTGCTCCAATTGATTTTGCTTCAGTGTGTCCTTGCTGTTCGTCAGCTCAGTAATGGCTTGCTCGGCTGCTGCCAGCCGCTTGTTCAGTTCCTCAATCATAGTTCGTTCCTCCCTTAATATTGAATTGATCTTTGTTACGGCTGCGGCGACTTTGGCCGCGCTCGGTCGGCTGCCTGCGCGATACTGAGCAGTTGTCAGGCCAAAGGTCATTTCGAAGTGCGGCATGTCCTTGAAGGACAGCCAGTCCCCGCCCCAGTCAAAGCCAAGGCGCCGGATCTGATCGACCACCTCGGACCAATCCGGCAGGCTGTCCTTGTCGTCGTCGCGGAGCGTGTCCCATGAAACGGTGCGGCCGTCCGGAAGGAGCAAGGCAAAATCGGCCGCGAATCCAAAATTATGATTGCTGTACCCACCGCGCGCATTGGTAACTATGGTCCCTGGCTTCGTCCGTCCCTGCGCATAGAGTACGTCTTGCTCGGCATATGTCCGCAGCCCCTGCGTGATGATCGGCATGACGCCCCGGTTAT
>RCUS01000768.1_pt1 | contig 19323 bp, 16 predicted proteins | sample 2166221 | NCBI WGS metagenome assembly RCUS01 (sample SAMN09932758, study PRJNA488358) | compost metagenome | isolation source: compost soil in cyclohexanecarboxylic | place: Germany: Experimental Botanical Garden | reverse complement strand
TGAATGCGGCGCTGGCCTGCAGCGACGATGCCTTGCCGATCCGCGATGAATTGTTTGCGCGCCGCCTGCGCGGTGAAATCAAGCTGCGCGACCGTTTGCGGCGCGCGAAGCAGGAGGGCGATTTGCCGCCGGACTGCTGCCCCGAGGAGCAGGCGCGCTTTGTCGTGACCTTGTCGCAGGGCATGGCCATCCAGGCCGCCGCCGGGGTCTCGCGCGAACAGCTGCACCAGATGGTGGCGCTGCTGTTGCGCAACTGGCCGATGTAGCCGGGTCGTTTATCCGGCCTGATCGATGGTCTTGGCCAGGTCGCTGGGCGCCTTGCGTCGCCATGCGGCCGTCAGGGCGGCGGCCAGCATGTCGAGTTCGGCATCGGCCAGGCGCACCGTGATGCCCGCCAGGCGCTCGCCCCACCACAGCTTTTCGCAGCCGGCGGGGGTGATGACGGTGGCGATATGCGCCGCTTCCGCATCGAGCAGAACGTTGATGTGCTCATCGTCGGGCAGGGTGGCAAAGATCTTCCCGCCCACGCGGAAGGCCGGACGGTCGTGGTGTTCTTCCTCGGTGGTATCGGGAAACGACAGTGCCAGATAGCGTAGTTCTTCCAGGTCGACCATTTCCTCTTTCCCCCTTATCGGATAGACAGTAGCGTGAGTGCATTTTGCCATGCTGTCCCGCCGCGTGGTGCAGCGGCATGCGAAAAGAAATGCGCAAGATGCGACAGTGGCGGGGCCAGCTGTGGCGCTGGCGCGACACGCCATGGCCTGCCGGGAAGGCCGTGCAGCCCTTGGCGCAGGGCGGAACAGCCTGCTTTTGCCTGTTCAGCGTGGCATTGTTAGAAAAATATCTTCCGTAGTCAAAAGAAAAATACTTTTCTTGTAGGAATTTAATATAGAATAGATTCAACGTTTTACCTGACCCGTCAATTGACTGGCTTTGTCCCGGGAACCCGAACCCTTTCCAGGACGCTTGCAGTGCCGCCTTGGCACGCCGCGAGTCCGCGCTGCGGAAGTCACGTTCCCGACCGCTCATCTTGCAATCTCTAGCGCTTCGCCGACACGCCTCAATGCAGCGTGTATTCAGCTCAAGCGCCACTCCGCCTGCTGCGCCCACTGAATACTTATTGACTGGATACCATCATGAAAAACTTGCCTAAAATCGCCTTGTCCCTGATCGTCGCTGGTGTGTTTGCCCACGCGAACGCCAGCACCATCACCCTGTCCACCGGCTATTCGGAGGCCGGCGCGCAAAGCTCCGCCGCCGCCTACCAGTCCGTCGTGAACGCCGCCGTGGCCACGCCGGGCGCCGGCTATGGCTCGACAAGCGTCGCCAGCTATGACAACCTGAACAACAGCAGCCTGTTCGGCAGCAATTCGAACATCGCCTTCAAATCCGTCATCAACTTTGGCGTCAGCGCCAGCGATGCGGGCGCCTGGAGCTTCCGCAGCGGCGTCGATTTCGGCAGGGGCGGCGCCCTGTTCCTTGACGGCGTGGCGCTGGACTTCAAGAGCAACGACATGTGGTGGGCAGGCAACTACAACAATGGCAGCCAGTTCCTCAGCGGTTCGAGCGCCTTGTCGGCCGGCAACCATACCCTGAGCATCTATGGCCTGGAAGGCTGCTGCGATGGCGGCCAGCAAGTGCAGTTCAAGGCCGGCAATAACAATTTCGCCAGCTTCGGCGCAAATGACGGCTTGATCTCGGCCGTGCCGGAACCGACCACTTACGCCATGCTGCTGGTCGGCCTGGGCTTGCTGGGCTTTACGGCACGCCGCAAGCAGCCAGCCAAGTTCTAAGTTTCAGCGATGCCCGCGCCTGACGGCGCGCATGAAAAAGCCCGCCGGTCTGCAAGGACACGGCGGGCTTTTGACGTCAGGCGTAGGTGCGCTGGCGCTTACTCGTCGCCATCGTCCTCCGCATCGCCCTTGGCCGCCTTGCCCCGTTCGGCATCGACGCCGCGCTGCAGGGCGGCCGCATCGCGGAAGAAGGCGTCCGTCGTCTGGTTCGGGCTCAGGCGCAGCGCGGGCGGGTAGAGCACGGACATATAGGGCTCGTCGGCCAGGCGGCCATGGACTTGCAAATTGCTCAGCAAGATCAAGGCCGAGCCGATGATGGCCAGCACCACGGCCACCAGCGCGAAGCGGCGCGGGTGCTGCGGCTTGATCGTGCACAGGTGGTAGTAGATCATGGCGCAGACGATGGCGATGAACATGTGCCGGCCATAGCGCGTGAGCGCCTCCAGCGACAGCGCGTACGCGGCCACATTGCTGCCCAGTTCCCACACTTCCATGGCCAGCAGGCCGCAGCCGATGATGAACACGTGGCGGCCGAAGCGCGCCGTCTGGCCGAACAGGCGGTTGGCCACGGCCCAGATCGACGCCCAGATGAGGCCGCCACCGAGCGCATACGCGATGACCATCAGGTAGGCAATCGGCTCGAAGGCTTCCGCATCACTGAGCCAGTTGCTGAAGACGGCCGAGGCGCCGATCATGGCCAGGCCGGCCACGGCGGGACGCAAGCCTTCCCAGTTGTGCATGGTGGTGTCGCTCAGTTCCGGCGCCACCGGATGGTCGCTGGCGCGCACGCGCAAATGCGTATGCCCAAGGCGCACGATGCTGTTGCCCGTCAAGGCCACCTGCACCTGGCGCTGGCCACGGTGGATCACGCCGTTATGGCTGCCCAGGTCGCGCAGCAGCAGGCCGCCTGCGCCGTCGTCCTCGACGATGGCATGGGCGGCGGCCGTATGCGCGTCGTCGAGGATGAAGTCATTGTCGTAGCCGCGGCCGATGCGGATCGGCAGGGTCTCGATGCGCTGGCGCTGCCGCACCTCGCCATTGTCGGCAAGGATTTCGATGTAGTAGGGCGCTTTCATGGCTTGCGGCTGCTGTTGGTGGAGGGCGCGCGCGATAGCGCTTCGAGGAAGGTGCGCGTGGCGCGCATGCCGTTGGCGTAGGACACGCCGCGCGCATCGATGCGGCTTTGCAAGTTCATCAGTGGCTCATCGGTGCTGGCGGCCAGCAGGGCAAAATCGTACAGGCCGGCAAACTTGCGGTAGGCGCGCACGCACAGCACGGCGCGCAGGGGCAGGGTCTTGTTCTTGACGAACTGTTCGGTGCAATGGGGGCCCGTCAGGTTGGCGCTTTTATAGCTGCCGAAATTTTCGTTCTTGAATGACGCGCTGGCCAGCTCGGAAAAGCGCAGGGCGCCCAGTTCGCTGCTGCGCAGGAATTCATGGCGCATCGATACCTGCCCCGTCTGCAAAGCGCCGGAAATGAAGATGGCCGACTCCATGGCGCAGCTGGTGTTGTCGATCGTGTAGGGCTTGTCTGCCTTGACGTTGGAGCGGCCCCAGCAGCGCATCTGGTCCGATTCGCGCACGGGCACGTGGTAGGGGCCCATGGCTTTCAGGTTCAGCGGCGTGTCGAGCAGGCGCGCCAGCATCACTTCCTGGTGCGCCAGCAGCTGGGCCGTGACCAGCGGCTTGAAATCCTTGGGCGGCTTGCCCTGTTTTGCCACCTTGTCGAGCAATTGCCGGGCGTAGCGGGCCGGCACGAGGAAGCTGACGAGTTCGCCATCGAGGCGTTTCGAGACATTGACGCCAGCCACGTCGCCGGCCGCCGTGACGCTGGGGCCGCCGCTCATGCCGGAATTGATGGGGCCCGTAAACATCAGCTGGTCGTAGAAGCTGCGCGTGACGACGCCGTTGTACGCGCCTTCCGAGATGGCGAAGCCCAGGTCCAGCGGATTGCCCATCGAATACAGGTACTGTCCCTGCGTCAGTGGCGCCAGCTGTTCCGGCATCTTGAAAAAGCCCGTGCCCTGACGGTTCACGCGCAGCACGGCCAGGTCGTGCAGCACGTCGACGGCCAGCAATTCCACATTGCCGCGCTGGCCGCTGGTATCGACCCATTCGCCCACATAGGTATCGGGGTCGAGCGCGAACTGCGACACCACATGATAGTTGCTGACCACCAGGTCGCCCGTGCCGATCAAAAAGCCCGAGCCGACGGACGACTGCGTGCGGCCGTTTTTCAGCAGCACGCGCACCTGCAGGATATCGGCGCGCGCCGCCGTGTATAGCTTTTGCGCGGCCGACGAAGGCGGCGGCAGCGCTTGCGCGGTGGCGGCCGGCGCGGCGGTGGCCGGTGGCGGCTTGACGGGGGGCGTGGCGGTGGAGGCGACGGGGATGGCGGCGGTGGTGGCGGGTGCCGGTGCTGGTGTGGCGAGCGCAGCTGTGGCGGCGCACAGGCCGGCCAGCAAGAAGGCGAAGTTAGAAAATTTCATGCATCCTTTGTGCGTGGGCAGGAGCGAAGCCGGCACGCCCGCGCCCTGGGACGCTGCCGCGCGCCAGCCCTGGAATTACAGGGCGCCGTCTTCCAGCGCCGGTGCCGTCACGGGCGTCATCATGTGACCGAGCTTGCTTTGCTTGGTATTCAGGTAGTGCTGGTTGAAGGCGTTGCGGTTGACCAGCAGCGGCACGCGTTCCGCCACGGCGATGCCCAGCGCTTCCATGGCCGCGATCTTGCGCGGGTTGTTCGTCATCAGGCGCAGGCTGTGCACGCCGAACTGGGCGAACATGGGCTTGCACAAGGTGTAGTTGCGCGCGTCGGCCTTGAAGCCCAGCTGCTCGTTGGCCTGCACCGTGTCGGCGCCCGCTTCCTGCAGGCGGTAGGCGCGGATCTTGTTGATCAGGCCGATGCCGCGTCCTTCCTGGCGCAGGTACAGCAGGATGCCGCGGCCTTCTTCGGCGATGCGCTTCAGGGCGCCTTCGAGCTGGGCGCCGCAATCGCAGCGCTGCGAGAACAGCACGTCGCCCGTCAGGCATTCGGAATGCACGCGCGCCAGCACCGGTTCGCCGTCGCCGATATCGCCCAGCACCATGGCCAGGTGTTCCTTGCCCGTGGCGTGCTCGACAAAGGCGTGCAGGGTGAACTGGGCCCACGGCGTCGGCAGTGCGCAGGAAGTCGTGTAATCCAATTCGCCTGTTGCCAGGATGTCTGCGCCGCTTTGCATGGTTGTGCTCATATAAGTAATTATCAAAAATAAAAGGCGCGCGACACCACTCCGGTGCCGGCGCGCCTTGCCATCATACCAAAAAGCAGGGAAACGTTTTCCCTGGCTGCCATTCGGTCGCTGCAATGTCTGGTGATAAGCCTTACGTAGGGGCACTTCCTCCTTTTGCAAGGTAAATTGCCGGCCCTGCCTGGCGGCTGCCGCCGCCAGGCAAGGGACGTCAGCTGCCGATGCGTCCGCCGTCGTTCTTGGTGATCACGATGGTGGCCGAGCGGGGACGCTTGCCGGCGCCGTAGCCGGCGTTGGCCGGCCACTGGCTCGTGTACTTGGACGGGTCGCCGATGTTCGCCAGCGAGGTGTTTTCGCCCGGATGCTGGATGTTGATGAACATGGTCTTGCCATCGGGCGTTTCGCTGATGCCCGTGATTTCCGAGCCGACCGGACCCACCAGGAAGCGCTTGAGCGTGTCGGCCGTGGGCTTCTTGCCGATGAAGGTGTCGACGGCCAGATTGCCGCCGGCCGCCGTCGCGTAGTTCAGGGTGGACTTGGCGCCGTCGCCCACCTTGCCGGGGATGGCCGCCAGCATCATGCAGTTGGTGACATCCGTGTACGCGCCATCGTCCGTCTGGATCCAGCAGATGCCCGTGTACGGGCTGAACGCCAGGCCGTCGGGGCTGGAGAAATCCTGGTCCGCCGTCAGGTTCGACAGGTTGATCTTGCTGGCGTCGGCGCCGCTCTCGGCGCCAAACAGGTAGACGTCCCACGTAAAGCTGGTGGCCGCGGCTGCGCCCGTGCCTTCCTTGAAACGGATGATATGGCCGTTCGGATTGCCGTTCTGCGCGCTGCTGCCTTTCATGTCCGTGTAGGCGCGCGGGTTGGCGCTGTCCGGCGCCAGCTGCGACGAGCCGCTCGGGTTGACGGTGCGGTTCGAGTTGTTGGTCAGCGTGTAGTAGATCTCGCCATTGGCCGGGTTGACCGAGCACCATTCCGGGCGGTCCATCTTCGTTGCGCCCACGGCGTCGGCCGCCAGGCGGGCATTGACCAGCACGTCGGCCAGGTCGGCGAACTTGTAGGCGCTGTAGGCCTGGATCTGCGCGTTCGACATGGCCAGCTCGATCCACTGGCCCGTGCCGTCGGCGGCCAGCTTGGCCACGTACAGCTTGCCCGAATCGAGGTATTTGTCGCCGGTGGCCATGCGGTCGGCCGGGTTGGCATCGGCGGCGGCCCAGACGGCCGTCGAGACGAATTTGTAGATGTATTCGTTGCGCGAATCATCGCCCATGTAGACGGCCAGCTGCTGGCCCACGGCCGGCACGCTGAAGGCGGCGCTTTCATGCGCGTAGCGGCCCAGCGCCGTGCGCTTGCGGATGGCTTTGGTCTTGTCGTACGGGTCCATTTCGACGATGTAGCCCATGCCGTTCAATTCATTGCGATAGTCGTCGCTGCCGTTGGTCGAGGCGCCGATCTTGCTCAGATTCCAGCGTGCGTACTTGTCGTCGCTGCCGCCCGTTTCCCAGCCGTGGCGCGAGGCGCCGCCCTGGCTGCGGCCGTAGCGGTTCAGCGACACGACGGACTTGTCGCCGCGCGCCGCATTGTCGGTGGCCGAGCGCGTGAAGTAGCCGGCCCAGTTTTCTTCGCCGGACAGGTAGCTGCCCCATGGCGACTTGCCGGTGCCGCAGTTGTTGATGGTGCCGCGCGTCTTGGTGCCGGTCGGCGAATACTTGGTCACCACGAGGGCGTTGCCGCGCACGGGGCCGGCAATCTCGATGTCCGTCAGCGGCGTGACGCGGCGGTTGAAGGCGGAATCGTTGACGGTGGCCCAGGCGCTGCCCGTCTTCCTGACTTCCACCACGCTCAGGCCGTGGACGGCCACTTCCTTGTCCACTTCGGCCGCAGGGCGCGGCAGCGAGGTGGTGCCGCCATTCACGTGCAGGAAGTGCGACGAGAGTTTTTCGTCCGTGGTCGCTTCGTGGTTCATCGCCAGCAAGCCCCGTTCGGCGCCGGAGGCCAGCGGCGCGCCGGCGGCGGACAGGCCGTAGTATTCCATGCCGTCGTGGTGGTCGCCGGCGCGGTTGTCGAAATCCGTGTCGCTGCCGTCGTTCTTGTAGGCCGGCGTGGCCGCGCGCAGCGAGTCGCCCAGCGCGTACAGGGCGGTGGCCGTGTAGCCGGCCGGCACCGAGACGACATCGGCCAGGCTTTTCGGCACGGCCGTGAAGGCCAGCAGTTTTTCAGGCGTGGGCGTCGGCGTCGGCGTGACGGCCGCCGCATCGCTGCCGCCACCGCAAGCGGACAGGCCCATCGAACCCATGACGGCGGTCGCGGCCGTGACGGCGCTGCCGCGCAGCCAGTTGCGCCGGCTCAGGCGGGCGTTCAGGATGCTGTTGAAATGGTTGTCGTGGGACGCGTTGCTGTCAATGTCGTTCAGATCGGTGGCGCTGATGGCCAGATCGTTGGGCTTGTTCATGGGCTGCGATGTCCTGTGGTTGCGTGATTTAAGGGCAACCGCATGATAGTTGTCGAATGTGACAGCGCCATGTCAGCTTGATGACAAAACGGTGACAGGCTGCCGGCCGGGCGGACCGCGTCAATGACGGGCCCGTCCGCTCAGGCAGCCCCGGTCTTATTTGGTCTGGCGAAAACCGCGCTCCACCAGCAACAGCATGCCGCCAAAGATGGACAGGTTTTTCAGGAAATTGGTCAGCTGATCCTGGTAGTGCGCCGCATCGGCAGCCCAGAAGGCGTGGAAAACGACGGTAGTCGGGATCAGGAACAGCGCCAGGGCCAGTGCCGCCCAGCGCGCCTGCCAGCCCGTGATCAGCAGCAAGCCGCCACCCACTTCGAGGATGATCACGCCGACCAGCAAGATATTGGCGATCGGCAAGCCCTGGCTGGCCATGTAGCCGGCCACCCCCGCAAAGGCGCCGATTTTCAGCAGGCCCGAAACAAAGAACAGCACGCCAAGGGCGGCACGGCCGAGGGGCAGCAGGATATCTGTATTATTTTTCATGTTAATCCAATTGTTTTTATCAAGATTGCAGGTTGATTTCCGGTGCCTGGCAAAACCGTGGCGCGCGTCGCAGCATGCAGAGCGCGACGCGCAGTCGGTTTGGCCAGGTGCCATCATTTAGGCAGGTCGAAGAGGAGGAATTCCGCGTCTTCCGGCTGCGTGATGATCACGCTGGCCTCTTGCGTCAGCTTCAGCGCATCGCCCGTTTTCAAGGGCGTGCCGTTCACCACCAGGCTGCCGCGGATCAGGTGCACATAGGCGATGCGGCCTGCTGCCAGCGCATGTTCGGCCTGTTCGCCTTCCTGCAGGATGCTGGCGTAGATGGCCGCGTCCTGATGGATCAGCACGGAACCCTGGCGGCCATCGGACGAGGCGATCAGGCGCAGCTTGCCGCGTTTGCTTTCCGGCGTGAAATGCTTCTCTTCATAGCTGGGGGCAATGCCCGTCACGTTCGGCTGGATCCAGATCTGCAGGAAGTGCAAGCCTTGCGTGGCAGAGTGGTTGAACTCGCTGTGACGCACGCCGTTGCCGGCGCTCATGCGCTGCACATCGCCGTAGTGCAGGACGGAACCGGTGCCCATGCTGTCCTTGTGTTCCAGCGCGCCGTCGAGCACATACGAAATGATTTCCATGTCGCGGTGGCCGTGCGTGCCGAAACCCTGGCCTGGCGTCACGCGGTCTTCATTGATCACCAGCAGCGGGCCAAAACCCATGTGATTGGCATCGTGGTAGCTGCCAAAGGAAAAGCTGTGGTGGGAATTGAGCCAGCCGTGGTTGGCGGCGCCGCGTTCTTCGCTATGACGAATCTGTAACATGGTGGACTCCGTTTCTATAAGTTAATGTGCGATAATTTCGAAGGACCGTTGCCTGGCGTTATGCCGTGGCTTCTTTTCTGCCCTTCGCTGTACGATGAACAAAGTATAGGCCCCCCAGAAGAGAAAGAAAAACGGAAAATCTTGCGACCTATGATCGAAAAAATCGAATGTTAAGACTGAGCCTGGAAGCCCTGCAAATCGTCGACGCCATTGACCGCCGCGGCTCGTTCTCGTCGGCAGGCAAGGAGTTGCACAAAGTCCCGTCCACCATTTCCTATACGGTGGCCAAGCTGGAAGACGACCTGGGCGTGCAGGTATTCCAGCGCAACGGTCCCAAAGTCGTGCTGACGGCGGCTGGCCAGGAATTGCTGAAAGAGGGGCGCTACCTGCTGAAGGCGGCGCAGGACCTGGAGCACCGCGTGCGCCGCGTCGCCTCGGGCTGGGAGACGGAACTGGCCATCGGCCTCGATTCCATGTTTTCCGCCGTGGCCCTGGCCGACGACGTGTGCGCCTTCTACGAGGTGGCGCAGCAGACGCGCCTGCGCCTGGCGCAAGATGCCTTGTCCGGCACCTGGGAAGCGCTGCTGGACCGGCGCGTCGACCTGCTGGTGGGCGCGCCCGGCGACGGGCCGGCCGGCGGCGGCTATATCTCGCAGCCGATCGGCATGCTGGATTTTGTCTTCACCGTGGCGCCTGCGCATCCGCTGGCGCAGCTGCCGGGGCCGTTGTCGCGCGGCGATTTGCAGCAGCACCGCGCCGTGGTGGTCACCGATTCGGCGCGCCAGATGGCGCCGCGCACGGTGGGCTTGCTGCTGGGACAGGATGCCTTGAGCGTGCCGAACATGCAGGTCAAGTTCGACTATCAGGTGCTGGGGCTGGGCTTCGGCTTCCTGCCGGGACCGTGTGCGCGGGCCGCCATCGCGCGCGGCCAGCTGGTGGAAAAGGCCGTGGAAGAACCGAAACCGTCGGAAACGTTTTACCTGGCCTGGCGCGTGGGCGAGGATGGTGCCGCGCTGCGCTGGTGGCTGGCGCGCATGCGCGACCCTGAGGTGTTTGCCCGCCTGGCGCTGCATCTGCCGGGACGCGCTTGAGAGCGGCGCCGGATGGCGTGCCGCGCCATTCTGCGTAGGTCTTAAAATGTTGACATACGCCAACATTTTTAAGTTACCATATTCACAGTATTGCAACCGTATTCCTGGCCCGACCTCCATGCCCCGTAGTGGGATTTTGATGATTACACAGACCGCAGCGCACCCGATCCCATCCCCTGACCTGTTTCCCGCGCGGGGCTGCCGTGCTTGAGGCGAAAGTCGCGCTGTGCCTGCGCCTGGCCCAGGATGCCCGTGAGCAGGCGGGGCCGCAGCAGGCGGCCACCCTGGCGCGATTGCAGGAGGAACTCGAACGCCTGCGCGGCGCCAGCCGGCCCGTGGTGCGCGTGGCGCCCGCCGACGCCCTGCTGGAAATCGATCCCGACGGCTTCCTGATCGGCTGGAACCATGGGGCCGAACAGATGTTCGGCTATTCCGAAATCGAAGCGCTGGGCCAGCACATCCTGTTTTTGTATCCGGAAGACGACGCCGAGGCGAGCGTGCTGGAATTGCATTTCACGCAGGGCGACGTGGCCACCGATGTGCGCCGGCGCAAGAAGTCGGGCATGGTGACGTGGCTGCGCATGCACCGCCACGTGATCCTCGACCAGGCGGGCAAGGGCTGCGGCATGGCCGTGCGCCTGTCGGCCATGAGCGAGCCGCTGTCCGACGTGGACAAGGTCAAATTGCATGCGCGCATCATCGAAGACAGCGAGCAGGGTGTGCTGATCACGGATGCGGAAGAGCGCATCGTCTCCATCAACAGTTCGTTTTCCCGCATCACCGGCTATTCGCCGGCCGAAGCCATCGGCCGCACGCCCGATTTGCTGCGCTCGGGCGTGCATGACCCCGACTTCCGCGCCAAGGTGCGCGCCGCCATGCGCGGCCACGGTTCCTGGCGCGGCGAAATCATCGGCAAGCGCAAGAATGGCGAACTGTTCCCGCAAGACGTCACCATCAGCGTGGTGCGCGACGAATTCGGCGAAATCAGCCACGTGTTTTCCCTGTTTTCCGATATCTCGGTGCACAAGGATGCCGAGGCGCGCATGCAGCGCATGGCCAACTATGACAGCCTGACGGGCTTGCCCAACCGCTGCCTGCTGAACCAGCTGGTCGACCAGGGACTGGCCGAAGCGAAGCGCCAGGGCACGCATGGCGCCTTGATGGTCATCGACATCAGCCGCCTCGGCTCGATCAGCGACACGCTTGGCCATGAAGTGGGCGACCAGCTGGTGATCGCCATCGGCCAGCTGTTCCGTGGCGCCCTGCGCGACGCGGACATCCTGGCGCGGGTCGACAACAGCAAATTCGTCGTGGCGCTGCTGCATATCGAAAAGCGCGAGCATGCGGCCAACGTGGCGCAAAAGCTGCTGAACCTGTTAGAGGCGCCCATCAATATCGACGCGCACGCGCTGCACGTGGGCGCCAGCATCGGCATTACCGTGTATCCGGAAGACGGCCTGGAAGCGCCGGCCCTGTTCCGCTTTGCCGACGTGGCCGTGGCCAAGGCGGGGCAGACCATCGAATCGACCTTTCTGTTCTACCGCGAAGACATGAACCGGCGGGCCAAGGAGCATTTGCGCCTGGAAAGCGAAATGCGCCTGGCCCTGGGCGACAAGGAACTGGAGCTGCATTACCAGCCGAAAGTGAGCCTGGCCAGCGGGCGCATCGTGGGCGCGGAAGCCTTGCTGCGCTGGAAGCATCCGATGCGCGGCATGGTCTCGCCCGGCCTCTTCATCCCCGTCGCCGAGGAAACCAGCTTGATCCTGGAGCTGGGCACCTGGGTGCTGGACGAGGCCTGCCGCCAGATCCGCAGCTGGGAAGACCGGGGCCTGCACATGCCGGCCATCGCCGTCAACCTGTCGGCGCGCCAGTTCGATGAACAGCTGCCGGCGCGCATCGCGGCCGTGCTGGAGCGCTACGGCGTGCGGCCCGACCAGATCATGCTGGAAATCACGGAAAGCCTGCTGATGCGCGGCGCCGACAAGGTCATCGACATCATGAACCAGCTGGTGGCCATGGGCCTGGCGCTGGCGCTGGACGACTTCGGCACCGGCTATTCCAGCCTCGCTTATTTGAAGAAATTCCCCATCAGCACCTTGAAGATCGACCGCTCCTTCGTCATCGGCTTGCCCTTCGAGGAAAACGATTGCGCCATCGCCCGCGCCATCGTCACCATGGCGCAGCAGCTGCGCCAGGAAATCGTCGCCGAAGGCGTGGAAACGGCCGAGCAGATGCGTTTCTTGCGCGAACTGGGCTGCGACCAGCTGCAAGGCTATCTGTTCAGCCCCGCCGTGCCGGCGGCCGAGTTCGAACTGATGCTCGATGAAGGCCGGCAGCTGCGCCTGGAAGAGGCGGCCTGAAGCTGTAGCCTGGCTGGCCGCTCAGACGCTCAGATGCTCAGACAGCCACGGAAGCCGCGCGCCGCATAATACGATTCGGCGCCATTGTGGTAGACGAAGACCTGATCATAGCGGCGGTCGCAAAACAGCGCGCCGCCCAGGGCGCGGATGCTGGCGGGCGTGCTGATCCAGCTTGAAGTCTTGCGGTCGAACGGCTCCAGCTCCTGCAACTGGCGGTACTGCGTTTGCGTCAGCAGCGTGACTCCCATCGTTTGCGCCATGGCCATGGCGCTGCCGGCCGGCTTGTTGGCCTTGCGCGCGGCCAGGGCATCAGCATCGAAGCACAGGCTGCGCCGGCCGAGCGGGCTTTCTGCTGAGCAATCGCAAAACGTGACGGCGCCCGTGTCGCCGGTGTGCCCGATGACATCCGGTTCGCCGCCCGTGTCCTCCATCTTTTGCAAGACAGCCAGGCTGGCGGGAGCGGCATCCAGCCGCGCCAGCACCTTGTCCCACGTCCAACCCGGATGGCGGTGCATGTGCTTGCTGAAGCGGGTTTGCAAGGTATGGATCAAGTCATCATGCATGGCGCGGCTCCCTGGAAGTTCAATGGTACGGCCGATTATAAGACGCGATGCGCACAGGCGGCGCTCATCCCAGCTGCACTTTTTCCAGCAGAAAATCGAGCATCACGCGCACCCGCGCCGGCACTTGCAGCCCCGGTCCCACGAAGACGGCGTGCACGAGTTCCCTGTCGCCCGGATTGTAATCCTGCAGCACCGGTATCAGCTCGCCTTGCTGGATATCGCGCAGCACATGCTGGCGCGAAAAGCGTCCCAGTCCCATGCCCGCCAGCACCAGCTGGCGCATGCTTTCGCCATCGCTGACGCAGGCATTGCCCTGCGGCGCCACCTGCAGCGTGCCGCCAGCGCCATCGAGGAAGGGCCAGGTTTCGTTCTGGCAGCGGAAATTGAAGGCCAGCAGATTGTGCCGTGACAAATCCTGCGGCGTGCGCGGCAGGCCGTGGCGCGCCACGTAGGCGGGAGACGCTACCACGACCATCGCCTCCTCGCCCAGTTTGCGCGCCACCAGGTTCGATTCCTTCAGCTTGCCCGTGCGGATGGCGATGTCGGTGCGGTCTTCCAGCAAGTCGACGACGGCATCGCTGACGACGACGTCGAGCGTGATGTCGGGATAGCGCCGGGAAAATTCCGGCAGGATGGGCAGCAGGTGGCGCACGCCAAACGGCACGAAGCAGTTGATGCGCAAGCGTCCGCGCGGCGCCGCGCCCTGCGCCGCTTCGCGCTCGGCGCCATCGATATCGTCGAGGATGCGCTTGCACTGCACGAAAAAGGCGTCGCCCTCGGGCGTGGTGTGCAGCTGGCGCGTGCTGCGCTGGAGCAAGCGCGCGCCCAGCCGCGCTTCCAGGCGATTGACGAGCTTGCTGACGGCCGACGGCGTCAGGGCCAGGCGGCGCGCGGCGGCGGAAAAGGCCCCCGTTTCCACCACGGCCACGAACACGCTCATCTCGAAGGCGCGGTTGATGTCTTGCCTGGCCATTATTGAATCCATTTCACAGGTGTTTCCATTATTGGAGTCTATATCAAAAGCACTTGTATCGATACACTGGCCAGCTTGAACCTTATGCCGGAGAATTCCATGCACACCGCAAACCCCGTTTCCTCATCAGCCAGCAAGATGCCGCCCGGCGTGCTGGCGCTGGCCGTCGGCGCCTTCGCCATCGGCGTGACCGAATTCATCGTTGTCGGCATCTTGCCCACCATCGCGAAAGACCTGCATATTTCCATCGAATCGGCCGGCTCGCTGGTCAGCCTGTATGCGCTGGCCTTGGCCATCGGCACGCCGCTGCTGGTGCTGCTGATGTCGCGCCTGCCGCGCAAGGCGGCCTTGCTGGGCCTGATGTCCGTGTTCCTGGCCGGCAATTTGCTGGCCGCTTTTTCGCATACCTTTGAATTGCTGCTGTTTGGCCGTGTCATCACGGCCGTGGCGCACGGCACCTTCTTTGCCATCGGCGCCACCGTGGCGGCCAGCCTGGTCAGCAAGGAACAGGCGGGCAGGGCGATCTCCGTGATGTTTGCCGGCTTGACCCTGGCCATGGTGATCGGCGTGCCGTTCGGCAGTTTCCTGGGCAACCTGATGGGCTGGCGCCTGCCCTTCTTTGCCGTCGTCGTGCTGGCGGCGCTGGGCCTGGCGGCCATGGCGCGCTGGCTGCCGGCCGGCTTGCAGCAGGGCAAGGGCGGCAAGGCCATGACGCAGCTGGCGGCCCTGGGCAGCGGTCCCATTATCACCATGATGGCGATCACGACCTTCGGTTTCGGCAGCAGCTTTGCCGCCTTCACCTTCATCACGCCCATCCTGACAGACGTGACGGGCTTTTCCGCCACCATGGCCAGCGCCTTGCTGATCGTCTTTGGCGCCGCCACCTTTGCCGGCAATCTGGCGGGCGGCTACCTGACCAGCCACCTGGGCTGGCAAAAAGCCTTGCGATTGATGCTGTTGCTGCTGGCCGCCACGCAAGTGGGCGTGGCCCTCTCCATCACCTCGCAGTGGATGATGACGGTGATGCTGTTTGTCTGGGGCGTGTTTGCCTTCGGCCTGTCGCCCGCCTTGCAGGCCGGCATGCTGGCCACGGCCGAACGCTACACGCCGCGCGCCGTCGATTTCGCCTCGGGCTTGAATATTTCCGCGTTTAATCTCGGCATTTCCTTCGGCTCGATGCTGGGTGCGCTGATGGTCTCGCGCCAGCTGATGGCCTCGTCGCCATGGGCCGGCGTGGCGGCCGCGCTGCTGGCCCTGTTGCCGCTGGCGTGGCTGGCGCGCAAAAACGTGGCCGTGGCGCGCCCAAGTCAGGCGCGGTAGCGCAGCGCCTCGATGAAGGCTGAAAACGCGGGTGACGCCTGGCGCCGGTTCGGGTAGTACAGATGGTAGCCCTGGAAGGTGGGGCACCAGTCGGCAAGGATCTGCACCAGGCGGCCATCGGCAAGGTAGGGCGCCAGCAGCGGCTCGGGCACATACGCCAGGCCGATGCCGTCGAGCGCGGCATTGAGCACGTGCATGATGCTGTTGAAGACCAGCTGACCTTCGGCCTTGACGGCAAAGGCATGGCCATCCTTCTCGAATTCCCAGGCATAGATGGACCCGGACGGCCGGTGGCGGATATTCACGCACGCGTGTCCGGTCAGCGCATGCGGTGTGGCCGGCGCCCCGTGGCGCGCGAAATACGCGGGGGAACCCACCACGGCCAGGCGCCAGTCGGGGCCGATGCGTACGGCGATCATGTCCTTGCTGACCGCTTCCCCCAGGCGGATGCCGGCGTCGAAGCGCTGCTCGACCACATTCGTAAAGCCGTAGTCGACAAACAGTTCCAGGGCGATGTCCGGGTAGTCGTGCAGGAAGCCGGCCAGCATGGGGCGCAGCAGCAGTTCGATCTGGTCATCCGTGCAGGTGACGCGGATGGTGCCACTGGGTTTGTCGCGCAATGCCCCCAGCGCCTCGACCTCGGCGGCGATCTGCTCGAACAGGGGCGCGATGGCCAGCATCAGCCTTTCGCCCGCGTCCGTCACGGCGACATTGCGCGTGGTGCGCGCCAGCAGGCGCACGCCCAGGCGTTCTTCCAGCGCGCGGATCGTATGGCTGAGGGCGGACGCGGTGATGCCCAGCCTGGCGGCGGCCTTGGTGAAACTGCGTTCCCGCGCCACGGCGAGGAAGGCTTGCAGGTCGTTGACTTTGTTTTGGCTCATTGCTGAATTTTTTTCATAACTACATCAAGATTGTACCCGCTTATCAACAGCGCATGCCTGCGGCAAGATGGTGCCCTGACTTTCAAAGGAGCATCAGCATGAAGACGACAAGCTTGAAAACGACCAATCAGCCTGGCCGCCGGGCATTCGTGAAGGCCGCCGGCACGGGCATGGCGGCCTTGGGCGCGCTTTCCATGCTGGGAATGCCCGCTTTCGCCGCCGCGCCGGCCGCCGCAGCCGCGCCAGCCGCGCCAGCCGCAGCCGATGGCGCCGATAATTTCTACCAGAGCGGCAAGGTGACGCTGCAGCCCGTGCGCTTCCAGAACCAGTATCAGATGACGGTCGCCGGCAATCTGTTTGTGCCGGCACAGCTGGACCGTACGCGCCGCCACGCCGCCCTCATCGTTGGCCACCCGATGGGCGCCGTCAAGGAGCAAAGCGCGAACCTGTACGCGACGCGGATGGCCGAGCTGGGCTTCGTTACCCTGTCGCTGGACCTGTCGTTCTGGGGCGAGAGCGAAGGGCAGCCGCGCAACGCCGTCTCGCCCGATATCTATGCCGAGGATTTCAGCGCGGCCGTCGATTTTCTGTGCGCGCAAGGCTTGGTCGACAGCGAACGCATCGGCGCCATCGGCATTTGCGGCAGCGGCAGCTTTGTCATCAGCGCGGCCAAGATCGACCCGCGCATCAAGGCCGTCGCCACGGTGAGCATGTACGACATGGGCAGCGCCAGCCGCCATGGCTTGCGCCGCTCGCAAACGCTGGCGCAGCGCCAGGCGTATATCGCCGCGGCCGCGCGCCAGCGGCAGGTGGAGTTTGTCGGCGGCGCCACCGCCTACACGAGCGGCACCCTGCCCGCACTGAGCGCCAACCCCGGTGCCATCGAACGCGAATTCCATGATTTCTACCGCACGCCGCGCGGCGCCTACCTTCCGGCCGGGCAGCTGTCCGAGCGTGCCACCCGTCCCACCCTGAGCAGCAACGTAAAGTTCATGAATTTCTATCCTTTCATGGATATCGAGACGATCTCGCCCCGTCCGCTGCTGTTCATTACGGGCGACCAGGCGCATTCGAAGGAGTTCAGCGAGGATGCCTACCGGCGCGCCGCCGAGCCGAAGGAGCTGCATTATGTCGCCGGCGCCGGCCACGTCGACCTGTACGACCGCGTCACCTTGATACCCTGGGACAAGCTGGCGTCGTTCTTCCAGCGGACCCTGGCAGCATGACCGCGCTGCACGGTGAAGCGGCATTGCCGCGCATGGCGCCGATAGCGCCAGGCGTGCCGGCAGGCGACGCGCCCGCGTTCTGGGGCGGCATTCTTGCCATGGCCCTGTGCGTATTTACCTTGATCGCCTCCGAATTCATGCCCGTCAGCCTGCTCACGCCGCTGGCAGCCGATTTGCGCGTCAGCGAAGGCCTGGTCGGCTATGGCATCGCCATCTCGGGCGCCTTTGCCGTGCTGGCCAGCCTGTCGATCTCGACCCTGGCCGCGTCGATGAACCGCAAGACCTTGCTGCTGCTGTTGACGGGCCTGATGTGCGTCTCGGCGCTGGTGGTGGGGCTGGCCAACAGCTATGCCATGTACATGGCCGGGCGCGCGCTGATCGGCGTGGTGGTGGGCGGCTTCTGGTCCATGTCGGTGGCCGTGGCCATGCGATTGGTGCCGAAGGTCAGGGTGCCCAGGGCGCTGGCCATCTTTAACGGCGGCAATGCGCTGGCCACGGTGGTGGCCGCGCCGCTGGGCAGCTACCTGGGCGGCAGCATCGGCTGGCGCGGCGCCTTTTTATGCCTGGTGCCGGTGGCCCTGCTGGCGCTGGCCTGGCAATGGTTCAGCTTGCCATCAATGCCGGCGGCGCCGCGCGTGGCGGCCAGTGGCAATGTGTTCAAGCTGTTGCGGAACCGCCTGGTGGCGCTGGGCATGCTGGCCGTAGGCATGTTTTTCATGGGGCAATTCGTGCTGTTTACCTATGTGCGGCCGTTCCTGGAATCCGTCACGCGCGTCGGCCTGCCCACATTGTCGATGATCCTGCTGGTGATCGGCCTCGCCGGCGTGGTCGGCACGGCGCTGATCGGCACGTTTCTGCGGCGCGGCCTGTACCGCACGCTCGTCGCCATTCCCTTGCTGATGGCCGTCATCGCCCTGTGCCTGGTGGCGTTCGGCGGCGAGGTCTTGCCCGTCTTCGTGCTGCTGGGACTGTGGGGCATGCTGGCGACAGCGGCGCCCACGGGCTGGTGGTCATGGCTGGCGCAAGTCTTGCCCGGCGACGCCGAAGCGGGCGGCGGCCTGATGGTGGCGGTGGTGCAGCTGTGCATCGCCTGCGGTTCCACCGTGGGTGGCATCCTGGCCGATGGCCACGGCTTGCGCGCCACCTTCATGGCCAGCGCCGCCTTGCTGCTGCTCGCGTCGCTGCTGGCCTGGCGCACGGCCCGGCTGCATGGGGCGCAGGCCCGGTGAGCCATGCGTCCTGCTTCACGAGGGCAGGGCGCCCTGGCGGGTTGGCGGTTTTTTCATGCGCTGCGCCATGTAGGAACTGCCCATCGAGGCGGCCATGATCATGCCGATGGCCAGCCATTGCGGGGCGTCGAGGCGTTCGTCCAGCAGGATGAAGGCCAGCATGGCGGCGACGGCCGGCTCCATGCTGCTCATGATGCCGAAGGCTTGCGGCGTCAGGCGCTTCAGTGCCACCATTTCCAGCGAGATGGGAATCGCGCTGGAAACGAGGGCCACGCCCAGGCCCGTGGCCAGCACCACGGGCGCGAGCAGGGCGGCGCCGCTGTGCGCCACGCCCACCGGCACCACCACCAGCGCCGCCATGGTCAGCCCCAGAGACACGGAATGGCCCGCGTGCAAGTGGCTGGCGCGCTTGCCGAAGAGAATGTAGCTGGCCCAGCAGACGGCAGCCGCCAGCGCGAACAGCACGCCGGCGGGATCCAGATTGCTGATGTCGTGGCCCAGCGGCAGCAGCAAGCCCAGCCCTGCCACGGCCAGCGCCACCCAGACGAAGTCGAGCGGACGGCGCGAGGCGACCAGGGCGACGGCCAGCGGACCGGAAAATTCGATCGCCACGGCGATGCCGAAGGGAATCGTGCGCAGCGCCATGTAAAAACACAGGTTGGTCAGGCCCAGCGCGGCCCCATACAGCGCCACCGTGCGCAGGTCTGCCCGGCTCAGCTGCCAGCGCCACGGGCGCCAGAACAGCAGCAGCAAGAGGGCGGAAAAGCCCACGCGCACGGCTGTCGTACCCTGCGCGCCGACCAGCGGAAACAGGCTGTGCTTGGCCCAGGACGTGCCCAGGCCCAGGC
>RCUS01000766.1_pt1 | contig 19358 bp, 17 predicted proteins | sample 2166221 | NCBI WGS metagenome assembly RCUS01 (sample SAMN09932758, study PRJNA488358) | compost metagenome | isolation source: compost soil in cyclohexanecarboxylic | place: Germany: Experimental Botanical Garden | reverse complement strand
ATCGTGCCGTGGAACTTCCCGCTGCTGATCGCCGCCTGGAAGCTGATGCCGGCCCTGGCCACCGGTTGCACGGTGATCATCAAGCCGGCGATGGAAACCCCGCTGACCGCCATGCGCCTGGCCGAGCTGGCGCTGGAAGCGGGCATCCCGGCCGGCGTGTTCAACGTGGTCACCGGTGGCGGTGCCTCGGTCGGTGGCGTGCTGACCTCGCATCCACTGGTGAGCAAGGTGTCGTTCACCGGTTCCACCGCCGTGGGCAAGAGCGTCGGCGTGGCGTGCATGGAAAACATGACGCGCTTCTCCCTGGAACTGGGCGGCAAGAACCCGATGATCGTGCTCGCCGATGCCGACATCGAAAAAGCCGTGCAAGGCGCGATCCTCGGCGGCTTGCTGAACAACGGCCAGGTCTGCGCCGCGGCCTCGCGCTTCTACGTGCACCGTTCGATCCACGACCAATTCGTCGAAGCCCTGGCCGCCGCCGTTTCTTCGATGCCGATTGGCGCTGGCATGAATTGCGACGCGGCAATCAACCCGCTGGTATCGCGCAAGCAACAACAAAGCGTGCTCAAGCACATCGAACTGGCCCGCCAGCAAGGTGCGCGGGTGGTGACTGGCGGCGAGTTGCTGGAGGGTGATGGTTTCTTCGTGCAGCCGACCATTCTGGCGGACATCGACCACAGCATGGCCGTGGCCCGCGAAGAAGTGTTCGGCCCGGTACTGGGCGTGATGCCGTTCGACGACGAAGACGCCGTGATCGAACTGGCCAACGACAACCGCTACGGCCTGGCCGCCAGCCTGTGGACCAACGACCTCGGCAAAGCCATGAACCTGGTGCCGCGCATCGAAGCCGGTACGGTCTGGGTCAACGCCCACGTGCTGCTCGACCCGGCGATGCCGTTCGGTGGCGTCAAGCAATCGGGCATGGGCCGCGAGTTTGGCCGTGCGGTGATCGAGGCTTACACCGAGCTCAAGTCGGTGTGTATCGCACATTGATCAACCTGTAGGAGCGAGCTTGCTCGCGAAAAACGTCAAGATAATGCGGTCTGTCAGTTAGTTCGCGTTATCGTTGGCGACCATCGCGAGCAGGCTCGCTCCCACATCACGCTGCAGGCGGTTTCGCCAGTTCAATCCCGGCGGCCCCCAACCGCTTGAGAATTTCAAACAGCAGCTGGCTCTTGATCGCGCCGACCGTGCGTGGGCTGCCGACATAGCCGGTGATGGTCAAAGTGATGCCTTCGGGTTTCAGCTGACTGAAGCGCAAAAACGGCGCTGGTTTATCCAGAATGGATTCATGCTCGGTGTAGGTGTCCATCAGCAGGTTTTGCACCAGCTCCGGATCGATGTTCAGCGGGAACATCAGTTCGAGTATCACCACGCCCTGGGCGCTGCCGCCGAGGGTGACGTTGCGCAGGTTCTGCGAAATCAGGTGGGAGTTGGGCACGATCATGATCGAGCGGTCGGCCAGTTGTATTTCCGTGGCCCGCACGTTGATCCGGCGGATGTCGCCCTCGACACCGCTGATGCTGATCAGGTCGCCAACCTTCACCGGGCGTTCGGTCAACAGGATGATGCCGGAGACGAAATTCTTGACGATTTCCTGCAAACCGAAGCCGATCCCCACCGACAAGGCGCTGACGATCCAGGCCAGATTGGTCCACTTGACCCCCAGCGACGACAGCATCAGCAAAATCACCAAGGCGTAGCCGATGTTGGAGAACAAGGTGCTGAGCGAGGCACACATGCCGGGGTCCATTTCGGTTTTCGGCAGGAACTCGTTGTCCAGCCAGCGCCGCAAAGAGCGGATCAGGTAGATGCCGATAATCAGCGCGAGCAAGGCTTGCAACAGGTTGGCCGGGACGATGTTCAGTTTGCGCAGGCCGTCGCCGCCGAGGATGGCCAGAATGTTGGTAGCCAATTGGCCGAGCGTCGATCCGACCCCGCCCACCACCAGCGTGATCAGCGCCAACAGCAACAGCATGGCGCGGCCGAAACCGGACAGGAGGATCGAAATCTGCTCCAGGCGTGTGTCGCCAATGCCCAGCAATTGCTTGAGGGCCTTGCCCGTGGAATACCGGGGTGAAAACAGGAATTCACAACCGTCCTTCACGATCTGGATCAACAAATAGAAGCCGGCAAAAATGATGAAGAACCACACCAGCTCGTAAGTGATGAAGCGCGACAGCGACACATAGCCGACAAGCAAGGCAACGAGCGAAACCACAATCGCAATGCTGGCGAACGAATAAATCACCCCGGCCAGCGTCCGACCCGCTTCTGGGGCGACGCCGGCAATGACCATGGCCCGACGGGTTTTGCTGACGCGCAACAGCAGCAACGCGATCAACGACGAGATAATCAGTGCAACCAGGCCCCGGACAGAGATCACCATCTGCGAGCTCATGCCGGTGGCATTGGTCATTTGTGCCAGCGATACCAGTACCAGCAGCGCAAAGGACAACCGTACCGGGTAGGGTTTGATGGCGAGGGCGAGAGGGTCGGCAAAGGCCGGCAGTCGCCACGAAGGGTGTTGCGTGGACAGCAGCGCGCGGCTCAGACCGGTAATCAGCACACAGGTATAAACGATCTTTTCGAAGTCCTGGGAAAACCCCAGCAGTTGCGGCGTCAGGGGCAGTTCTCGGGTAACGGTGAAGAACAGCAACTGCAGGGCAATCCAGGCAGACAGGATCGTCGCCACGACCGAGGCCAGCGCCAGGGCACTGCGCCGCAGGCGACCTTCAGGCATGCGATGAATGCACAACCAGGTCAGTCCGCGTTCGGCCACCCTGCGACCGAAGATCCAGAAAACCAGGGCCACGGCGAGCAACAGGCTGGTCAGCAGCCGTTCGCCGGGTCGCCAGGTGGCGGCAAGCGTGGCGCCGATCTGCTGGATGAATGCGCTGAATTTTTGCCGGTCTTCCTCGGGCGGATTGAGCAGAGGGGCCCAGAACCAGGGATTGAGCACGCTCCGGGTCTGTTGGGTCACTTCGGTTTCCAGCAGGCTGCGGCGGATGGCGGCTATCTGCAGCAGCAGTTCGGCGGCGCTGGTTTTGAGGGTTGCCAGGGTTTTGAGTCGGGAGTCGATGCGGTTTTTCTGCTCGGTCAGGGCCGTTCTCTGATTGGCGATTTCGGATTTTTCCGACGCGGCCTCTGCCAGCGGCGTGGGCCCCAGCACACCCAATTGCGCCTGCAATTGAGCCTGTTCGGGCAACAGCAGTGCCGTCAGCCGATCGACTTCCCGAATCAGTGCCTGGACCAGATCCTGCGGGCCTTCGAGCTGGCTGTAGTTGCTGACCAGGGACACCTGCTGTTTAAGGCTGCCGAGCTGGTTGAGCAGCGCATCCAGATCGCCTTCGGAAACGCTGGCGGGGGCTCTCGTGAGGCTGTCGGCCGGAGCGTCTGGCACGGGCGCCGCCGAGAGCATCGAGCCGCTCGACGCGAACAGCAGCAACGCCATGACCATCATTAACTTCAATGCATTACGCATGGGAGCGCTCGACTGGTTGTTTGTCACTCAGCCTATGAGGTTAGGTCATGACTCACGTTATCGAGGCTTTTTTGATCGGATGCGCCACAGCAAGAGCAAAAGATCGCAGCCTGCGGCAGCTCCTACAGGAGATCACATTCCAAAGTAGGAGCTGCCGCAGGCTGCGATCTTTTGACTTTTCAGGCGTTATTCGCCTGGCCGCCGCGCCGGGAAAACCAGCTCAAAACAGGTAACGCCATCCACACTGCTGACGCTGTACGCGCCGTTGTGCAGTTGCATGATCGTCGCCACGATCGACAGGCCCAGGCCATTGGATTGCGCCGAGCGTTCGCGGGATTCGTCGACCCGGTAGAAGCGTTCGAACAGCCTGGGCAGGTGCTCGGCGGGAATGGTCTGGCCGTGGTTGCGCACTTGCAGGTGGATGCCGTCGGTCTGTGGTGTGGCTTGGATATGCAGCGCTGAGTCAGGCGCGCCGTACTTGATCGCATTGGCGCACAGGTTGGCCAGGGCACGACGCAGCAGCATCGGTTCGGCCCAGATCACGCCGCTGCCCCGGGCATCGATGCGGATTCCGACATCCGCCGCAAGACCTTCGAAATAGTCGGCCATGCGTTCCATCTCGTCGGCGGCGTCCAGTTCCTGGCGTTGGCGCAAGGCGCTGGCCGGGTCGGTACGCGCGAGGAACAGCATGTTGTCGAGCATGCGCGCCAGGCGTTCGAGCTCCTCGACATTGGACGCGAGCAACTGTTGATAGGCCTCGATGCTGCGGTTCTGCTGCAAGGCGACCTGGGTTTCACCGAGCAGATTGTTGATCGGCGTGCGCAGCTCATGGGCCATGTCGGTCGACACTTGGCCCAGTTGCACGAAGCCTCTGCCGAGGCGATCGAGCATGGCATTGAAGGCGTCGATCATCGGCAGCAGTTCCAGCGGCGCACCCTGGCTGTCGAGGCGCTCGCCGAGGTTGCCCACGCCGATGCCTTGTGCATGTTGGGCCACGCGCCGCACCGGCAGCAGGCCGCGCTGCACCAGCACGTAGCCGGACAGTGCCAGCAGAATCGCCGCCACGCTGGCGAACAGATAAACGTTGAGCCGGTAATTGGCGAGCACCGCCGTGCGCTCGGTCATCAGGCGCCCGGTGACCACTTCCAGGGTGCCCTGGTCGCCCGAGTCTATGGTCGCCGCCAGTGCCGAAAAAGGCACCCCGTTGATGTTGGGCAAGTGATGCACGTCGCCAAGGCTCAGCGGGTGATTGAGAGGCATCGGCGCCAGCGTTGGCATGCTCAGGTTGCCCGGATTGACCACCAGCAACGGTGTTTGGCCAGGCGCGCCGATGGTCAGCAAGGCTTCGCGATTACCCAGCATGTTCTGGAACAGCGCCGGTTTGGTCCGAATCAGCTCCAGGGTATTGCTATCGTTGAGGAACGTGCGCAGTTGATCGATGCGGGTAATCAGGGCGGCATCGTCGCGCCGGATCAATTCGTGCTCCAGGTCGTGGTACAACGCCACGCCCAATGCGGTCAGCGAAACAAACGCGAGAAACGCAAACACCAGCGCCAGATGCAGCGTCAGGGAATGGCGCAGACGGGACAGGCCGTTCATGGCTGCGTATCGAAGCGGTAGCCGATACCGCGCACGCTGTGGATCAACTTGAGCTGGAACGGGTCGTCGACCTTCAACCGCAACCGGCGAACGGCGACATCCACCACGTTGGTGTCACTGTCGAAGTTCATGTCCCAAACCCGCGAGGCGATCATCGAGCGCGACAGCACTTCACCCTGATGCGTGGCGAACAGGTGCAGCAGGGCGAATTCCTTGTTGGTCAGGGTAATGCGCGTGCCGGCGCGGGTGACGCGGCGCTTGAGCACGTCGATTTGCAGGTCCTCGATTTGCAACTGTTCTTCTTCACGGGTGGGGCCGCGGCGGGTCAGGGTGCGCAGGCGGGCGACCAGTTCGGCGAAGGAAAACGGCTTGATCAGGTAGTCGTCGGCGCCCAGTTCCAGGCCCTTGATGCGGTCGGCGATGTCATCGCGGGCGGTGAGGAACAGCACCGGGGTGTCGGCTTCCTTGCGCAGGCGGCGCAGGACTTCCCAGCCGTCCATTTTCGGCATCATCACGTCCAGCACGATCACATCGAAATTGTGTTCCAGCGCAAGGTGCAAGCCATCGACGCCGTCGCGGGCCAGGCTTACGGTGTAACCGAGCTCCTGCAAGCCGTTGAGCAGGTAATTACCGGCCTTGGGTTCATCTTCGACGACGAGAATGTTCATGGGGTTCTGCCAGGTGTGGGGTCAGCAAGGTTCAGCGCCGCGCAGGCGGGCTACAGCGGCATGCCCGTGCCGCCAGTGTAGCCCGTTCATCTGCCGGTACGCAGGGGCGGCGATCAATGATCATTGGTGCAACCGCTGCCCTGGACCAGGTAATCCAGTTCGTGCTGGCGACCCTGATGGTCGAGGTAGCTCAGCTCGGCGGGGATGATGCCGCATTGTTGCGAGATGTCGGTTTCGCCGGTGACTTTGGCGATATCGAGGTGGACGAACGCAGCGTCCTTGTCATGGATCACCGGGGCAGTGCTTTGGGTATCGGCAAAAACCGAACCGGTGGCGAGGAGGGCTGCGAAACCGAGGATGTACATTTTCATGATAAGTCTCTCTTTTAAAGGTGGTGGTGGCTGTCGGCGAGTGGGCCTGGCAGTGAGTTCAGGTTAACCAGGCGATCCGAACAGCCAACCAACAGGACAATGACAAAGTTGTAATAAAGGGCGACGGGTTACGGCTGGCGACCGGCGGCAGCAAGGATCAGGTCAGCGATTTCCTTGGAGTGGGACACCAGCGACAAGTGGCTCGACGGCAATTCGATGGTGGTCGCACCCATGCGCTTGGCGAGGAAACGCTCCAGGTCCGGGTTGATCGTCTGGTCCAGGCTCGACACCGCGTACCACGACGGCTTGGTGTGCCAGGCTGCGGCGGTGGTGCGCTCGCCGAACAGGGTCTTGGCGATCGGTTGCTGCACGGCGAACAGCTCCATGGCCCTGTCGTGGGGCACGTCGCTGGCGAAATACTTGAGGAAGGCGTCTTGCTTGAGGCTGACATAACCGTCGTGTTCTTCAGTGCCGGCACGCACGGGCATGGTTGGGTACTTGGCGGAGAGGGCGACGAAATCTTCCCCGGCATCCGGTGCCCGCGCGGCGACGTACACCAGCGAACTGACCTTCGGATTGACCCCGGCCTCGCTGACCACGGTGCCTGCGTAGGAGTGGCCGACCAGTACCGTCGGGCCGTCCTGCTGATCGAGGACACGCTGGGTGGCGGCGACGTCGTCAGCAACTGAAGTCAGCGGGTTTTGTACGGCGGTGACGTGCAGACCGGCAGCCTGCAAACGGGAAATCACGTCCGACCAGCTGGAGCCATCGGCCCAGGAACCGTGCACCAGCACGACGTTGTTGGCCTTGACCGGAGCAGTCGCGGTGGCAGCCATGGCGGAGCCGGTGCCCAACACGAACAGGCTGGCGGCGATCAGGCAGAGTTTGCTCAATGGATTCATGGTATCGACCCTTGTCATCATCAGTGGAAGGCGTGTCACCCGGTGTGGGTGACTGACGACTTCACTGTACGAAGCGAGGGTGCTGGCTACGCTGACAACTCAATGACAAGTTTGTAATGAAAATCACGCATGACTTCCTAAAAACCACACCGCACCGTAGCAGCTGTCGAGCCCGAGCGAGGCTGCGTTCGGCTGCGAAGCAGACGCTTACCGATTCACCGTAAAAAAGGCGAGGACTGCGTCCTCGAACGCAGGCTTCGCCAGCTGCTACATGGGGTGGTTTTGGCGCAAGCTCAGGTGTAGGCCAGCAATCGGCCGCAGAGGACCACACTGACCCAGATCACGATGGAAACCAGCGCCTGCAGCTTGGCCACGCCGGGTGCCGGGGCGCCGGTGTTCCACGCCGTGACGGAGCGGTACACACCGACATGGAACAGCACGGCGTTCAGACCCGCCGTGGCGATCAGGCATAGCTTGAGGATGAAAATGTCATTGGAGGCGAAGTCGTGCGGGTGGGCGGAAAACATCATCAGCCCGGCCGGGACGATCAACAGCAGGGCCGCCACGGACCACGGCAGGAGATGACGGGCGAGGGCGGTCACCTGAATAGTGCGAGAAACCCCGAGCACCCGCAGGTCGAACATCACCACTGAACCGACCAGGATCGCGAAGCCGAGGATGTGTACCACCTCGATCAGCGGGTACAGCCACAAATCGCCGCGCATGGCTGCCCCGAGTGAGGAATCGTTCAGCCAGTCCATCCAGCCCGGTTCGGTTGGCATCAGCGCAACTCGATGGTTTTGTCGCCGATGGTGATGCGTTCTGCGCGCAACTCATCAGCTTTGTTGCGGTTCTGATAGCCGACCACGGTGGCTTGGGTGCCGACCGCCAGCATGTCCTTCGACAACCCGCGGTTTTCCATGCGTGAAGGTGGGGCGAGGACCACGTTCCAGGTCTTGTCCGCCGTTTTCAGGTTCACGAAGCCGTGGGGATGGGAATAGCCGGCTTCTTCGATGGTGCCGCTCAGTTGCAAGGGTTTGCTGGAGTCGTACTCGCTCCAGCCGTGATGGGCGAATGCCGCCGTGGCCACCAGCAGCAATGACACGCCAATGCCCTTGAGCATGATGTTCATGGCAGGGTTCTCCTGAGTCGATGTTTTTCAGGATAGCCTGCACATTCGCAAGGGCTGGGTAGCCAGACCAAAAGTATGTTTCTGACTATGTAGTAGGTGAGCCTGAAACCCACCACACCCCCTGTAGGAGCGAGCTTGCTCGCGATGGCAATTGCACAGGCAACATAGTCGTTGACTGACACATCGCTATCGCGAGCAAGCTCGCTCCCACAGGTTTTTGTGTGTTGCCTGATAGGCGAGGTTAACGCACCCCCGCCTGACGCAACGCTGCCGGGGTGTAGTTGTTCGCCGAAGCCACCGCGCCGAATTCAATGCTGCGCTTTTCTTCGTTCTTCAGGCCCAGCACCGAATAGCGGCCGGACTGCAGGTCGTAGAGCACTTCAGCGGTATAGCCCGGCACTTGCTTGTGGTAGTACTGCTGGGCATGCCCTTCGCCCACGCGCCACAGTTGGCCGCGTCCGTCGTAATGGTCCACTTCCGCCAGTTGCCAGCTGTCTTCATCGAAGTACATGTGGCGTGTCGCGTAGATGTGACGTTCGCCCGGCTTGACCTTGGCCACCACTTCCCAGACGCGGTGCAGTTCGTAGCGGGTCAGGTCCTGATTGATATGGCCGGCCTTGAGGATGTCGGCGTACTTGAGGTTGGGCGAGTCGAGCTTGTAGCTGTTGTAGGGGATGTACAGCTCCTTTTTCCCGACCAGTTCCCAGGTGTATCGATCCGGCGCACCGTTGAACATGTCGTAATTGTCCGTGGTGGCCAGGCCATCGGCAGCGGTGGCCGGGCCGTCGTAGGCCACTTGTGGCGCACGGCGCACGCGACGCTGGCCGGCGTTGTACAGCCAGGCGTTGCGGGGCTCTTTTACCTGGTCGATGGTTTCGTGCACCAGCAACACGTTACCGGCCAGGCGGGCCGGGCCTGTCACACGCTGGATGAAGTAGAACAGCACATTATCGGCCTTGTCCTTGTCCAGGTCCGGAAGCTCACGCGGGTAAGAGATTTCGTCTTCCAGTTCAACCATGCTGAAGGCACCGTCGGCTTGCGGTTGGACACGGGTTGCCCAGCGCTTGAGGTTGCCGCCGCGATAACGGGTCAGGTGATTCCACAGCACTTCGATACCGCTCTTGGGCACCGGGAACGCGTAGTAACGGCTATCGGCAAAACCGGTCAGGCCATTGCCGCCATCCACGCCTTCGGTCTTCAGCGCACTGGCCTTGATCACCGAGTAGATGTCTGCCGGCACCGCCGCGGTGCGGTGAGTCGGGTAGGCCGGAATTTTGTAGGTGTCGGGATAGCGCGCGAACATCGCCAATTGGCCTGCCGAGAGCTTGTCCTTGTATTGATTGACGTTGGCGGCGGTGATGGTGAACAGGGGTTTTTCGTTGGCAAACGGGTCGGACAAAAAGCCCTTGGCATCGACTGTCCCGGCGCTGGTCGGCAGGCCTCCGGTCCATGCGGGAATGCTGCCGGCGGCGTTCGCGGTTTTGACGGCGCCCATCGGCGTCAGCGTAGTGCCCAGCTGCGCAGCCTCTTCGGGAGAAACCTTGGCCATGACGGCCGTGGCCAGGAGGGAAAGCGCCAGGGCACCGGTTTGCACAAGTATTTTTGTTGTTTTCATGTCGTTGCTCTCAGGTTTTTCGATGGGCAGGGTCAGTTCAGCGACCCAGGTAAAGCAGGCCGATTACCAGCATTGCGAGGAACAGGGTTTCACCAACCAGCAACGCGATCGGGCGCCAGCCGACAGTCGCGAGTTTTTGCAGCGAGGTTTTCAAACCCAGGGCCGCGATGGCGATCACCAGGCAGACACGTGAGATGTCACTCATGGCGCTCGACAGCGAAAGCGGCAGGACGCCACTGCTGTTGATCGCAACCAGGCAAACAAAGGCGAGCAGGAATCCCGGAACCAGCGGCATCCGCCGTCCCGTGCCTGTCTGCTGGCCCTGTTGCCGGCGGAAACACCAGGCAATCACCACGACGGCGGGAACCAGCAGCGCCACGCGCAGCAGTTTCACCACGGTGGCGATGTCGCCGGTTGCCGGCGAGATCATGTAGCCGGCGCCGACGACCTGCGCCACGTCATGGATGGTGCCGCCGAGAAAGGTCCCGGCTTGTTCGGGAGAAAGGCCGAGCAGTTTGCAGAGGATCGGATAGGTGATCATGGCCACGGTCGAAAGGCCGGTGACACTGACCACCGTCAGCAAGGTATCGCGCTCGCTGTTCTCATGTTTGGGCAGTACGGCGGAAATCGCCAGGGCGGCCGACGCGCCGCAAATGGCCACGGCGCCACCGGTCAACACGCCGAAGTCGGCGCGTACGCCCAGCAGGCGAGCGCTGAGCCAGCCGACAACAATGGTCGCCGTCACGGCAAACACGGCCGCCAGTACGGTTTCCCAGCCGAGCGAGCCGATCTGTTCCAGCGTGATACGCGCACCCAACAGCGCGACGCCGATGCGCAAAAGGGTCCGCGAGGCGAATTCGATGCCCGGCAGGCAGCGGCTGTGCTCGCTGAGAAAATGGCAGGCCATGCCAAATAGCAGGGCATACAGCAGCGTCGGGCCACCGTAGTGATCAGCGATAAAGGCCGAGGCCATGGCGATCGCCAGGCTGACCAGCAGACCGGGACCGATCTGCCGCAACTGGCCAAACCATTGCCGGGGCGCGCTGACGGGTGCGCTGATGTGCGACGCAGGGGGCGCGTTCTTGATCATCTTGGTTTTCTCTACAGCGTCCGGAGCAACGCGCGGGGAGCTACGTCGATCCGGACGCCAGGCGGGGGGATTAGTCGGTGACTGCTTGCTCGTAGCACGTCAAGTCGCGATCGATCGGCACCCACGGTTGGGCTGAGGCACACCACAGATGCAAGGCCGGGTTGAGTGCCGAGGTGTCGCTGAGCGTGCCGGCCTTGACCGCAAACAGGCCGGGCATCGTGGTCACCGCGCTATACAGTCCAGAGCCACAATGGCTGCAGAAGAACCGCCGCACCGGCAGGCCGCTACCACCATTGCTGGAGAAACTGCTCAACGTCTTGCCGGCGACTTCGAAACCGTCGGTGGGTACCAGCACGTTGATCGAAAAGGCACTGCCCGATTGTTTCTGGCAATCGCTGCAGTGGCAGACAGCGGTCATCAGCGGGGCGGCGAGGGTCGAATACTGGATGTTGCCGCACAGGCAACTGCCATTGAGGGTGGTCATGGAAAATTACTCATTCGGGGGGTAGGAAAAGGGTCAAGGGTGAAGCGCGCGCCTGGCTTCCCATTGCAGGGCGTTTTGCGCGGTGTGCCGGAAACTGCCCCAGGCGCTGCAAAAGAGCAGGGCGGCGAGGGCGCAGGCGATCAGGGAGACATAGAGGATCGAGTACTTGATCGCGTGCGGGTCTTTGAACACGTAGTCGGTCAGCAACCCCATGAAGACCGGGCCGCAACCGGCGCCCAGCAGGTTCAGGGCACCGGTGAACATGGCCATGAACTGGCCGCGCATGGGCGCCGGAGACACTTCGACGATGAGGGCTGCACCCACGCCGAACAGGCTGGTCCAGAGGAGGGTGGCCAACACCAGGAACGGGATCGCTCGTTCAAGGCTCGACGCCAGCAACAGCGGCACACTCACCAGCGCCAGCAGGATGCAGGCCATCAGGGCGACGCGCAGGTTGCCGTTGCTGACCCCGCGATTGCGCCAGTACTCGCCCAGCCAACTGGCGATGACCACGCCGAGCGGACCACAGACGCACATGATCGCGCCCATCAAGGCACCGACCCGGGCGTAGCTCCAGCCAAATTCACGCACCAGATAAGTCGGCACCCAGCCGCCACTGCCATATACCGCCGCATAGAAACAGCCGGCACCGAGGAAGAGCGCAGCAAAGGTGCGACGGTTCTGGCGCAGGTACGCCAGTACTTCACGCAGCGGCACATCCGTGCGGGCCTGCGGTTTGACGCCCATGGCGTTTTTGCGTGAACGCGGTTCGGGCACGCCGGCCATCAACAGCAACACCAGCAGGCCGGGCAAGCCGATCGACATCAACGTGGTCTGCCAGGGTTGCAGCAAGCCCAACCCAGGCAGGGTCAGCGGGTGTTCGGTGAAATAGCCCAGCACCAAACCGGTGGCGAGCAGACCGGCACCCACGCCGAATGATGCGCCAGTGCCGAACACGCCGAGGGCGCGGCCGCGTTTTTCCGTCGGGAACAAATCACTGATCAAAGACACCGCACCCGGCAGCAACACGGCCTCACCGACCGCCACGCCGATTCGCGCCAGCAACAAGTGCCAGAACTCGTTGGCGAGGCCACCGGCCGCGGTGGCAATGCACCACAGACCGATGCCGACGGTGATCACCCAGCGCCGATTGCCGCGGTCGATCAGCCGCGCGATGGGCAGGCCGACCAGTGAGTAAAAGGCAGCAAAGGTAAAACCGTGAAGCACCCCCATCCAGCTGTCATTGACCTGCAACGATTGCTGGATCGGGCCGACCAGCAGGGTCAGGATCTGCCGGTCCATGATCGAAAAAATGTAGGCAATCAGCAGGACGCCGACGGTGTAATACGCCTGTCCGCGATTAGGCAGGATCACTGCCGCAGGGGCGACGGTAGTGCTCCGGATACCGGTTGTACTCGACATCACTTCAATACCTCATGTCACGCGCTGGTTCTTATTGTTGTATCCAGATCCTGGGAGCAAAGCCCCCAGGCCGCATGGCTGGCAGCGGTTCAGCCGGGTTGCTGCCAAAGATTGTTGTCCTGCCAGATATTTTCCTTGCGCCAGTGTTGCGGCAGCGTTTCGCCGGTTTGCTGGATCACGCGCCCGATCAACAGTTTGAGCTGCTGGGCTTCTTCGTAATCGAGTGACTCCATCGCGGTCATTTCGGCGGCCTTGGCGAACGCCAGCCACTCGATGGTCAACTGCCGTCCGGACTCGGTGAAGTAAATTCGCGCCGCTTCAACATTGGTCGTTTCCAAGGTGAGCAAACCTTTTTGCACCCAGACATCCAGGTGTTGTCGGGTGAGATCCTTGCCGACGAATTCGAACAAGCGGCGTAACTCGGTCAGGGTTTTGCCTTCGCCGAAACTGAGCATGCCCAGCAGCTCGAAATCGAGGTCGCTCATGCCCATGGCCTTCAGTTGCTGACGAATCGGCAGTTGCATCTGGTAGTAGGCGCGACCCAGCAGGAAGCCCAGCCAGTTGTCGCCATAGACGCCATGTTCCTGCGCAACGACAGGCTCCAGCAGGCGTCGATAACCGCCACCGTGAAACACCAGCGGCGAGCTGTCAAAGCGATCAAAGGCCAGCACTTCCCCGACCAGAATGATGTGATCACCACCTTCGTACTGGTAAGTCGTGCGGCACTCGAAACGCGCCGAACAGCCTTCGAGCAACGGGATGCCGTCAGCACCGCGAGTGGTCGACAGCCCGGCGAATTTGTCGGCGCCACGCTTGGCAAACAGGTTGGACAAATCCTCCTGATCGTTGGCCAGGATGTGCACGGCAAAGTGCTCGGAACCGGTAAACGCGTGGGCCGATGACGAGTCCTTGTTCAGGCTCCAGAGCACCATCGGCGGGTCAATCGACACCGAGTTGAAACTGTTGGCCGTCATGCCGTAGTCCTGCCCGTCCGGACCTCGGGTCGTGACGATGGTCACGCCAGTGGTGAAGGCACCCAGCGCCTGGCGAAACTGCCGCGGGTCGAAGTTCGAATTGTTCATGTATCAGTACTCCATCGCCGCTGACGGATCAGGGCGAATTTATTGTTGTTCTTGCACGAAGTGGCGTTTCAAGGGCAGAGCAGGGGCATGACCAGACGGCCAAAGCGCTCGGCTTCCTCGTGATGCGGGTAACCCGACAGGCAGAAGCCGCTGCAACCGGCCTCCACGAACTCCATCAGTTGCGCGGCGACTTGCTCAGGGTTGCCCACCACCGCGACGCCCGCGCCGGGACGGACTTCGGTAATCCCGGTCCACAGGTGCGGAGTCATCTTGCGGCCGACGGTTTTGGAGAGCTCGGCGGCGCGCTGGCTGGCGACCGAATTACTTTTTGCCGCCATCTGTACCGCTGCGGCGAGTGCCGAGTTTTCTGCCCCGGCGATGAGTGCCTCGGCGGCAGCCCAGGCGTCCTCTTCGTTTTCGCGACAGATGATTTGCAGGCGCATGGCGAAACGGATTTCGTCTTCGCGGCCATATTTGGCTGCCCGGGCACGCATCTCGATGATCTGCCCGGCAATGCGTTCCGGGTAATCGCCCCAGAACAGGTGCACGGACGAATGCTTGGCCGAGATTTCCGCCGCTTGGTCGGAACCACCGCCGAGAAAGAAAGGCGGATGCTGCTGCTGGACCGTGGCAGGCATGATTTTCGGACCATGGACCTGAAAATACTTGCCGTTGTGTTCCACGTCTTGCTCGGTCCACAGGCGTTTCATCAGCTCGACTTCTTCGAGTAGCTGATCGTAGCGATCTTCTTTGGCCACAAACTGGCCTTCAGCGTAAGCGTCTTTGTCGCTGACGCCGGCAATCAGATTGAGGTAGATGCGGCCCTGGGACAGTTGATCGAAGGTCGCGATCATCTTTGCCTGGGTGACCGGATGGATATAGCCGGGCTTGAGCGCCGCAAGCATTTTCAGGCGTGTGGTACGCGCCGCCAGGTAAGAGGCGACCACCCAGGCGTCCCAGCAGATCGCACTGACCGGAAGCAGCATGTAGTCGAACCCGGCGTTTTCAGCCGCGATGGCCACGCGTTCGAAATGCTCAAGCGAGCGCGGAATGTCCTGGCTCGGGTCACCGAATGAGCTGGTGTCGCCAAGTGTTGGACAGAACCAGCCCATGCTCAAAGGGATTTTTTTATTCATTGTGAGTCTCCCGACAGGTGAACGATGGGTTCACTAAATCAAAGGCCTTACAATGAGTAAAATGAATATGTACCATTCAGCGTATGCACAATATTAATATACGTACCCTCGATCTGAACCTGCTGGTGGTGTTCATCACACTCTGGGAAACCCAGAGCGTCACCCGCGCCAGCGAACGCCTGGCGCTGAGCCAGTCAGCCGTCAGCCACGCATTGCGCAGGTTGCGTGAACGACTGGGCGACGAACTGTTCGTGCTCGGTCGTGCGGGGCTGTTGCCGACATCACGGGCCACCGAATTGATCGGCCCGGTGCGTGAGGCGTTGGAGAAAATCGATCAGGTGCTGCAGGGCGGGGAACTGTTTTCGCCGGCCAACGCCCAGCGCACCTTTCGCATTGCGGCAGGGGATTTCGTCGAGTTCCTGATTCTGCCCCGGCTGCTCCAGCATATTTCCGTGGCCGCGCCGGGGGTGGTCATTGAAATCGTGCCTTTGCCCGAGCCCGGGACCTTGTCATTGATGCTTGAAAGTGGGGCCATCGACCTGATGATCAACCTCCCCGAAGCGTTGGGTGCGGGGGTACGCTTCGAGCAATTGTCGACCGTCCAGTTGCTCACCCTGATCTGGCAGCGAGAGCGTTTGCCTGAAGGGCGCTTTCCGCTGGATCTGTATCTGGAGCGGCCGCACGTAGTCATCAGCATGCACGAGCGCGGCGGCAACATCATCGACCGCACACTCGCGGCCAAGTCCCTGAGCCGACGCATCGGTGCGGTGGTGCAGAACTTCATGGCGATGCCGGTCATTGCCTCGCAAACCGGCTACATCTGCAACTTGCCGAGCCCGATCGCTCGCACCTTTGCCGACGTATTCAACCTCAGTTGCCATGCCCCTCCGCTTGAGTTTCCCGAGCCCGAACTGATTGCTTGCTGGCACGCGCGATTCGATGCCGATGAAGGCCTGCAATGGCTCCGTGAGCAAGTGAGACGGTGCGCGGTCAACTGATCCCGCGATGAAATCCTCATAGACACAACTTTGTCCTACGCTTATGCGCAGGCCAATGTTCATCGAGCAGGAATTCGTACTCTGATCGACGCGCAGACGGCACCCATAAAAACAATGCTAAAGGGAGATACACCATGTCCGCTTTGTTTCGTCGCGTCGGTCATAGCCTGGCTGTGGGCCTTGTCGCTGCTGCACTCACCACACCTGCGCTGGCGCTGGACACCGTCAAGTTCATGGCCCCCGGTTCCGTGGGCGGTGGCTACGACCAGACCGCCCGAGTGTTGGGCAAGGCCCTGATCGAGGCCAATGTCGCCAAGGCCGTCACCTTTGAAAACAAGGGCGGCGCGGGTGGCACGCTGGGGCTGGCGCAGTTTGCCAACAGCACCAAGGGCGATCCGAATGCGCTGCTGGTGGTCGGCGCGATCATGGTCGCGGGTATCGAACAGAACAAACCGCAAATCAGCTTGAAGGACGTAACGCCGATCGCGCGGTTGTTTACCGAATACAACGTGATCGCGGTGCGCAAGGAATCTCCGTACAAGACCCTCGACGACCTGATCAAGGACTTCAAGGCCAAGCCCTCCAGCATCACTTGGGGCGGTGGCTCCAAGGGCTCGATCGACCACATCGGCATCGCCGAACTGGCCGGCAAGCTGGACGTACCAGTCAACAAGGTCAATTACATCGCCACCGGCGGTGGCGGTGAAATCGTGGCCCAGACCCTGGGCGGGCAAATCAAAGTGCTGACGGGTGGCTATGCCGAACTGGGTCAATACATCAAGAACGGCCAGATCCGCGTGCTCGCCATCGGTGCCCCTGAGCGTGTTCCGGAGATCGACGCGCCCACCCTCAAGGAAAGTGGCTACGACGTGGTCATCGGCAACTGGCGTGGTGTCTACGGCGCTGCGAATCTCACGCCCGAGCAGCGTAAAGAAGTGACCGATGCTGTGCTGGCCGCCAGCAAAAGCAAGGTCTGGCAGGACAACATCCGTATCAATGCCTGGACCGAAAGCGTGCTGACCGGTGATGACTTCGGCAAATTCGTCGATGAAGAACACGTGCGATTGCGCGCGATGCTGGTCAAGGTCGGACTGCTCTGAAATGGCCGGCGCGCGTGCAGTCGTGCCGGTGCAACTGGCGATCGGCATTGGCCTGATCGCCCTCAGCGCCGTGTTGGCGGTGGGTGCTTTTCGGTTCCCGCCCGAGATGGGCTTCGTGATTCTGCCGGCATACGTCTATCCCTACGTGGTCGGGGGGTTTCTCTGCGCGGTGGGCGTGTTGCTGAGTTATCAGGCGTTCACTGGCGGATTTCGTGAACTGGACAGCGGCAATCCCGGCATTGCTGGCGGAAAAACCGGTGCGGCCTGGGTGACCGGCGGGTTGGTGGGTGTGGCATTGCTGATCAACCTGATCGGCTTTGTGCTGGCCGCTGGTTTGCTGTTTGCCTGTGCGGCCCGGGGTTTCGGCAGTCGTCATCCGCTGCGCGACCTGGCCATCGGCATAGCCTTGACCCTGCCGATCTACTGGCTGTTCAACGCCGGGCTGGGGGTTTCCCTGCCGCCGCTGGTCAACGCCTGGATCTGACTCGGGCCGAAGGAGATCGACATCTTGGACATTCTCGCAAGCCTGGCGATGGGGTTTTCCGCAGCGCTGACGCCGATCAATCTGATGTGGGGTTTCATCGGCTGCTTGCTCGGCACCGCCATTGGCGTTCTGCCGGGTATCGGGCCGGCGTTGACGGTGGCGTTGTTGCTGCCGATCACTGCAAAAGTCGACCCGACCGGTGCGCTGATCATGTTTGCCGGAATCTACTACGGCGCGCAGTTCGGCGGCTCGACCACCTCGATTTTGCTCAACACGCCCGGTGAATCGTCGTCCATGGTCACGGCGCTGGAGGGCAACCTCATGGCGCGCAATGGCCGGGCGGGACCGGCGCTGGCCACGGCGGCGATTGGCTCGTTCGTGGCCGGCACCATCGCGACGATTCTGTTGACCTTGTTCGCGCCAATCGTGGCCAGGCTGGCGCTGAATTTTGGCCCGGCCGAGTATTTCGCGATTTTGGTGCTGTCGTTCACCACGGTGTCGGCAGTGCTCGGCGCGTCAATGCTGCGCGGCTTTGCTTCGCTGGGGATCGGCCTGACCATCGGCCTGATCGGCCTGGACTCGACCTCGGGCATTGCCCGTTACACCATGGGCGTTCCCGAACTGGTAGACGGCATCGAAGTGGTGCTGGTGGCGGTCGGCTTGTTTGCGGTCGGCGAAGCGTTGTACAGCCTGCTTTATCAATCAGAACAGGCAGAAGGGCGGCATCGCCTGACCTCGTTGTGGATGACCCGCGCTGACTGGAAACGCTCGGTGCCCGCCTGGCTGCGGGGCACGCTGATCGGCTTTCCGTTTGGCTCGATTCCGGCCGGTGGTGCGGAGATTCCGACGTTCCTGTCTTATTCCGCCGAGCGCAAACTCAGCAAATATCCGAAAGAGTTTTCGGCCAACAAAGGCGAGGGCGCTATCGAGGGTGTGGCCGGCCCGGAAGCGGCCAACAACGCCAGCGCAACGGGTTCGCTGGTGCCATTGCTGACCCTCGGCATTCCAACGTCCGCCACGGCGGCGATCCTGTTGGCGGCGTTCCAGAACTACAACCTGCAACCCGGGCCGATGCTGTTCGAAACGTCTGCCGATCTGGTCTGGACCCTGGTGGCCTCGCTGTACATCGGCAACCTCATCCTGCTGGTGCTGAACCTGCCGTTGGTGGGGCTGTGGGTCAAGTTGCTGCAAATCCCCCGACCGTACCTCAATGCCGGGATTCTGGTGTTCGCCACCATCGGCGTGTACGGCATGCGCCACTCTTCCTTCGATTTGTTGCTGATGCTGGGGATTGGCTGGGGCGGGGTGCTGATGCGCCGTTTCGACTTCCCGGTTGCGCCGGTGATTGTGGGAATGCTGCTCGGGCCAATGGCCGAGAAGCAACTGCGTAACGCGTTGTCGATCAGCGAGGGCGACTGGACGATATTCCTGACGCAACCGATCTCGGCGTTTTTCCTGGGGCTGACGTTGCTGGTGCTACTGGTGCCCTATGTATTGCATAAGCGGGGAATCAAGTTGCATGAGGATGATTGAACCGGCAGATGCCTGTAGGAGCGAGTTTACTCGCGATGGACTAACAGCCGGCAAATCCGCTGAATGACACACCGCCATCGCGAGCAAGCTTGCTCCTACAGGGGCATGCGGTCGAATGCCATCATCACCACAGGGTCATCGATTCGCCGGCCAGGGTCATGTCGGTCATCGCCACCCCCTCGCCCCGCGCGGCGGCGTCGGAGTGCCCAGCCCCGGGGCGCACACCGGCACCAGCGCTTCTTCGAACAGGGTCAGGCA
>RCUS01000761.1_pt1 | contig 19497 bp, 11 predicted proteins | sample 2166221 | NCBI WGS metagenome assembly RCUS01 (sample SAMN09932758, study PRJNA488358) | compost metagenome | isolation source: compost soil in cyclohexanecarboxylic | place: Germany: Experimental Botanical Garden | reverse complement strand
GGCCGTTCACCCGCAACACCATCGACGAACACCTCGACATGCTGATGGTCTGCCACCACCTGGACCCGAGCATTGCCGAAGACGTGGCCTTCGCCGAAAGCCGCATCCGCCGCGAAACCATCGCCGCCGAAGACATCCTCCACGACCTCGGCGCGTTCTCGATGATCAGCTCCGACAGCCAGGCCATGGGCCGCGTCGGCGAAGTGATCACGCGCACCTGGCAGACCGCCGACAAGATGAAAAAGCAGCGCGGCCCGCTGCCGCTGGACGGTGAAGGCAACGACAACTTCCGCGCCAAACGCTACATCGCCAAATACACCATCAACCCGGCGATCACCCACGGCATCAGCCATGAAGTGGGTTCGGTGGAAGTGGGCAAGTGGGCGGATCTGGTGCTCTGGCGCCCGGCGTTTTTCGGCGTAAAACCGACGCTGATCCTCAAGGGCGGTGCCATCGCGGCCAGCCTGATGGGCGACGCCAACGCTTCGATTCCAACTCCGCAACCGGTGCACTACCGCCCGATGTTCGCCAGTTACGGCGGCTCGCTGCACGCCACCAGCCTGACCTTTATCAGCCAGGCAGCGCACGAAGCAGGCTTGCCTGAAGCGCTGGGGCTGAAGAAGAAAATCGCCGTGGTCAAAGGTTGCCGCGAGGTGCAGAAAACCGACCTGATCCACAACGATTACCTGCCGAACATCGACGTCGACCCGCAGACTTATCAGGTCAAGGCCGATGGAGTTTTGCTCTGGTGTGAACCGGCGGAAACCCTGCCGATGGCCCAGCGTTACTTCCTGTTCTGAATCGGCGGGTGCGCCACAAACAAAGGCCTCGTACACCGCGTGTCGAGGCCTTTGCTTTTTCCGGGATTACTGAGCAGGCTCAATCCGCAGCCGATCCAGTTTGGCCCGAGTCATCGCTTCGCGGGTCAGCGTTCTCAGTTGTTGTGTGATCTGCCGGTCGATGTCATTCAAGGCTTGAACATACGCCTCGTCCGTCATGAGCTGGCCATCCGCGAAATCACTTCCACTTTTGCCCAGCTCACCACACAGCGCCTTGATTTCCGCTTCCACCTGAGCTTTTTCCTCAGCGGTGAATTGCGTCCCTTCGGCCCTGCGCTGCAACGCATCCTGCAAATCGGTGGTGGCGTCGATGCGACGCTTCAGACCATTGAGTTCCTCGCGGTAAGTGGACTCCAGCCAGGTTCTCCAGAGCGGTTGTTCGAAGATGCGGTCAGTCAGCAGATCACCTTCCTCCAGCGCCTTGATCCGCTGGAATGCCGCCTCGATCATTTCCTTGTCGACCCCGGCGATCTTGCGAAACTGCATGCCACGCGCCTGCCATGGCAGATCAAGACGCTTGGCCAGATCGGTCATGTAGGCCAGGTGAACTTCGACCTCATCAATGGTGCCGGCGACATTGCCAAGACCGTCAATGCGACGCAATTGCTCGCCCTTCGCCACGCGCGCCGCCACTCGCTGTCGTGCGATGGCCCCGAGCTCATCGAGCCGCGACTTGCCCAGGGCCAGCTCCAGCAATTGCGCTTCGATCAGGTCTGCGCGTTCCAGGGCGTAAGCCTCATGAATCAGCACCTGCACACCCATGGCGTTGAACAGTTGCGTGCCGCCATCCACACACTGAGTGGTGGATGCCGCTTCGCTGAACAGTTTGACGCGCAACTCACTGTCGTCGGCCATGGCTTCCAGCATGCGCCAGACCTTGGCGGTCAGTTCCGTTTGGTAAGTGTCACCGGCCTTGAAATCAGCGGATTGGGTGAGTTGGCGGATTTCGTTGAAGAACGGCATCGAGTCGAACTCATCCTCGACCGCGTTCCATACAAGTTGCCTGGCCTCCCATTGCTTCTGTGTCATCCCCATCCACCAGTCGGCACTGTCCAGCGTGCCTCGGGGTGGATATCGCCGTTCAGGGTCCATGCCGACCGACTCGATGTAAAACTTGAGGGTGTCGAGATTTTCCGGCGACATCCAGCGCGGCTCCCGACTGATCACCGTGCGCGCCAGCAACTCGGCGCGAAACGAACCCGGTGCGACGTCGGGTATCCGACTGATCGGGTTGCGGCTCAGATCAAGATAGATGCTGCGTGGCCGCGACTGGGAAAAAAGCCCGACCGGCCAGGTGTCCAGCCCGGTATCGTTCAGCAACAGCACCTGCAAATGCGGCATGCGACTGATGTCCGGTACAAGCTTCAGCGGATTGCCGCGCAACCCCAAGGACCGCAGGCGAGTGAGCTTCTTCAAACGATCCACCGCCAGCACATCCAGTTCAATGCGGTTGTCATTGAGGAACAGATCGGTGAGATGACGCATGTCTTTCAGCACCTGCGGAACAGCCGTCAGCAGATTGTTCTGCAGATTGAGGTAGCGCACCTGATGGAACGAGTCGAGGAACGGCAAGTGCGTGGAACGCAATTGGCCACCGCGCATGCTCAGGCTGGTGACGTGGTCAAAGTTGGCCTCCAGCTTGGGCAAGGTTTCCAGCAGCTGGTTCAGCTTGGGAATGTTGTCCAGTTTCAATGCCTGCGGCCGTACGACGCCGGAAGCTTCTATGCCTTCGGGGCCGGTTCGCTGCCAGCATTGCCTGATCATTTTGTAGAGCCGGTTCCGTGCATGCCACTCCGCCACCCCCGCGGGGCTAAAACGAAACGACTGCGTCGGCGAGTTCATCCAGCGTTGCATGGCGTGGTTCAACTGATTGAACTCGGCTTCCAGTGCGGCAAGCCGCTCATGCACCGAGCCTTCGCCCTGACTGAGCTCAGTCAGCAGGTTTTCAACTTCCTCCGGCGAGAATCCCGGATACAACCCACGCACCCGCCGCCGCAGGCCAACCCCGCGCGGCACTTGCTGTGCGTAACCGGGCATGCCGCCACGCAGGCGCATGTTGGCCGGGTCGTACGCCGGTTTGAAATTCGGATTGTCCAGCAGCATCGGCTCAAACACGTAGCGATCCAGCGGGCGTACTTTTATCGCTAGCTCAAGCCGCGATGCCTCGTCGATTTCAAAACCCAGGGCTGTTCGTTGCACATCGGGCAAGGCGTGCAGCACGGCGGCGTACAAATTGTCCGCACCGTGCAGATGTTGATCGCTGTCATCCCGAGCTTCGTACTTGCCGTCCTCGCCCCAGATCAGCACTTTGCGGGTCGTCGCGTCGCCGGGGCCGAGACTGTCGGTCAATGGTCCCTCGAATGAGTATTCACGAATTTCCAGACGCAGATCCGCCGGCCAGTTCGGCAGAGCGGCCAGCGAATGCAACTCCAGGCGTGCGGTATCGCGATTGTGCAGTCCATCGAGGTACAGGCCTTCATACGCCCGTGTCATCCGCAGTTGCTCTGCTGCTTTGCGGGTTTGCTCTGCCAGTCGCAACGGCACGCGTTGTTTTTCGTGAAAATGCTGCTCATCCGATGGATGCGCTTCACTCAGCAGCGCTTTCGCCTGACTGGTCGAGATCTCTGCCCCGTCGCCCTTGAGCAGGTTCACCCATGGATCGTCCGACCGTGTCCGGTTCTTGTACAGCAACTCGAACAACTGACTTTTGCGCTGACGCGCCAACGCCGCCCACTGATCACGCAGCGCTTGGGCACGTTTCAGCCCGTCACCGGAATACCATTCTCCGAGCAGTTCGCGCAGTGCCGGTTCGTCAAGAAAACTCACTACCCGTTGGGGCAATTGACCCCTTCGCAGTTCAGATCTGGTTATCTGCAAAGTATTGGTTGTTGACGCATCGGCGTAGCCATCCTTGATCGATGCACCGGTCAGGTCCGGTCCCTCGAACACTTCAATGGCCTTGTCACCGGGCCAGCCGCGCAATTCCGTCATGAGCCGCAGCGAGTAATCAGCCCACTCATCATCAATCCGATTGGCCAGAATCTGTTGCGCACAGGCTTCGGCATCGGCATGGGCCTTGAAGCGTGTGAGGGTGTCGGCCAGCAGCGCGGGCGGGGTTTCGTGCTCGACATGCAGTCGGCGCAAGACGTTTTCGTGCACGCCGCTGACGGTCAGAATCTGCTCCAGGGTTTCATTGGAGAATCCATCCGCCGAAGCGCCCAGGCGTCTGAGCACGGCACGTCGATCCCATTCGAGTGGTTGGTCGATTTCGGTCTTCCAGCTGCCGGCGCCGTTGTGCTCCACGCGCGGCTGGTAAGCGTCAGTGCGGGTCGGATGTTGCAGGCGATGCTCGCCAGTGTTCGGGTCTTGCCTGACCTCATAGCATTTGTCATTGAGCCGCAGCAGGTCCTGATCCTGATGTCGGAACAGGCCCTGATCGCCGGCCTTCGCGTCTTCAGGCAAAGCGACCGGTTGTTCATAGGGGCCGAGATCCGGGTTCCACAATCGCGTCTTGCCGCCGATTTCCACGGGCTTGAGCCCCTCGACGAACGGCGCGACCTTGATCGCCGCGACACTGGCGCCGGGCACCACATGTGCGGTGCCCATGAGCGCCAATTGCGCGAAGTTGATCAGGACTCCATTGAAATAGCTCGAGGCTTGTTCTTTGTCGCCCTTGCTCCAGTCCTCTACGCCCTCCGCGACCTCGGCAAGCATTTGCGCGACCATGATGCCGAGCATGGCTTCACCCAGACCCGGCACCAGCATCGCGGCAAAATTGAACACGTTCCAACCGATGGACAGATAACCGGTCAAGCGTTTGAAGCGGGCGGTCGCGTCCTCATCATCGGTCGGTACGGCGATGAGCCTGGCATCGGCGATGGCCTTGTTGCGACGCTCGCGAAACAGCGTTATCCACAAATCACCATCAACACGATTGGTGACGGGCTCAGCGTCAGGATTCTCCACTGCCGTTTCACGCCACCACGGGCCCATGTCGAGCGGTTCACGCTCATGCCAGGTGAACGTTGTGAGGCGTTCATTGACCCGAGAGGAAAACAGCGCTTTGTCCTTCTGCGCGACAAAACGGCTGAAAAAGGCCTGATATTCCGTGCTTCTCAACTGACCAATCAATTCCTTCATGAAGGCGGTCAGCGACGGATATTCCTTCAAGGGATGGTCCGGATCGTCCGGCACGTAGGCAATCAGCGGCCCGGACAAACGACTTTGCTGGTAGATGTCTTCCCGGCGCAAAAGCTCATCACTCAGCCCCTGCGGCCCATTGGCGAAAAAAGCCTGCAACAGTTTGAATCGATCGTAATCCTGCCCGGGCAGTAATGGGATACGCCGGGACCAATCGATCCAGAAGCTCAGCAGCGCCGGTGTCAGCCCTTGGATTTCAAGCTTGACTTGCGAGGGTTCGGCCACCGCACTGAACAGCACAATGCTGGTCAGCCTGCAGCCCATCAGTGACAAGCGATGGCAGTACAACGGCTGGTCGTACAGCGTGGTGATAGCCTGGCCCTCGCGCAATTGACCCAGTTTGCCGTAGGCATGATCGCTGATGTCGCCCTTCAACCGGGCGATCAGGGTGGCGACATGAAAAGCGGCCTTTTCACTGGCGATCGAGTCTTGTTGCAAGGTCCGCTGCGCCTGCGCGGTCGCGGGCAGCAGGACATTCTTGATGTGCTGCTGATACTGGGCGCCGATGTCCAGACTTCGGCATAACGAGGCGAACTCCGGCAGCTTGATACTTGGTTCAAGAGCAAGACTGCCGCGCCCATCTTTGCGGTAAACACCCGAACTGTTTCGCCTAGCGTCGTCGGCAGTTTCGGCCTCTTCGAAATTGTGCAGCGCCGCTTCGAGCAACGTGGAGTGCCTGACGCGACTGGCTCCGGTATCAATGCCGAAGATGATCGTGCTCGGCACCTCAAGTTGCACAGTGAGCTCATGGATGTTCTCGACCGAACCGAATGTCGACTGCATTGACGCACTGAGCAGCGGTTCGGCGAAAGCCTCGATGTCGTGCTGCAAGTCGCCCAGCGTCGTGTCCAGCACGCCTTGCAGGCGCCAGCGTTCGTCAATCAGTTCCTTGAGGAATTGACGGTCGATGTCCCGTGCACCGCTGTACCAATCGGGCACCTGAGGCTTGAGTGCCGCAAGGGCCGTCAACCTCGGCAACGACGCATTCTTTATGGCGCCCGGAATCACACCGAGCACGCGAAGGTAGTGCACGCCGTTATTTTCGGTGCTCAGGGTTTCGGGCTTTTTCCGTGAATTGCTTCCATGCAAATCAGACACGTTTGAATCACCTTGATGACAAGAAATGAGCCACCAGCTTATTCACCCTCGCCTGAAACAAAAGTCCAAATAACTGTTGGAGCAACCCGCTGAAACGGTGCGGACAGTTCGAAAATCAGCGAGTCGCCGATACATAAGTACCGCCACAGAGGCCTCGGTTCGTGCCTGTGCATGAGCGGTCGTGTTTTTCCCGCCAAAGGGACTACTATTCGATTCGCAGCCCCCGTTTCATGCACAGGTAACCGCCATGCGTCTTTCCGAGTTCATCGTCAAAAACGTTGACCGCATCGTCGATGAGTGGGAGCTGTTCGCCAAAACCATCACCCCTGCCGCCGACACCATGGATGGCCCGGCGCTGCGCGACCATGCGCGCTCGATCCTGCTGGCCGCAGCGCGGGATATGAACAAACCCCAAAGTCCCGGTGAACAAGCGGCCAAGGCCCGTGGCGAAGGCCCGGAGAAAACCCCGAGCCTGGATGAAGCCGGCGCCAGCCATGGCGAACTGCGCCACACCGTGGGTTTCGATCTGGTGCAGATGACCAGCGAATTCCGCCATTTACGGGCGTGCGTGATTCGCCTGTGGGTCAACAGCCTCGAATCCCCCGACATGGCCTACTTCCAGGACATGATCCGTTTCAATGAGGCCATTGACGAAGCACTGGCCGAGTCCACCGCGGCCTACGCCGAGCGGGTCAATCGCTCGCGGGACATTTTCCTGGCGATTCTCGGCCACGACCTGCGCACCCCACTGCAAGCAGTGAACATGTCCACCGAAATGCTGTTGCGCAAAGCCAACCTCGAAGGCGATGCGTTGAAGTGCGCAACCCACATAAAACGCGGCACCGGTCACATGTCTATGATGGTCAACGACCTGCTGGAGCTGGTGCGCAGCCGTCTGGACAAGAGCCTGCCGATCGAACCGACCCCCATGGACCTGGCCCAGGCAACACAGGACGCCATCGCCCGGGCCTGCGCCGCTCAGCCCGAATGCGATCCGACCCTGGACATCGTGGGGGACACCCAGGGTGTGTGGGATCCGCGGCGACTGGACCAGATGCTGCAAAACCTGATCGGCAACGCGCTGCAGCATGGCTCGGACAAACGTGAAGTAACCTTGACGCTCAAGGGCGATGCCACCAGCGTTCAGTTGACCGTGCACAACGACGGCATACCGATCCCTGCCGACGCAATTCCAACGATTTTCGATCCGTTGGTGCGCAGCGCCAGTGAAGAGCTCGGCGAACCCACCACCAGCCTTGGGCTGGGGTTGTTTATCGTCAAGGAAGTGGTGGATGCGCATCAGGGGACGATTGAGGTCAGCTCGAATGAGGCTGACGGCACGCTGTTTACCGTGGTGTTGCCGAGGAAGGTGTAAGGTCTATCGCCAGCACAGGCGCCGTAGAAACCCCTCACTCACTATCAGTTCTGATAGTTCCCAACCCTTGGCCGTCCGAGTAAAACTGGAAGTACGAATTCAGCCATGAAGGCAGGCTCCACCATGACCGACGCCGCAAATAGTGATCGCCGCTCGCGCCAGTCACATACCGTCCTGTTGGCCACCGACAGCAAGAATTCGGCGCTTTCCGAAGTCCTGGGTGGAAAGCCCAATCCAATCGCGTATTCAGTCTATGGCGAACAGTCCGCACCGCAGGAAATCGCCACGCGGCTGGGCTTCAACGGTCAGCTACGGGAGGTGAGACTCGGCTGGTATCTGCTGGGCAATGGCTACAGGGCTTACAACCCGGTGTTGATGCGCTTTCATAGTCCGGACAGTTGGAGCCCGTTTGGGGAGGGTGGGTTGAATGCGTATATGTATTGCGGGGGGGAGCCGGTGATGGGTACAGACCCGACGGGGCACTTCAATCCAGCGAAGTGGTGGAGAAATATTAGGAGTTTCCTCACCGAGGCTCGCAATCGACCTGCTCTAACCTACGAGATACTTGAGACACGGCAATCGTCTGAGACACTGACAGAAACTATCTCAACGCCACTAGCAATACCTCCCCCGAAACTGGCCCCGCGCGTAAACAGAGATTTAAAGCCGGCCCCGATCGTACATAGAAACTTAAAGCCGCCCCCGCCCGTGCAAAGAGCTTTAAAACCTGGTAACCGCGTAACAGGGAAGGAATCGGCTACACGCCCTTTTCTGCCCCTTCCATACAAACTTGAAAATGCAGTTTCGGTCGGTCGCAACGGTGTGGAACAAGTAGACCTAAATGCAGCCAGCAATATTCTGAGAGGCTCGTCTTAACCGGCGCGCCGGTGAGCATCCAAACAACTACTCCACCACCAACCGCCCCAACCGCTGCTTCAACATCCGGTTCTCAGCCCGCAGTTGCTGCACTTCTTCAAGCAGATCCAGCGCCAGGGCGACGCCTTCCCATTCCAGCTCCAGATCGCGCCGCAGCTTGGCGGCGCGCTTGGCCAGGGTCAGTTCGTAATCGGTGAAACGCCAATCCTTGGGCACGGCACCCTGAGGTTCGAGGATGCCGTGCTCGACGATTTCGATCACGTAGACGTCCGACAACTCGGTCGCCTCACAGAATTCGGCCATGTCCAGTTGAACGATCAGGGGACTGCTCATAGTCAGTGACTCCTCGGTTCCAAGGGATCAGAAATGCTCTCGCGGGTCGAACGCGGCTTTTTTCGCCAGCTCCTGCCACAGGGCCTTGATGTCATCGTCGGATTTCTTCGGCATCACGGCCTTCAACTGCACGAACAGGTAACCGCGCTCACCGGCCTTGTTCATCAGGCCATGGCCCTTGGCGCGCATGCGCTGGCCGTTCTGGCTGCCGGCCGGGACCTTGAGGTTGATCTTGCCGGTCAGGGTCGGCACGGCGACTTCAGCGCCCAGCGCCAGCTCCCACGGTGCCAGTGGCAAGGTGATGATCAGGTTCTCGCCTTCGACGTCGAATTTCGGGTGCGGTGCAAAACGGATCGTCAGGTACAGGTCGCCATTGGCCCCGCCACCGACACCCGGAGCGCCCTGCCCCTTGAGGCGAATGCGCTCGCCATCGCTCACACCGGCCGGAATCTTCACGTTCAGGCTTTTGCTGGTGTTGCTCACATGCTGGCCGGCCGCGTTGTACTGAGGTACCTGGAAGGTCACCTTCTTCGACTCGGTCGACAGCGTTTCTTCGAGAAAAACCCCAAGCTCCATTTCCACGTCCTGCCCTCGACGTCCGGTGCTGCGACGCGACTGTCCACCACCACTGAAACCAGGCCCACGGTTGCCGAAGATCGAACTGAAGAAGTCCGAGAAATCGCCCGTGTCCTGGCCACCGCCACCGAAGCCACCACGGCTCTGCCAGCCCGGAGGTCCCTGGAACGGTTGGCCGTGCTGGCCATAGCGCCGCAAGTCATCATATTCGGCACGTTTGTCGGCGCTTTTCAGCGCTTCATAGGCTTCCGAGGCATCCTTGAACCTGGACTCGGCATCCTTTTCCTTGCTGACGTCGGGGTGGTATTTGCGCGCCAGCTTGCGATAGGCGGCCTTGATCGCCTTGTCGTCTGCGGTCGGCTCCACACCGAGAATCTTGTAATAGTCTTTGAAGTCCATCGCGGGAATCACCATCCGTTATCGAGGTCGCGCCACCTGCCACAGCATGCGCCTGTTTGCAGCGCAGGGCTTGACCGATCTCATGGTTGTGACCGGGCAGCGCATCAGAAGTTTATCGGCAGCAGGCGGGGCGACTTGCGGTCACAGCGCGGCTGTCCGGTTGATGCAGGGTAGTTTGGGGGTGATGGCACGTCTTTCAAGGCGCAGTGGCAAGATTTAGCGGATAGTCGGCCTTCGATTCTGTGCCGCACTGGCATACACTGCGCGGCCGTTTTTTAACCGGAACTTGAAAGACATGAACAACGCCTCTCCAGCCCGTGCCGTTGGTATCGATTTTGGCACGTCCAACTCCACCGTCGGCTGGCTGCGCCCCGGTGTGGAAACGCTGATTGCGCTGGAGGACGACAAGATCACCCTGCCCTCGGTGGTCTTCTTCAACCTCGAAGAACGCCGCCCGGTGTACGGCCGCCTGGCGCTGCACGAGTACCTGGAAGGCTACGAAGGCCGCCTGATGCGCTCGCTCAAGAGCCTGCTGGGTTCCAAGCTGATCAAGCACGACACCAGCGTCCTGGGCACGGCGATGCCGTTCAAGGACCTGCTCGGGCTGTTCATCGGCCAGCTCAAGAGCCGCGCCGAAGCGGCCGCCGGTCGGGAATTCGAAGAAGTGGTGCTGGGTCGTCCGGTGTTTTTTGTCGACGATGATCCGATGGCCGACAAAGAAGCCGAAGACACTCTGGTGGATGTGGCGCGCAAGATCGGCTTCAAGGAAGTCTCGTTCCAGTTCGAACCGATTGCTGCGGCATTCGACTACGAGTCGACCATCGAGAAAGAAGAACTGGTGCTGATCGTCGACATCGGCGGTGGTACGTCCGACTTCTCGCTGGTGCGCCTGTCGCCGGAGCGCCGCAACCACGACAACCGCCACGAAGACATCCTGGCCACCGGTGGCGTGCACATCGGCGGGACCGACTTCGACAAGCAACTGAGCCTGCAAGGCCTGATGCCGCTGTTCGGCTACGGCAGCCGCATGAAGAGCGGCGCCTACATGCCCACCAGCCACCACATGAACCTGGCGACCTGGCACACCATCAACTCGGTGTACTCGCAGAAGTCGCAACTGGCCTTGGGCAGCATGCGTTACGACATTGAAGACACCGGCGGCATCGATCGCCTGTTCAAGCTGATCGAACAGCGCGCCGGGCACTGGCTGGCGATGGAAGTCGAAGAAACCAAGATCCAGCTGACCCACGCCGAACATCGCCACGTGCCGCTGGATCGCATCGAAGCCGGTTTGAGCGTGGAACTGAGCCGCGCGCTATTCGAATCGGCCATCGACAACCTGCTGGAACGCGTGCGCAACAGCGTGACCCAGTTGCTGGCAGATGCCGACGTGCGGGTTGATCAGGTCGATACGGTGTTCTTCACCGGTGGTTCGAGCGGCATTCCGGCGCTGCGCAACAGCGTTTCGGCGATGTTGCCGAATGCGCGGCATGTGGAGGGGAATATCTTCGGCAGTATTGGTAGCGGTTTGGCGATTGAGGCGTCGAAGCGTTACGGTTCGATGGGCTGATCCGGAACCGAGTCGCCTCCATCGCTGGCAAGCCAGCTCCCACAGGTACAGCGCCGTTTTCGCGGCATACGCCATACCTGTGGGAGCGGGCTTGCCCGCGATGACGTCAGATCAGGCAATACATCTCCCCGATCAAACCATCCCCACCTGCTTCAACTCGCTCTTCAGGTACGCGTAATAAATCGGCCCCGCCACCACCCCCGGCAGGCCGAACGCGGCCTCGAACACCAGCATCGCCAACAGCAACTCCCATGACTTGGCACTGATCTGCCCGCCGACGATGCGCGCGTTGAGAAAGTATTCGAGCTTGTGGATAACGATCAGGTAACCCAGCGCCGCCAGGGCCACCCAGATCGACAGCGACAGGCCGACGATGGTGATCAGGGTGTTCGACATCAGGTTGCCGATCACCGGCAACAGGCCGAGCAGGAACGTCAGCACGATCAGGGTTTTGGTCAGCGGCAGCTTGATACCGAACATCGGCAGCACCACCGCCAGGAAAATCCCGGTGAAGACAGTGTTGAGCAGGGAAATCTTGATCTGGGCGAACACGATGTTGCGAAACGCCTGGACCAGCAGGCTCAGGCGTTCGAACAGCGCCGCAGCCAGCGGTTTGCGCTTGGTCAGGTCCGGCACACGCTGCAAGGCAATGATCGCACCCAGCACCATGCCGATCAGCAAGGTCACGAACATGTGCGCCGCGTCCTTGCCCACCAGTTGCAAATCACTGAGGTGTTTGCTGACCCATTCGCCAATCGCCACGCGGAACTCCGCGGCACTGGCCGGCAGATAGGCGTCGATGAACGGCGGCAATTGCCCACGCGCGCGGTCGACCACTCCCATGAATTTGTCGAGGGACGCGCCGGGGTTTTCCGCCTCGTGCAGCAGGAAGCTGAAGGCACCGGCAAAGATCAGCGACAGCACGCTGACAATCAGAGTCCCCAGCAACGCCACCGCCAGCCAGCGCGCACGCCGGCCTTCGATCAGCCGTTGCAGTTGCGGGGTGAGCATGTTGACCAGTTCGAACACCAGCAACCCGGCGAGCAGGCTGGGCAGCAACCGCAGCGGCAGGACCAGCAGCAGCCCGCCAAAAATGATGACCCAGCTGATGACCAGCAAAACTTGACGCTGAGAAAACGTTGGCATACAGCCTCAAAACGAACGGCGTAAAAGGATTGGCAGTCTGCCAGCGATCCGGTGTCAGCACTAGGGATTGTGTGGGGCGACCTTGGTCGGGGGTTGCCGGTTTTTTGCAGCGTCCTTACCGACCCCATCGCGAGCAGGCTCGCTCCTACAGTGGAACTGAGTACACAGGACAAATGTAGGAGCGAGCCTGCTCGCGATGAGGTCCGCACTACCGCCACACATCAAAGGCCAAGGTTTATTTCTTCTTCAGACAATCACTCATGAATGCTTTGCGCTCATCCCCTTTCAGGGCCTTGGTGGCGGCATCGGCATTGCAGGTTTTCATTTTCTGTTGCTGCGGGGTCAAGGCCGCGCCGGCATCGTTGGCTGCCGGGGTGGCCTTGAGGCAATTGCTCATGAAGGCTTTGCGCTCATCGCCCTTGAGAGTCTTTGCAGTCGCCTCGGCGTTGCAGGTGGTCATCTTGTTCTGTTGGTCAGTGGCGGCGAAGCTTTGGGAACAGAGCAACAAACCGATCATCAACAAAGGGGCACGCATTGTCTTCATGGAGTTTTCTCCTTGTCGCCGCACCGAGAGGTGCGGCATTCACCCAGAGTGTAGTCAAGCCTTGTTACACCTTCCTCCAGCCATGGAGGATCATTCGGCCGGCGATTCACTGGCGGACGGTTGCTCCAGCAGGCTCTTGAATGCCTGTTGATATTCTTGCCAGGCTGACAGGCGCTTATCGATCACGGATCCGGGTAATCGCTCGAACGACACCCCGACTTCCCCAGGCAGACCGTATTGTGTTCCCAACGTCTTCAATGAAGTGAATTGAGCATAAGCCCCCGACTTGTACAGCTTGTTTATTTTTATCTGCCTGATGGTGTTGTCCCGGGAAACCTCCGGCAGCGCCGCGCGCCCCGCCGGCACATCATTGATGAAGACAAAGTCCGAACTGGCGGGGCCAGGCTCAAGGGTTGCCAGCGCCGGCAGTTCGAACTGGAAGTAACCATTGTCCGCCGTATGGGCGACAGGGAACTCCGGCCACGAATCGGCAACGACCAGTTGCTGGAGATTGCTCAAGTCATCGCCGATCACAACGTATTGATGGTCGAAAGCGGTGGCTTTGACGAGGTGAACCCGCGAATTTCTCGGTTGGCTGGCCAGCAGCGCGAAGGTCACTTTCGAGTTTCCCGAACAGTTTCCACCCTTGATTTCGATGGCTTTGCGCGCATGTTCGGCGATTGTCATCTGCGCGGTGAATTGACCTTCCTGGAGATCCAACCCTCGCAATCCCTTGATTTTCGCGATCGCAGAACCGCCGTTTTCCCAGATGCTTGGCAACTGGTTGCCCGATAAAGGCAACAGTTCCTTGGCCCGATAGATCGCACGTTGTGCCTGACGCAGGTTGGCCATGACCTGAGGCGTCACTTCGGTGGGCTGTTCTGGCGCTGATACACCCGATCCAAGCTCATCCGCATACTGCTGCAACGCAACCCATGGTTCACTGGACAACGTGGCGTTTTCCCTGACTGTCTGTTGCAGCGCCAGATATTCATCGAGACGCCCGGTTTGCTTGAGATCACGCGCGCGCTCGCCCAGATTGCGCTCGGATTCCGTGAGCGCTACCAAACCGTCCTCCGTGAACAACCGCTCGAGCAATGCCTCGAACTGTTCAGGCGATATCAGCGTTTTCAGGTCCGGTAATACCTCGATGCTTTTTACTGTGCGCTGGTTGGCCTCGAAGCCCTCGATGTTCGCCTTCGCAAGCCCATCCCAGAGTGCGCTCCAGCAATCGTCGGACAAGCTCTCGTCCATCAACTTCAGTCCGCGCAGGTAGTTGTATCGTTCGAACGAGGGGATACTCGGATGAAAGGCACCGTTGACGAATTCCAGGCAGCGTTGCTCGACGTCTTGCAGTTGCGCAACCTCACCGGTCACGGTGGGAGCCCCTCCGCGCAGGCGCATGATCGCCGGATCGAATGCGGAATTTTTCAGCTCCGGCAAGTCGGAAAGAACACTCGTCAACCGGTAAGGCTTCAGGGCATGGTCGCGTAATGCCGCCTTCAGGATCGGGCCTTGGCCGATATGAATCTGCAACGCATCCCGCTCGGCATCGGGCAATGCCTGCAAGATCGAGGTGAACAAATCACTACCTGAATGCAGGGGATTTCCATGCTCGTCACAGGCCTGGAACACTCCGCTGTCGCTCATGACAAGCGTACGTCGAATCGCGGCGTCATCCCGGCCGATGCTGTCCAGCTTTAGACCGTCGACGCTGTAATGACGGAGTTCGATCCGGACATCGGCGTTCCAGCCAGGCAGGTTCTCCAGAGAATGCAGGGCCAAGGCGTCGAAGTCCGGATTGTCGACCGACTCCAGATAGAAGCCCTCATAGGCCCGACTGATCCGCACATCCCTGAGCGCCCATTTCGCAAAACCTTCCAGTCGTTCCGGAAGCCTGCGCATCTTGAGCGCCTGCAACTCCTCCGGACGAGCCAGTGCCACCAGTTCTTCTGCGACGATAGCGGGCAGCCCTGACACCTCGTCCTGGATGACCCTTGCCTCGGCGCTGACGGCTCGCTCGATGCCTCGGTAGCGAGTGTCGAACAACGAGACCTTGCGCTGATCGGCCAGTTGCGCGAGCTGCATCCTCACACGCTCGGCATTCTTGCGTCGGCTGCCGAGCGATGCGTGGGCTTCATCACCCAGCAGTTGGCGGGTTTCGTCGTCATCGAGATACGACAGCAAGGTGTCGATCAGGTCGGTGTTCGCCAGTCGGTCCGCATGGATGGACACAGGTTCTGCAGCGGACCCGAGTGAGTACAGAACCTGTCCATCGGCCCCCACGAGCTCAATCGCCCGGCCTGGCCACAAGCCGTCCAGCAGTTGAAACTGCCAAAGCGCATCGGCCTGCAGGTAATCCTGCGCATGGGAGCTGCCGATGTTGCGGATGAACGTGTGAATGTCCCGGTCGATCCGGAAGCGGGTCACCGTATCGCTCAGCAAAGGAATCGCCCGCTCGTTATCGGCGTACATGCGTACAAGCGCTCCAGGGTCGGCGCGGCTGACGGTACGGATGTCGCCGAACCGGTCCGTCAAGCCTTCCACCGAGGGACCAAGCCGCTTGATCAACTTATCGGCATCCCAGGTGTGCGGTTGCTCACCCTCGATCACAAACGCGCCCGTACCGTTACTTTCCGCCAACGGCTGGTATGCCTCGGGTCGAGTCGGATGCTGCACGCGATGTTTACCGGTTCGCGAATCGAGCGTGAGTTCGAAATGGTCACCGTCCAGCGGCAGAATCTGCTTGCCCTGATGTTGATGCAGGCCGTGAGCGTCAGGATTGGAGTCCGCAGCCAGACGCAGGTTTTGAAGCAGATAGGGCTGCAGATTTTTCCCCCACAGTCGCTGCTCGCCATTTCTTAACGTGACTTGTCGGGTACCTTCGAGGAACGATGACAGCCTGGGTTTCACCACTTGAGTGGCGATAATCCCGCCAGCGGCAAAGGCGCCCAACTGAATCATATTTTCAGCGACGCCGATCAAGTGCTCCGCGGCCTCCAGGTACTCGCCCTCGGCGAATTCGACAACGCCTTCAACCACCCCGTCGACCAGTTGATAGACCATATACCCCAGCATGGCCTGCCCAAGCACCGGTACGAATGGGGTCACGATGAGCAAGCCAACTTCCATGATGTCGGAGAGCATTTTTTCCAGGTTTTCAATCCAGGCCCAGCGTGCGGCGCTGTCCGCATCAGCAGTGGTCACCGCCAGCGCACGTCCGTCGGCAAGGATCTTGTCCACTTGTCGCTCATAGAGATAAATCCAGGGATCGTCGTGTTGGCGACTGGCGATATCGCTTTCGAAAGACACCGAGGCGAACCGCAGGTCAGGGCGCTCCACCTGGGTTTCGCGCCAGGCGGGTAAACCGGAGCCCGGTTGCGCGCCGTGATAGGTGACTTGCTCCAACCTGGCGTTGAGCGCGGCGAAAAAATGTCCACGTTGCCCATGATCCACGAATCGACTGAAAAACGTCTGGTAGCTCGTCGGGGCAGAAGCGGAGGCCTGATCGTTGCCCCGTAACTGGCGAGTCAGTTCACGCGCGAATTCGACCGTCGAGGCATACTCTTTCAGCGGGTGCTCGGGATCGTGCGGTACATAAGCAATAACGCGTCGGACATTCGCACCGGGAGTGTCGAGATCGGCGGCGATAAGCACAATTCCGGTCAGGCGGGTGCCCAGCATGCTCAAGTGGTAATAGCGTACGGGACCGCCATCGAACACCTGCCCCTTTTTGCCCCGAACCATGTTCAACATAGTCAGGTACGCCGCAGGCCCGATGTCTTTCTTCATCAACGCCAGATGTGCGGCGGCTTTCATGGCGCTTTTCTGACTATCGACAATGCGCTGCTGGACCACCGCACGGACCATGGCATCTTCGGGAATCAGATAACTTTCCAGATGTTTTTTATACTGGGTGCCGATATCCAGAGTTCGACACAGCGCCTTGAACTGCTCGACTGTTATACCCAGACTTTTAATTTCAAACTGCCCAATTTCGTCGGGCTTGCCAATAAATACCGAGTCAGCGCTAAAAAATTCGCCTTCGGCAAAGTTGTGCAGTGAAGCGTTAAGCAAAGAAACAGTTCGACTGCTGACGCCGCCCGTGACATTAAGTGCCCAAGGTGAAGTTTTAGCAGTGGAATACAAGCGTAGATACGTTTCACGGACATCGACTACTACACCGTATTGGTCACGTATAGCCTGAGTCAGTATTGGTTGGGCGAAGGATTCAACGTCCTGCAGATTGTCAAGCATCCGATCGACTGTACTTTGTGCCATCCAGCTCGCCTGCGTGGCGACTTTCGCGGCCAGGTGCTCGGTAGGGGACGCCGCTTTGTGCCATTCGGAAACAACTTTGGGGGTGTTGCGCAAATCAGCCATCCGCTGAAGAGAGGAATTGACAATCCAGTCGGGAATGACACTTTTTATGAAATCAAAATGAATACTGTTTTCGTACTCAACATCAGAAACGCTCGAAACACTTTCAGCTTTTAACAATAAACTCTTCACAACAATTACCTGCAAACCTTGATAAAGAGTATCGAAGCCTACAGCGCTCCAATCCTGCCCCATGAAGTTCGTTTCGGATAATGCTGTATGAAATATCTTAATCAGACCGTTAAAACATTTTATTGCGCCGATAGTAGTCGGGCGAACAACCCGCTTGACGCTGGAACATCGCAATAAATGCCGAAGCCGTGCTGTAGCCCATGTCGAAGGCAACTTCCTGAATACTGCGATGGCTGTCCAGCGCTTCAATCGCAGCCAGAAATCGCAGACGCTGGCGCCATTCCCCGAAGCTCATGCCTAACTCGCGGACAAACTGCCGGGCCAGGGTCCGTTCGCTGACGTGAACCTGCGCCGCCCAATGCGCCAAGGGCCGATTGTCATCAGGTGCGGCTTGCAGGGCTTCGCATATACCCAGCAATCCCGGCGTGCTGGCATAGGGCAGGTAACACTCATGCACCGGCGCCTGTTGCAACTGGTCTACCAGAACCTGGGCCAGGCGCTTATCTGCGGCCCGCTCGGGAATCTTTACATCACGGACGGCGAAGTCCTTGAGGATCGCCTTGAGAATGTCACTGATGGCGAGCGTGCAGGCCTGTTTTGGCAAATCCTCACAGACTGCGGGGGTCAGGCAAACGGCACGGTAATTGATCGGCTGATGGCTGTAGAAACTGTGCTCGATTTCCGGCGGCACCCACACCGCGTATTGCGGCGGCGACAAGAAACGACTGCCGTCGACATCCATGTGCAACACCCCGTGTGCCGCATACTCGAGCGTGCCCCAGGGATGCCGGTGCGCCGAGGCGTATTCGTGGGTATTGAAGTCGGCGTACCGGAAGTACACCGGGGCCGGCAGTTCGCTGAAATCCAGCAGATCTATGTGTTTACTGGTCATGCTGTCCGGAATCAAGGGCGGGTTGTCTGGATCGAAGTATAGACCTGTATCCAGACAGGGGATAATTGCCCCTCATTAACGTTCTGGTTTTTCCTGATGCAATACGCTTATCCCCTGCTGGCCATTTTTATCTGGGCCGGCAACACCGTGATCACCAAAATGTCGGCCGGGGCGATCTTCCCCGCCGAGATCGGTTTCTACCGCTGGCTGCTCGCCGGTTTGTTGTTCACGCCTTTCATGCTCAAACCGGTGATCGCTCACTGGCCGCAGATTCGCCCGAACCTGGGCAAGATTTTCATCCTCGGCGTGCTCGGCATGGCGGTCTATCAAAGCCTGGCGTATTTCGCCGCAGCCCTGACCACGGCCACCAACATGGGCATCATCCTGTCGTTGATGCCGTTGATGTCGCTGGCCATGGCGATCGTCAGCCTCGGTCAGCGCCTGACTGCGGGTGCACTGGCCGGTGCGGTGCTGTCGTTCGCCGGCGTGCTGGTGGTGGTTTCGTCCGGCAGTCTCAGCGCGTTGCTGGAGCACGGGGTGAACCTGGGCGACGCGATGATGCTGGTCGCGACGCTGGCTTACGCGGTCTACAGCACTCTGTTGAAAAAATGGCAGCTGAAATTACCGCCGCTGGTGTTGTTGTATTTGCAGGTGCTGGTGGCGGTGGTGGTGTTGTTTCCGCTGTTCCTCGCCTCGCCGAAAATCGGCCCGACGTTGCAGAATATTCCGCTGGTGTTGTATGCCTGTTTGCTGGCCTCGATGGTGGCGCCATTGGCGTGGATGCAGGCCGTGGTGCGCCTGGGGCCGAGCCGGACCGTGCTGTTTTTCAATTTGCTGCCGTTGATTACCGCGCTGATTGCGGCGGTGGTGCTGCACGAGCAACTGGCGATGCATCACCTGGTGGGCGGTGTGTTGACGTTGGGTGGGGTGGTGCTTTCGGAGCGTTGGACGACGGTGTTGGGCGGTAAGGTTCGCGTGGTCTAAGCAACAAAGATCGCAGCCTTCGGCAGCTCCTATGTATGGACTCGCACCCACTGTCTACCCGCTTTTGAAAAACCGCTGCCCCGTTGCATCTATGTATTAGGCCTATTCGTGGAAGCCGTCTTCGGCTTCTGGCCAAAATTGGAAAAGCTCGTG
>RCUS01000760.1_pt1 | contig 19500 bp, 19 predicted proteins | sample 2166221 | NCBI WGS metagenome assembly RCUS01 (sample SAMN09932758, study PRJNA488358) | compost metagenome | isolation source: compost soil in cyclohexanecarboxylic | place: Germany: Experimental Botanical Garden | reverse complement strand
TTTCAAAGTTCATGCTGATTTTCGGCCTGTCGTTTATCTACCTGCCGATGCTGATTCTGGTGATCTACTCGTTCAACGCCTCGAAGCTGGTGACGGTGTGGGGTGGCTGGTCGTTCAAGTGGTACGCCGGTTTGCTCGACAACTCGCAACTGATGGGTTCGGTGGTGCGCTCGCTGGAAATCGCCTGCTACACGGCGATTGCAGCAGTCGCACTAGGGACATTAGCCGCGTTCGTCCTGACCCGCGTCACTCGCTTCAAAGGCCGCACGCTGTTCGGTGGCCTGGTGACCGCGCCGTTGGTAATGCCTGAGGTGATCACTGGTCTGTCGCTGTTGCTGCTGTTCGTGGCCATGGCGCAGTTGATCGGTTGGCCGATGGAGCGTGGCATCGTCACGATCTGGATCGCCCATACCACGTTTTGTGCCGCTTACGTCGCAGTGGTAGTCTCCGCCCGCCTTCGCGAGCTGGACCTGTCCATCGAAGAAGCGGCCATGGACCTCGGTGCGAAGCCCTTCAAGGTGTTTTTCCTGATCACCATTCCAATGATCGCGCCGTCACTGGCAGCGGGCGGCATGATGTCGTTTGCCCTGTCGCTGGATGACCTGGTGTTGGCGAGCTTCGTGTCGGGCCCAGGCTCCACGACCTTGCCGATGGAAGTGTTCTCGGCGGTACGTCTGGGCGTGAAGCCCGAGATCAACGCCGTGGCCAGCCTGATCCTCTTGGCCGTATCGATCGTGACCTTCATGGTCTGGTACTTCAGCCGCCGCGCCGAAGCCAGCCGTAAACGCGCGATCCAGGAAGCGATGGACCAGACCGCCAGCGAATCGTGGCAACAACCTAAAAAGCAAATGCTGGAAGCCACCGCTTAAATGCAGGAGCTGCCGCAGGCTGCGATCTTTTGATCTTGCTTCCAAAAATCAAAAGATCGCAGCCTCGTTTCACTCGACAGCTCCTACAGGTTGATTGAAATTTTGTTTTGCGTATTTGAATAAAAAAGAATGGAGTTGTACCGATGAAAATGTTTGGCAGGACTCTGCTGACACTGTCCTTATTGGGCGCAATCGCCACTGGCGCCCAGGCCAATGACAAGGTTCTGCGCGTCTACAACTGGTCGGATTACATTGGCCCGGACACCGTCAAGAAGTTCGAAGACGAGACCGGCATCCAGGTGACCTACGATGTCTTCGACAGCAACGAAACCCTTGAGGCACGCCTGCTGGCGGGCAAATCCGGCTACGACATCGTCGTGCCGTCCAACAGTTTCCTGGCCAAGCAGGTCAAGGCTGGCGTCTATCAGGAGCTGGACAAGTCGAAGCTGTCGAACTGGAAAAACCTCAATCCGGTGCTGCTGAAAAACGCCTCTGCCAGCGACCCGGATAACGCTCATGCCTTCCCGTATATGTGGGGCTCGATCGGCATCGGTTTCAACCCGGAGAAGGTCAAGGAAGTGCTCGGCGCCAACGCCCCGACCAATTCCTGGGACTTGCTGTTCAAACCGGAAAACGCGGAAAAACTCAAAGCCTGCGGTATCAGTTTCCTCGATTCGCCGACTGAAATGATCCCGGCTGCCCTGCACTATCTGGGCTACCCGGTGAACGACCAGGACAAGGCGCACATCGCCGAAGCCGAAGCATTGTTCATGAAGATTCGTCCGTCGGTGTCGTACTTCCATTCGTCGAAGTACATCTCCGATCTGGCCAACGGCAACATCTGCGTGGCCGTCGGTTACTCCGGCGACGTGCTGCAAGCCAAGGCCCGCGCCGAGGAAGCCGGCGACAAGGTGAAGATCGATTACAGCATCCCGAAAGAAGGCGCCGGCAGTTTCTACGACATGGTTGCCATCCCGCGTGATGCAGCAAACGTCGAGAACGCTTACCTGTTCATGAACTTCCTGATGCGCCCGGACATCATTGCCGAGATCACCAACAACATCGGCTACAGCAACGCCAACGCGGCGGCGACGCCACTGGTGGATGAAGCGATTCGCAACGATCCGGGTTCGTACCCGCCGGAAGCGGTGATGGCAACGCTGTATGCCATTCCTGATCAGCCGATTGGCGTGCAGCGGATCATGACTCGGGGTTGGACCAAGGTGAAGCTCGGTAAGTAACTGATACACACAATGCCGCATTTGTAGGAGCTGCCGCAGGCTGCGATCTTTTGATCTTGATTTTGAAGAACAAAGTCAAAAGATCGCAGCCTGCGGCAGCTCCTACAGGGGATCTTGAAATGTTTTCCAATCATGCAGCGCCTTACCACCGCTGCATCACTCACCTGGCTCCTCGGTTAAGGTGAAGTTTGGCGCCCTCGGGCGCCTTTTTTTGTTTGTGTTTTTATCCGTTGCCCAGCGGCCATTCGGCCAGCGCCCGATAACGGCCCTTGTGCGATTCGAACAGGATGAAGCGATCGGCGCGCAGGAAAAATTCCGGCGGCGTGGCGGATTCCGGGACCGGCGCGCGATAGTCGCGGGCCAGCGTCAGGTGCGGTCGAAATTCCCGTGGCGCATCCTCCAGCGCAAACGGCAACAACGCCTGTTCGAGGTCATACACCAGCCGCAACAACGCCGGCGGTGCCTGCTTCGGTGCCAGGACCAACGCCCCTGCCCTGCGCCAGACATCCAATCGATCGAGCACCACGGTCAAACGTTCGCCCGACGTGCGCACAGATGCAGCCGCATCACAGATATCAGCAATATGCGCTATGGCGACCGAACCCAGAAACTTCAGGGTCAGGTGAAAATTCTCCGCCGGCACCGGGCGTCCGCTCCTCAGCTGCAACGCGCTGCGCCATTGGGCTATGGCCTTGCGTTGCGCCGGGGCGCAGTCCAGTGCGAAGAACAGCCGCTTGAACGGTTCACGGGATTCGTCACTCATGCGGGGGATCTCTTGCCGGATCACCTGAGTCTACAACCGACAAGGCGTTTCTGGCGCCTTGCGACATCCACGTTATAGTTCAAGCAAACCTTTGAACCGGAGGCTGGCATGCGACAGATCCTCAGCAAAGAGCCATGGTGGGCCGCACCACCCAAGCCCGGGCAGGACGAGTTCGAGCTGGAATGGGGTTGGCTGGTGCATTACAGCGAAGGCGAGCCGCGTTTCGAGTTCATCCGCGAGCGGCCGACGGATAACGAAATCCGCAATCGCAAGAGTTGCAGGATCACCCCGGCGGCGGAGTAAATCCTGCGATTTCGGTTCAAGCTTTCACGATCATTTCAAAACCGCCGAAAATCATCCTTTGACCATCGAAAGGCATTGGATTGACGTCTGGCTGGACCCTCGGATCGGTCATCAGCTTCGCCATCCCGGCATCACGGGTAGGCTTGTCCGGCCAGACAATCCAGGAAAACACCACGGTTTCGTCCTCTTTGAGTTTCACCGCCATGGGCAGCGAGGTCACCTTGCCGTCGGGGACATCGTCGCCCCAGCACTCGGCGAGGCTGAGCGCGCCGTTCTCGATGAAAATGGCAGCGGCCATCTCGGCGTGCTTCTTGAACTTTTCGCGGTTGGCGGTGGGTACAGCAGCAACAAAGCCATCGACATAAGACATGAGTCTTCTCCTTGCTTCATGGGTTGATCTGCTGGTTAGTCGATTGACTGGGACTCCATTCGACATTGCCGACATCCTGACCGACCGGCGGTTGCGCACTGCCGGCCAGGCTGCCTTCGATCTGCGCCGCCATGTACAACGTACCGGCCATCACGCCGCTGGTCGGGTTCTGCACCAGCTTCGTCCAGGCCTTGTCGAAGGTGTTGCCCAGGCTGCTGCGGATCAACGCTTCGCTGTCCGGGCGATCAGCGGCCTGAATCAATGCACGAATGCCCGCGACCCCCACGGTAATCAATCCCCCGGCCAATTTGCCCGCTGCCGCCGCCACTGCACTGGCCGCACCGCGCGGGGCCATTTCGGCTTCCATGCGTTGGCTGGCGCGCCTGGCCACGGGAGCCATCGCGGTGTCGGTCGAGTCGACGCCCTTCTCGCCACCGGCCTTGTGCACTTTATCGACCAACGCGGCGTAGGCCGGCAATGAGTTCAGCGGCTCGGCGTGGACGACGGTGTACAGCGAAGCATCCCGCGCCGAGGGTGGTCCGAGGGCGATGGCCGGGACTTTCTGGATGCGGCCGTTGAGCTGGGCCATCGGCACGCCGTGGCGTTGCGAGATTTTCTGCAGTTCTTCTTTGAGAATGTCCACGTAGAACGCGGCCGCCAGGCTGAGTATTGCGTCCGGATCAATTTCAACCGCTACAGGAGCCAAGACCTTTTCCTGGTATTGCTCCAGCAAATAAGCGGCCAAGCGTTTTTCCGAGGTGTCCTGCTCGCCCTTGGCGCTGATGGTGTACCAACTGACTTTCATCGACAGCCATTCCTGGGTCCAGTAACTGCTGAACCAGGGAATGAAGTTCTCTTCGGTCAATTGATAGACCCGGGTGCGCCAGTAATCCATGGCGCCGCGGGCGTAGATTTTGGTCTGCTCGGTGGCCGATTGCGACGCCGTGACAATTTCCCGATCGACTTGTTGCCAGGTGCTCGGCGATATCATCACCTGCGGCACTTCCACCGGCGCGCGCGGTGCCGTGACGCATCCCGCCAACACCAAAAGCACGGCGACGATCAGCGAACGCAGGTTCAAGATCGCAGTTCCCAAAAGTCTGCGCCGAGCCGAGTGCCCGGCGCTCAAAAGGCCCTGATTTGAGTATAGGTGGCAGTCTCTACCGACCCAACGTTGATGTTGTCGCTGATGCCGCCATCGCGGGCAAGCCCGCTCCCACAGGTTATTGGCCAACCCGGTCTATTGTGGGAGCTGGCTTGCCAGCGATGAGGCCCTTGAGAAACACCGCAAAAACCGACCATCACTCCCATCGATATTCACCATCGCCACGAATGCCTTCCGCTCCAAAACCGTCAGCGTAGGATCAATTTCAACCCAACACGAAACCCTGTAGCGGAGGGTCGAACCATGCTGATCCATCTCCTGACCTGCCTGGCCCTGACGGCCTTCACGTTGAGCGCATTTGCCTGGTTCCTCCTGTCCGAGGAGCGCACGTCATGATCACTGAAGTCACCCTGGCCGTGAGCTTCCCGGTATTCGGCAACAACTACTACTCGCAGCAATTCGAGTCTCGTAAGGTGTTGACCCTGATGTTCGACGAAAAATTCGAAGCATTGCTGATTCCGTCAGCCGGTCATCACTTCAACAACGAAGTGGTCGGGCTCAACGATCAGTTCCGGTTTTTGAATGACGTGCTGGCCGAGCATTTGCTGGAAATCGAGATGGCCCAGAACGCCCCACGCTCGGCACGCTCGTTTACCTTCTAGAGCGCCCCGTTTGCTGCTTGCCCGCACACTTCACGCAAGCAGCCTCGCAACCAGCGATGCACCGGGTCAGCATCCAGCCGCGGATGCCAAAGCATCGCCACGGTAAATTCCTCCATGGACAACGGCAGCTCGAAGCTGCGCATGCCGGTGCGCAAATTGGCGGTATGACGGTCGGGCACGCTGGCGATCAGGTCACTGCCGCGGGCCAAGGCCAGCGCCGTCGAGAAACCGCCGACGATCGTTGCGATCTGCCGCTTGAATCCGAGCGACTCCAGGGCCTCATCAATCGGCCCTTTTTCCAATCCCCGTCGTGACACGCTGATATGGCTGCCCGCCGCATAGCGCGCGGGCGTGATCGCGTCATCACCCAGCGAATGTCCCAGGCGCACCACGCCGATGAAACGGTCGCGGAACAAGCCTTGAGTGCGCAGCTCCGGGCTGGCGGCCTGCCCTACTACACCGGTTTCCAGATCGACCGTACCGTCGCGCAGTGACGTGCTGTCCTTGTCGGGTTTGTGCACGAAACGCAGGCGCACGCCTGGTGCCTGTGCAGCGACGAGGGCGATCAGCGCAGCACCGAAGTTTTCGACGAAGCCTTCGCTGGTGCGCATGGTGAAGGTGCGTTCCAGGTGCATGAGGTCGGGTTGCTCGGCCGGGCGCAGCACCGCCTCTGCTTCTTGTACCAGTTGACTGACACGCTCACGCAGCTCCAGTGCTCGCGGCGTCGGCACCAGGCCGCGCCCGGCCCGGACCAGCAGCGGATCGCCCATGGTTTCGCGCAGACGCGCCAGCGCCCGACTCATCGCTGACGGACTGAGGCGCAAGCGCTTGGCGGCCCGCGCCACGCTGCCTTCGGTCAGCAATACATCCAGGGTAATCAACAAGTTGAAATCGGGAGCGGACATGGATCGCACCGTGCTTGGGTGAAGTGGCGTTTTACGCACGTATTAAGTGCAATCAGTGCGCCTTCCGCCATGTTAGGCCCGGGCGTAGATTTGCGGTAGCTCCAATCGGGAGTGGCCACAAAAGAGAGTCCGCATGCAATCCACAACAGCCGTCACACCTGCGCTGTCAGTCAGATGGGCGCTGGCCAGCCTGTCGCTGTCGATGCTGCTGTCGTCGCTGGGCACCAGCATCGCCAACGTAGGTTTGCCAACGCTGGTCGAAGTGTTCGACGTGTCGTTTCAACAGGTGCAGTGGATCGTCCTCGCCTACCTGCTGGCCATTACCACCCTGATCGTCAGCGTTGGTCGCCTCGGTGATCTCATCGGACGGCGTCGCCTGCTGTTGTCCGGGGTCGGTTTGTTCACGCTCGCTTCAGCCCTGTGCGGTCTGGCGCCGACCCTTGATCTGCTGATCGGCGCCCGGGCGCTGCAAGGCCTCGGCGCGGCGATCATGATGGCGCTGACCCTGGCGTTCGTCGGCGAAACAGTGAGCAAAGAAAAGACCGGCAGCGCCATGGGCCTGCTCGGCACCATGTCGGCCATCGGTACGGCGATGGGGCCATCGCTCGGAGGTGTTCTGATTGCCACGTTCGGCTGGCAGGCGATTTTCCTGATCACCGTGCCCTTGGGTTTGCTGACCCTGCTGCTCGCCCACCGCTACTTGCCCGTTGATCGGCAGACAGCAAAACGCGCCGCTTTCGATCCGCTGGGTACTTTGGTACTAGCTCTGACACTCGGCGCCTACGCGCTGGCCATGACCCTCGGACGCGGTCATTTCGGCGCGCTGAATATCGCCCTGCTGTTGGCAGCTTGCGTCGGCGTCGGTGTGTTTGTGTGGGTTGAAGATCGAGTGGCCGCCCCGTTGATTCGCCTGGCAATGTTCCGCGATCCGCAACTCAGTGGCAGCCTGGTCATGAGCCTGTTGGTGACAACGGTATTGATGACGACCCTGGTGGTCGGGCCGTTCTATTTGTCCCAGGCGCTTGGGTTGAACGCCATCGGGGTCGGGCTGGTGATGTCCGTCGGGCCATTGGTTGCCGCGCTGACCGGCGTACCTGCCGGACGGATTGCCGACCGTTTCGGCGCACGACGCATGACCTTCGCTGGCCTTATCGCCATCGCACTCGGCTGTTTCCTGTTGTCGGTGCTGCCGAGTAGCTACGGCATTGGCGGCTACATCGCACCGATGGTGGTGATCACGTTGGGCTATGCCGTGTTCCAGACCGCCAACAACACGGCGGTCATGGCCAATGTCCAAGCGGAGCAACGGGGCGTGGTGTCGGGCTTGCTCAATCTGTCACGCAATTTGGGGTTGATCACCGGAGCTTCGGTGTTGGGCGCAGTGTTCGCCATGGCTTCGGCAACGGTCGACCTGAGTACCGCACAACCCGACGCGATTGCCAGCGGCATGCGCATGACGTTTACCGTCGCACTGGGGTTGATTGGCATTGCCTGCCTGATCGCGGCGGGCAGCCACGCGCTGACCACGGGGCGTGATCAGCGCTAAGCAGTCTCGAGCGCTTACTGCTCGATTTTCAACAGCGGCGTGTCTTTCTTGACGATGTACGTGGCCAGTTCCGAAGCCTTGACGGTGCCGACGTTCTTCGCCTTATGCACGGTGCCAGCCGGGATGTACAAGGAGTCGCCGGCCTTGAGCGTGACGTTCGGCTGGCCTTCAAGTTCGTACTCGAAGGTCCCGGAAATCACGTGGGCGACTTCGACACCCGGATGCGAGTGCTTCGGCGACGCGACACCCGGATCGAAATCGACCAGCACCTGAATCACTTCCCGGCCTTCTACATCGAGGTCGTGCCGCACCAGATCGGTACGCTTGATGCCGGTCTGCCAACTCTTGGCGGGAGCCTGGCCGGCGTCGGCGGCTGGTTTGGTCTCTTGGGCCTGAGACAAACCAGCGAAAGCGGTGAGTGCCGCGGCGACGATGGCGACGCCGAGCAGGCTGGCGGCGTTGGTTTTGTTATTTCGGGACATCGCAATTCTCCAATGAGCGCGGGGTAAAAAAATGCGCGGGGTGCCGTTGTGCGGCAGCCCCATTACGCGGCCGACGTGTATCGCGTTCGTGTCCCACCGGGGCTGTTTTTGTATGCGCAAGTAGCGGCTGGCGAGGGAGATACGTTCAGATACACGGGCCGGTGAACGACGCTCGAAAATATTTTCAACTTTTGCTGATACCTTTTTCGCGGTCGTTCGGTGTGTAGGGAAGTTCTCCTTTTTCCTTTGCACCCACAGGCATTGCCGAATGACTTTCCGATCGCTCCCGAACCGCAGCAAACTCCGACCGGCCCGCGTCCCCATGAATGCGCTGAGCCTGGCCATCGCCTTGTCCGCCATGGCTCCCGCGCACAGCGCCTGGGCCGCCGACCCTACTCAAAATACTGCTTCGCGCACTTACGCCATCGGCGCCGGCTCGCTGTCCAGCGTATTGGCGCAGTTCGCGGCGCAGTCAGGCGTGTTGTTGTCTTTCGATGCAGATTTGCTGAAGGATCAAAACAGCCAAGGCCTGCAAGGCAGTTACACCGTGCAGTCCGGTTTCGCCCGGTTGCTGCAAGGCAGCGGCTATTCGCTGATCGCCACCGGCGCCGACAGCTACACCGTGGCACCGCAGGTCAACAGCGGCGCGGCGCTGGAGCTGGGCGCCACCACGGTCAGTGGCATCGCCACCGAAGCCGATACCTATGCCGGCGGTCAGGTGGCCCGTTCGGCGCGCCTGGGCGTGCTGGGCAATCGCGATATCAACGACGTGCCGTTCAGCGTGGTCAGCTACACCGCCAAGACCATCGAGGATCAGCAGGCGCGAACCGTCGGCGATGTGCTGCTCAACGACGCGTCAGTGCGCCAGTCCGCGGGCTTCGGCAACTTCTCACAGGTGTTCACCATCCGCGGTCTGCCGTTGACCACCGACGACATTTCGTTCAATGGCCTGTACGGCGTGCTGCCACGGCAGATCATCACCACCGAAGCGTTGGAGCGGGTCGAGCTGTTCAAGGGCCCGAACGCGTTCATCAACGGTGTCGCGCCGGGCGGCAGCGGTATCGGCGGTAGCGTCAACCTGGTGCCCAAGCGCGCGCAGGACATCCCGACCCGCAGCGTGACCCTCGATTACGCCAGTGACAGTCAGGTCGGCGGGCACATCGATCTCGGCCAGCGCTTCGGTGAAGACAACCGCTTCGGCGCACGGGTCAACCTCGCCCAGCACGGTGGCGATACTGCCGTGGACGATGAAAGCGAACACTCACAGCTGATCGCCGTCGGCCTCGATTATCGCGGTGAGCGCCTGCGCGTCTCCACCGACCTCGGCTATCAAAAGCAACGCATCAACAACGGTCGCTCGGTGGTCTACCCCACCGGCACCAAAGTCCCGCACGCACCGTCGGCCAAGGACAACTACGCCCAGGACTGGACCTGGTCGGAGCTCGAAGACACCTACGGCATGGTCAACGCCGAGTACGACCTCAACGACAACTGGACCGCCTACGCCGGCGGTGGCGCCAAGCACACCCGGGAAAACGGCCAGTATTCGTCGCTGTATGTCGGCAACGACGGCAGCGGCAAAGTCGGCTTCCTTTACTCGCCCCATGACGAAGACAACAAAAGCGCGATCGCCGGTTTGAACGGTCATTTCACTACCGGCCCGGTCACGCACCAAATGAACTTCGGTTTGTCCGGCACCTGGGGTGAACAGCGTTCGGCGTTCGAAGCGATCCTGGTGGCCAACCGCGTCAACGGCAATTTGTACAACCCGGTTCAAGTACCGCGCCCGACCAATACCTATTTCGGCAGCGATATCCATGACCCGCGCATCGTCGGCAAAACCCGAGTCAAGAGTGCCGCCGTTTCCGACACCCTGGGCTTTATCGACGACCGCGTCCTGCTGACCCTCGGCGTGCGCCGCCAGACCATCGAAACCGATGCGTGGAACACCACGAGCGGTGCACGTACCGCCAACTACGAAGAGTCGATCACCACACCGGTCTACGGTTTGGTGATCAAGCCGTGGGAGCATGTGTCCTTCTACGCCAACCGCATCGAAGGCCTGCAACAAGGCCCGACCTCGCCGTCCACCGGCGTCACCAACCCCAACGAAGTGTTCGCCCCCAACCGCAGCAAACAGACCGAGGCCGGGGTAAAACTGGACTGGAACAGCTTCGGCGCGACGTTGGGTGTGTACCGCATCGAGATGCCCAACAGCTCGACCTCGACCGTGACCGGCAACCGCTTGCCGACGTTCAGCGTCGACGGCGAGCAAGTGAACAAAGGCGTAGAGCTGAACGTGTTCGGCGAGCCGCTGGATGGCCTGCGCGTGCTGGCCGGGGCAACCTGGATGGACACCGAACAGAAGAAAACCTCCAACGGCCTCAACGACGGTAACCGCGCCGCAGGCGTGCCGCGCTTCCAGTACAACCTCGGCGCCGACTGGGATGTACCAGGTATTCAAGGCGCGGCCCTCAGCGGACGCATGCTGCGCACCGGCGGCGAATACGTGAACGCCGCCAACAGCCTGAGCATCCCGGCCTGGACCCGCGTCGACCTCGGCGCCCGCTACGGCTTCAAGGCCGACGACAAATACATCACCCTGCGCGCCAACGTCGAAAACGTGGCGAACAAGGCGTACTGGTCCTCGGCCTCGACTTCCAACAACTACCTAACCCAGGGCGAACCACGGACGCTGAAATTGTCGGCGACGGTGGATTTCTAAGGGCTCGCTACGCCGGTCATAACGACATGATCGGCCACAGCAATCCGCAAATTTAATGAACCCTGCGCGCCCACACTCACCTAACTGAATGACCATCAGGAGGTGACACATGCAATTTGAAACAACGTGGATCGTGCTCGCGGCTGTTCTTCTACTGATTGAATTGTGGGCGATCAATCGGCTGCGCAAAAGCGACGGCAAGGCGAGCACCCGAGGCGTCTGGATGGTGGTGATCGTGTTCGTGCCGTTGCTGGGGTTGATCGCCTGGGCCTTGGCCGGGCCGAAGCACATCGCGCATAACCCGCAGTCGGCGCAGGCCCGACAATAATCCGAGACATGCACCAGGCTCAGGAGGTCGCTCATGACTGCTCAAATCTTGCCGCTTGAACGCAACGGCTGGGTGCCCAACAACCCGCGTCTGCCGGTGCTGGTTTACCCGAAGGCCATTGTCATTGAAGGCAGCGACCCGGCGGCGCTGTTCGAGAAAACCTTCAGCGCCAATGGCTGGCCGCCGCAGTGGCGCGACGGGATTTACAGCTATCACCACTATCACACCGAGGGTCATGAGGTGCTGGGCATCGCCAGCGGTCATGCGCGGTTGATGCTCGGTGGCCCGGAGGGACATGTGTTGGAGGTCGGTCCGGGCGATGTGGTGTTGCTGCCTGCCGGCACTGGTCATTGCAACCTCGGCGCCAGCGATGATTTTCTAGTGGTTGGGGCTTACCCACCGGGCCAGCGTCCTGATATTTGCCGAGAAGCGCCGAACGCTGAACAACTGGCGAACATCACGAAACTGCCGTTTCCCGATCAGGATCCGGTCGAGGGTGTGGATGGCGCGTTGACGCAATACTGGGAACGCGCTTGAGCACCTAACTCATTACGCATTTGCATTCCCCGAGCGGATAAACGAATACCGATCAATATCCGTACGCCACTGCCACCCCTGCCCCCGCCAATACCGGGCTGCTGCCTCGTTGGTCTTGAACACGTCAAGGTGACACTTGAGGATGCCTTCGCGCTCAAGGCTCGACAGGCAACGCTCTACCAGTGCGTTGGCGATGCCCTGCCGACGAAATTCGGAAAGCACCAGCAAATGCTGGAGATAACCCCGACGACCGTCATGCCCGCACATCACGCAGCCGCACAATGTGCCGTCGACTTCAGCCACGAAGCTCATGCCGGGATTGCGTTGCAGATATCGCGCAGTCGATTCGCGGGAGTCGGCATCGCGCAATGAGATGCCCGGTGTGTTTTTCATGAGGTCGATGACCGCCTCGTAATCGTCCAGGGTCATGACACGGATATTGAACATGGGTTTTGGCCTGCGGAATGACGGGCTCAGCAGCCTAACAAAAGCCTCTCCGGCGTTGTGTGAACAGCTGATGATTTGTATCGCTGTGTATTCACGACAGGCACGCTTACACGGCGATACACAACCGGCGGTTCAAGACACATACGGCGTACATGAAGGTGGAAAAGTGCGCGGGTCGCAGTTCAACCTTTGCAGGAGCCATTCATGATCAATCAAATCGAAACCGTGCTGTACACCGGCAAGACCGTCACCACTGGCGGCCGTCAGGGCGAGTCGCGCAGTGATGACGGGCGTCTGGAAATCAAGCTGTCCCCGCCTGGTTCTGCCGGCAGCGGCACCAATCCAGAGCAACTGCTGGGTGCCGGTTGGTCGGCCTGTTTCATCGGTGCGCTGGGCAAGGCGGCGGTCGCGTTGAAAGTGAGCCTGCCGGCTGATACCAGCGTTGCAACCGAGATAGACCTGGGCAAGACCGACAATGCGTTTTTCCTCCAGGCGCGCCTGAACGTCAGCCTGCCGGGCGTGGACCCGGTGCTGGCGCGCACGCTGGTGGACGCTGCTCACCAAACCTGCCCGTATTCCAAGGCGACCCGTGGCAACATCGACGTGACGATCAATCTGGTTTGATGGCATAGCGCGGACAAACAAATGCCCCGGCAGGCGGGGCATTTGATCTTGGCGAGCTGCATTTGCACAGCTGCACAAGCAGGCTTCGAGAGCCCAGTAGGTGGCCAGCGCTGGTCTCTGGCTTACGAGGTTTATCAGGACTCTCACAGCAACAGCAATGTGCTGTCCTGCTTCACACGGCATAAGGGCTGGATCTCAGCGCGGAGATCTTTCTAACCGTGTACCCTTCGGAGCGCGCCCCACGCGTCCTCGCTATCCGCTTGCGCATCAGTCTGCGTTTTCACCTACACCTTCAGAGTAGCAAAACACCCGAAGTGTGGGTCGCTGTTTTTAGACCGATTTCCTTTTTCAGGCCCCGTGGCAGGACTCAAAAATGCTATGCCGGCCGAGTCTCACAACGTTCGCTGACTATTGCCGATGCCCTTGGCGATATCGATGCCCCAATCCATCGCCGCCTCCATGTCCAGCATGTGCGGTTTTGGATCGTGGTTTTCGTCGATTGACGTGCCGTCCGGCCAGTAGACACCGATAAACATCCCCAGCGAACCGTCCTTCAATATTTCGGCTTTGACCCGAATGCTGCATCCATTCGACAGCGTCTCCTTGTGCTCCAGATGGCGCTCAGTCATGGCAATTTTCCTCCCGTCGCAGGATTTTCGACCTTACTGGCAATGCTAGCTCAGCCCCGAAATTGCGCTGGTTCGCAGGTCTGACCACTCAACCTGACAGCGGCGAAATGCCACCTATACTACAAGCCACCGCCCCTCCGGGGTCTGCATATCCAACAATAAAAAGCAGAGGTGGAACATGGTTTGGCAGCAAATCTACGATCCGTTCAACAGCCCGGTGCTTTCAACCCTCATGGCCGCCGTCCCGGTGGTGGTGATGCTGGCATCGCTGGCGTTTTTCCACGTCAAGGCTCACCTGGCGGCGTTGCTTGCCCTGGGGTCAGCCTTGCTGATTGCGATTTTCGCCTTCGGCATGCCGGCCAACATGGCAGGGTCGGCGGCACTGTACGGTGCGGCCAATGGCTTGCTGCCGATTGGCTGGATTGTGTTGAACATCATTTTCCTGCACCGCCTGACCACCGAGAACGGTTCGTTCAAGGTGTTGCAAGACTCCCTGGCGCGCATCACCGATGACCGGCGCCTGCAATTGCTGCTGATCGCCTTCTGCTTCGGGGCGTTTTTCGAGGGCGCGGCCGGTTTCGGTACGCCGGTGGCGGTGACCGGGGCGATTCTGATCGGGCTGGGGTTTTCGCCGCTCGCCGCTTCAGGGCTGGCGCTGATCGCCAACACCGCTCCCGTGGCGTTCGGCGCCCTCGGCACGCCGATCATCACCCTGGCCAAGGTCACCGGGCTGGATGAAATGGAACTGTCGATGATGGTCGGCCGGCAGTTGCCCTTCTTCTCGGTGCTGGTGCCGTTCTGGCTGATCTGGGCCTTTGCCGGCTGGCGCAAGATGGTGGAAATCTGGCCGGCGATCCTGGTGGCCGGGGTCAGTTTTGCCGTGCCGCAGTTCCTGGTGTCCAACTATCACGGGCCGATGCTCGTGGACGTGATCGCCGCACTGATTTCCATGGCCTGCCTGACCGGTTTCCTCAAGGTCTGGAAACCGGCCACCGTGCACACCTCCGCCGCCCTGTCCGGCCGGGTCGACAACTCGAAGATCGACGCCGAGCACGACGAAAAGCCTGTACCCACTGCAACCTTTGCCAATGAAGCAAAACCGGCAGTGATGCGGGCGTGGATGCCGTGGCTCATCCTCACGGTCTTCGTGTTCATCTGGGGCACCCAGGGCTTCAAGAACACCTTCGACACCCGCCCCGCCATCGACCCGCAAACCAGTGCCGCCAAGCTCGATCCTCAGGGCAAGCCGATGCGCGAGGCGAACCCGCTGTTTGCGCCGGTCGTGACCTTCACCACCCTGCACTTGCAGGTCGAGAAAGTCCCGCCCGTGGTGGCCGCGCCGAAAACCGAAGAAGCGGTGTACAAGTTCACCTGGTTCACCGCCACCGGCAGCGGCATTCTGCTGGCGGCGATTGTCGGCGGTTTGCTGATGGGGTACTCGATCCCGCAACTGATTCACCAGTACCTGCGCACTTTGTGGGTGGTGCGTTATTCGCTGATCACCATTGCGGCGATGCTCGCGCTGGGCTTCCTCACGCGCTACTCGGGCCTGGATGCGACCATGGGCCTGGCCTTCGCCGCGACGGGCATTTTCTACCCGATGTTCGGCACCCTGCTCGGCTGGCTCGGCGTGGCGTTGACCGGCTCGGACACCGCGTCCAACGTGCTGTTCGGCGGCCTGCAACGGGTGACGTCCGAGCAACTGGGCATCAGCCCGGTGTTGATGGCCGCCGCCAACAGTTCCGGCGGGGTCATGGGCAAGATGGTCGACGCCCAGTCGATCGTGGTCGCCTCCACCGCCACCCGCTGGTACGGCCATGAAGGGGAAATCCTGCGCTACGTGTTCTTCCACTCGATTGTGCTGGCGATCCTGGTCGGTGGCCTGGTGACGCTGCAGGCCTACGTCGCGCCGTTCAGCCATATGGTGGTGGGCGGGCATTGAGTCGAATACAAGCGTAATTCTGCTTGAGCCTGATCCCAGTGGGAAACCTGATCCCTGTGGGAGCGAGCTTGCTCGCGATGGCGGAGTGTCATTCAACATAGATGTCGAATGGTCTGCCGCTATCGCGAGCAAGCTCGCTCCCACATCTATGGATGGTGGTACGTCGAGCAGACAACGATCCCATGGACAGCTGAGCCTGACGGGCCAATGATTAAGACAGTGGACCGCGAAAACAGACCTCACGCATCAACAAAACGAGTGTCGAGCGCCGATGAACATTCTCTACGATGAACGCGTTGACGGCGCCTTGCCCGACGTCGACAAACAGGCGCTGTTGCACGCCCTGCAAACCCGCTTGCCAGCTCTTGAGATCCTGCATCAGCGCGAGGAAACCAAGCCCTACGAATGCGACGGGCTGTCGGCCTATCGCACCACGCCGATGCTGGTGGTGCTGCCCCGATCCATCGACGAAGTCCAGGGGGTGCTGCGGGTCTGCCATGAACTGCGCGTCCCCGTCGTGGCCCGTGGCGCGGGCACCGGGTTGTCCGGCGGCGCGTTGCCCCTGGAGAAAGGCGTGCTGCTGGTGATGGCGCGCTTCAACAACATCCTGCACATCGATCCAGCCGCCCGTACCGCACGGGTTCAGCCCGGCGTACGCAATCTGGCGATTTCCCAGGCAGCGGCACCCTTCGGCCTGTATTACGCGCCGGATCCTTCCTCGCAAATCGCCTGTTCCATCGGCGGCAACGTCGCGGAAAATGCCGGTGGCGTGCACTGCCTGAAGTACGGCCTGACCGTGCACAACGTGCTCAAGGTCGACATCCTCACCGTCGATGGCGAGCACCTGAGCCTGGGCTCCAACGCCCTCGACGCCCCCGGTTTCGACCTGCTGGCGCTGTTCACCGGATCCGAAGGCCTGCTCGGGGTGATCACCGAGGTCACGGTCAAGCTGCTGCCCAAACCGCAGACCGCCAAAGTGCTGCTGGCGGCGTTCGATTCCGTGGAAAAAGCCGGGCGCGCCGTCGGCGACATCATTGCCGCCGGCATCATCCCCGGTGGCCTGGAAATGATGGACAACCTGGCGATCCGCGCCGCCGAGGACTTTATCCACGCCGGTTACCCGGTGGACGCCGAGGCCATTTTGCTGTGCGAACTCGATGGCGTCGAAGCTGACGTTCATGACGATTGCGACTGTGTGCGCCAAGTGCTGGAACAGGCCGGCGCCACGGAAGTACGCTTGGCCAAAGATGAGGCCGAGCGCGTGCGTTTCTGGGCCGGGCGCAAGAATGCGTTCCCGGCCGTTGGCCGTTTGTCGCCGGACTATTACTGCATGGACGGCACCATTCCACGCCGCGCCTTGCCCGGCGTACTGCACGCCATCAAAGAGTTGTCGGCCGAATACGGCCTGCGGGTGGCCAACGTGTTCCACGCCGGTGACGGTAACATGCACCCGCTGATTCTGTTCGATGCCAACACGCCGGGAGAACTTGAGCGCGCCGAAACCCTGGGCGGCAAGATCCTGGAACTGTGCGTGAAGGTCGGTGGCAGCATTACCGGCGAACACGGCGTGGGCCGCGAGAAGATCAATCAGATGTGCGCGCAGTTCAACAGCGACGAGCTGACCCTGTTTCATGCGGTCAAAGCGGCGTTCGATCCGAGCGGTTTGCTCAACCCCGGCAAGAACATTCCGACCCTGCACCGCTGTGCCGAATTCGGCGCGATGCATGTACACGCCGGGCAGTTGCCCTTCCCTGACCTGGAGCGTTTCTGATGCACGGCACAGGCGATTTCGATGACAGCGGCACCCTGCTGGAGCAGGTCAATCAGGTGTTGGAAAACGCCACGCCGCTGCGCATCCAGGGATCCAACAGCAAAGCGTTTCTTGGCCGGGTGACTGCGGGGGAAATACTCGACACCCGTTCGCATCGCGGCATCGTCAGCTACGACCCGACGGAGCTGGTGGTCACGGTACGCTGCGGCACGCCACTGGCCGAACTGATGCAAGTGCTGGACGCCGCGCAACAGATGCTGCCCTGCGAACCGCCGTCATTCGGCGATGGCGCCACCGTGGGCGGCATGATTGCCTGCGGGCTGTCGGGACCACGACGCCCATGGTCGGGATCGGTGCGCGACTTTGTCCTCGGCACTCGGGTGATCACCGGTCTCGGCAAGCATTTGCGATTCGGCGGCGAGGTGATGAAAAACGTCGCCGGCTACGATGTGTCGCGCCTGATGGCCGGCAGCTACGGGACGCTGGGGCTGATCACGGAAGTCTCGCTCAAGGTCCTGCCCAAACCCCGGCAATCGGTGAGCATCAGCCTGGAGATGAACAGCGAGCGCGCCCTGCAGCATCTGGCGCAGTGGGGCCAGCAACCCTTGCCGATCAGCGCCGCCTGTCACGACGGTGAGTACCTGCACTTGCGTCTTGAAGGTGGCAGAGGTTCGGTGTCGGCGGCCCAGGATCGTTTGGGCGGTCAATGGCTGGACAACGCCTACTGGGCCGACCTCAACGAACATCGCTTGAGTTTCTTCGATGAGGATCAGCCGCTTTGGCGTCTGTCCTTGCCGCACAACACACCTAAACTGTCCCTGCCCGGTCGGCAACTGATCGACTGGGGCGGCGCCCAGCGCTGGCTCAAATCCGACGCCGAAGCGACGTTCATTCGCCAGGTGGTCGAGGAAGTCGGCGGCCATGTGACCTGCTACAGCCACGGCCTGATCGACTGCCCTTTCCAGCCGTTGCCCGGCCCGTTGCTGCGCTATCACCAAAGCCTCAAGCAACAACTCGATCCCCGGGGCATCTTCAACCCCGGTCGCCTGTACGCGGAGCTTTGAACATGCAAACCACCTTGAGCGAAAGCGCCCGCCGACTACCCCGCGCCGAAGAAGCCGACAGCATCCTGCGCACCTGCGTGCACTGCGGTTTCTGCAACGCCACGTGCCCGACCTATCAGTTGCTCGGCGATGAGCTGGATGGCCCGCGCGGGCGCATCTACCTGATCAAGCAAGTGCTCGAAGGTGCGCCGGTCACCGCCAGTACCCAACTGCACCTGGACCGCTGCCTGACCTGCCGCAACTGTGAGACCACCTGCCCGTCAGGGGTCAGATACCATGACCTGCTGGACATCGGCCGCGCCGTGGTCGAGCAGCAAGTGCCCCGCCCGCTCGGCCAGCGCCTGCTGCGCCAAGGCCTGCGCGCGGTGGTGCCGCGCCCGGCACTGTTCAAGGCCCTGACCCGCGGTGGCCAAGCCCTGCGCCCGCTGTTGCCGGCCACGCTCAAGCGCAAGCTGCCGGCGCGGATAACCCCACCCGGCCAGCGCCCGACACCGCGCCATGTACGCCGGGTGCTGATGCTGGAAGGCTGCGTGCAGCCGGCACTGTCGCCCAATACCAATGCCGCCGCCGCACGCCTTCTGGACCTCTTGGGCATCAGCATCGAACCCATCCACCAAGCCGGCTGCTGTGGCGCGGTGGACTACCACCTCAATGCCCAGGAGCAAGGCCTGCAGCGTGCCCGGCGCAACATCGATGCCTGGTGGCCCGCCATCGAAGCGGGCGCCGAAGCCATCGTGCAGACCGCCAGCGGCTGCGGCGCCTTCGTGCGTGACTACGGCCACCTGCTGGAGAAGGATCCGCTTTACGCGGCCAAGGCTGCGCGGGTCAGCGCGCTGTCACGCGACCTGGTGGAAGTGCTGCGCGACGAGCCGATCGAGCGACTGGGCGTGTGCGCCGAACAACGCCTGGCCTTTCATTGCCCGTGCACCCTGCAGCACGCCCTCAAGCTCGGCGGCCAGGTGGAGAGCCTGCTGGCCCGGCTTGGCTTCACCCTCACCACAGTGCCCGACGGCCATTTGTGCTGCGGCTCTGCCGGTACCTACTCGCTGACCCAGCCAGAATTGTCGCGGCAACTGCGCGACAACCGACTCAACGCGCTGGAAAGCGGCAAACCGCAAGTCATCGCCACCGCCAACATCGGCTGCCAGACCCACCTCGATGGCGCCGGACGCACACCGGTACGGCAC
>RCUS01000758.1_pt1 | contig 19531 bp, 15 predicted proteins | sample 2166221 | NCBI WGS metagenome assembly RCUS01 (sample SAMN09932758, study PRJNA488358) | compost metagenome | isolation source: compost soil in cyclohexanecarboxylic | place: Germany: Experimental Botanical Garden | reverse complement strand
GCGCCGACCAGCGGAAACAGGCTGTGCTTGGCCCAGGACGTGCCCAGGCCCAGGCAGGTGACGGAGCCGAGGATGGCCAGCAAGGGAACGAAGGAGGCATAGCGGCGTAATGGCATGGGGGGCACTTAAGGCTTGATATCGGAATGGCGAAAGTTTATTGTGTCTGATCCGGTATTTGCACTCCATTTTGACCACTATGACGCAACTTTCGCTCACCAATGCCGCCGCCGAGCCTGCGCTCGATGCCTTCGACCTGGCCATCCTCGCCATCTTGCAACGTGACAGCACGACGTCGCAGCGCGAGATCGCCCAGGCCGTCCACCTGTCGGCACCGGCCGTGCAGCGGCGCATCCGGCGCCTGCGCGACAGCGGCGTGATCCGCAGCGAAGTGGCCGTGCTCGATGCCAGCCGGCTGGGGCGTCCCCTGATCCTGACGGTGGAAGTGCACTTGCACGATGAACACCCGCAGCGCACGGCGGCCATGCGCGCGCGCATCCTGGCCGAACCGGCCATCCAGCAATGCTACGGGATTACCGGCGAGGCCGACTATCTGCTGATCATCACGGCCAGCAGCATGGCCGAATACGAGGCGCTGACGGAGCGCCTGTTCGGCGGCGACGACAATATCCGGCGCTACCGCACCTCGGTGGCGCTCACATGCCTGAAGATGGGGCTGCACGTGCCGCTGGGCGGCTAAGAGGCATGGGGCCGGCTTGCCGGGCTACAGCGCCAGCAGGCTCATGACGCCAGCGCCCGCCAGCGCCGCGGCGGCCGCGCCCAGCGACAGGGTAAAGCCGTGGCCGGGGCTGTACAGGGCGCCGGCGACAAGCGGGCCGGCGATCTGGCCCATGCCATATACCACGGTCATGCTGGCCACCAGCCTGGCCTTGGTCAGGCGCGCGATGCGCTGCGCTGCCGGCATGGCGATGGTCACCGTGCCCGTGAAGGTGGCGCCCACGAGGATGGCGCTGAGCAGATAGCCGGCCGCGCTGGCCAGGAACACGGGCAGGATGACGCCGGCGGCTTGCAGCAGCAGATTCCAGAACAGGGCCTGGCGCGTGCCCAGGCGCTGATGCAGGCGGTACCACAGGAAGCATGACGGCGCCGCGCCCACGCCGAACACGGCCCAGACGTGCGCCGGGTCCAGGTCCGGCAAGGCGCTCCTGACGAGGGTGGGCAGGTAGGTGGCCGTGATGATGTAGCCGAAGCCGGCCAGGCCGTACACGATGACCAGCGGCGCCGCCCTGACAGGGGGCAGCTGCGCCGCGCCTGCGGGCGCACTGGCTGCAGGGGCCTGGGCACTTGCTGCCATCAGGCCGCGCGCGGCAAACAGGCCGGCCAGCAGGCTGGCGCCGCCCAGCAGCAGCCACAGTCCATGGCTGTGCAGGCCGGCCCAGGTACCCAGCGCCAGCAGTTCGGCCGACACGGCGATGCCGATGCCGACGCCCGCAAACAGCAGCGGCGCGCTGTGCGCCTGCTGGCGCTGTTCCAGCAGCCACAGCGAGGCGGCGATCATGGCCAGCGCGCTGAACACGCCGGCGATGCCGCGCACAAAGATCAGCAGCAGGGGCGAGGTCACGATGGCGAGGATGGCCAGGCAGAACGCCGTGCCCAGCATGGACCACAGGCACAGGCGGTGCGCGCTGGCGGCGCTGGCACGCATGCCGAGCAGGGCGCCCAGCAGGTAGCCGGCGTAGTTGACGGAAGCGGCCCAGCCGCCTTCGGCCAGGCTGAGCAGGCCTTCGTCGAGCATGTGCGGGTAGATGGCCGTGAAGGCGAAGCGGCCAAAGCCCATGCCGATGGCCATCACCAGCGCCGCGGCGGCGGCCGGATGCAGCGCGGACGGGCCTGGCGCGGCGTTCATGCGCCTGCTGGCCAGAGCTGGCCCGCGAGGTTCTGGAAGGCCGGCACGTCGAAGCCCTGGCGCCACACCAGGCAGGTATCCATGCTCCCCAGGCCGATGCTGCGCAGCACCGCCGCTGCCGGGCTCAATTGCAGCACGCTGGCTGGCAGCACGCTGACGCTGGCGCCGGCCGCCACGCAGGCGATCATGGCGTGATACGAACTCATTTCCTGGATCTGCCAATCGCCGCCGCCCGCAATGCCCAGCCATGCTTCCGCCGCGCCCCGGTAGGTGCAGCCTTGCGGGAAGGCGGCCAGCGAACGCGGCTGGACGGCGCGGGCGTCCGCCACATTTTCCGTGCCGGCCGGCAGCAGCAGCAACAGCTCTTCCGTCCAGATGGCCCTGGCCTGCAAGCCCATGTCGGCCAGGTCGGCGTGGCCATCCATCGCCGGCGGCAGGGCGGCGAAGGCGCAGTCGAGCTTGCCCGTGCGTACCTGTTCAAGCAACTGGCGCGATGCTCCCGTCCGCAGTTCCAGCCGCGTCGCCGGGTGCCGCGCATGGTAGCTGGCCAGGACGGCGGGCAGGCGGCTGGCGGCCGTGCTTTCCATGCTGCCGATGCGCAAGGCGCCGCCATCGCGCCCGCCCGTCACCACGTGGCGCGCTTCCTCTTCCAGCGCCAGCATGCGTTTGGCATAGTCGAGAAAGCGCTCGCCGGCGCCGGACAGGGCAATGCGCTTGCCGCTGCGCAGGAACAGCGCGGCACCCATCTCCGCTTCCAGCTGCTGGATGCGCGTGGTGACATTCGACGGCACCCGGCCCAGGCGCGCCGCCGCATTGGTGATGCTCAGTTCTGCAGCGACGGCGCAGAAAATCTTCAGCGATTCGGAATCCATATCATTTCTCCATTGAGAATGATATTATATATCTATTCTGCATTTGAGAATCAATAGTCTGTCATTGGAAGGAAACGCGCATGTCTTCATCCCTGAATTTCTTTGAACAACTTTCTGTGCGGTATCCACTTATCCAGGCGCCGATGGCGGGCGTGGCCACGCCGGGCCTGGTGGCCGCCGTTGCCAATGCGGGTGCGCTCGGCTCGCTCGCCATCGGCGCCGGCACGCCGGCGCAGGCGCGCCAGATGATCGCCGAGACGCGCGCCCTGACGGGCCAGCCCTTCAACGTGAACGTGTTTTGCCACGCCCCCGCGCGCCGCGATGCGGCCCGTGAAGCGGCCTGGCTGGCCCACCTGGCGCCGCTGTTTGCGCAGGCCGGCATTGCGGTGCCATCCGCCCTGGCGGAAATCTATCCTTCCTTCAACCAGGATGACGAGGCCTTGCGCCTGCTGCTGGAACTGCGTCCCGCCGTCGTCAGCTTTCATTTCGGCCTGCCGCCCGCGGACAAGCTGGCCGCGCTGCGCCAGGCGGGCATCCGCACCATGGCGACGGCGACCAGCCTGCAGGAAGCGGCCGTGATCGAGCAGGCGGGCATCGACGCCATTGTCGCCCAGGGCGTGGAAGCGGGCGGGCACCGTGGCGTCTTCGATCCCGCGGCGCCGGATGAAGGCTGGAGCATGGCAGTGCTGCTGCGCCTGCTCGTCAAGCGTAGCCGCTTGCCCGTGATCGCGGCCGGCGGCATCATGGATGGCGCCGGCATCCGCGCCGCGCTCGACCTGGGCGCGGCGGGCGCCCAGCTGGGCACGGCCTTCATCCTGTGCCCGGAGTCCGCCGCGAATGCCGCCTACCGCGAGACCTTGCAAAGCGAACGCGCACAGCACACGCGCCTGACGGCGGCGCTGTCCGGACGCCTTGCGCGCGGCATCGCCAACCGCCTGATCGCGCATGGCGACGCGCCAGGCAGCCCGCCGCCCGCCGACTATCCCGTCGCTTATGATGCCGCCAAACAATTGCATGCGGCTGCCGCCAAGGCTGGCGAACATGGCTACGCCGCCCACTGGGCCGGGCAGGGCGCGCCGCTGGCCCGCGCGATGCCGGCGGCGGCGCTGGTGGCCACGCTGGTGGCAGAGATGCGCGCGCCCGGCCTTGCCCCGTAGGCCGCCCGTGTGCCATGGCGTCCAGCCGCTGGCCTGGCAACTGATGACGGAGCTGCAGCGGCTGCGCGCGCGGGGCGGGCCGCTGCTGGAAACAGCGCAGACGGCGCGGCGTTTCGTGCAGGCCATCGACGCCAGCGTGGAGGCGGCCGGAGGCGCGCGCCGCTGCGCTGCCGCGCGCCGCTACCGCATCGATGTCACTGTGCTGGACATGCTTGAAGGTATTGCCAGTGCGGCCTTGCCCGCCAGCGAGGCGCAGCGCATCAAGGCCATGCTGCCGGAGATCGTGCGGCAAGTCGCCAGGGTCGAGGCGGGACAGGCCGTCGCCATGCTGGGCTGGAGCGTGGCAGGCGATGCAGCGCCGCCTTGCACGCAGGCGCGGCGCGCCTAGGCGCCGACCTGCCGCCGCAGGTCCAGTCCCAGCGCCGCCTTGCGCAGGCGGCCGTTGCGGCGCAGGCTGGCGAGGGCGGCGCGCGTGTCGTACATCAGCTGGTAATGGTAGTAGTTGATATGTTCGAGCACGGCGAACGCCAGCAAGCCATACGACCACGCCACGTCCGCCAGCGGCGTGCCGGCGCTGCTGCGCGGGGCGAAAAAGGCGACAAAGGAGACAAAGGCGGCCACGGCGGCGATGCAGAACAGGTTCGTGGTTTTCAGCACGCGGAACAGGGGCTGGAAATACGCGGGCAAGGGCTGGCGCCGCACGACCGAGCCCAGCTTCAGGTGCCAGTACAGCACGCCTTGCAGCAGCAAATAGCAGACGAGGGCAAGGGCCGGAGCGCGCAGCTCCCAGGCAACGGCGGCAGCGGACTTGTGCCAGTGCAAGCAGAGCGCCAGCGGCAAAGCCAGGCAGCAGAGGGCTTCGGCATTGCGCAGGTACTGGAGGCGGGAACTCAGGGCAGGCATGCGGTCGTTTGGGAAGTGATAACCTGGCAACTTTAGCATGGCGCCCGCCGGCTGTCGTGCTTTGCCTGCGTTGATTGCGCGCCAGCTGGGCGGGCATGGCACAATGCGCCATCCGCACCCAGGTGCCCACGCATCACCACGACAGGACTTTCATGACCCGCGCCATTCTCGACGACAGCCAGATCCATCCCGCCGCCCGCCCTTTGATCGGCAGCAAGCACAAGGACATCGTGCGCGAGGTGCAGGCCGCCATCGCGGCGCACCAGGTGGTCGTCGTCGGCATGGCGCTCAATCCGTTTCCCCGCAAGGCCCGCAAAATCCTCGACGTGCTGGGCACGCCATACAAGTATCTGCAGTACGGCAGCTACCTGAACCAGTGGCACCGCCGCAATGCGCTCAAGATGTGGTCCGGCTGGCCCACGTTCCCCATGATTTTTGTCAATGGCGTGCTGATCGGTGGCGCCAGCGAGCTGCAAGCGCTGGTGGAAAACGGCGAGTTCAGCGCCATGCTGGCCAGGAAAGTGCGCGAGTGTTAAGGCGTCCTTGACCTTGGCCTTATTCGCCCGGTCGCCATGGCGACTTGTGCGTGCGCAGCGGGTCCAGCAGGCCGCGCAAATCGTTGTGATCGAGCTCGTACATCAGTGCGATCAGGCTGCCCAGTTCGCCCGAGGGGAAACCCTCGCGCGCGAACCAGCCCAGGTAATGGCCGGGCAAGTCGGCCAGCAAGCGTCCCTGGTATTTCCCATATGGCATTTCGCGCGTCAGCAGCAGCGCCAGTTTGTCTGAATTCATGGTGATGACCCCGTGTTGATGCGGCCAGTGTAGCAGATCCCCTTATTGTTGATTTGAGCGCAATTATCTTCTGCCCGATCAGGTATTTTTCGGCACAAAGAAAACCCCGATACTGCATGCCAACATCATTGATCGGAGTCTTTCATGCCCATTGCCTTGCTCGCGCTGACCCTCAGCGCATTTGCCATCGGAACCACCGAGTTTGTCATCGTCGGGCTCTTGCCCACCGTCGCCGCCGACCTGGGCGTGAACCTGCCGTCGGCCGGCCTGCTGGTCAGCCTGTACGCGCTGGGCGTGGCCGTCGGCGCGCCCGTACTGACTGCCCTGACGGGCAAGATCCCGCGCAAGACCCTGCTGCTGTCGCTGATGGTCTTGTTCACCCTGGGTAACTTGCTTGCATGGAAGTCGCCGGGCTATGAAACCCTGGTCGTCGCCCGCATCCTGACGGGGCTGGCGCATGGCGTGTTCTTCTCGATCGGCTCGACCATCGCCACGTCGCTGGTGCCGAAAGACAAGGCGGCCAGCGCGATCGCCATCATGTTTACGGGCCTGACCGTGGCGCTCGTGACGGGCGTGCCGCTGGGCACCTTCATCGGCCAGCATTTCGGCTGGCGCGAAACCTTCCTGGCCGTCTCTGCGCTGGGCCTGGTGGCCTTTGTCGGCAGCCTGCTGTACGTGCCAGCGAACATCGCCCACAGCAAGCCTGCTTCCCTGCTGCAGCAAGTGCAGGTGCTGGCCCAGCCGCGCCTGCTGCTGGTGTATGCGATGACGGCCGTCGGCTATGGCGGCTCCTTCATCGCCTTTACCTACTTGGCACCGATTTTGCAGCAAGTGTCGGGCTTCAACGCCGGCGCCGTGGGCGTGGTGATGCTGGTGTATGGCGTGTCTGTGGCGTTCGGCAATATCTGGGGCGGCAAGCTGGCCGACAAGAAAGGCCCGGTCAGCGCCCTGAAACTGATCTTCCTGCTGCTGGCGTCTGTTTTGCTGCTGTTGACCTTTACGGCGCCGCATCCCGTGCTGGTGGTCATCACCGTGCTGCTGTGGGGCGCCGTCGCCTTCGGCAACGTGGCCGGTCTGCAAGTGTATGTGGTGCAGCAGGCGGAACACTTCACGCCCCGCGCCGTCGACGTGGCCTCGGGCCTGAACATCGCCGCCTTTAACCTGGGCATCGCCGGTGGCGCCTGGGGCGGCGGCCTCATCGTCGAACACCTGGGCCTCGTGCATACGGGCTGGATCGGCGCGCTGGTGGTGCTGGGCGCGTTCGGCTTGACGGCCCTGAGCGGCCGCATGGACCGCTTGAATCCCATTCCCGTGCGCAGCGGCGGCGAGAAGTCGATTCACGCGGTGGGGCATTAAGGAAGCGTGTGGGCTGGCCGGGGCCTAGCGTCCCGGCCGGTCCCGTCTGCAAGTAACTTGCTGGCAGAAAACACCAAAACGGGCGAGAATGGCGTTTACTTTTTCTCTACCTCCCATTCCCCATGTCCGATACAGCAACTTCACCCGTGCGCCTGCGCACCGAGATCAATCCGAAACCGCTGGGCGTGGCGCTGGTGCTGATCCTGCTGGGGGCCTGGTATCTGGCGCAAACCGTCGGCATCAACCAGGCCGCGCTGTACGTGGTGGGCGCCTTGCTGGGCATCACCCTGTACCACGCGGCCTTCGGCTTCACGTCCGCCTGGCGCGTCTTCATCGCCGACGGGCGCGGCGACGGCTTGCGTGCGCAAATGCTGATGCTGGCCGTGGGCGTGGCGCTGTTCTTCCCCGCGCTGTCGGCCGGCAGCCTGTTCGGCACGCCCGTCGCGGGACTGGTGTCGCCCGCCGGCACCTCCGTCATCGTCGGCGCCTTCATCTTCGGCATCGGCATGCAGCTGGGCGGCGGCTGCGCCTCCGGCACCTTGTATACAGTCGGCGGGGGCAGCACGCGCATGATCATCACCCTGGTCGCCTTTATCATCGGCTCGGTGATCGGCACGGCGCACATGCCGTTCTGGACGGCGCTGCCGCAGCTCAAACCCGTTTCCCTCGTCACGACCCTGGGCCTGGCGCCCGCGCTGGCGCTGAACTGGATCGTCTTTGCGCTGATCGCCGGCATCACGGTGCTGGTGGAAAAGCGCCGCCATGGCAAGCTCATCGCTCCGGCATTGCGCCCGGCGCACGCGTCGCCATGGCTGCATGGTCCGTGGCCGCTGGTGGCGGGCGCCATCGCGCTCGTCGTGCTGAACTTCGCCACCTTGGCATTGTCGGGCCGTCCGTGGGGCGTGACGTCCGCGTTTGCCCTGTGGGGCGCGAAAGCCGCGTCCGTGATCGGCATCGATACGGCCAGCTGGGCCTACTGGTCGACCAAGGCCAACGCGGCTGCGCTGGCCGCGCCGATCACGCAAGACAAGACGTCCGTGATGGATATCGGCATCGTGCTGGGCGCCATGCTGGCGGCGGCGCTGGCCGGTCGCTACGCGCCTGTGTGGCGCATCCCGCGCCGTTCGCTGATCGCCGCCATCGTCGGCGGCTTGCTGCTCGGCTACGGTGCGCGCCTGGCGTACGGCTGCAATATCGGCGCCTACTTCAGCGGCATCATCTCGGGCAGCCTGCATGGCTGGCTGTGGCTGGTCTGCGCCTTCCTCGGCAATGTCATCGGCACGCGTCTGCGCCCGTGGTTCGGCCTGGAAGTGGAGAAAGTCAAACCGACCGGCTGCTGACGCCGGCATGAACAGGGGCTTTGCTGTATATTTCTGCCCCTGTTCACCTTTGCCGCCAGCGCAGCGCCCATGTCCCCCCTCATCCTGTTTGCCGTCGTCCTCGCGTATTTCCTGATCCTGCTGGGCGTGGCATGGCGCACCTCGCGCCATGCCACCAACGACAGCTTTTTCATCGGCAACAGGGACAGCAACTGGATGCTGGTGGCCTTCGGCATGGTCGGCACGACGCTCACCGGCGTGACGTTCATCAGCGTGCCCGGCGCCGTGGGGAACAACGGTTTCGGCTACATCCAGCTGATGATCGGCTACGTGCTCGGCTATATGGCCATCACCTTCATTCTGCTGCCGCTGTACTACCGGCTGCAGCTGACCTCGATTTACCGCTACCTGGAACTGCGCCTGGGCCGGCGCGCCTACCAGAGCGGGGCGGCGTTTTTCATCCTCTCGCGCCTGCTGGGCGCGACGGCGCGGCTGTATCTGGTGGTCAATATCCTGCAAGCGACCATCCTCGACCGCCTGGGCGTGCCGTTCTGGCTGACTGCCTGCGTCGTGCTGCTGCTGATCCTGCTGTACACGTATGAGGGCGGCGTGAAAACCATCGTCTGGACCGATACTCTGCAAACGGCGTGCATGCTGGCGGGCCTGGTCATCTGCGGCGTATTCTTGTTGCGCGAAATGGATGTGTCGCTCATCGACAGCCTCGAGCGCATGCGCGCGCAAGGCCTCACGCGCATCTTCAACACCGATCCGGACAGCCCCGCCTATGTGTGGAAGCACATTCTGGCCGGCATGTTCATCACCATCGCCATGACGGGCATGGACCAGGAGATGATGCAGAAGAATATCTCCGTGCGCACCTTGCGCGACTCGCAAAAGAACATGCTCAGCCTGACCGTGGTGCTTACCTCCGTGCTGCTGCTGTTCCTGTTTCTGGGCGGTCTGCTGCACCTGTACGCGCCGCTGGCCGGCGTGACAGCGACAGGGGATAAACTGTTCCCCGCCATCGTCCTCGGGCATTTCCCGGCCGTGGTACAGCTGATCTTTTTCATCGCCCTCATTTCCGCCCTGTTTCCCAGCGTGGACGGGGCGCTGACGGCGCTCACCTCCACTTTCTGCATCGACATCCTCGGCGTGCAGCGCCGGCAGGATTTGACCGCGGCGCAGCAGATGCGCTGGCGCCGCCGCGTGCACCTGGGTTTTGCGGCGCTGTTCCTGGTTCTCATCATGGCCTTCAAATGGCTTGACGATCCCAGCATGATCGGCGTGATTTTGAAACTGGCCAGCTATACCTATGGCCCGCTGCTGGGCCTGTTTGCCTTTGGCCTGCTGTGCCGCCGTGGCGTGCGCGACCGCTGGGTGCCGCTGGTGGCCGTGGCGGGACCGCTGCTGTGCGCGCTGGTCGAGCAGGAGCAGGCGCTGCTGTTTGAACACTACCGCATCGGCCTGGAATTGCTGATCCTGAATGGCGCCCTGGTGCTGGCCGGCCTGTTCCTCATTTCCACGCCGGCAGGGCAGGGCGGGCAAGACGGGGAATACTTGTCAAAATAAGACGAATCCGAAGACGATAGCGGCCATTTTCAGCTATATTGGTTTCCTTTAGGTACACAACCTCACGGAGCATCGATGTCACTCAACCCCTTCCCGCCGCTGCGTCGCGGCTTTGGCGCATTCTGGCGCGCGCTGGACGCCACACGCCGCGCCGTCTTCAACCTGATTTTCCTGCTGATCGTCATCGCCATCCTGATCGCCATCTTCGGCGGCGGCGTCAAGCCGCTGGGTGAAAAGACCACCCTGGTGCTGGACCTGCAAGGCCCGCTGGTGGAAGAAACCCCGGGCGGCGTGCGCGAGGCGGTGCTGGCCAATGTCAGCGGCGAAGTCAAGAAAAGCGTGCAGCTGCGCGACGTGCTGGCGGTGCTCGACACGGCAGCCAAGGACCAGAACATCGGTTCCATGGTCATCCTGCTCGATGAATTGCAGGGCGGCGGCCTGGCCTCGCTGCGCGAAGTGGCGGCCGGCGTGGAGCGCTTTCGCGCTACCGGCAAGAAGGTGACGGCCTGGGGTTCGAGCTACAACCAGCGCCAGTACCTGGTGGCGGCCAAGGCGGACGAGGTATTCCTGCACCCGATGGGCGGCGTCATGCTGGAAGGCTTTGGCCGCTACCGCAATTACTACCGCGATGCGCTCGACAAGGTGGGCGTGACGGTCAACCTGCTGAAAGTGGGCACGTATAAAAGCGCGGCCGAGCCCTACATCGCCAATGGCCCGTCCGAAGCGGCGGCCGAGGCGGACCGCTACCTGAATAGCGGCCTGTGGACGACCTACACCACCGACGTGGAAAAATCGCGCAAGCTGCCGGCCGGCGCCATCATGCAAACGATCGACAACCTGCCTGCCATGATGACGGAGGCCGGCGGCGACATCGCCAAGCTGTCGCTCAATGGCAAGCTGGTCGATGGCCTGAAAACGCGCGACGAACTGCGCCAGTTCATGATGGCGCGCGGCGCGAAAAACCCGGAAGGCACGAACTTCCGCCAGGTTAACTACACCGACTACCTGGCGCGCCTGCGCCCCGTACACATCGGCGACGCCGTCGGCGTGGTCATCGCCTCGGGCGAAATCGGCGACGGCGTGGCGCCACCGGGCGCCATCGGCGGCCTGTCCACCTCGCGCCTGATCCGCCAGGCGCGCGAAGACAAGTCGATCAAGGCCGTCGTGCTGCGCGTCGATTCGCCGGGCGGCAGCGCCTTCGGCTCGGAGCTGATCCGCCGCGAACTGGAACTGACGCGCGCCGCCGGCAAGCCGGTGGTCGTCTCGATGGGCAACGTGGCCGCTTCGGGCGGCTACTGGATCAGCACCTCGGCCGATGAAGTGATCGCCGACGCGGCCACCATCACCGGTTCCATCGGCGTGTTCGCGATTCTGCCGACGGCCGACAAGGTGGTGGAAAAGCTGGGCATCCATACGGCCGGCTCGCCGACCACCTGGCTGGCCGACGCGGGCAATCCATTGCGTCCGCTCGACCCGCGCTTCGCGCAAGTGATCCAGGGCTCGATCAACCACGTGTATGGCGACTTCCTGAACCTGGCCGCCAAGGCGCGCAAGACGACGCCGGAAAAGATCAATGAAGTGGCGCAGGGCCGCGTGTGGACAGGCTTGCAGGCGAAAGAGCGCAACCTGGTCGACCGCATCGGCAGCTATGGCGACGCGCTGGCCTCCGCCGCCAAGCGCGCCAAGCTGGGCGCCGACTACCGCGTCACCTACATGGAACAGGAAACCTCGAACGTCGACCGTTTGATCGGCATGTTCGGCTCCAAGGCCATGGCCTCGCTGGGACTGGGCGAGCACGTGAAACTGGGCCTGGCCAGCACGGGCCTGCCGGCCGACGCGGCGCTGGGCATGGCGCAGGATCTCTCCTGGCTGTCAGGCATCACGCGCGAACACAAACCGTTCATGGCGCTCACGCACTGCCTGTGCGAGGTGCCGTTGGGCGGCAAGTAAGTTCGGGCAGCACATTATGATATGACCCTCAAGCCGGCTTCGCCCGGCTTGATTTCCTTGAGGAGCGCAATATGGCAAGCGATATGAATGCAGACACGGACAATCCGATCGCCATCCGGCCCTGCGTGAAGGGCGACGAAGCAGCGCTGGCGCTGGTGGGCCAAGCCACTTTTCTGGAAGCCTTCGCCGGCATCCTCGATGGCGCCGACGTCATCGCCCACTGCCAGCGCCAGCACAACGTGGAACTGTACCTCGACTGGCTGGCGCTGCCCGCCATGCGTTTGTGGCTGGCCGAGGCCACGCCCGGCGGCGCACCCGTGGGCTACCTGGTGCTCAGTCCCGCCAGCCTGCCGGTGGCCGACCCGCGGCAGGACGACCTGGAAATCAAGCGCATCTATCTGCTGCACCGCTTCCAGGGTCAGCGCGTGGGCCAGCGCCTGATGCAGGCTGCCCTCGACCAGGCGCGCGCCGCCGGGGCGGGGCGGGTGCTGCTGGGCGTGTACGCGGAAAACCACGATGCGCTGGCGTTCTACACGCGCTGCGGCTTTGCGCAGCTGGGCCGGCGCACCTTCCGCGTGGGCCGCACCGATTACCAGGATGTCATCCTTGGCATCACGCTGTAAGGCGGCGCTGTCATTCAGATAAGGCGGTGCGCGCCCGCCGCCGCTTGCATCACCGCCCGGCGGCCGGCCTGCAGGCAAGCCCGTCCACCATTGGTTTCTTTTGCTGCCTGCTTGTTACTTTCCATTGCCGCCGGCGCCCACGTATTTCGTTGCTGCCGCACGGTGTTGCCAATAGGGAAGTCAGGCGGCCATCCTTTCATGTTACTTTTCAGTAACAAAAATCTCTCGAATTGTTGCAGTCAATGTAAATAAGAATTATTATCATTTGGCTGCTTGGCAAATCACCAATTCATTCTTGAGAGACTTTCCTTCATGCCTGTTATTTCCCTGCTGCGGCAACGCCCGCTCCACACCGCGCTCACGGCCGCTTTCGGGACGGCCGCCGCAGTCCTGAGTTTTGCGGCATCGGCACAGAACGTCCGCCCGCCTGAATCTGCTGAACCTGCCAGTACCCTGCCGGAAATCACGGTGCGCGGCGAGCAGCCGGAAACGGCCACCGGTCCGGTACCGGGCTATGTGGCGCGCCGCAGCGCGACAGGCACAAAGACCGATACGCCGCTGCTCGAAGTGCCGCAGTCGGTGTCGGTCATCGGCCGCGAGGAAATGGATGCGCGTGGCGCCCAGGACATCATGGAAGCCGTGCGCTATACGCCCGGTGTTACCGTCAGCAACTGGGGCTTCGACCCGCGTGGCATCGAATGGATACTGATGCGCGGCTTCGACGCCACGTCGGGCATCGCCGGCTACCGCGACGGCCTGGTCCTGCCCGCCTATTCGGTCACCGAATCCTACGGTGTCGAGCGTGTCGACGTGCTGCGCGGACCGGCCTCGGTGCTGTTCGGCCAGGGCGATGCCGGCGGCATCATCAATCGCGTCAGCAAGATGCCCGGCAACACGCCGCTGCGCGAAGTCGAGGTGCAGTACGGCACCTTCCAGCGCAAGCAAGTGGCCGCCGACCTGGGCGGGACGGCCAGCGCCACGCTGAGCTACCGCGTGGTCGGCCTGGGTCTGGACCGCAACTCGCAGATGCGCTATGGCGACGGCACGCCGTTCTCCAGCAAGCGCACTTACCTGGCTCCCTCGCTGCGCTGGCAGCCCTCGGCCGCCACATCGCTGACCTTGCTCGGCGAATATCTCGATAACAAGGCCAGCGACGATATTTTTTATGTGATGGACAACGCCGGCCGCAACACCGGCATCGTGCGCGGCGACCCCGACTACAGTCGCATCCGGAACCGCCAGTCTTCGCTCGGTTACCTGTTCGAGCACCATCTGAATGACAATTGGAGCGTGCGCCACAACCTGCGCTACTTCCATGCGCGCACCGACAAGCGCATCCTGCGCGACGCTTTGTTGCCCGACAATTACACGCTGACGCGCAGCGCGCGCGCATTTTTTGAACGCCACGGCCAGTGGACCTCGGATGCGCAGTTGCAAGGCCGCGTGCGGGCGGGAAGCGTCGAGCACACGCTGCTGTTGGGCATCGACGCGACCCGCATCCGCCTCGCCGGCGAGGATTTTTCGGGACCGGCCCCCAGCCTCGACCTGCGCAAGCCCACCAATGTCTTGCCGGTGCCGGAGCCCTCTACCCTGGACCGCAGCAGCACGCAGATCACCGAGCAGCTTGGCCTTTACGCGCAGGACCAGATCAAGATCGACGGCCGCTGGGTGCTCACGCTCAGCGGCCGCCAGGACCGGGCAAAGTCCGAAACTACCGACCGCATCGGGAACTCCCGGCAGGATCAGACCGACAATCAGTTCAGCGGCCGGGGCGGCTTGAGCTATCTGATCGGCAGTGGCTGGGCGCCGTATATCAGTTATGCCACCTCCTTCATGCCAAGCAGCGGCGTCGACAGCAACAGCAGGCCCCTGCAGCCGACGCGCGGCAAGCAGGTCGAGGCCGGCATCAAATACCAGCCGCAAGGTACGCGCACCTCGTTCACCGCCGCCATCTTCGACTTGCGCAAATCGAACGTGCTTACCACCGATCAGCTCACCTTGGATCAGCGCCAGATCGGTCTCGTCCGTTCGCGCGGCCTGGAACTGGAGGCAAAGGCCGAGCTGGCCCGCAGCCTGAACGTCATCGCCGCGTATACCGTGCTGGACATGAAAGTGCTGGAGAGTGCCGACCGGAGCGAATTCGGCAAGATGCCGATCCAGGTGCCGAAGCAATCGGCGTCCGTGTGGCTCGACTACGCCATGCACAACGGCATCGGCTTCGGCGGCGGCGTGCGCTATATCGGCAGGCGCTGGAACGACGTGGGCAATACCTCGGCCGAAGGCGGCGTCGCGCTGCTGGACGCCACGCTGCATTACACGACCGGCCCATGGCGCCTTGCGCTGTCGGCGAGCAATCTGGCCGACCGCCGCTACGCTGCCTCGCGCGCATATAACAGCTATTATCCTGGCAACGAACGCACGATGGTTGCCTCCGTCAAATACCAGTTCTGATCGCGGCGCCAGCGTCAACAGCAGGGCGCCCCTTGCCACTGCTGCCCCGGGCGCCTTGTTTTGCCGGGCGGGTGCGGGCTGATGCCGGTGCCCGCTGTCAATCCGGCCAACCGGGTGAAGGCGCCGCCCGAAGCGCCGCCTGGCGCCCGGTCAAGTGGCATGGCGGGAGATTTGTAGCGAGTTTGTATCTGCATGCCAGTCGCGCGCGCCGCGCCGGCGCCATGGCGTGCGCCCCTGCAAGCCTGATTTTTCCATCGTTTCCCATAGGGTGCCGGACGCCTGCCGATGCGCATGCCGCGGCCCTGTCCGTGCTGTCGTGTGGAATTGTTTCAAGTAGAAATGAAACAGTTACATGACTATGCTAGAGTCGTTTCACACTAGGAAACGATGTTTTTTCAGCTGATTTTCAGCTCTTGATTTCCTGGTGATGAATACATAACCCCGAAAAACGGTCGTCCGGCCTGAGTGTGTTGCACCTCGGCCGGCGCCACAGACTCGCCGTGCCAGCGGCCTATACAAGGATAAGCGATGGATTCGCAGACAGCACCCAATTCCCCACGGCGCAGCCGCCGTTCGAAAATCGTCGGCAGCGTCATCGCGCTGGCCGTGATGGCCGCGCTGGGCGGCGGTGCCTGGTATTTGACCCACTCCGGCGTCAGCGCACAGGCCGGCCCTGGCATGGGTGGTCCTGGCGGCCCTGGCGGCCCGGGCGGGCGCCGCGGCGGCCCTTCGACCACCGTCGGCGTGGCCACGGCCGTGAAGTCCGACTTGCCCGTGGTGCTCGATGCGCTGGGCACCGTGACGGCGGCGTCCACCGTGACGGTGCGCCCGCAAGTGTCGGGCATTTTGAAGGAGCTGAAATTCAAGGAAGGCGGCATGGTCAAGGCGGGCCAGGTGGTGGCGCAGATCGACCCGGCGCAGTTCGAGATGGCGCTGATGCAGGCCACGGGCCAGCGCCAGCGCGACGAGGCGCAGCTGGAAAACGCGCGCCTGACCCTGAAACGCTACCAGACCTTGCTGGGCCAGGATTCCATCGCGCGCCAGGACGTCGACACGCAGGCCGCATTGGTGAAGCAGCTGGAAGGCACCGTCATGACGGATCGCGCCGCCGAAGGCACGGCTAAACTCAATCTGGGGTACACCAAGGTGGTGTCGCCGATCAGCGGCCGCGCGGGCCTGAAGGTGGTCGACATCGGCAACCTCGTGAGCACCAGTGACACGGGCGGCGTTGTCGTGGTGACGCAGCTCTCGCCCATCGACGTGGAATTCTCGGTGCCGCAGGATAAGGTGCAGACCATCCAGGAGCGCGTGAACGAAGGTTCCGCCCTGGCGGCGCTGGCGCTGGACCGCACGCGCACGCATACCCTGGACAAGGGCAGCTTGACGGCGCTGGACAACCAGGTCGACGTGCAGACGGGCACCGTGCGCGCCAAGGCCCGCTACACGAACGACAAGATGGCCCTGTTCCCCAGCCAGTTCGTCAACGTGCGCCTGGAACTGGGCAACATCACGGGCGCCGTGCTGGTGCCCGTCACGGCACTGCGCCACAGTAATAACGGCGACTTCGTGTATGTGCTGAAAGCGGATAAAACCGTCACCGTGCGCATGGTCACGCGCGGCCAGGCCACCACCGACATGGTGGAAATCCGCGCCGGCCTGGAAGCGGGCGAGCAAGTGATCACCGAAGGCGCCGACCGCCTGAAGGAGGGCGCGAAAGTCACCCTGGCGGGCGACAAGCCGGCCATGGGCGCCGGTGGCGCGGGGGCAGGCAATGGCGAACGCCGCCACCGCCGCCAGCACGCTGACGGCGCGGCCAGCGCACCGGCCGCAGCGTCGGCCACCTCTGCGCCAGCCACGGCGCCAGCGAAGGGCGCGGCGCAATGAGTCCATCGACGCCATTCATCAAGCGCCCCGTCGCCACGGCGCTGCTGATGCTGGCCATCGTGCTGGCGGGCCTGGTCGGCTTCAAGTTCCTGCCGCTGGCCGCCTTGCCGCAGGTGGACTTCCCCACCATCCAGGTGCAGACGCTGTACCCGGGCGCCAGCCCGGAAGTGATGGGGCAGACCGTGACGGCGCCGCTGGAGCGCCAGTTCGGGCAAATGTCCGGCTTGCAGCGCATGAGCTCCACCAGCGCGGCCGGGGTCTCCATCATCACCCTGCAATTCACCTTGGGCCAGACCCTGGACGTGGCGGAACAGGAAGTGCAGGCGGCCATCAACGCCGGCGGCTCGCTGCTGCCGACCGACTTGCCGGCGCCGCCCGTGTACGCCAAGATCAACCCGGCCGACGCGCCCGTGCTGACCTTGGCGATTACCTCCGACACGATGCCGCTGACGCAGGTGCAAAACATCGTCAATACGCGCCTGGCGCTGAAAATCAGCCAGGTCAATGGCGTGGGCCTGGTGTCGCTGTCGGGCGGCCAGCGTCCCGCCGTGCGCATCCAGGGCGATACCAAATTGCTGGCGTCGTACGGCCTGGGCCTCGACAGCCTGCGCACGGCCATCGCGGCGGCCAACGTCAACAGCGCCAAGGGCAGTTTCGACGGCCCCACGCGCTCGTTTACCATCAATGCCAACGACCAACTGGTGACGGCGGAAGACTACAAGCGCCTGATCATCACGTATAAAAATGGCGCGCCCGTGCGCCTGTCCGACGTGGCCAACGTGGTCGACAGCGCGGAAAACACGCGCCTGGGCGCCTGGTCCGGCAAGCAGCCGGCCATCATCCTGAACGTGCAGCGCCAGCCCGGCGCCAACGTCATCAAGACGGTCGATGCCATCAAGGCCCTGCTGCCGGAACTGCAGGCCAGCCTGCCGGCGGCCATGAAGCTCGACGTGCTGAGCGACCGCACGACGGGCATCCGCGCCTCGGTCGAACACGTGGAAATGGAACTGCTGTTGTCGGTGCTGCTGGTGGTGCTGGTGATCTTCGCCTTCTTGCACAGCATGCGCGCCACGGTGATCGCCAGCCTGTCCGTGCCGATCTCGCTGATCGGCGCCTGCGGCGTCATGTATCTGCTCGGCTACAGCCTGAACAACCTCTCCTTGATGGCCTTGACCATCGCCACTGGCTTTGTCGTCGACGACGCCATCGTCATGATCGAGAACATCGCCCGCTACATCGAGGAGGGCGAAACGCCGATGGCCGCCGCCCTGAAAGGCGCGTCGCAGATCGGCTTTACCATCATCTCGCTGACCGTGTCGCTGATCGCCGTGCTCATTCCCCTGCTGTTCATGGGCGACGTGGTGGGCCGTCTGTTCCGCGAATTTGCCATGACCCTGGCCATCACGATTCTGATTTCCGCCGTGGTCTCGCTGACCCTGGTGCCGATGATGTCGGCGCGCTGGCTGAAAAGCCACGCCGATGAAAATGTCAGCGCCACGGGCCAGCGCATCCAGGCCTTCCTCGACCGTGTCATCGTGCAGTACGACCATGCGCTGGTATGGGTGCTGAAACGCCAGGGACTGACCCTGCTCGTCGCCCTGGCCACCCTGGTGCTGACCGTCGTGCTGTACATCGTCATCCCGAAAGGCCTGTTCCCCACGCAGGATACGGGGCAGCTGCAGGCGCGCCTGGAAACGTCGCAAGCCGTTTCGTATGCGCGCATGGCGGTCTTGCAGCAGGCGGCGGCCAGCGCGCTGCTGGAAGACCCGGACGTCGATACCCTCAGTTCCCTCGTCGGCGTGGACGCGGCCAACAACACCATGCTGCACACGGGCAGCATGCTGATCAACCTGAAGCGCTCGCGCAGCGACAGCCAGGAAGACATCATGGAGCGCCTGCGAGGGCGCGTGGCCAAGGTGGCCGGCGTGACCCTGTATCTGCAGCCGACGCAGGATCTCACCATCGATGCGGAATCGGGGCCGACGCAGTACCGCGTCTCGCTCGAAGGGGCCGACACGGCCACCGTTACCGAGTGGGCCGGCAAGCTGGCCGTGCGCATGCGCGAAAAATCGCAGCTGCGCAACGTCGTCACCGATGCGGGCGCCACGGGCGCGGCCGTCACCGTGGCCATCGACCGCGACAGCGCCGCGCGCATGTCCGTCACCACGGCCACCGTCGACGACGCGCTGTACAACGCCTTCGGCCAGCGCATCATCTCGACGATTTTCACGGAAACCAACCAGTACCGCGTCATCCTCGAAGCGCAGCCGGGCATCGTTACCACGCCGTCCGACCTGGCCGACCTGCAGGTACGCACGGGGTCCGGCAAGTCGACGCCGCTGTCCGCCTTTGCCAGCATCAGCGAAAAACAGGCGCCGCTGCAGATCACGCACGTGGCGCAATACCCGGCCACCACCCTGGGCTTCGACACCACGCATGGCGTGGCCCTGGGCAGCGCCGTCGACGCCATCCGCCAGGCGGCGAAAGACATCGCCTTGCCCGCCTCGGTGACATTGACGTTCCTGGGCGCGGCCGGCGCGTATGAAAATTCGCTGTCGAACCAGCTGTGGCTCATTCTCGCCGCCGTCGTCTGCGTGTACATCGTGCTGGGCGTGCTGTATGAAAGCTACATCCACCCGCTGACGATTCTGTCGACCCTGCCGTCGGCTGGCGTGGGCGCCTTGCTGGCGCTGATGATTTCCGGGCAGGACCTGGGCGTGATCGGCATCATCGGCATCATCCTGCTGATCGGCATCGTCAAGAAGAACGCCATCATGATGATCGACTTCGC
>RCUS01000757.1_pt1 | contig 19574 bp, 19 predicted proteins | sample 2166221 | NCBI WGS metagenome assembly RCUS01 (sample SAMN09932758, study PRJNA488358) | compost metagenome | isolation source: compost soil in cyclohexanecarboxylic | place: Germany: Experimental Botanical Garden | reverse complement strand
TGCGGTGGCTCGCAGTCGTTCAACGTGGTCAATCAGCTGCGAGTGCTGGGACGTTGGATGCGCATGTTCACCATCCCCAACCAGTCCTCCGTGCCGAAGGCCTATATGGAGTTCGACGATAACGGCCGGATGAAACCTTCTCCGTTCTACGACCGTGTCGTTGATGTGATGGAAGAGTTGGTGAAATTCACGCTGCTGCTTCGCGACCGCCAGGACTATCTGGTGGATCGTTATTCCGAGCGCAAAGAGTCGGCGGAAGAACTCATGAAACGTGTCAATCAGCGCTCCATCTGAGGATTTTTAACCGTGCAACAACACCCATATTCCGTACTGCCTCTGGCACAGTTCAATGGCCAATTGATCTTCACCCCGTGTCCAGGCACGAAGGGCACCAAGCCTTTCGAGGCGCTGCAAACCCTCAAGGACGCGGGTGCATCGGCGCTGCTGACGCTGATGCCGACCGAAGAGTTGCTTCAGAACGAGATCGACCTGCTGCCCGAAGAATGCCAAATGCTAGGCATCGAGTGGTTTCACCTGCCAGTAGAAGACGATCAAGCGCCTGGCGAAGCATTCAAAGCCGCATGGGAACAGCATCATCCGCGACTCCAGCAGTTGCTGACCGAAGGGAAAACCATTGCCATCCATTGCAAGGGCGGCTCGGGCCGTACCGGTTTGATCGCGGCACAACTGTTGATCGAAAGCGGTGTGCCATTCAGCGATGCCATCCGCGATGTTCAGACGTTGCGTCCGCGGGCCATTCAGCATCCTGCCCATATCGAATACATCGGCCAGTTCGACACTCAGTCGAACTCCCACTGACAACAGATACAGAGCACAACAACATGACTATCAAAGTTGGCATCAATGGTTTTGGTCGGATCGGTCGTCTCGCTTTGCGAGCAGCCTGGGGCTGGCCAGAATTCGAATTCGTGCAGATCAACGATCCGGCAGGTGATGCGGCGACCCATGCGCACCTGATCAACTTCGACTCGGTGCATGGCCGTTGGAACAACGAAGCCATCGCTGAAGGCGACAGCGTCGTCATCGACAGTAAGCGGATCAAAGTCACGGCCAACAAGGCGATTGCCGATACCGACTGGTCAGGCTGCGATCTGGTGATCGAGGCCAGCGGCAAGATGAAAACCGTGGCGGTGTTGCAAGCCTACCTGGATCAGGGCGTTAAGCGTGTGGTGGTTTGCGCGCCGGTGAAGGAAAAAGGGGCGTTGAACGTCGTCATGGGCGTCAATCATCAGCTGTTCAATGCGGCGGAACATCGCATCGTCACCGCTGCTTCGTGCACCACGAACTGTCTGGCGCCAGTGGTGAAAGTGATCCACGAGAAGCTGGGCATTCGCCACGGCTCGATCACCACCATTCACGACCTGACCAACACCCAGAGCATTCTCGATCAGCCGCACAAGGATCTGCGCCGTGCGCGTGCTTCGGGCATGAGCCTGATCCCGACCAGCACCGGCTCGGCCACCGCGATTGCCGAAATCTTCCCAGAGCTGCGTGGGCGCCTAAACGGCCACGCCGTACGCGTGCCGCTGGCCAACGCTTCACTGACTGACTGCGTCTTTGAAGTCGAGCGTGCCACCACTGTTGAGGAGGTGAATCAATTCCTCAAGGACGCCTCCGAGAACGAGCTGAAAGACATCCTCGGTTTTGAGGAGCGTCCGTTGGTGTCCATCGACTACCGCACCGACCCGCGCTCATCGATCATCGATGCACTGTCGACGATGGTGATCAATGGCACTCAAGTGAAGATCTATGCCTGGTACGACAACGAATGGGGCTATGCCAATCGCGCCGTCGAACTGGCCAAACTGGTCAGTCTGGCGGACTAAGGAGCGGTCATGAAAGCGTTGTCAGCCCTCGCTCCGGAAGTGCGGCAGTACCTGCTCGTGACGGGCAACTACTGGGCCTTCACCCTCACCGACGGCGCCTTGCGCATGTTGGTGGTGCTGCACTTTCACGCGTTGGGCTACAGCCCACTGCAAATCGCGGCGTTGTTTCTGTTCTACGAACTCTTTGGCGTGATCACCAACCTGGTGGGTGGCTACCTCGGCGCCCGGCTGGGCCTGAACCGAACCATGAACATCGGGCTGGGGATGCAGGTTGTGGCGCTGCTGATGCTGACGGTTCCGGTAGCCTGGCTGACCATCCCGTGGGTGATGGGCGCTCAAGCACTGTCCGGGATCGCCAAAGACCTGAACAAGATGAGTGCCAAAAGCTCCATCAAGCTGCTGGTTCCGGATGGGCAGCAGGGGCAGTTGTACAAGTGGGTAGCAATCCTCACTGGCTCGAAAAACGCACTCAAGGGCGTCGGCTTCTTTCTGGGCGGAGCCTTGCTGGCATTGATCGGCTTCAAAGGCGCCTTGCTGGCCATGGCGAGTGTTCTGGCGTTGATCTGGATCAGCAGTTTGATCCTGTTGAAAAAGGACCTGGGCAAGGCCAAAGCCAAGCCCAAATTTCGCGACATCCTGTCCAAGAGCCGGGCAATCAATATCCTCTCGGCGGCTCGGATGTTCCTGTTCGGTGCCCGCGATGTCTGGTTTGTGGTGGCCTTGCCGGTGTACCTGAGTAGCGTGTTCGGCTGGGACTTCTGGGAGGTTGGCGGCTTCCTTGCGGCCTGGGTGATTGGCTACGGCATCGTGCAGTCGTTTGCGCCCAACATCACTGGCAAGAAACGCGGCCACGTACCGGATGGTAGGGCGGCATTTCTGTGGGCCATTGCACTGGCGGGGCTGCCTGCGGCAATCGCTCTCGGGCTGAACACCGGGCTGTCGCAACAGGCGGTGCTGTTGGGTGGATTAATGGTCTTTGGCGCGTTGTTCGCGGTGAATTCGTCGCTGCACAGCTATCTGATCGTGTCCTACGCCAAGGAAGATGGCGTGTCGCTGGATGTGGGTTTTTATTACATGTCGAACGCGATGGGGCGACTTATCGGCACAGTGCTCTCTGGCTGGGTTTATCAGTTGTATGGGCTGGGTGCGTGTTTATGGATATCGAGTGCATTTGTGCTGCTTGCAGCTTTGATTTCGATTGCATTGCCTCGTCACGCATGTGATGAATGACCACTTTTGGCCGTTCTCTGCCGATCATGGTCTCAAAGTATGCCTGTCAAATCCGGTGCAATCGGTAGTCAGCACGATGCAAATGACTGGTCAGGTCGAATGCATAGGGATGGGCAAGTGGAGTGCTATTTCCCAGCAGCTCAATTCGGCCGATCCTTGGCGGTTTATTCTCGGTCCACCGGAGGGTCAGCACACATGATTCGACACGTGCCTAAATCGGTCACTCCCGTTCAGGCTTTCTGGCGTCCGAGCTGACCGCGTCCATAATCGCCGTTAACTCCACCAGGAGTTCGCCGTGGAAACGATTTAAGTAGCCCGATATGGTTTCATTGCGCAACAGACGGGCGAGATACCCCTTGGCAACCACCAAAAACAGCATTGTTTCCCCCAGCGTGTCCTCCACGACCTTGTAATCGTGAAACAACTTTTCCATCTCGCGCTCCATCCTCGCCAATTCTTCAACGCTGACCTCGGCAGGGAGCTTGGATTTTTTTTCGATCAACATGTCTGGTCGTGTCGCGGCAAGCACCATGTCGGCATAGTTCTGGGTGAAGCAGTTGGCGGACACCATCAGCTCCACGGTTTCAATTTGACGCATCGGTTTCATTTTTTTCAATGTCCGGAATACGCCTCGGCTAACCATTTTGACTTTGAGCATTTCCACCACTTCAGGCGCAATACCATCGAGCAAGTGTTGCCGCTCATGGATGCGCTCAACATTGATGCCCAATACCGTGGCGATGAGGGCGGGGGAAATGCCTCTACGAACGGCGGTGAGAATCATTTTGTGTTCTTGCACAGGGGTTAGCCGGTTAATTTGCCGGTTGTACGTAAAGCCTTCGTCGTCAATGGACAGCAAGCACAGTGCCTCACTGGCACCCAGTGCTTTCAGCGCGTGTAAGCGCAGGTGGCCGTCGAGCAACACGAAAACTACCTCACTCTGCGCATTGGTCTGCTGTCGATGCACCGCGAGTGGCTCAATCACACCCAGCTCTCGAATGGACGTCAGGATGGTTAAGTACTTTTTGGTCTGTTCTATATCCTTATCCAGAGATCGGGTTGGGAGAATTCGGTCGAGAGGAACCGGGATGATCTGCCGCTCAAAGCCTTGCTTCACCTGACCCATGTTTATCCCTCACCTTGAATACGGTCAGCCAACGACTTCGGCATGTCCGCGATGCTCTCGCTGCGCAGCAGCGTGCAGAAATAGTCGTCGGCCAACAATCGGCGCATGGCGGTGACAATGATCAAAACGCGCTGTTCATTGATGTCGGCTTTTTTGATCATGACTCGTTGGCGCCGGACTTCAGTCTGGTAGGTACTCAGCAGCTTTTGAGGCGTCGTCGGTTGCTCGGCGGCTTTTCTTTGCTGACCGTAGTGTTTACCTAAAAATCGACGCCTGTCGATCAGGCGTCTGACCTTAATCAACTGCTCGCCTTTCAAGACACCTGTCTCGTAGGCCTTGATCATGGCCACTTGCACTTCGGTATCACTGGATCTAGCGACTTCGGTCGCAACACTGATGGGCAGCCAGCCTTTCTCGACAGCGGCGATGAGCCGTTCCTCTCCTTGACGCAGAAGTAGGAGGATGGCGTTGATATAAGCGGGATCCAGGGCGGTTTTGACGCAGATCTGTTTGGTCGTGTAACCGCGCTCCGACAATATCTGGATGGAGTAGAGCAGGTCCCTGTTTGTGTGCTTACGACGGGCAAGATTTTCCACCAAGCTGATGAGGAAACGATCAGTCTCCGGGGCGCTGATAATCACACACGGAATTTCTCGTTCACCCAGCGCACAAAACGCTTCGTATCGGCCTTGCCCGCAGACCAGTTCGAAAAATCCTGGATGGTCTGGGTCACTGCTGGGGGTGACGGTTATCGGTCGCTTCAAGCCCAGGCTCGATATGTTTTCGACCATTTTGGCGAACGCCTGTTTATTGCGCGCTCGTGGGTTGAGGACGCGGATGCGATCCAGGCTGACCATTTGGATAGTCGTCGCTTCGCCGACATGGTGTGGGCTTCGAGGGTGTTGCGGCATATTCATGCGGCTCTCCCCACGGCAGTGCGGCGAGAAAGTTGCGCGAGGGCTTCGAGGCTGTCGTACCGATAAATTTCGAGATTGGAGGCGTTAGATTCACTCAGGCGAATGTTGGGTTGTTGAATATCGAGGGTCGGCAGGATGTAGTAATCACGAGCGATCTCTTCTCCCGGCTCCATACGGACGGCAACGGTGATATCCGGTGAGAGGCCAAGATCAAAGCGTATTTTCCAACGATTTGCCCCTGATTCACTGTGCTGACAGCGACACAGGACCAGAGAGATCAGAAGTTCTTCATTCACCTGGAGCAGGTCGTTGGTTGGGTCGATAGCTACTCGTCCTCCGACCTCTTGAATGTGCTCCACCGTTCGAGCCAGCATCAAAGGATGCATCAGCCGAAGCTGATGGTTGGCGGCAACGTAGTCGTAGTCCCGCGAAGGGGTGTAGCCAATGAGCGAATACGTGCGCAGAAGGCTGCCAAATCGATATTGATACGCCGTGCTGGAAGGGCAGTCGTCAGACTCATTAATGATCAGGCCGGATAAATACCCGGCTTTCTCATATAACTTTTTGAGACGCTCCAGCATTTCCGCGTCGGGCATGCGATAGCTACGTGACTGGATGATGTCCTGGGCGGCGGCGAATAGTACGTGGTCGACCAAAGCTGGAAAGGCACCGTCCGCGCGTATCCATTGTTCTGGATCATTTCGCACATGTTCTTGTTTAAGTTTGAAGGAGGACCGGTTCCAGACGTTGTTGCCGATGTACTTCTCGTTGGTCAGGATCTGATGGACGCCCCCTTTGGTCCACGGCCTGGCTAAGTCATTCTGGAGTCCTCGACTATTCAGTTGCTGCGCGATCTCAGTCTCCGAGTAACCGGCTTCAACAAATCGTTGGTAGATCCAATGAACGGTTGCGACCTCTTCGGGTGGCCCAGGAACTAGCCTCACGCGGTCGGTTTGGATGCTTTTGTGTTCGCCAATCGTCAGTTCCGCTTTGGGTTTACCGCCTGCGTCGACCAACTGACGCCTGAGCCCATACCCTGCCATCCCACCCTGCCGAAACCCCAATTGAATAAGCCGGGATTGCCCTGCAAAGACTTTTACGGACAGCTCCCGACTGTACTCGCCCGCCATCATGCGTTTCAGGCTTTTGACGATGTTAGAAACGGGAGAGCCGTCATTGGAGAATTGCTCTGCGCAGTAATGAACCGAGACACCTGCATGTCGGCAACGAACCTCGAAGCTGGCGGCCAAATCCGGATCTTGAAAGCGTCCCCAACGGCTGACGTCATAAACGAGGATCGTCGAAAAGCCAACCACACCGCTCTCAACATCGCTGAAGAGTTGAATCAATGCATCACGCCCTTCCAAGCGCAAACCGCTCTTGCCCACGTCGGTATAAATTCTGACGATTTCGAGAGAATGCGCCGCGGCGTAAAGCTTGATGGTGTCTAGCTGGTTTTCAGTTGAATACTGTTGATGTTCTGTGGACATGCGGACATAAGCCACTGCCAATCCTGGGTTTTGGGATGAATTTTCCGAATGAGCACCTTTACGACTGTGCATACGCCATAGCCCCTGCGTGCATCCACACTGGACGTGCGCCGTTGGGGCGTACCCGTTCTGCTGCTTCTCAAGCAAGCGGTGTGTTTTTCAACCATAGAGGATCGCAGGAGGAAAAATGTTTACTAAAAAGTGCAAAACTTTTCCGAACCGACAAGAGTATGCATCGGGGTTGGCGATAGCATTACAAAGTGAGTTGGGCTCGACCCACCAAGCCGTGAAAACGCTGATGAGATGGACAAATGCGAACGAACGGACTGCGAAAAACTGGTTAAAAGGAACGTGTGGCCCCCGAGGAGAGCATCTAGCTCGCCTTATTCAACACTCCGACGCCGCCCTGGCCAGCTTCTTAGACATGGCGAAGCGAAACAGCGCTGTAATTCGCACGACACTTCCGTCCTTGAGAAGTGATCTGATGAGGGCGGTGAATGCCATTGACTGCTGTTTGTCCGCTGTGAACGAACCATAGCCGGATTGACGTGGTTTTACTTTGGGCTCCGTTGCTCGGCGGTTCGACTAGTCTTCCAGGGATGTCATACATATGTACGCCAAGGATGAACCGCCATGCCCCATTCAGACCTACTCCCTTCACTGCTTCTAAAGCTCAATGAAAACCAACTCGCCCTGGAAGCGGCGATTATGGAACTCACAAACTGGGTTGAGCAGCGCGGATCAGGCGATGTGGCGGAGAATGTGCGCGGCGCGTTGACTGCAATCGATCGTAATGAGGAGTTCATCAAGATGACGCTTGCTGTGATGATGGCGCCGGAGTGACTGCACTCATACACCTTCAAAGAATTTTGGATCTATATCAGCGTCTCAGATTTTATTTCCTGTCGGTCGTTTTTTTACAATCGGAACCCACTCCAACGCAAATGAATGGCTAGCTCGTATGCAAATACGAGGTCATGAACGCTGCGATTTCGCACTTCATGGTGTGATGCCGTGTTCAAGACGCCCTATTAGAGTTAGCACCTGGCGCTGGCCTTCCTCTGATCCTGCCAACGCCAACGGAATGATATGACCCAGCGCAGGTACTGGCTGAGTCAACCACCGCGCAGCAGCCTGACCATCAAGTGCAAAGAACTCCAATGCTGCACCTAGCAACTCCCCCATCTTCGGAGCGAGCAGAAGCTCATCCCTCACTTTCGTCAGGAGCGGCTCCTCATAAACGGACGTGCGATCATGCGTCGGGCAACGCGTTTGAACCCAACCAAGAAGTTGGACTGACTTGCCGACCGCGCCACATATCTCACACACATGCAGAGACAGCGATTCAGCGAGGTCCACCACCGCAGCCGCGTGATCGCTGCCATGCTGGTAGTAAAAACGAAGCCCACCAAATTTTTGTTTCACCTGCAAAGCCCGAAGCGGCTGAATGCCATCGCTCTCGATGTGACGCTGGATCAATTCACATGCCCCATCGATAAGCGGGAACCACCCATCGCCGCACTCGAAACCGAACAAGCGCTGGTCCACAGCGCCCTCGGGTGAAAATATGGCCGGATATCGCGTACACAGAAGTGCATCGAGTTGCTCATGCATGGTTTCAGTAACCTCTTGGCAGGTCGGTGGTAGCTATGAACCACCGCAGTTCTGGCTCGGCACCCGACTTCGCAGTGCGACTAGGGCTTATCATTTTCATCACGTAAAACTCGCCGCCTTATTCACATCGAATCCACGCCCTCACTGCACGCAATAACGTGAACCGCTCATGGCTCCGCTGGTGAATAGCTCCAGCAAAAACTTCAGCGACTTGCGCCCTCCGCATGGATGAAAATTCACCAGCAGCAACCGTTCGCCATCGACCGTCTCGATCAGGTAGCGACGGTCGTACTCGACGACCTTGCTGATTTCCTCTGAGAGCATCAATGCACCATTTTGATAGCCGACACTTTTGTAAACATGCCCTATCGCGCAATAGCTGCTGATGTAAACGTCCATCAAATACCCGGTAATCACATAATCTGGATAGTTCTCTAACATCGCATTGACGAGCAGAACCGCTTTATAAGGGCTGATCATCTTTCTTCTCCCGTCACTGCAATGTCAAAGATAACAACCCTAAGAACACATAGGACGTGCAATTCACCCTGTTACAACGCCGGAAACATGCATAGGACTCAGCTACTAAAGAGTGAGATCAAAGGCACTCTAAGTGCGCGTATACAGCGCTCTGCGAACACGTTCAATGCGTGATCGAAGTGTTGAAAAGGTGAAAATCCCACTGGATCCGGGAAGCCGGTAGCAAGCGAGAGAAAAATTCTAAGCCAGGATTTCACCCCGCAATAGCGACTAATCTCGTGGGCGAACAATCCCTCACTCGATCATCGGATGGATCCCGAACGCCTTCGGACTCCGACCGAATCAACTCGCCAAGACAAAGAAAATGAAAGTCGGGACGATTGATTTGTTTCATGACTGCCCTCGAAAACTCATCAAAGTTGCAATTGAACGAAGCAATGAAATCAACTTAGTCGATCAAGGCATCGTGTCAACCCCCTTCTTACTAGAAAAGTTACGCAGGCGCTTTGAGTTACATCTTTGTCATTAACGAGCGAAAGCGTAAGTGGTGACAGGCCATCGTCAACAACTCTGGGCGCAGTCGTTGGGCTCCCAAGCAGGAGGCTTGGGGGCCTTAGTATCAGACCTCTCCGTCTTTGTAGCAGAAGGTGATCGCGCGGGTACGCCCTAATGAAAGATGCTGTACCAGCAACTTACCTCTTGACTTTTCAAAAAAGAATTGTCATAGTCCGTAGGCATCAGGTCAGTCCGACCTGCACTGCGAAGACAACTATGAAGCACTCGCTACCTCCTCCCCTCCTGTTATTACGCACCTTCTGATTTTCCATAGGAATTTTCGGCTGACGTCGGCTATTTCCTATTACCCCCCAACTCTAGTATTCCTCAAAAGCTCGTTTGCGCTGAAGGTTTTCGTGCGCCCGTTCGTCGGGCAATAAAATTGAGCAACTCTATTTAATAATAAAAAAAATAAGAGCGTAAGTTATTGACTTACTTAGACCCAGCTCGAAATTGTCAATATAGAAAACACCGAAACGCCGGAGGCCACATGATGTTATGCCGTTTAAGCCGGCAAGCCATTTGACAAGCCGAAACTTGACCACCAATCTCTAAAAAACTCTGACGAGCATACATCATGAAAAAACTCCGAACTCAAAACGGCGGGACAACGTCACCCCTAAGAAACATAAAACGCAGCCAATATGGCAAGCAGACGACGTTCTTTCCATCCCGAAAAAATGGCGAACTAATCATCTGCGAAGTACGACTAGAGGCTGACGCCTGTTTCCTGTGGGAGCAGGACAAAAATGTCGTTAGCTATCGTGCACAACCCGAACGGTTGGTCCTGGAAGTTGAGGGAAAGTCCCGTACTTATGTTCCCGATTTCGCCGTTCGTTATGCGAGCGGCTTGACCAAGTTTGTTGAAATCAAGCCCGACAATGTTTTTCTCAAGCCCAAATATCTCGCCTTGTATCGCGCAGCTACCCAGCGTCTACGTGAGCGCGGTGACGACTTCGAGCTGCTCACCGCGAGCCGTATCCGCCAACAGCCCCGCTTGAATAATCTGATCAAGACCTATTGCCAGGCACGTGGAGTTACTCCACTTGAGCAGGCCTATTTGCGCGACCAGCTCAGCATGCTGACCTCGCCTATGAAAATTTGCGACCTTCTAGCGCTGCCCTCACCGCCATCTCCAGCAGCGCTATCTGCGGCGATTTTTGGTTTGGAACTGCGTTGTGACTGGAACAAGCCAATTTCAACCAACAGCCAAGTCTTCTGGGGGTAAATCACGATGGACAAACATGATGTACAGCCGGGTGCACGTTACCAACTGAATGGCGAGCTAGTCGAAGTCATCGCCCGTGACCATGGTCGCGTTCTCATGCGCGGTGTGAACCACAAAGGCTCCATATATCTGCCGGAATCAGAGGTCGATCCACTCCTTCGCCAAGGGCGCCTTGTACCCGTTTCCAGTGCACTGCTGGATGAAAAAAAAGCGCTGGAACTGGTAAGGCAAGACGCTTCAAAGCGGCAGCGGTTCGACCGTGCTACTTACTACATCCAAAAACTTCTGGAGATGTTCCACGGTGCGCTCCCTCGGGAAAAAACCATCGCTGCTGTGGAGAAGATGGCAGTTGAATTGGGTGATCCCAAACCACCGAAATACACAAAGTTGTACCAACTCAAAAAACGCTTTTTGGACAATGGCCGGAACGCCTTCGCACTGATGGATACATCGACAGGAAAGCAGCTGCGTACCAAGCGATTGAGCCAAGAATCCCTGGAAGTCATGCAGGACTATATCCGCAATCACTACCTGAACAACACAAGGCCGCCGGCGCTTATGGTCTACAAATTGTTCGTTGCACACCTTGAGGAATTGAACCGCCAGTCCGCCATCAATGACATCAAGTTGGATATCCCGTCGCCGTCAACTTTTTACCGTGCCCTGAAGATTCTTCCTAGCTTCACGGTAGACGTCGCCCGGCTTGGCAAAAAGGCGGCAGAAAAGAAGCATGGATTTGGCAAGGGGATCCATTGCCCGGACAGGCTTTTGGCTCGGGTCGAAGCAGATACCCAGGAAGTCGACGTACAACTTGTGGGAGAAGACGGCCTGTGCATTGGTCGTGCCCATCTCACTGTATTGCTGGATGCACTCACCAGCTCCGTAATCGGCTGGAGCCTTTCGTTTACTCCGCCGTGTTTTGAAAAGACAGCCAGTGCACTACGCCATGCTTTGACTGAGCGTCAGGACGGCTCACCCGCTGGACTCATGGAAGAACTAGTCGTTGATAACGGCTCAGAGTTCTACAACGCATCGTTGCTTTCGATAGCCAACCGTATGGGATTCACGGTTCGATTTTGCGCCAAGGGTCAGCCTAACCAGAAACCGCATATTGAATCTTTTTTCCGCACATTGAACATGCAGCTCATTCACGGGCTGAACGGAACAACGAAATCGAATCCGATAATGCGAGGAGACTATGACTCTGAAGGCGAAGCTGTAATGACGCTGGATGAGTTGCGCAGCATCCTCACAGACTGGATTGAAAACTACTACAACAAAACCGCTCATGGCCACCGCCACCTGCCAGCCAACGTTCTGTGGGAGCGAAACTTGGACAAAATGAATCCGCCAAAAGTCTTCACGGATGGAGACGTCCGGTTTATTTGCATGGCAACGCATTTCTGCACCATAAACAGAGGCCGTGTTCGGTTCAAAAATTTGAGCTGGAGTGGCCCAGGACTATCCCATATCCAGAATCAATTGAAGCCAGGACAAAAGGTTGAAGTGCTATACGACCGTACAAACCTTGGCATCGTCCACGTGTGTGACCCACACAGCGGGGTTCTTTATCAGGCCGATGCGGTGCATGAATACCAATACGACCTGTCACTGTTCGAACATGAATTGGTTCAACAAAAAATGAAGGAGGAGGCGAAACTTTTCACCGGCGAAGAAGCCCGACAGACGTTGCGGCGCATCTGGCAGGCCCTGAGCGAGAGCAAAACGAACAATGCACGACGTAAGCGCGCTCACCTGCGCGACACTCGTAATGTTGAAAACCACCTCACGACCCAACTTACTGAAATTGGGGTCGATACGCAGTACATCGACGAAAACATTCAGCGTCCTGAGGAAATCGACTTTGAACTTATTGACGACATATCGGATGACGATGCCAACGACTACGAAATTTTCCAACTGCCCAGGAAGCAATGATGAACACCGATATCCAAGACAAGCTCGTCCAGTTTGCACAATTTGTCGTGAGCCACCCTGAGTATGCCGGTGCAATGGATTGCATTTCTCGCAGCATCGACGCCACTCTGACTCGCGGGGAGCCCGCATCTGCACTCCTGACTGGCGACCCAGGCACGGGAAAATCCACTGTCTGTAAAATCGCCTTGAGCAATTTTGGGGAGAGAAGGATCGTCACTACAGAAGCAGGCACTACTGAGATCGTCCCTGCTTTCTACTGCTCTCTACAAGCAGGCGCGACAATCAAGAGCCTCACGACTTCCATGTTGCAGGAGTTGGGTTCCAATAACGTGACTGGCAACAGCTCGACCCTTTTTAAGCGCCTGGTCACTCTCCTTCAAACCTGCGAGACCAAACTCATTGTTCTCGATGAGTTTGACAATTTGCTTCGAAAAGGAGCAGAAAAATCCCGCGAACAAGTATGCGATTGGGTAAGAACACTCCTGAATGAAACGCTGGTCCCGGTTGCGATTGTGGGCGTCCCTAGTTGCGAAGAAATCATCAACGCGCACCCGCAGCTTTCCCGCAGATACCCCTACCGGCACAAGATGAATCATTTCACGTACTCCGCACTAGACCCCGCGTCCGTATTCAGCAAAACATTGCGAGCGTTCGGCACAGCGATCAAGCGAATCGGAGAGTTCGATAAGTGCATCAGTTTGAGCACAGAGCAGCCACTAAAGGCCATGTATCTCGCGACCGGTGGGAACATGAATGGCATCCGCCAAATACTCAACGATGCCTTCAGAATAGCGCTACTTCGCAACGATAATAGCTTCGGGTTTGGCGATCTGGTCAGCGCTGCCGACCTATCTGTAATTCCAACAGCCCAACATCGAAGCAATGCTTTTCGGCTGCCACTTGATTCACTAGACAAAGTCATCTCGCAGGCGAAGGGCAAATGAATCTTTTCCACCTTGCCCATGCCCGTCTGGAAGAAAGCCCCCGAAGTGTAATGATGCGTACCGCCTACGCGAATGGGTTTGGCTCGGTTTCGGCCATGGCCAGAGCGTTTGGAGCAAAAGAATCACTCCAACCTTTGGCCTGGCAGATGAAGCACTCGAAGCTCGTTGGTCAACTGGCCGGCCATCTACACCTCAATGGCCAACTGTTTCAAGATAGCTTCTATATGCAGCTTGGACGCACCGCCGAAAGCCCAGTGAAGGTCATGGGATTGGCAGTGCCCTCGGCCAATATTCGGGCTGATGCCTTTAGCATTTGCCCCGACTGCATCAAGGCGGGCACCCACTCGTCGATACTTGATCTCAACTGGCTTCAAAGCTGTCCCGAACACGACTGCAAGCTAGAGTCAGCCTGCCCTCAATGCCGTCGTCCAATCCGTTGGACACAGCTTTCAGGGGCTAATTGCCGGTGCGGGTTTGATCTACGCAACATGCCGAAAAAAAACTTGCACTCGCCGAGTTCGCATTGTCTGCTGAAGATCTTTAGGGCAAAAGATCAGGTTGCATTGGATCGATTCATTTTTGCGTTGAAGGCGCTCCGATATACCAAGCAGCCCAACCAAACTCAGAAGATCCTAGAAACCGCTGCTCGTGTCGCCGATTGTGACACTGAGATATTTGAGGAACTGCTGGGGGCAACCAAGCAGCTGTACCCGTGCCTTACGTTGAGGCCTCTGCTTGCTCCTTGGATGGCGTCGGAAGACTCATGGATCAAAAGCCAAGTGCAACTTTTGCTCCATTCCAAATCCGATATCGCAGATGCTAAGGGAGAGTGTAAATGCTCAGCGCTTCGGCTTTATCAGGATGAGATGATTCACGCGCTGAAAATTTCACAGACCAAGCTTCGCTCGTTCCTGACTCGTGATTTGGTTCAACGGGAAAAGGGTGAGGACACTCGGTGGACATACTCCGCCAAAAAGCTATGCATGCTGCTTGAGCAACCGACGAGAGTTCTCCTGCCAACCGAGCAGTCTTCTATCTCAGGACCTTCAACTCAAGATTGCAGCACGCGCCTTACCATCGAAGAAACCGCTATTCGCTTGGGCGTATATCCGCAGGCAATTCGTAGCGCGCACTCGCGGGGTTTCATGCAAACTGGAGTAAGTAAAGGCCCCCATGGCAAGACCTTGCTCCAGGTGACTGCGGTAGACCACTTCTCGGAAAACTTCGTGTTCATAGGTCAACTCGCTTCGGATCTCGGCCTTCCCAGAACGACGCTTTCAGCAAAGCTCCTCCACCTAGGGATAGCTCCGATTTCTGGGCCGGATCTCGATGGAGGGCTTATAACCGTTTACCGCCGCGAAGACATCAATCGCGAGGTCAAAGCCTCTCTGCAAAACGTTTCTCACTACAAATCCAACGCGGGTAGAAAAACCAAAGGCTCCGCCAGCGTCACGGGAGAGGAATCTACATCAAGCACTGATACAGCACGCGCTCTTGGGTTTGTACTGCACGACTTGAAGCATCTCGAACGACAGGGCTTTATTAGCCGAGCTAAAAATCTGAAGACTGGCCGCCATTTCACTAGCAGCTCGGTGGCTAATGCCAAAGCACAGCTTGAGAAGATGATCCCGCTTAAACGTTTTTCAGCTCAGCTCGGCATGACTCCACAGACGTTCTCCAGAAGATTTATCCAAAGCGACTTTCTGAAGTACCTCCGCATAGGGAGCAAAACCCTAGTATCCATAGAGCAAATCCGTCGAGTGCAAGAGCACCGTGAGCTATTCATGAGCTTCTGCGAAGCGGATGAATTTCTAGGTGCCTCAATCGGCCACACCGCTAACCTTGTAAGACAGAAAAGGCTCAACCCCGTACACCCGCATGAGACCGGGTATATTTCTACAGTTCGCCTTCTGCGCCGACATGATGTTATCGAAATAAAATAACCCCCTCCTACGCAAAAACCAGTAGTGTCCAGCTACTGGAAATCCCCATGAAAAAACGAGCAAAATCAATTTCATAAATTAGCGCGAAAAATGTTCATAAATTCGCGAAATAATGAAAAAAGAATTTCGCCTCTAGTGAAAAAATCCTCTAAAGGCCTTGGTTTACGGGACCACCGTTTCGTAGGCCAATGACGATGAGCGACGTCACCTGCTGCTCCTTCAGAGCAGCAGGTCGAAAAAATTTAGTAGTAACCAAAAACAAGAAACCCGCAGTAATCGCGCCAACGATTACTGCGGGTCTTGACCGCACCATTGAACCGAAGCCCGAGGGTGCGGGCCGTGACTGAAAGATCTCAAATCACGATGCATTGGGAAAATGCGCGACGTGATTATAGACCCCTTTCGGACGGTTACAACGGCCTCGCGTCGGAGATTTCGTTTTATGAACGAAGGTCCAGTGGCGCCGCCAGGATACAGAGTCGTTTTCTGTATGAGCTTTAAGCACTGGCGTAGTGGTAAGGACGTTTTCCGTAAGGACGGCCGTCCATTCTGCTTTTTTGTCAAAGCGTAGGGGCGCGGGACAGGTGACTGTCCCGCTCTATAATCATATTCAGAGTAACGACTTATGAATCAGCTCATTACTGATGCAATCAACACCCTTAAAGTGCTGAAATTCACCTATAGCGGTATTGATCGTTTAGTTGAACCACATGCAATTGGTATTTCTCGCACGGGAAAAATTTTGCTACGGTGCTTTCAGACACTGGGAGGTCATGTAACGCCAGGGCACGAATGGGATCTCTGTGAACTAAGTAAGATTTCCAACCTTAGAGTCTCCGGTGATTACTTTCAGGGACCTCGGCCGGGATATCGAAAAGGAGACAGTCATATGGTCAGCATTTTTGCTCAACTTTGACCTCAAGTAGGAATAGCCGCGAAATCCGCGGCTATTTTTATCGGGTAGGAAAACTCTTACTCGCAATTTCAGCAGCAGCCAAATCTCCTACACATATTTCAGCACCTTCTGTATTGAGGGCCATTCTATCCAGCCCTAAGCTCTACTGCAGGTGCCTAAGAAACGCCCAACGTAGAAAGCTAGCCAATTGCACAGACGAGCAGTCACCCTTGGTGATTTATCGTACGGCTGTGTGAGGCTTTTGCTCGTTGGAGCTTCTTATGTCCACTCTATGTTGGGGGTCAGGCCCGCCAAAGTCCAAACGTAGAGGTAATGGATATGCCTGAACACAACCTTCTCATCACTCTCCGAACCATGGAGATCGGTCATGTCTGATCTCTTTTCTGTAACAGTCTTCACCCGCCACAACCTCCCTCTCCATGCCCTCCTCCTGGAAAACCAACCATGGTTCTGCGCCCGCGATATCGGTCGTTTGATGGGTTTCCATTTGAGCGAACGCATGGTCAACAAACTAGACAAAGACCAGCACCGTCCGCTGTGGATTGAGTATTACCGGCAACCAGAAAAGCAGCTGATGCTAAGCGAGTCCGGTGTGTACGCGCTGTTGGTATATCACTACGCGCCAGAAAATCGGTTGCTGCGAGAGTGGATCACTCATCAAGTGGTGCCGGCCTTACGTGATGCGCAACAGCCGGACAATTCGGATCGGCCGATGCTGAGTTTGTTGGATTGGCCGGAAATGTCACTGAGCCTGCTGCACTGGCAGGATGAAGGGTGGATTAGGCTGCGGGACATGCCTTACCTGTTGCCCGATCACACACAACGGCGGATGCCGGTGGTTAAACCTTGGTGGCGTAAGGTTGCACGGGTGTTTCAGCCGTCGAAGCATCCGATGGGTTAGGTGACGTGCCTGTAGGATCGATTGCGAGATTTGTCTCCGTTTTGTGTAGGAATTTTCGTAGACAGCTGTAGTGGCCAATCAGTATCGTCCGAGGGTTTTTAACCCTTGGCGATTGTATGGATACGGAAAAGAACAACGGCGATTGGAGTGAGGTAGAGATTCAGGCTGCAGTCGATGCCTATCTCAGCATGCTTTCTCGCGAGCAGAACGGTCAGCCGATCAATAAGGCTCATGAAAATCGCGTCCTGCGCGAGGGTGCTTTGGCTGGCCGAACCAAAGGTTCGGTTGAGTTTCGGATGCAGAACATTTCTACCGTGCTGGTCGAACTCGGGCGTAAGCGCATCGAGGGCTACAAACCCGCCAAGAATGTCGGCGCTAATGTCACGAAGAGCATTCGTGAAACACTCAATGCTCCAGGCCCCTTGACTCCCGAAGACTTCGCCCCGACAGCCGACGAAGCGACGCTGGAGCGGCGAGCTACAAAGCTTGAGCAACACCCCATTCAAGTCGAGCCGAAGGGGATTCAGAAACCAGAGCAGACTCAGTCCAGCGGAAATTCTTATGTTCGCGATCCGGGAGTGAGAGCGTGGGTTCGCCAACAGGCTGAAGGTAAATGCGAAGGCTGTGGCAACCCAGCTCCGTTTGAAAAGTCGGGCAGTCCGTTTCTTGAGGTTCACCACGTTAAGCATTTGGCACAGGAAGGTTCAGACCGTCCGAGCAACGCTGTAGCGCTATGTCCGAACTGCCATCGACGGTGCCATCATTCGAGTGATCGGGATGAGTTCACTGCTTTGCTTTATACAAAGGTGAAGCGGTTGAAACCCGAATAAGCGTGCACCGCAAAATCCGTGGCGACGGGAAAAGCTCCCTCTCCACAATCCCGAGAAACAGAGACATTTCCTAACGTCATTCAAGAACCATCCTACTGCCACACACCGTCCCGTTCGCTAACGTCGCGCAGCCCGTTTACAGGGTTGCCGATGGACGAACGCACAAGGACCGTCAGTGGCTGGCAACAAAGACATTCCCAAGGTTAGAAACCCACCTTCCGGTGACGGCCATCACGTCACCTACCGCTTCATGACGCCCAGCGAACTGGCTGAGCGCGAAGCTCGGCAAAATGCCTACGAGGCCATGCTCGCCAGGCAAGACGAATACATGCGCAAGCGCTGGGTTGCCGAGATCGAACAGAAACCGGTTCAAGTCGGATGCGTCTTCGCCAAATCCTGCAAGCTGCCGGATGCGGTCATCAACTATTCCAATCCCTCGGGAATGGTGCCGACCGACAGCCTGAAGGACTACGGCGAAATCGCCTGGCTCGGGGCTCGCGAGGCAGACGATGGCGGTTTGCTGAATCTGCAAACGATCAGTGGGAGCACCGTTGCTCTTGGCATCGGCCAACTGGCGCTACGCATTCCCTCTCTTGTCGTCCCGGCAATAGGTGCCGTCGGGCCTGCCGCGTCTGCTGCTCTTGGCGGTCTGGTCGCGATTTTCTGGACGCCCAGCCTCGGCGACAGCGCCCTCTACAGCGAAGACCAACTCCGCGCCCTCAATCAGGCCCGCACTCGCGCGCGCCTGCATATCGAACAGCAGGCCGACGGCACCCTCAAGGGTTACGGTTTCTACACCGGCAAGAACCGCGATTGGGAATTGGTCGATGTCGTGCAGATCGGTTTGCGCAACAGCCAATACGTCGCAGACCTGGGAGAAGGCATCGAACTGATCTGGACCCCGGCTGAAGACGGCTCCGACATTCTCGGCATCCCCAAACTGGAAGCCGCTCCTCAGGCGCCGCACATCTGGGTTTACCCGCCGACGAAACAGGCTGACAGCATCATCGTGAATCCGGTTTATCCGCCTGAGTACAAGGATTTCATTCTTGTGTTTCCGGTGGGGTCGGGGGTGAGGCCGGTTTATATTGTGGTGAGTGTTTCTCATAAATACCACTCAAAACCGAGCGTACTACCCGCATTCCCAAGTGCAAAATGGGCACCACCCAAAACACGTATGAAGGGTGGCGGTTTACGCCCTCGCTGGAAGGATGGCTCCGGTACGATATATGAATGGGACTTCCAGCATGGAGCATTGGAGAAATACAACAAGCGAGGTAAACACTTGGGTGAGTTTGACCATAACTCAGGGGCTCAGACCAAACCAGCAGATCCGACACGGAGAATAGAACCTTGAAGCACACAGTAATGGGCGTACGCGATGGGGATGATTTCGCGTCATATGAAAAAATACTCCCAATTCTCAGTGGTGAGCTAGCTGCATTAATGGACTGGAAAACTGAAGAGGATTACGTGTACGACTACAAGCTGACAAAAAAACAAATCAACGAAATCGAGAGAATTTGCGCAATATCTCTCCCTCACAACCTGACTCTGTTTTTGACCTGTAGTGATAATTGAAACTCAACTTTAAATTACAAGGCGAATTCTCCAA
>RCUS01000755.1_pt1 | contig 19617 bp, 16 predicted proteins | sample 2166221 | NCBI WGS metagenome assembly RCUS01 (sample SAMN09932758, study PRJNA488358) | compost metagenome | isolation source: compost soil in cyclohexanecarboxylic | place: Germany: Experimental Botanical Garden | reverse complement strand
TTACCTCAAGCAAGAGCGGCGCACGGCCAACATGTTCGAAGGTGATCCGCAACAGCCCGGGGATGACTTCGGCCTTACTTCCAGGGATGACTTTTTCCGGGATGGTCACTGATTCGGAAGCCCAAGCTCGACATGTTACTTCGGCTTTTTAGGGGGTGAGGACGGGGACTGAGACTCCATGTATCGATGGAAGGCTAGTGATAGGTCTTCGCCGGTCGCCTTTGGAGGCGTTTTTCGACGGGTCGCTTCGGCCGGAGCGTTCTCCAGCTAAAGTCTGGGCCTCCCTTAGATCGATACGGCGAGGGGATACATGCGCTCTGAGGAGCGTCTCACCATATTCATCCATTTTCGGACTTCGTCCCACCCATTGCGCGGTAATGTCTCAGCCATTGAGTTCAGAATTAACGGAATAATCGTGGCTTCAGCGACAAAGGGTCTCAGTGATTTCGTTTTGTCCCAGAAGGGGTCAAGCAAGTGGCCGGGAAGGGCAAATCTGTCGCCGATTTTTGCCCGGCGCCTTGAGTAGTCACCGGCCCCCCAGATCAGCACTTGGCCCATACCCTGAATGCGGGCCAGCTGGTCCTTGATATTGATAACCGCGTAGTTACGCAGATAGTCCTTGTCGTAGCGTCCGCTTTCGCTGACCAGATTGACATCCATGGTGAGGGTTGGGGTCGACTTGATCGTTGTAACACCCAGGCGTTGCACGTCTTCAGGCAGGCGCGGCAGAGCCTGCGCTACGCGGTTCTGAACCAACTGCTGCGCCTTGTTGCTCCCGACGCTGGTAGCAGGAGAGTAAATACAACGTCTTCGCGCGGGTTTCCCTACGATTTTCCGTTGAAGGGAGGAAACTCCAAGTGCTCATCTAGATGCATTTGCAATAACGCAGCTTCTATTCGCCTTGATGTGTCTTGGTCCTCTACGACGGCCCAGTGAAAGGTAATCATGTGACCAATCGCCAATAGCTGAGCGGCTTTTGATGTGATCAGCCGGCCGTGCCTGCCTGATGGGTAGCGATAACCGTAAAGGCGCGATCGATCCGAGTCGCCCCCCCAACTGACCTGTCTGGCCAATGTAAAGCACCTGGCTGTGGCCCAGCAGGCATGGAAATCTCTCTCCAAGCAACAGTGCGTACGCGGCAGGGGCAGACGAAAAGTGTCGGCGATCGCGCAGAGCGTCCACCCACGGTGACGTATTTGGAAGGGTGGAGATGACAACCTCCAAGAGAACGATTCAAGTATCGCCTCTTGGCGTCCGTTGTCACGGGACAGGCCCAGTATATTGTATTTTGGCATCACCCCCGCAATTCAACGCCCCGTGACGCAAGCATGAGCTTCTAAGCCGCTGTTTGAAAGCCCCCGGCTTTACAAGCCACAGAACAGCGGCTAACGCTCAGTGGCATCGAGCAGGGTCCACTGTTTCGTGGCATTGATCGCTGGGGGCATCTCAGCGAGCAGCCACTCAATGCCAACAGCGTGTCGCGTCTGTTGCGCCGGGCGCTGTCGCGCAGCGGGATCGGGGCCGAGGGCTACTCGGCGCATTCGTTGCGTCGTGGCTTTGCCACTTGGGCCAGTCGCAATCAATGGAGCACTGAAGCGCTGATGGACTATGTCGGGTCGCGATGTGCAGTCGGCCGCGCGCTACATCGAGTCCCAGGCACCTTTCGGCGACTGGGCCCGGTGAACGCGTCGCCTGGATCCGCCAGCGGCTGTCAATCTGTCCCCACACTTTTCCAGCTGTCCTTGACGGATAGATCAAGCCTGATGGCGTGCGGTCACAAATGACCCTCTACCAGCAACTTGAATGCCTGCGCGCTGGTGTAGGCTGCATACTCTTGATAGCTGTCGTTTTTCTCGGGGTTGGCGAAGTCGCAAACGGACTTGAGGACAATCACCTTGGGTTGGGGATGCGGTGCCTCATGCGCCGCGGCAAACACGCCATAGGCTTCCATTTCCACACCGAGCAACTTGCGGTGCTGCGCCTTGATGTTGGAAGTGATCGTAGGGTCTTCCAGCACAGATGCGCCGGAGGCCAGCGGGCCGAGGTGCATGGCAAGTGGAGTGAGGATATTGATGGGCCAGTGGCGGCGTATACCATCCAAAGCGGAATAGTCATTGCGCAGTTTTTCAAGCTTGGAGCGGATAAAGGGGTCTAGGTTTAGGTGGTGAGGGGCGGCTTCAAAAGATGATCCCTCCTCAGACGAAATGTTTTTTCCACTACCATAATCCCAGCTTGGGTCGGCTGCGATAATGTCGCCCAACTCAACTTTCCCAGGGACGCCGGCCGCTATGCCGGTCATGGCGATATAGCTGGGCTTGAAGGTCTGAATCATTTTCATGGCAAGCACTGCAGCGGCGGGCATACCCATTCGGGAGGCAGACGCCGCAACGACGCTAAGGCGACCGTGTTTCGTCGTGACATGACCGCGGTAGTACTGAGTAGGGTCGCATTCCAGGCTGATCGGTTGGAAGTCCCAGGGTAGGCGCAACACTGCGCTGAGCTCGGGAGCGTGCAGCGCCGTAAGAACACAGATATCAGCCCGCTCCGGGCAATCGGACAAGCGTTCTCGATTGGTTTGCAAAATGTGCTCAATTTTACGCTGTATTTGATCCAGCCAGGCTGTACTGGCGTTGCTGTAGTGGAGCACCGACCAAAGTTCACTGCCGAATCTGCCGCGCATTTCCTCTTGGATGTCAGCATGAGCGGTCAGCCCCACGACCTCGCGAGGTTTAATGTAGATGTCACGCGCCAAGATCTCTTCAAGCAGGGATAAACCGCCATCCCGAACTGGGTCCACGTCTGAGGTGATGGGCAGCGAGATGTCGAGAATCATCAGATCGTAGGCTTGGTGTTTCAGGCGGAGCTTGGCTTCCTGTAGGTCTCGGGCCTTGTCGAGGTTTGCCTCCTGGATTCCTGCAATGGCGAATATGCCCTTGAGTACATCGCGGAGCTTCTCTTGATTGTCCTCGACCAAAAGAATTTTTATCATTGTCTCAGTCCTTCAAAAATCCGAAATTCACCAGTTTTTCCTTGAGCGAGGCTTTCCAACTGTCGATGGATGAATGGTAGTAGATAGCTCCATTGTATATGTCTGGAAACAACTCTCTGAGTTGCAGGTCCAGGCTCTCCAGGGTCAGTTCATTCGGTGGTTTGCCAAACACTTCAAACTGGGTAAACACGATAACGGGGGTTTCGACTTCAAAGCGATCCATTTGAGTCAGGAATTGACGACCACCAAAAATGTGGGTGTCATCTGCTGGTTCATCAGGGCTGATGTCATATTGTGGAAGTGTCATATCTAGGATGATCAAGTCAAGCGCGTCTTGACGAATTTTTCTCACGCCGCTCTGTAGAGAACGCTCCAGAAAAACCTCATGCTCTGGTATGAGTTGGATCAGAAACTGAGAAAGTTGGATGCGCTTATTTTCATCATCCTCAACTATTAAAATTTTCAAGCGCGATCTCCCTGAGATTTGTGTCAAAGGTGACGGTGAACTGATTGTCAGCGGTGTAGCCAAAATCCAGAGGTTGGTTATGGCCAATGATGCGTTTGAGTTTAATCAGCCCGGTGCCACCTTCAGAACGAATCGCTTGCTGATAATCTCCGCTAGCTATTTTCGCTTGAATCTCTTTAACCCGTTCGATGGACGCGCTGGTGTCAGATAATTTCTCAATTCCGTTGGTAAATGTGAAGGTGATGGTGTCCTTGGCCTTGCGCTCAATCGTGATCGCGATACACGGCGAAGTCCCCGCATTTGAATAGCGGCGGGCGTTATCAAATAAAATGAAAAAAATGTCAGAAAAGTAAGTGAGAGCGTTGGCCAGATGAGGTAGTTCCACCAGCGTTTTGGTAATGACCGGGTTGAAATCACGATGGATACGCTGTACGCATTGCAAGCCAATGTCAATGAGTTGTTCCATTTCAAAAAAAGGTTCTGCGCTCGGAGCGGGCAGTCGGAACCAGTCTTTTGTCTGTTCTATAGCCTGCAGGGCGTTGGTGTGGGCCGTTCTAATACATTGAGTCAGTTCAGCTAACTCACGTGACGCGCCAGCTTCGTCCACCGCTTTTTGCAGTGTGGCGAAGATTGCATTGATTTCGTGTTTGAGGCGCTGGTCAATGATATCGTGAACGGCATCTAGACAGCGCTCGACGGTGCTCCAGAAAATGTGGATGCATTCACTAAAGAAATCTTCAAAGCTGGTATCTTCTCGCAAAATACTGGCGAGCATGCGAATTTGCAGAATGGGGATCATCATGTCGAACAAGCCATTAGGCTTTTCATCACTCGTGATTTGTATCAGTTCATTGGTGATGTGTTCGATGAGGGCATCGTAGCGTGCGGAGAATACACACAACTCGATGTTGACTTTCTCTCGTGCGGATGTGTCAAGAGTTGACAGCCGTTCCATCCAGATTTCGTTAGCAGCGTAGGCGCCGTCACTCGCTTGCCGTCTGGTGATGATCCCTTGCAGTTCAAGTGGGCCTCTCAATTGACCAGACAACGCTCCGTGACGAATGCGCATACTGAGGTAGCAGTCCAAGCCATACATGGGGTTTATAGTGGCTTCGAGCAGGATTGAGCGGAGAATTTCCTGGAGCAGGGATCCCGCTTCATCTGTAGGAACTTGCAAGAACTCTGATGGTAGTGGGGTACCGTCAGTAAGCAGGCTGAAATAAGCTTCTTCGAAACCTTCGGAAGGCCGAAGGCCGGCTTTAATCAATCCCTTGTAGCGAGAGAAACTTTCGCGATGTTTTTTATCGGCCCATCTTCTCAGCGCGATGGTGTCAATGGACATCTTGCTCTGTTCGACGTGACGAACACCACTTCGTACCACTTGCGAGCGGGTGATTTCCATTATTTCCGACTCGTAGATCTTCTGATTTTCAGGGTCGAGTTCGAGCAACATGGAGCACACCGCTAAGCGCTCATCCTGCAGATCAACGGTGCCGAGGAAGACGGAGGAGACCTTCATTGTTTCAGGGATGCAGATATAGCGCAGGTAGTAGATTAGGAGGTCGTGATCTAGCTTGGAAACATGGTCTAGCAGTTGTGATGGACGTTCCAGTCCATGCTTAATCAGGAAGTCTTCATAGGCATAGGACAGAACGCTGGAGTAAGCATCGTCATAATGCCGGTAATTCAGCGACAGGGCGATCGGTGTTGCCAGGTCGCCTTTCATTTCCTTGCGCAGGGCTTTGTCCAGGTAGTCACCACATAAGGTTATGGGTAACAGATGGATGGACTGCGGGTCTCTGACGGCGAAAGCGCTGACTTGCCGGATCAATTCGTGTTTTTTTTCATCGCGCATCGAGTGCGCGCAGATTAATCTTGCCGCCAAACGACGGATTCGAGGCTGTAGCGATTCTAGCGCGGTATGGGCATGACCTAAGGCAAGGTCAAGGTCGCCGAGGAGTAAGTATCTTTCCGCGCTAACTAGTGCTTCACTATGCACTTGATCTAATGATTCGGGTTGTACAGTCGCCGCTGGCAAACTTTTGAAATTATTAATTAATTCAACATAGTTGTCCCTGCATGCCGCTGGCAGAAATGGTACTAGGGACTCATCAAGATGTGCGGTGTAGATGAATCGGTTGGTAATGTCGTCTGGCTCAGGCAGGGCAGAACTCGACATTTCTCTCATCAGCAACTGCTGAAATACCTGAGAAGCCCCCATCCACCTGAAATTCAAGCACTGCTTCAGTGCAGCGGCTAATGCGGCATCTGCATCAGCCCCTTGAGCATATATGTTACAGAGAGTAGCAATGGATGTTGCGATGAAACTTTTACCGGATGGTGGGGGAGTGTCGGAGTAGATCAAGTGTTCGGCTTGGCGTTTCCACATCACAGGCCATTGATCACGCTGATCAAGAGGGTCAGCAGGCTGCAAAGCTTTTTGGCCAGGGTGGCTAACTTTCCCAGCGAGGAAGAGTAGTCGTTGCAAGCGGGGGTCGCGGATTTTCTCGGCGAGACCGATGACACACTTCGTGCCGACAACATGCAGGGGGTGGGCCGAATTTAGCACGCATTGCTGGAGGATGTCGAAGAGCGCGGTGTAGACATCAATCAGTGCGGAGTTTGTCTGGTACTGGAGGATTTGCTGTTGTGCGAGTGGCTCATCGGGGATGATTCCCATGGATTGATATTTCAACCAGTGCCTCAGCGGAGCGTCCTCGACGCTGTCCAGCAAATCCATAGTCTGGTTTATGTAGTTGAAGAACGTAGTTGGCACTTCGTTCCGGTTGCTGCAAGAAGCGGCAAGCCAGCTTACATTGCCATGTGCGCTTTCTTTGAGCGAGGCTAGGTAGTTCTTCTGTGCTTCCATCCCTTCAAAATGTTGCAGTAAAGCGATTTTTGCATCAATAGACCACAACGAATAGCCGTGCTCTGCTTCGTAGGCATCGAGCAACTGAGTGCATAGTGTGGAGTCATCAGCGAGGAATGCGGCCTCGACAGCCTCGAAAAACTGGACTTGCGAATTCAATCTACTGGCGTTATTCAGCGCGATCGCGGTGAACCAGTGTAACTCTCGTTCTCCGCTTATTGCTCCCATCACTGATTGAGATCTTAACTCCGATAGGTTGCGAGGGAAGAGTGTCTGACGGAATTTTTCGCCAACGGGCCGACCCTTCTTGGTTGCGGTTTGCAACCAGGACAGCAAGGCTCCGAATTCTGTTACCGCAAGGCCAGCCCTAGCGTCACTGAGTACGTGCGCCAGTGAATACCCGTTCAAGATGCTGGCCTGAATATCTCGTAAGCCAACTCTTCCCTTTCTTTTCCCTTTCATAGTTCCATTGGCCGCTGATCTGAACAAGAGGTTTCGCGTAACAGTGGCACACTGCCATAGCTTGATTGGCGGTGCAATCACAGGCCTCAAGCGCCTGCGATCGGTTTGGCTAGGCCCATCTAGGCTGAACGGTCTGGAGCTGAGGCGCTGCCAATTGATTCAAAAGGGGGACGTACACCTGTCACGCAGAGGTCGAAGGCCTTGCTGCGTCATCGCTCCAAGTAAGAAAGACCAAATGGACGTTTGAGCTGAGATGAAGTGCCTCAGTATTCTGGGGTTGCTCTCTCAGCCTATCGGGAGAAACCAGAACCGCGTCGGCTGCATGCTTCTGGCCGATAGTAATCCTCCGCGAAGGACTGCAATGGGTCGGTTACCCGGCAGTACGCCCGAATCGTCAAAGCGTGGATAAAATCTATTAGGCTAGATCCAGCTATGTACGGCACCCACACGATGAGACGTACGAAGGCATCGCTGATCTATCGCAGGACAAAGAACCTGAGAGCAGTTCAGCTCCTGCTTAGCCATACGAAGCTTGAAAGCACGGTGCGATACCTGGGCATTGAAGTCGATGACGCATTGGAGATGGCAGAGCAGACGGAGGTCTGACAGCGTCCAGCGACGGTCGAGGTATGACCGTCGCGATTCGACCCAAGCGGCCATTCACGGAGGACAGCAATCAGCCAGTGGCGGTCCTTCACAACAGCGTGTTGTTGCTCGCAGATTCCATGCCCTGTTGAAACGTATCCATATGGACAACCTTAATGGCACTAGGCTACCGTCCCAATCTGACGGACTACTCGTTTCACCCTTTGCCGTAGGGAAACGGACATGATCGATGAGTTTCAAGCCAGCAAGTCTTGCTATTTCTATCGCCAAAAAGCTCCGATCACAGCGGTCGCGATCACGGCTTTGTTCCGAGGGGGCATCCTGCCCCCATCGCAGACCTTACCGCATACAACTACTTCCCCAGGCTGTTTTAAGCTTGAAGAAGAGGTTTATGTATTATCAGAAGGGACTCCAGTGTCTTTCAGTGACAACGCATTATGAAGTCTAGAATTGGCCCAAGCGGGGTCCATCTTTTTGACCGACTTTCAGGCCTCAATATCCTACTAGACGAGTTGCGCCCGGAAGAGGCGATTTGGTCGACGTCCCCCCGCCAGGTATCCATTGCACTCACCAATGTCTGCGACCTTCACTGCGCGTACTGCTACGCGCCGAAGCACAAGGCGTCGCTGCATACCGACCAGGTGATCGGCTGGTTGAAAGAACTGGATACTGAGGGGTGCCTCGGCGTCGGATTTGGCGGCGGCGAGCCCACGCTCCATCCTGACTTCGTCGACATATGCAAACGTGTTGCGGGGGAAACACAGATCGCGGTCACATTCACGACTCACGGTCATCGCCTGACGCCACAGCTGGCCGAGCGCCTCAAGGGCTCGATCCACTTCGCACGCATTAGCGTCGACGGCGTTGGTCGCACCTACGAAGAACAGCGCGGGAAGCAGTTTTCCAGCCTGCTCCGAGGATTGGATTCGATTGCGAGCTTGTCGCCATTTGGGCTCAACGTCGTGGTCAACGACCGTACGGTTGCAGAACTTGACGCCTTGAGCGAGCTTGCGCAAAAGGTTGGAGCTAGCGAGTTGCTGTTGCTTCCTCAGCAAGCAACCACCGCGGTCGCAAGCATCGATGGAGTGGTAAACCGAGCACTTCGGGACTGGGTCTCCAGCTACAGGGGCAAGGTTCGCCTTGCAGTCAGTGAGGCGGGTGCGTCAGGACTGCCTACCTGCGACCCGCTCCCCGATGAGCGAGGCCTCAATGCCTATGCGCACATAGATGCGTCCGGCATACTCCGCGCGAGCTCTTACTCGCCCGGCGGCGTGAATATTGGAGACGCCGGCGCTCTGTTGGCGCTTGAGCGACTAAGAAATACTTTCGAGATGAAACGAGAGGTCCAATCATGAAGATTTGGAACGGATACGGCTCTGAGCATTCGATGAACCTGGTTCTCATTGGGAGGTTCAAGCGAGCGCAAGACGCCGAGAAGGTCGAGAAGGACATTGACAAGCTTAGCGCTCAGGCTGCCAAAGACGACAGCGACTCCATCCCGTTTGCTAAACCTGAGAATCAGAGATTTTCAGATGAAATGCTCACGTTGCTGTGCAGTCTGAACCTCAACACCTTAGCGCCAGCTGATCTCGCCCAGTTGGTATCCGATCATTACCTCTCGCGTGAAGGCGATCGAATCACTGTCACGACTGACGAGGCGGAGGTGTCCGCGTTCGTAAAGCTCTTTATTGAGGCTGGGGCTAAGGTCGAAGTGTACTCGGCGCACGACTATCCGCCTGATTCCGCCGACGCCAGTTGACAGAGAAAACGCTGATGCCTGAAGCAAATTGGAATGTATTCAGCGAGCTGCCCGGAGCTGCGGATGAAAACTTCGAGAGGCTATGCCGCTCTCTAGTGCGTCGCCACTACGGGCGCTTCGGTCACTTCAAGCAACTCGCAAACCAGCCTGGCGTGGAGTTTCATCTTGAGCTGACGGAGTCTTGTGATCTCGGAGCGCCGCCACGCTGGATTGGCTGGCAATGCAAATGGTATGAGCTGGCAAACGGACAAGACTTGGGGGCCGCGCGCAAACAAAAGATCGTCGAGGGCATGGAGAGGACACGCAAGCATGTCCCAGGTGTGACCGACTGGAAGCTTTGGACACATCACACGCTGACAAAGGGGGACCAAGAGTGGTTCTTCGCGCTTGAGAGAGATCGCTTCCCCGAGTTGAAGCTGGAACTGCTTACGGCAACGGACATCGAAGACCTCTTGGTTGGACCAGGAGCACTACTCCGAGAAACCTACTTCGGTGAGCTCGTTCTGACTCCTGCGCTAATTGCCGAACAGCACAAGCTCGCTGCGGCTCCGTTCAAGCGCCGATACCAGCCAGAAGTTCATGTTGTTGTTGGGGCAGAGGAGAAGGTGCTCAGGTATCTGGGCGGCCAATGCGCGTGGGAATCACTAAAGAATCTCTCAAGTGCCCTCAAGACCAACTGCACCGAAATTTATTCGCTGACAGCGCAACTCAAAACTGAACTCAAGGTCGAAGTCGACTCGCTCTTAGCTCGATCCACCGAATTAGCTGGCCTGTTAGATGACCTGCACACAGCGCTCGGCAAAGGCGACTTCGATTCTGTACAACAAATGCTGGCGGCGAACCCGCCGCAACCGGTGCGCTACGACAGGCTGCTCTCGAAACTGCGTGGAGCTCGTTCAGGCGGAGCACCGTTAAGCGCGAATCTGGTCGCCGACATCCACGCAGTTTCGTCGGCGCTGCGCAGTCTGGAGAGGTCGATCGGCATTCGAGCCGTGGCCGTGCTTGCCGCTGCAGGCGAAGGAAAATCCGAGCTTGCCGTCAAGGTGACGCAGCCAGACGGAGACTTCCCCGGTGGTGTCTTGCTGCTGGGCAAGAATCTTCATGCAGGCGAAGGGCTTGACGATCTTGTGTCTGCCTTCAAGATTTCTGGCAGGCCAGCGGAGAGCTTCGACCGGCTGGTTGAGGCCGTTGATGCGGCGGGTCAGCGCACGGGCAAGCGCATCCCCATTGTCATTGACGGTCTGAATGAGGCAGAAGACCCAAGAAACTGGAAAGATGAACTCGCCCGAGCGGAAGAGCTTCTGGAGGACTTTCCGTACGTTCTGCTGGTTGTCACTCTACGCAATGAGTTCGCTCAGATGTGCCTGCCGGAGGACTTTCCTCAAGTGGAGCACAACGGATTCCAAGAAGACCCGCAGACGGCCATCGACAAGTACTTTGAGTACTACAAGATCGACGGCACCGACGCGGATCTGCCAATCGAGTTCTTGCAGCACCCATTGACGCTGAGAATCTTCTGCGAGGTGGCGAACCCTCGGCGCCAGCACTTTGTCGGGGTGGAGGCGTTGCACAGTTCGCTTACAAGCCTGTTCGAAGCGCACTTCGACAAGGTCGCAGCACGAGTTGCCGAGCTTTCACCGGCATCGCATCGTATCTATCAGGAGGAGGTGCAAGATGCGCTGCTGACGATCGCGGGTCTCCTCTGGGAGGGCAACGCGAGAAGCGTGGAGTTCCGAGCTGCACGGGCGGCAGTCGGAGACGTGGGCCGTTGGGACGCCAGCATCATTCGCGCGCTGGAGTCCGAAGGCGTACTCGTTCGAACGACTTCTAGAGAAGGTGTCCAAGGAATCGCGTTTTCATACGACCTGATGGCCGGACATATGATGGCGCGTCACCTGCTTGCCAAGCCTGACTTGGCACAGTGGCTGCGTAGCAATGAAGCACGCGCGTTGTTTCAATTCCGTGAGCCTGGGTCGCACACCTTTGCCTATGACGTGTTCCGGGCTCTGGTAGGCCTGTATCCGCAACACCGTGGCCGACGCCAGCTTTGGCAAGACTTGTTGGACGAGAATCTTGTCATGAACGCCCTGTTGTTGACGGCACAATCAGACCCACGGCATATCAGCCGGGAAACGGTGGAACGGTTTGCGTGCGCAATGCAGGAATCGAAGCGGTTCGCACAGTTAGCCTTCAAGAGACTTCGGAGTACCAGGGCAGCACGAGCGCATCCGTTTGACATGGACTTCTTGCATGGCGTGCTCTTGGCCATGCCCAATACGCAACGCGATCTTTTCTGGTCGGAGTGGGTCAGAGAGCGATCGGAGGAAATTGAAGACGACTTCAAATTCCTGTCGTCCAGATGGAAATCGAGTGACCTGGACGAGCGAGAGATTCGGCGGGCACGCTGGGTGATGTGGACGCTGACGTCAACGATCAGAAGCCTGCGCGATGTGGCCACCAAGACCCTGTACGAATTCGCAGCCAGGCGGCCAGGGGAGTTTTTCCGACTGGCAGTGGAGTCAATTGCCGTTTCAGACCAATACGTCCCCGAGCGGATGTTCGCCGCAGCCTACGGTGCGGCGATGACCACTTGGTCGGATATCAATGCTGTGGAGATGCGTGAGGCACTGCCTCGAGTTGCTCGTGAGATTTATCAAGCGATGTTCGCACCTGGCGGGTCGCATCCCACTTGGCATGCCCTATATCAGCAGTACTGTCTTGGAACCATTGCCATCGCAAGGATGGTTGATCCGGCTTGCTTGTCTGAGGGCGAGGCAGCGCACCTGCTTCCACCGTTTAGCCATCTGCCCAATCCGTTTGACGGCTTGCCGCAGTACAACTCAGAGGTGATCGAACGTGCAAAGGACGCAGCGATTCGAATGGATTTCGGCAACTACACGATAGGAAGACTGATTCCAGATCGCAGGAACTACGACGACAGCAACCCAGAATACCAACGGGTGCTGCCGGCAATCGTTTCGCGAATGCTGATGCTTGGCTATGATCCCGAGCAGTTAGAAGCCGTTGACCGGCAAATGAACTCTAGCCCTCGCATAGGAAGTGACAAGCACAAGGTCGACCGATACGGGAAGAAGTACGGCTGGATCGCTTACTTCGAGATGTGGGGTGTCCGGTACGCGCAGGGCCACCTTTCCGAGTGGCGCAGCGCTCGCCCCTCAGATGCGGACATCGACCCGACGTTTCCGCTCGAAGCCACGAGCATCGAGCTGCCGCTCCCAGAGTTGTTCAGTGATCAACCTACGGCTACTGGCGAATGGGTGGTGAGAGGTCCGCAACCAGACTACCGCGGCATCCTCGAGATCGAGGAAATTGATGGCCTGTCCGGGCCGTGGGTCCTACTTGACGGCTTCCTCGAGCAGAACGCTCCCTCTGATGACCGACAGGTCTTCACCTTCCTCCGAGGTGTGCTCGTGGACAGCGGAGAAGTCGACCGCCTGTGCAAGTTGTTCACTGGTCTCGAATACCCCGGCAATGATGCCATTCCAGATCCGCCAGGCTACTACTACACCTACGCGGGTGAGATGCCTTTCTCTTCGATTCCCGGAATGCCTGTCAGTGATGAGCAAGAGGATGACCACGCCGAATACATGGTGTCCGCGGATATCTGGTCAAGCAATGGCGTCGCGGTCGACATCCCGGTGCAGGCGTACAACTGGGAGAGTTACCACAGCGTGGTGAACCAGGGCAACGGTGCGAGCCTGCCATCTAAGCGGCTCTGTGAGGCTTTGAGTCTCAGATACCGCGCCAACAAATGGGACTTGCACGATGTTTCGGGCGTGGCGTCTCTATACCGCAAAGTCGGCGAGTATGGCTCGCATATCAGTGGCTCTTTCAGCTATCTGAGGCGTGACCTTCTTGACTGCTACTTGACGCAGTCCGGCAAGGTGCTGGTGTGGCTCATGTGGGGAGAACGTGGCATCCATTACCGGTCAGCCGAGGCGCGCAACCTGCACGAGTACTACGCGAACCACCAGCATATTCACAAGCGTACTCATGTCTATCAGCCTGCTTCGAGCGTTCAATCGTAGGCCAAATGAGGCGAGTGGACTCCGCTATTCTTGGGCTCAGAAGACGTCATGTAGGGAGTGGAAGCGGTTGTTCGGTATGGGTTCGCTGCTCGGTAGCCTGACGGGACCGAACCCGCCGCGCCAATTGCTCAGGCCAAGCGGTCAAGCAACCCAGCACGGCCAGAATGACTGCTTCTGGCCGATTGCTGCACTTGGTGAAGGGCCGCGATCGGCCAAAAGTAGCCGCTCAGAAGTGTCTAATAAAGCAGGGCGACTCACCCTGATCGAGGTGGGTGACCCCAGAAACAACTAACCCCCTGGTGCGCAGTACAGGTCTAAGACCTGCCCGAGGCGTGGGGGCTATTCTTGCAGCGACATTACCAGCTGGTTCGGGAAGGATCAATTGGTTGGTAGACCTTGTCCGGCATTTCCAGCCCTGAGCCACCGATGACACTCAACCGGGATCAACGCTGAATGTGATCAGTTGGGTCGGCTATCAGCGACAGCCCAGATTTCGAAGCTACGTTGCGCTTTTCAATACTGAGCTTGAGGCCGCGATTGGCCGGATGGCTGCGTCGGGAGGGGGAGGAGTGACCCAGTGAAGCACGAAGGCGGTCAGGAGGCTTGCGATGGTGTTCACTGATATCGCGACGAGAGCGTTACGCATTTTGGAGCGTCCATTTTTTGAAGTGGACCTCTATTTAATGCGCATAAACTGTGTGCCACCACCACCCCAAGAAAATTTCGTCACGCCCCAGAATGGGATGTCCCATTCTGGGACGCATCACGTTTTAGCTTGTACCAGAAGCCCTCGGCAGCACTATCAGCTGACTAGCCAAGACTCGACTACGTCGGCGCCATACTCGTCTTTCCAGGCCTTGAGTGTGCGCTGATTACCACCCTTGGTTTCAACGATCTCACCGCTGTGGGGATTCCTGTAGACCTTCACCGCACGTGCTTTCCGAGTAGCCTTTTGGTCAATCGAGGCGGAAGACACCGCTTGCGGATCGAGGATCAGCACGACTTGACGCAGGCCATAGCCGTACTCGTTGAGCAGGGCGCGAAGCTTTGTTTCGAATTCCATTTCCTGCTTCAGGGAAGAGTCATTTTTCAGCGCTTCCAGCTCGGCCAGTTGGGCTGCGAGTTGTTGTTCCAGCAGGCGAAATTCAGCGAGACGGGACATAGGATTCTCCAGATTGGGTTCGGTGATTTTAGCAATTAAGAAAGAGAGCTTGCTAACTATCTTGAGCCCACTTGCCTGAATCGGCTATCGCGAGGCTGAGCGATCGGGGTGGATAAAAGGGTGATGGCGTCTGGGTCGTCGGTCTGCATAGCCTCACCCATTGGGTATTTAATCAGTTTTTGCGTACCGGTCATGGGATATCGGCTGGGCTGGCTGGCAGCCATTGCATTCAGGCGTTCTGCGAGGTGCCTAGTAATTGCTTACCTGGGGAGGGTAGTACTGAAGTGCGCAGCACATCGGGTAATCTTTAGTGTTGAAATATCCCACATAGCGGGATAACGTAAAGCCCATCGCATATTCATCAGATGCGTGCGCTCCGCACGCAGCACCATGGAGGATGAGCTTTTGGAAACCTATTCACACTGGATCAACGGTGCCTACCACGAGCCGAGTGGACGCGAGTGGATGGACACGATGGATCCGTACAGCGGTCAGGCATGGGCAAAGATTCCGCTTGGCGTTGCCGCTGATGCGGATCTTGCCGTCAGTGCGGCGAAGAAGGCGATGACATCGGGCGCATGGGCCAGTATGAGCGCGACGCAGCGCGGAAAGATCATGCGTCGGATCGGAGATCTGACTTTGCAGCACGCCGATCGTCTGGCCGAGCTTGAGGTGCGGGACAACGGCAAGCTGCTCGCAGAAATGCGTGGCGCGATCAATAACGTGGCCGAAATTTGGTACTACTACGCAGGGCTTGCCGACAAAATCCAGGGCGCGGTGATGCCGATCGAAAAGTCCGGGATGATTGGTCTGACTCAACGCGAGCCCATTGGTGTTGTGCTGGCCTTAACTGCTTGGAATGCGCCTCTGAATTTCCTTGCCCTTAAGTGCGCACCAGCGATTGCCGCAGGTTGTGCCGTTGTCGTCAAACCGTCGGAGTTTTCTTCGGTCAGTTCGCTGTTTTTCGCATCCTTGACTCAGGAGGCAGGCCTTCCTGACGGAGTGCTCAACGTGGTCACGGGGCTTGGGCAAAGCATTGGAGCGCCGTTGGTCGAGCACCCAGATGTGGCGATGATCACCTTCACTGGGTCCGATACCACTGGTGCCAAAGTCTACGAGGCGGCTGCCCGCAATATGAAGCGAGTGGCGCTGGAGCTAGGAGGGAAATCACCCAATATCGTATTCGCCGACGCTGACTTGGACCTGGCCGTCGCTGGTGCTGTCTCCGGGATTTTCGGTGGCGGCGGCCAAATGTGCACAGCGGGTTCGCGTCTCCTGGTGCAAAACTCGATTCTTGAATCTTTCACCGAAAGGTTAGTGTCTAGCGCGCGCTCCATCAAACTCGGTGACCCGATGGACCCTGCAACCCAGATGGGGCCGATGTCGACCACGCCGCAGTACCACAAGGTGCTTGAGTACATTGATATTGCCCGTCAAGACGGTGCGCGCTGTGTCTTGGGGGGGAAACCCGCCAGCGGGCCGGGTATCCAAGGTGGCCAGTTCGTTGAGCCCACCATCTTCGTCGATGTATCCAACGCCATGCGTATTGCCCGCGAAGAGGTTTTCGGGCCGGTGCTGTCGGTAATTGGGTTTGAAGATGAAGCTCAGGCGATTGCGATTGCGAACGACACGCCCTACGGACTGGCAGCCGGTGTTTGGACCCGCGACACCGGCCGGGTGTTCCGCATGGCCAAAGCGCTCGACGTAGGCACTGTCTGGGGCAATACCTACCGCACCTACAGCTACATGATGCCGTTCGGAGGCATGAAAAAATCCGGGATCGGTCGAGAGATGGGCATCGAGGCGGTGGAGGAGTTCCTCGAAACCAAGAGCGTGATGATCTCCATCGCCGATGCCGCGCCGCAGAACAACTTCATTCCGCGCTGATCAATCACTTCAACGCAACGGCTCATAAACTCCAAGGACAAAAATAAAATGGCCAGTGTAAAACCGAATCATCCGGCACAAGCTCGTCTCGAAGGTCGACGCATCGTCATCACCGGCGCCGCCTCGGGTATCGGTCGTGCTACTGCAGAGCGATTCCTTGCCGAAGGTGCAAATGTAAGTTTGCTCGACCGCAACCACGATGCACTCCATGCGTTGTACAGCCATACAAACGCTCACTGCTTTGCAGTGGACATCACGGACGAAGCCGCAGTGGCGCATGTGACAGAGCAGGCAGCGCAGAAAATGGGCGGTATCGACGGCGTGGTGAATGCTGCCGGCATAATGGCGAAAGGTTCGATCTTGGACATCCCTGCCGAGGAGTGGCGCAAACAGATTGAAGTCAACCTGGTGGGCACCTATATCGTTTCGCGCAACTGCTTACGCTGGATGACCGATGACGCTCCGGCAACCATCGTGAATATTGCATCTGCGGCGGGGCTGCTGCCCAACGCGCCAGGTCTGACCGCGTACGCGGCCTCGAAAGGTGGCGTAATTAATCTCACGCGTTGCATGGCTGCGGAGCTAGCGCCGCGGATTCGGGTAAACAGTGTATGCCCTGGGATGGTCGATACACCGATGGCTGATGGATATCGGGCCAATGTAGGAAATTATGCACTCAAGCGCCTAGCAGATCCTGCCGAAATCTGTGCAGCCATCCTATTTCTTACATCCGCGGAATCATCTTATGTCACCGGAGCCGCACTGGCTGTAGACGGTGGTCGCTCGTTCCACTAATCGCACGAGATCGCACGAGGTCCGCCTTGCGTGCCCAAGGCGGCCATTCACGTCTATATAAGGATAATAAGAATGACCGAATCAGGTTCCTACGCGTCAGCGGCTGCTCCTGGATTGCTAGGGAATGTAAGTAGTGAGCGAGCGACGCATTCTTCTACTGAAAAAGATCGACGCCGATCCTTGATACGCGGTGTGTTGGGGGTTTCCTTTGAATACTACGATTTTGTCGTGTACGCAATTTTCGCACCCTATTTTTCCAAGCTGTTCTTCCCTCAGGAAAGCGCGCTAGCCGCGTCATTGAATACCCTCGCAATATTCGCTTTGGGTTTTCTTGCGCGCCCCATAGGCGCGATGCTGGCCGGCCGTCTGGCTGATCGCTTCGGTCGTAAACCAGTGATGCTTGCAGCACTGGTCTTGGCGACTGTCGGCACGTTATTGATTGCCGTCTCCCCGACATATGAAACAATCGGTGCCCTGGCCGCTGTTGTATTGCTTGTTGCTCGGCTGATGCAGGGACTAGCCCACGGAATGGAAAGCATCTCGGCGTTCGTTTACGTAGGTGAAATGGCCAGCCCACGGTGGCGGACTTTACAGAGCTGTGCGTACCCGATCGGACTAGTCATCGGAATCATCCAGGGTTCACTCTTCGGCGCCATCCTGAGCTCAGTACTCAGCGCTGAAGACATGCAGGCCTGGGGTTGGCGGGTGCCTTTTGCTATAGGCGTTGTCTACGGATTATCCACCCTGATTCTTCGCCACGGCATGCATGAATCGTCTACTTTCGAGCAGGCCAAGAGGCAGGCAGGAAAGGACGACGGTGGCTATTGGCGTAACATCGTGCGGCATAAAAAGACGGTGCTGACCTTGTTCCTGATCTGGCCGGCCAATTATGTCGCTTCTTACACCATGTTGGTCACATTCAGTGACTATGCTGTCACCCATCTTGGGGCCAAGCCTTCGGATGCTTACTGGGCAGCTGTGGCGGCTCAAGTGATGTACCTGTGCATGTTACCCATCTGGGCATATGTCTCCGACAAGCGTGGTCGACGTTTCAATTATACTGTCGGCTTTGGCGCAATCACGCTGCTGGTGTATCCGCTGCAACATTTCCTGCTTGGACCAAGCTTCTTGCAGATCCTGGTTCCGATGGCTCTTGGGCTGTTCTTCTTCGCGGCGATTGCCTCGACTGAAGTGGCATTCGTCAATGAGATGGTACCCAACCGGGTACGTGCCCAGGTCATCAGTATCCCCTCGTCGCTCACAGCAGTGCTATTCGGTGGCACCGCACCTTACCTCAAATCTTGGCTGACAGCCTATGTGTCACCCAACGCCTTCATTTTCTACTTCATGACGTTGACGCTGATAGCGGTATTGGCCGTGCGCTTCCTGGTGGTGGAAACCAAGGGGCGGGACCTTTCGAACTAGATGAATTGATGGATCGACCAGGACACTGCCCTGACTCAGGGCAGTGTCCTGGTGTGTCTTTATCACCCTGCCAGAGAAATGGACGCTCAGCATGCGAATCAGTCTGTTTACAGCACTTGCCACCACGCTTTGCTACACCGTCACACCGTCGCTAGCGGCACCATCAGCTGCGCTGCCAGCACTTGTTTACCCCGATTCAAGACAACCGCTGCATATTTTGTCTCTGGCTGAGCGCACGCTGCCGACGATTACCGCACAAAAGTGGGCTACAGTCTCGACCCAAGGACTTCAGCTTGAGGGCCCCGCGTTTGATCGCGAGGGCAATTTGCTATTGGTCGAAGTGTTGGGCGGGAAAATCTTCAAGCTAGGGCCTGATAGAAGTTCCAAAGTTTTGGTCGAACAGAACAGGCGTGGCTCTGCCGGAATAGCCATTCACAAGGATGGTCGACTGTTTGTAGCGGGACTGGGCAATTACCGGGACACTGGGAACCTTACGACTTACCATCCAAACGGGAGGTGTGATCGGCAGATCATTCCCCCAGAGCGCGGATTGCTCCCTGACGACATCGTCTTCGACAGCAAAGGAGGCCTGTACTTCACCGACTTCAGGGGCGGGTCGACCGATCCCGAGGGTGGGGTGTATTACATTCCTCCCGAGAGCGACAAGGTCATTCCCGTGCTCACAAAAATGGCCCTGCCCAATGGTATAGCCCTGTCCCCGGACGGAAAGGTACTTTGGGTCACCGAGTTTGCTACCGGTCTACTTCACCGCATCGATCTTGAGGGACCGGGAAGAGTCGCTCCGTTCGGAGCGGTGGTGGCATACCACTTCAGCGGCCCTTCACCCGATTCGATGCGTGCGGACCAGGACGGTAACCTCTATGTGGCTCAGTACGGGCAAGGCCGCGTGCTGGTGTTCAACCCGAATGGTGTGCCGATTGGGCAGATCCTAATACCGGGCAGGGAGGATGGGCACTTTCTGCGCTCAACCAGCATGGCGCTCAAGCCAGGGACGCGGGAAATCTACCTCGTCGCCAACGATGGTGAGCAAGGCGGGGGTGCCGTGGTATTTCGTGCAGAAGGGTTCTCGAAGGCGCTCCCCCTGTTCTCCCATCAGGCTCCTTGAGCAGTCGGCTGAAACAAACGAG
>RCUS01000750.1_pt1 | contig 19739 bp, 16 predicted proteins | sample 2166221 | NCBI WGS metagenome assembly RCUS01 (sample SAMN09932758, study PRJNA488358) | compost metagenome | isolation source: compost soil in cyclohexanecarboxylic | place: Germany: Experimental Botanical Garden | reverse complement strand
GGTGTACATGGAGTTGCTCCTGGGCACGGAAAAGAAAACTTCCGAACGCTATGCCGGTAGCGCCGTAAATGCAAGACCGGCTTCTTGGCTGGCAAGCCGGCTTGCGAGTCTGGCGCCTGCGCGGGGCAGGCGGCGTGCTTGTGGGCGAAACCGGTTTGCCGACGGCATGGCCACGCCAGATTCAAACATGCCCGCTGCTGTTGACGATCCGCAGGCACAGCGCCTCGTACGGGTCCAGGTTCACCATCAGCCGCCCGTCCTCGGTCAAATCGCCTTCGACCGTCTCGTTGATCATGTCGACCACCGGCCCAGGTGTGAACCCGGTCAACAGCAGTTCCTCGGCAATTGCGTCCTGGCCGAAGTTCAGCGCAGTGATCTGGATACCACGCCCGGCTGGCAGCTCATGCACCATCACCAGTAGCCCAGGGCTGCGTACCTCAGGTACCAGCACCTGACGGCTGGTGGCAATACCGTAAGCCTGGCGCACAGCCAGCAGTTTCTTCACCTGGCAGGCAAATGAATCACCCTCGTCCAGCTGGCTGTCGAGGCTGCCGTAAAGCGCCCGGGCACGCGGCATGCCACGCACCGAAGCCGCCGCCTCTGGGTCAAGCCCGGCCAGGTCATAGCCGCCTCGGTGAATCCAGCGGGTATCGCCGTCGAGCATGCGTTCGGCAACCGCTTCGGCGGGCAAGGGCAGGGCACCGACCAGGTCCCAGCCAGACAAGGCGACCACCCCCGGCTGCATGGCGTTGTACATGACCAGCAGCAGGTGCACTTTCTTGATCCGCTCGATATCCGCTACGCCAATCTGTTCAAGGTCGCGGATACCCAGTGCAGCAGCGATCAGGCTGGCGGTGGTGCAGGCAATGCCGTTGGTCACGAAGCGCAGGTTATACGGCGCATGCTCCCCCGACAGCCGTTCGTAGATCTCTTCGCGGATATGTTCGCGCAGGATGCTGCCAGGCAGGGTCTGGCCCTTGTACAGGTACATGTCGTGCGCGTGCAGTGTCCAGAAGTGCACCAGCTCCACGGTCAGCTCGTCATGGTTTTGCAGGGCATGGATCAGCGAGGCCGGGTCGATGCCGAAGGCGTGCATCTCCTTGAGCATCAGGCGCAGGAACTCGGTGTCGCCCGTCAGCAGCGCATGCTGGTAGGCCGGCCGGGTAATGAAATCGTAGGACAGGTCGGCACCGCCCCTGGACATCTGCGCAATGTCATCGAGGGTCAGGTTCAGCTCCTGGAAGCTGAAACCGCCGGCCTTGCGGATCATGCCACCGATCAGCTGGTTGCCGACGAGCGACAGCGGGTGGCTTTCCGACCAGGCGGTGCCGCTGGCGCGGGTTTCTACGCCGAGAAAGCCGTTGGCGTCCAGGCGCAGGCCGCGTGCACCCAGGCAGTCCAGCGCGTGCAGCGCGTCACCAATGATCATTTGTTGGGCGGCGAAGGTAGGGTCCAACCAGTTCAGCGAGGGCTGGCCTTCCTTGAAGTAATGCAGGTACACCCAGCGGCGGGTTTTGCCGTCGACGCCTGTGATCGGCGGCGTGGCGCTCCAGTCGGTTTCCTTCACGCCCGGCTCGAAGAAGATTACCCGTTGCAGCTGGCCAACGATGTAATGGCGCGCCTTCAGCTCGTCACACTGAGCTGGCAGTAAATTGACCGCATCGCGCCCGGCGGGCACCTCGGGCAGCAGCGTCCAGTCTTCTTCGCGGATCTCGACCATGTGGTACAGCCCCGGGTAGGGGCCATGGGCGATCTCGGCCAGGCGGAAGTCGGCGCCCTTGCCGGTGTGCGAGGGGATCAGGTCGTCGATGGTCACGGCATTGTGCGCTGCCGCCATGCGGCTCATCTGCACCAGCTCCTGTTCACTGCCGTAGAGCGGGTCGATGTCGAAGCTGATGCGGTCGAAGTTGCCGTCCACGCTGGGGGTGAGTTCGCGGCCGCGGATGCCACCGGACAGTTTGATCGGGCCGGTGTGCAGGCCCTGTACGCCGATCTCCGACAGGCGCCTCCACAACGCTTCGTGGGCCAGGGCACCGAGTACCGAGCAACCCTCGGGCGCGATGATGGCGTCGGGGTAGACGGTCAGCCACACCGAGGCGATTTCGGTGGCGCGGCGGGGCTGGGCCTCGGCGTACGGTTGTTGCCACAGTCGCGACTGGCCTGAGTACAGGCTGGCGCGCGCCTGGGAGGCCTTGAGCATGGCGCGGTCTTCGAGCCATTTGACGTACGACGGGTCGGGCTGGGTCATTTCGCGTCCTCTTTGCGTGTCGGCACCGGCTCAGGTTATGACGGCGCTGCGGCCTGAACGTTCGGCCCGTGCAGAAACCAGCACCGGTCACGGCTTGCGAATGGGGCTGCGGGCCGCTTGGCGCAGGCTCTCCAGCAAATCCAGTACTGCCCCTTCGATATGCGGTTCATCACGCCAGCACATACCGATCGAGCCTTCGGCCTCCAGCTCGAAATCCAGCTGCCGCAACAACCCGCGCCCATGGAAATGCTCGGCCACCCGCCCGGACGCCACCGACAGCATGTCGCTGTTCTGCATCAACCACAAATTGGCCATCAGCGACGATGATTCGATGCGGCACGGCAACGGCTTGCGCCCGGCGTTGCTCAGGGCCGTGTCCAGGCGGTTGCGGATCGGCGTGGCAGGCGGCCACAACAGCCAATCGTACTGATACAGGTCGTCCCAGTTCAGGCCCTTGCGCTTGGCTAACGGGTGGTCGGGGCGGGCGACTACCTGCATGGGTTCGCGAAACAGCATCTCGCTGTGCAGGGCCTGGCTGGGCTGGTAGTTATCGACTCGCCCGACCACCACATCCAGCTGGCCCAACTGCAGGCGTTCGAGCAGCACGTTCATCGTGCTTTCCTGCAGCGATACCTGCGCTTTGGGGTGTTTCTCCAGGAAGTACAGGATGGCGTCAGGCACCAGGCTTGGCGCCGAAGCCGGTGAGGTGCCTATCGCCACGTTGGGTGTGCTGCCTTCGCGCAGGGCGTCCAGGTTGCTTTGTGCGCGTTCCATCTCGCTGAGTATGCGCCGCGCATGGTTGACCAGCAGGGTACCTTCGGCGGTCGGCCGCAGGCCCCGGGCATGGCGCTCGAACAGCAGGGCGCCGGCATCTTCCTCCAACTCCTTGAGGAACTTCGACAGCCCAGGCTGGGTGGTGTAGGCCTGCCGTGCGGTGTCGCTGAGGTTACCGGTTTCGGCCAGCGTCACCAGCAGTTGCAGGTGCCTTGGGCGCAGGCGGCGGGTCCAGTGCATGGCGTGCCTCTCATCATCTTTTTAGTATGGATGCATATGAAAATATCATTTTTTTTGTATGCCTGGCGGGCGTTTAATCGGTCGCACAACGGGGCGCTGCCACTGCCAATCGCCCCTTCCCAGCCCACCGAAGGTGAAGCGATGAATAACAACGACAACATCGGCACGGCCCGCGCCGACTTCTATCAACGCATCGACAGCCAGGCGCTGTTCCCCCTGTGGGAACAGCTGCACAACCTGGTACCGCCGCAGCCCACCACCACCTGCGTGCCGGCGCTGTGGCGCTTCGGTGAAGTGCGCCCGTACCTGATGGAGGCCGGTCAGCTGATCAGCGCCGAAGAGGCGGTGCGCCGGGTGCTGGTGCTGGAAAACCCGGGTATTCGCGGCCAGGCCTCGATCACCCCCAGCCTGTATGCCGGGCTGCAACTGATCCTGCCGGGCGAGATCGCCCCCAGCCACCGCCACAGCCAGTCTGCGCTGCGTTTCGTGGTCGAAGGCAAGGGCGCCTACACCGCAGTGGACGGCGAGCGCACCACCATGCACCCGGGCGACTTCATCATCACTCCGTCCTGGACCTGGCATGACCACGGCAACCCCAGCGAAACCGAAGGCGGCGAGCCGGTGATCTGGCTCGACGGCCTGGACATCCCCACCGTGCGCTTCTATGGCGCCGGTTTCGCCGAGAACTACCCGCAGGCCGTGCAGCCGGTCAGTCGCCCGGACGGCAACAGCCTGGCCCGCTACGGCGCCAACATGCTGCCGCTGCGCCATGAGGTGCAGGGCGCTACCTCACCGATTTTCAGTTACCCGTATGCGCGTACCCGCGAAGCGCTGGCCACGCTTGAGCAGCAGGGCGAAGTGGATGCCTGGGATGGCGTGAAGCTGCGTTATGTCAACCCAGCCACTGGTGGCTGGGCCATGCCCACCATCGGTACCTGCATGCAGCTGCTGCCACGCGGATTCGCCGGCAAGACTGCCCGCTGCACCGATGCCACCGTGTACTCGGTGGTCGAGGGACGGGGGCGCGCCATCATCGGTGGGCAGACCTTCCATTTCGAACCCAAGGACACCTTCGTCGTGCCCAGCTGGGTAACGCTGAGCCTGCAGGCGGACGACGAGTGTGTGCTGTTCAGCTATTCCGATCGGCCGGTGCAGGAGGCCCTCGGGCTGCTGCGCGAAGCCCGCGAACATCATTGATCCAAGGAGCCCTGCCATGACTTACCTGTTTGAACCTGCCGCCACCACCAGCCTGCCGATCGCCGGCAGCGACCAGCGCTTCCCTGTACGCCGCGTTTACTGCGTGGGCCGCAACTACGCTGCCCACGCTCGTGAAATGGGCTTTGACCCGGACCGCGAGCCGCCGTTCTTCTTCTGCAAGCCGGCCGATGCCGTGGTACCGACGGCCGACGGCCAGACCCTGGAGCTGCCATACCCGGCGCAAACCAGCAATTACCACTACGAAATCGAACTGGTCGCAGCCATCGGTAAAGGCGGGCGCAACATCGCGCCCGAGCAGGCCAACGAACACGTGTTCGGTTATGCAGTGGGCCTGGACATGACCCGCCGCGACCTGCAGATGAAGATGCGCGAAATGGGCCGCCCTTGGGAAATCGGCAAGGCATTCGACGCCTCAGCACCCATCGCGCCGCTTTACCCGGCCAGCCAGGTTGGCCATCCGGCGCAGGCGGGCATCTGGCTGCAGGTCGAAGGCCAGGACCGCCAGCGCAGCGACATCGACAAGCTGATCTGGTCGGTGCCGGAAACCATCGCCTACCTGTCGCGCTTCTTCGAGCTGCAGCCGGGTGACCTGATCATGACCGGTACGCCCGAAGGCGTTGGTCCGGTGATCGCTGGCGAGCTGATGGTGGGTGGCGTCGAAGGCCTGGGCGAAATCTGCGTTCGCGTCGTCTGATTGCCGTGGGCCGGCGCAGCTGGCCTTTCATCCCGGTTCAACACGTGGCCGGCGCCAAGCGCCGGCCCGGAGGTTTCGCTCATGTCTTCCACCGATAAAAACAACACCGTGGATGTACAAGCCTTCATCGATAGCCAGCCGGTGACGCGCTTTCAGTGGCGCGTCTTGCTGCTGTGTTTTCTGGTCACCGCCATCGATGGCCTGGACACGGCCGCCATCGGCTTCATTGCCCCGGCGCTGCGCGAGCACTGGCAAATCGGCGCCGCCGAGCTTGGGCCGGTGCTGGGTGCAGCACTGGTCGGGCTGATGCTGGGAGCGTTCATGGCCGGGCCTTTGGCCGACCGCTTTGGCCGCAAGCGCGTGCTGCTGCTGTCGGTGGCCTGCTTCGGCGTCTTCAGCCTGGCTGCCGCATTCGCCCAGGACCTGCACAGCCTTGCACTGTTGCGCCTGCTTACCGGGCTGGGCCTGGGCGGGGCGATGCCCAACGCCATCACCCTGACCTCCGAATACTGCCCGCAACGCCGACGCTCTTTGATGGTGACCGGCATGTTCTGCGGCTTCACCCTCGGCTCAGCCCTGGGCGGGGTGGTCGCTGCGCAGTTGTTGCCAGTCTTCGGCTGGCGCAGTGTGCTGGCCCTGGGTGGGGTGCTGCCGCTGGCATTGCTGCCGGTATTGTGGTTTGCGCTGCCCGAGTCCGTGCGTTTTCTGGCGCGCCGCAATCCGGCCGATAGCAAGGCGCTTGCCATTGTGCGACGTATTGGTGTGTTGCCCGTAGGCTGTCAGGGCCTGCGCATCGATGACGCGGTAGAAGGCCATTCGCCGGTGCGGCAGATTCTTGCCGCGCCGTTGCGCCGCGGCACCCTGGCGCTTTGGCTGGCGTTTTTCATGAGCCTGCTGATCATCTACGGCATGACCAACTGGCTGCCGTTGCTGGTGCGTGACACCGGCCTGAGCCTGAGCCAGGCGGCGCTGATCAGCGCGCTCTTCCAGATCGGTGGCACCCTTGGCGCATTGTGCCTGGGGGCGGCCATGGACCGCTTCGACCCGCATAACGTGCTGATGCTGGCCTTGCTCGGCGGCGCTGCGTGCCTGTTCGCCATTGGTCAGTGCCATGGCGACTACGTACTGCTGGGGCTGAGCGTGGCCGGCATGGGCTTTTGCATCAGCGGTTCGCAGGTCGGTGCCAATGCCCTGGCTGCAGCCTTCTACCCCACCAGCAGCCGCGCCACGGGTGTGAGCTGGGCACACGGGGTAGGGCGAATCGGCTCAGTGTGCGGCACCTTTGGTGGTGCGTTGCTGATGGATGCCGGGCTGTCCTTCGAGCTGCTGTTCAGCGTGCTCATGCTGCCTGCGGTGCTGGCCGCTGCGGCGATCTTCCTGAAGGGCGTGCGACCTGTCACTGCGTTGCCCGCCACCACCCACATCATGCCCTGAACCCGCAGGAATACTGCCATGCAGCTCTACAGCTTTTTCAACAGTTCCACCTCGTACCGTGTGCGCATTGCCCTGGCCCTGAAAGGCCTGGAGGTGGAGTACCACGGCGTCAACCTGCGCGCCGGTGAACAACGCCAGGCGCCGCACCGTGCGCTCAGCCCCATGGGGGGCGTGCCGGTACTGGTGGACAACGATTCTGTCAGCCTGACCCAGTCACTGGCGATCATCGACTACCTCGACGCGCGCTATCCGCAGGCGCCATTGCTGCCCGGCGACCCCTTGCTGCGTGCCCGGGTGCTGGAGGTGGCGCAACTGATCGCATCCGACATCCACCCGCTCAACAACCTGCGCGTGCTTGGTTACCTGCAAGGTGTGCTGAACGTAGGGCCTGAGGAAAAGGACCGTTGGTACGCGCACTGGGTCGCCGAGGGGCTTGGTGCTCTCGAAGCCCTCCTGCAACGCCATGGCGAAGGCCCCTACTGCTTCGGTGCACAGCCGACCCTGGCCGACTGCTGCCTGGTGCCGCAAGTGGCGAACGCCGAACGCATGGGCTGTGACCTGCACGCTTACCCACGAGTGATGGCGGTGTACGACCACTGCCAGGCGCAACCCGCCTTCCAGCGTGCTGCGCCCGGCCGCCAAGCCGACTTCATCCAATAAAAACCGCAGCCTGTACGGAGACCCCAACCATGACTGCCCAACAACAAAAAATCATCATCGTCGGCGGGGGCATCGGTGGCCTTGCTGCCGCTCAGGCCCTGGCCGCCCAAGGTATCCAGGTGCTGCTGCTGGAACAGGCCGAGCATATCGGTGAGATCGGCGCCGGTATCCAGCTTGGCCCTAACGCCTATGCCGCGCTGGATGCGCTGGGCGTCGGCGATGCTGCGCGCAATCGCTCGGTGTTTACCGACCACCTGATCATGATGGACGCCATCGACGCCCACGAAGTGGGGCGCGTTGAAGTCGGCGAGCGTTTTCGCCAGCGTTTCGGCAACCCGTATGGTGTGATTCATCGTGCCGACATTCACCTGTCGATCCTTGAAGCCGTGCAGCAGAATCCGTTGATCCGTTTCCAAACCTCGACGCTTATCGCCGGCATGGAGATGGACGACCATGGCGTGACCCTGACCGACAGCAAGGGCAACCGCTACCAGGCCGACGCGGTGATTGGCTGCGACGGGGTGAAGTCGGTGATCCGCGAGCGTATGGTTGGCGACCCGGCAAGGGTCACCGGGCACGTGGTGTATCGCGCTGTGGTGGATGTGCAGAACATGCCCGAAGATCTGCGCGTCAACGCGCCGATGCTGTGGGCCGGCCCGCGCTGCCACCTGGTGCACTACCCGCTGCGCGGCGGCCAGCAGTACAACCTGGTAGTGACTTTCCATAGCCGTAACGAGGAACAGTGGGGCGTGACCGACGGCAGCAAGGAAGAGGTACTGTCGTATTTCGAGGGCATTCACCCGCGGCCCCGGCAGATGCTTGACCGGCCTACCTCCTGGCGCCGCTGGGCCACCGCCGACCGCGACCCGGTGGAGCAGTGGGGAGAAGGGCTGGCGACCCTGCTGGGCGATGCTGCTCACCCGATGACCCAGTACCTGGCCCAAGGCGCGTGCATGGCGCTGGAGGACGCCGTGGTGCTAGGGGAGGCGGTGAAGGCCTGTGAGCATGACTTGCAGGCGGCGTTGCGCCTGTACGAATCGATCCGCATACCCCGTACCGCACGGGTGCTGTGGTCGGCGCGGGAAATGGGGCGGCTTTACCATGCCAAGGGCGTCGAGCGGCAGGTGCGCAACCAACTGTGGGAAGGCCGTTCGCAGGAGCAGTTCTACGATGCCGTGCAGTGGTTGTATGGCTGGAACATCGAAACCTGCCTGAAACGCTGATGACAGGCCCGGCAGGCTCAGCGCCGGGCCGACAACTGCTGCGGTGCCAGAAACGCATCATGGAAGTAATTGCGCACCGCCTGCATCGCCGGGCTGAATGCCCGTTCCCGGTGCCAGGCCAACCCCACGCTCATCGGTGTGACCGGGTCGCTGATGGTCACCGTCTCGATGCGCTTGCCCTCCAGCGACCACGGCCGGTGCACCAGGTCCGACAGGATCGCCACTCCGCTGCCATTGGCGACCATGCTGCGCACGGCCTCCACCGAGCTGGTCCGCACCCTTACGCTTGGCCGTTGGCCGGCCTGCTCCCAGTAGCGCATGGCACTGTGCTCGGCCTCATCCACGGTCAACAGAATGAACGGCTCACAGGCCACATCGGCCAGGCTCACGGCCGAGCGCTCGCACAGTGGGTGATGCCCGGGCAGCCACAGCCGGCGCTCGGAGTTGAACAGGGTTTCCGAGACGATGTCGGGGTGGGTGAGGTTGGCGGTGAGCACCACCGCCATGTCGAAACGCCCCTCCAGCAGGCCTTGCTCGATGGCGCTGCGCTCCTGCTCGTACAGCTCCAGGGTCACGTCCGGATGCCAGTGCTCCAGGCGCTGCAAGTGGTGCGGCAGGAAGTAGCCGATCACCGTGTAACTCGCCGCCAGGCGCAACAGGCCACTGGCGCGCACGTCCGGAAGCGGGCTGTTCAACGCATCGTCGACACTGCGCAGGATGACGTAGGCCCGGTTCAAGAAGTGCCGGCCGGCTTCGGTCAGGCTCATGCCTTGGGCCGAGCGCTGAAACAACAGCACGCCGAGCATCGCCTCCAGCTCCTTGATGGCTGTGGTCACTGCCGACTGGGAGATGTTCAGGTGGATCGCCGCTTGCGAGATCTGGCCGATTTCAGCGGTGGCAACGAAGTAGCGGACCTGGCGCAGGGTGAGTGACACGGTAGGCTCCCGGGGTATCTGTTTTTCAGAAGGTACCCCATCTGTTTATAGATCTTCCCAAGGGGGTGTAGAGAATCTAACGTGGCTTGCATGCAGTCACAAGTGCCAGGAGACGCGGTCATGCAAGCAGTGGATTTCAATTCGGACATGGGTGAGGGCTTTGGCCCGTGGACCATTGGCGATGGCGTCGACAATGAGCTGATGGGTTACATCAGCAGCGCCAACATCGCCACTGGTTTCCATGCCGGCGACCCCGGCACCATGCGCCGCACCGTCGAGCGCGCCAAGGCACTGGGCGTTGCGGTGGGGGCACACCCGGGGTTCCGTGACCTGGTCGGCTTTGGCCGCCGGCATATCAATGCCTCGGCGCAGGAACTGGTGGACGACATGCTCTATCAATTGGGCGCGCTGCGTGAAATCGCTCGTGCCCAGGGCGTGCGCCTGCAGCACATCAAGCCGCATGGGGCACTGTACATGCACTTGGCGCGTGACGAAGAAGCGGCGCGCTTGCTGGTGCAGAACCTGCGGGTGATCGAGCCCGAGTTGCTGCTGTACTGCATGCCGGGTTCGGTGATCTGCCGCATTGCCCAGGAAATGGGGCAGCCGGTGATTCGCGAGTTCTATGCCGACCGCGAGTACGACCTGAGCGGGTCGATCGTGTTTACCCGCAATGTGCGTGGCTACGAGCCCCAAGCCGTCGCCGAGCGGGTGCTGCGTGCTTGCCGCCAAGGCGTGGTGCGCACGGTCGAAGGCCAGGACCTGGCGATCGAATTCGATTCCATTTGCCTGCACAGTGACACCCCGGGCGCGCTGGACCTGGTCGAGGCCACGCGCAAGGCACTGGATGCGGCCGACATCGTGGTGCGTGCACCGCGCTGAACCCGTCAGGCATCCGGCAAACCGACAAGCCGGAGCCCGTGCATTTTGTTTTCGCCTGCCTTTCTATAAAGATTCCAAGAAAAGGAACTGTCATGGCCGAACCGCTTGCTACAACCCCGATCCGTTACAGCTTCGGCGCCGACGAGCACCTGTTTGCCGAAGTCAGCGAAAGCATGTCGCTGGAGGCCTTTTTCAAGGGTATGGCCGTCACCCGTGCGGTGGAGCGCATGGCCCTGGATGGCGTGCTTGATGTGTGCCTGGCCAATGCGTCGTTCCAGGTCCGCTTCGACCCGGACCGTATCGCCCCCGAGGCACTGCTCGAAGCCGTGCGCGGCGCCGAAGCGCAGGCGGTGGCCGAGCGTTCGTTGCAGACGCGGATCATCGAGATCCCGGTGCTGTACAACGACCCCTGGACCCATGAAACCCTGATGCGCTTTCGGGATCGCCACCAGGACCCCACCAGCACTGACCTGGAGTACGCCGCGCGCATCAACGGCCTGGCCGATGTCGAGGCCTTCATCGCCGCCCACAGTGGCGCGCCATGGTTCGTGTCGATGGTCGGCTTTGTTGCCGGCCTGCCGTTCATGTTCCAGATGGTCGAGCGCCAGCGGCAGCTGCAGGTGCCCAAGTACCTGCGCCCCCGTACCGACACGCCCAAGCTCACCCTGGGCCATGGCGGCTGCTTTGGTTGCATCTACTCGGTGCGCGGGGCCGGGGGCTACCAGATGTTCGGCGTCACCCCGGCACCGATCTACGACCCGCAGCAGACCTTGAATTACCTGAAAGAGCACATGGTGTTCTTCCGCCCGGGTGACATCGTGCAGTTCAAGCCTATCGACCGCCGCACCTACGACCAGGCGGTGGCGGAGGTGGAGGATGGCTGCTTCGACCTGCGCATTCGCCCGGTGGCGTTTTCCCTGGACGCCTTCCTCGCCGACCCGGTCGGCTACCCCAAATCGTTGCAGGAGGTGCTGGCATGATCAAGGTACTCAAACCGGGGCTGGCCACTTCTGTACAGGACCTGGGCCGCGAAGGTTACTACCACCTGGGCATTCCACCGTCCGGCGCACTCGACCAGTACGCCTTGAGCGCAGCCAACCACCTGGTGGGCAACCCGGCCGGCGCTGCGGGCCTGGAGTGCGCGCTGGTGGGGCCGGAGCTGGAGTTCCAGCAGGACGCACTGGTCGCTGTGTGCGGCGCGCAGATGCCAGCGTTGCTCGATGGCCGCGAGCAGCGCCCGGACACGGCGTTTGCCGTGCGTGCCGGGCAAGTGTTGCGTTTCGGCTTTCCAACAGCGGGCGCCCGGGCCTACCTGGCAGTGGCCGGAGGCATCGATGTGCCCGAGGTGCTGGGTAGCCGGTCCACCTACGCGCTGGGCGCGTTGGGTGGCTTTCATGGGCGCAAACTGATGGCGGGCGACCTGCTGCCGGTCGGCGTGCCCAGCGGCAAGACCCGTGCCGGTGCAAGCTTGCCCATGGCCCTGCGTCAGGCCCTGGGGGGCGAGGTGGTGTTGCGGGTGGTGCCTGGGCTGTACTTCCACCGCCTGACCGAAGCTGCAGCGCAACGTTTCTTCACCGACGCCTGGACCGTTGGCTCCGAAGCGGACCGTATCGGTTATCGCTACAAAGGCGGCAGCGCCTTGAGTTTCCAACCGCGCGAGCAGCCGTTCGGTGCGGGGTCGGACCCGTCCAATATCGTCGACAGCTGCTACCCGATCGGATCGATCCAGGTGCCGGCAGGGTTGGAACCGATCATCCTGCATCGCGATGCAGTGTCGGGGGGCGGCTACGCCATGATCGGCACGGTGATCAGCGCCGACCTCGACCTGATCGGGCAGATGCAGCCCAACCAGCAGGCGCGGTTCCTGCCGGTGAGCCTGGAGCAGGCACTGGAGGCGCGGCGTTCGTACAAGAAGAAGCTGGCCTGTCTGGCCAGGCTCTTCAGCTGAGCATGATGTTTTCGCTGTAGCAGCGGCCTTGTGCCCCGACGGGGCCGCAACGGGCTCCGCGGCTACACCGAGCGCGCAGGCTTGCTGATGGTCTTGCCGGTTTGCGAGGCCACCTCAAGGGCTTGGCCGTCCCGCTGTTTGCCTTGGCGCGCCAGGCCTTCAAGTTGCGGTATCAGCATGCCTTCCGGCAAATGCCGCCAGAACCGTCCTGGCATGTGCAGGCGCAAGGCATCCGGGTTGAGGCGGGCCGGGTTGAAGGTATGGCGATAGTAGGTGCGCCAAAGTTCGGCGCCGGGGTCTTCGGCGTTGCGGGCCCACTGGCGCCAGGGCTCGGGGCACTGTCGCTGGTAGTCGAACGACTGGCCGTCGAAGCGAATGCCATCCTGTGGCGTGGCAATCAACCAGCGCAAACGCCCCAGGCGGTCGGCAAAATGCGCGCTGGCACTGTGCAGAATGTCGTGTGCCGGCTCGTGATAGGCCACCAGATCCAGCTGCAAGTGCTCAGCCAGTTCCTCAGGCAACGGCACGAAGCGTACAAACGCGTGCAAGTGATGCGCCTCGCGGGTTACCTGCTTGATGCGCCGTTGCAGCTCACTGCCCAGCCGGTCACCGGCCAGCATTGCCGTGCGATCGCCATGGGCGACGCGCCACAGCACTTCATACAGCAGGTTCCAGCGCTGTTCGCCACGGTAGCGAGAGGCCTGCTCCAACTGGCTCAGCAGTGCGGCCGGGACTTTGGCCCGGAAAGGGCCAGGCCCTTCAGGCGGCGCTGCCGGCACGGCCAGCAGGTCCGCCATCGGGCCTTGCGACCAGGTGACTTCCGACGGGTCGATGCCATGGCTCAATAACACCCGGGCCTGGTCGCGCCAGGTGGCGAACAGGTCGTCGCAGTCGAGTGCGATCACCCCCATAACCCCATCTGCACGGGCGCTGGCGGCTCACTCAAGCGCGCTCGCAGCAAGCCGCTGCGCAGCTCGGCCTGGGCGGGGCGGTAGTCGCTGGTGACGATGAACGGCCGTGCCTTGTCCAGCACGCAGCGCAGCTGGATCAGGTCGTCATAACGGATGCGCCGCTCCCGGCGCAGGGCGACCAGGCGCTGTACGCTGCGCAGGCCGATGCCGGGGATACGCGCCAGTAGCGCAGGTTCGGCGCGGTTCACGTCCAGCGGGAAGACTTCGCGGTTGGCCAGCGCCCAGGCCAGCTTGGGGTCGATGTCCAGTGCCAGGTTACTGCTGTGGCCCAGCAGCTCGCCAGCCTTGTAGCCATAGCCACGCAGCAGGAAGTCGGCTTGATACAGGCGGTGTTCGCGCAGCAGCGGTGGTGCGGCGAGGGGCACGCTGCCGGGGCTGTCGGGGATCGGGCTGAAGGCGGAGTAGTACACGCGCTTGAGGCCGTAGCCCTGGTACAGCGACTCGGCATTGCGCAGCAAGGTACTGTCGTCGGTGCTGTCGGCGCCGACGATGACTTGGGTGCTCTGCCCGGCCGGGGTAAAGCGCGGCGCCCTGGGCTCGTTGGCCACGGCCTGCTGGCCCTGATGAATCACGCCCATGGCCTGGCGAATGGTGCGCCCTTGCTTTTCTGGCGCCAGGCGCTTGAGGCTGGCGTCGGTGGGCAGTTCGATGTTGACGCTGAGGCGGTCGGCCAGGCGCCCGGCCTCTTCGATCAGCAGCGGGTCGGCATCGGGGATGGCCTTGAGGTGGATGTAGCCGCGGAAGCTGTGTTCTTCGCGCAACAGCCGGGCCACACGGATCAGCTGCTCCATGGTGTAGTCCGCCGAGCGGATGATGCCAGAGCTGAGGAACAGGCCGCTGATGCAGTTGCGCCGGTAGAAGTCCAGGGTCAGGCGCACCACTTCCTCGGGGCTGAAGCGTGCGCGCGGCACGTTGCTGGAGCGGCGGTTGACGCAGTACTGGCAGTCGTACAGGCAGAAGTTGGTCAGCAGTACCTTGAGCAGCGATACACAGCGGCCGTCCGGGGTATAGCTGTGACAGATACCCATGCCGTTGGTGGCACCCAGGCCGTCAGCGCCGCGCGAATTGCGCTTGGGCGCACCACTGCTGGCGCAGGAGGCGTCGTACTTGGCTGCGTCGGCAAGGATGCCGAGTTTGGCGATGAGTTGCATGGTGGCTGACCTGCGATACTGAGTATTCATACAGTATTTTGAGATGTGGCCGATTGCAAGTGTTTGTGCGTCGTCATACCCGACTAAACGCGTCGGCTAAGCTTGTGGCTGAACCACGGACAGCAACGAGGCGCGGGAGAGGTTATGAAGATCACCATCAAGCCAAAACTGGCGATGGCCGGGCTGGCCTTGGCCATCGGCATGCTCAATGCCCAAGCGGCGGAAACCAGGAAGGTCGATGTGCTGCTGGTGGGCGGCGGCATCATGAGTTCTACCTTGGCCGTGTGGCTCAACGAGCTGGAGCCCGGCTGGTCGATGGAAATGGTCGAGCGTCTGGACAAGGTAGCCGAGGAGAGTTCCAACGGCTGGAACAACGCCGGCACCGGCCACTCGGCCCTGGCGGAGTTGAACTACACCCCGGAAAAAGACGGCAAGATCGACATCAGCAAGGCGGTGGAAATCAACGAGTCGTTCCAGGTAACGCGCCAGTTTCTCGCCTGGCAGGTCAAGCAGGGTGTGCTGAAAAATCCGCATTCGTTCATCAATACCACCCCGCACATGAGCTTTGTCTGGGGCGATGACAACATTCGTTTCCTTAAAAAACGCTACGAGGCCCTGCAAGCCAGCCCGTTGTTCAAGCCCATGCAGTACTCCGAAGACCACGAGCAGATCCGCAAATGGGTCCCGCTGATGATGGAAGGCCGCGATCCCAACCAGAAGCTGGCCGTGACCTGGACGCCGATCGGCACCGACGTCAACTTTGGCGAGATCACCCGGCAGTATGTGGGTTACCTGCAGACGCGGCCGAACTTCGATCTCAAGCTGTCGAGCGAAGTACAGGACATCACCCGTAACGACGATGGTTCCTGGCACGTCGAGTACAAGAATCTGAAAAATGGCAGCAAGGCAGCCACCGATGCCCGGTTCCTGTTCATCGGCGCTGGCGGGGCGGCACTGCCGCTGCTGCAGAAGTCGGGTATCGACGAGGCCAAGGACTATGGCGGCTTCCCGGTCGGTGGCTCGTTCCTGGTCACTGACAACCCGGCTATCGCCCAGCGTCACATGGCCAAGGCCTATGGCATTGCCGCAACCGGTGCGCCGCCCATGTCGGTGCCACACCTGGACACCCGGGTACTTGATGGCAAGCGCATGATCCTGTTTGGGCCGTTCGCCACCTTCTCGACCAAGTTCCTCAAGCAGGGCTCTTTGCTTGACCTGCTCGCCAGTACCAGCGTGCACAATGCCTGGCCGATGGTGCGGGTAGGGGTACGCGAGTTCGACCTGGTGCAGTACCTGATCGGGCAGGTGTTGCAATCGGACGATGACCGCTTCGAAGCGCTGCGCACCTACTTCCCCGGGGCGAAGAAAGAAGACTGGCGGCTGTGGCAGGCGGGCCAGCGGGTGCAAATCATCAAGAAAGACGAAGCGTTGGGCGGTGTGCTCAAGCTCGGTACCGAGGTGGTGACGTCCAGGGACGGCAGTATCGCCGGCTTGCTGGGGGCCTCTCCCGGTGCGTCGACCGCTGCGCCTATCATGCTCGATGTGTTGAACAAGGTGTTCAAGAACAAGGTGGCGTCGCCCGAGTGGCAGGCCAAGATCAAACAGATCATCCCGTCCTATGGCATCCGCCTGAACGACCAGCCGGATCAGCTAGAGAAGGAGTGGGCATATACCAACGAGGTGCTGCAGCTTGAGCCGCCTGTCAGTCCGCAGCGCCCTGAGTCGATAAGGCCGGCTGACAGCCAGGGAGTGGCCAGCCGGTAATCATTGCAGTCAAGCTGGCGCAATCTTGCCACGTCCGATGCCGTAGTAAGTCAGCCCTGCCGAGGCCATGTGCTCGGGTTCGTACAGGTTGCGGCCATCGAACACCACCCGGTCGGCCAGCTGCTGCGGCACCTCGTCCAGGTTGAGCACACGGTAGTCCTGCCATTCGGTGACGATCACCAGGGCATCGGCGCCCCGCAATGCATCGTCCTTGCAGGGCACCAGTTGCAAGTCGGCACGCGGGCCGTAGTGGCGCCGGATTTCTTCCATGGCCTGAGGGTCGTGAGCCTGCACCCGCGCGCCCGCGGCCCACAGTGCTTCCAGCAGGACCCGGCTGGAGGCTTCGCGGATATCATTGGTATTGGGCTTGAACGACAACCCCCACAGGGCAAACACCTTGCCCCGCAGGCCGCCGGGGTAGTGGCGCTGGATCTTGCTGAACAGCCGTCCCTTCTGCTGCTCGTTGACCGACTCTACTGCGCGCAGCAACTGTGTCTCGAAGCCTTCCGACTCGGCACTGTGGCGCAGGGCTTGCAGGTCTTTGGGGAAGCACGAGCCGCCAAAACCGCAGCCGGCGTAGATGAAGTCATAACCGATGCGCGGGTCCGAGCCGATGCCACGGCGCACCATTTCGATGTCGGCCCCCAGGTGCTCGGCCAGGTTGGCGATTTCGTTGATGAAGGAAATCTTGGTGGCCAGCATGCAATTGGCTGCGTACTTGGTCAGCTCGGCACTGCGCGCGTCCATGACCATGAACTTTTCGCGGTTGCGGTTGAACGGCAGGTAAAGCTCGCGTAGCAACTGCACTTCGGCCGCTTCTGCGCCGCCGATGATAATGCGCTGGGGGCGCATGCAGTCATCCACCGCAGACCCTTCCTTGAGAAACTCCGGGTTGCTGATCACCTGGAAGCGGCTGGTATCGGCCACGGCCTGGGCGATGCGTGCCTTGATGCGGTGTACCGTACCCACCGGCACGGTGGACTTGTTGACGATTACTTTGGGCCCGTCAGCGTGTTCGAGGATGCTGTCGACCACGGCGAAAACGTGTTTCAGGTCGGCGCTACCATCGGCTTGCGGCGGAGTACCGACGGCAATGAACTGCAACCTGGCATAGTTGGCAGCGACTGCGGCATCCGTGGTGAAGCGCAGCCGACCGCAGGCGAGGTTCTTCTCCAGCAGCGGCGCAAGGCCGGGCTCGAAGATCGGGCAATGGCCTTCACTCAGGCTGGCCACCCGATCGGCATCGACATCCATGCACATCACCGAATGGCCTACCTGGGCCAGGCACACCGCCTGGGTCAGGCCGACATAGCCGGTTCCGAAAACCGTGACCTTCATTTGACAGCTCCTTGATAGGAAAGCTGAAAAAAAATGTCACATCGTTGTTTAGGAATTGTGACCTGAGGGATGTGCTCGTGGGCCATATGGCCGTTATTCCACATCGCCCAGGCAGAGCATCTAAACTTACTGACAGCTCGCAGTAGTGTGTTGTACCGCGAACGAAAACCCTTGAACCGACCACCGCCTTCCCGGAGCGGACGCCCCTCGTTGGCGATGGCCTTCTTGCAGAGGAGGGCAGGTCATGGACGAGGCAAGGCTTCACGATTTCATGGGCAAGCTGGTGGGCGACATGGGCGCAGCGGCGACGCTGGCCAATGTCATTCTTGGCGATGAACTGGGGCTGTACCGGGCCATGGCCGACAGCCAGGCGGTCACCCCGGAGCAACTGGCGGAAAAGACCGGCTGCCACCCGCGGCTGGTGCGCGAATGGTTGAATGCCCAGGCGGCATCGGGCTACATGGTCCATGACAAGGGCCGTTTTGTGCTGCCTGAAGAACAGGCCATGGCCCTGGCGCTGGAGGATTCTCCGGCCTACATGGCCGGCGGCGCGTCAGTGGTGGCGGCGCTGTTCCATGACAAGGACAAGCTGGTAGCCGCCATGCGCGGCGATGGCGGGTTGGCTTGGGGCGATCACCACCCGTGCATGTTCAGCGGTACCGAGCGGTTTTTCCGGCCGGGGTATCGCACCTTCCTGGTAGCGGATTGGCTGCCGGCACTGGAGGGTGTGGTGGCCAAGCTGCAGGCGGGCGCCAAGGTGGCGGATGTGGGCTGCGGTCATGGTGCCTCGACGCTGGTGATGGCGCAGGCGTTTCCGGCATCGACCTTCGTGGGGTACGACTATCATCAGCCTTCGATCGTCACCGCCAACGCGCGTGCACGGGAAGCGGGGTTGGAGGGGCGGGTGAGCTTCCAGCAGGCCAGCGCCAAGGAGTACCCGGGGCGTGACCATGACCTGGTGTGCTTCTTCGATTGCCTGCACGACATGGGTGACCCGGTCGGGGCAGCCCGGCATGCCTACCATGCTTTGAAAGCTGATGGCACGGTCATGCTGGTGGAGCCATATGCCGAGGACTCGCTGGAGGGTAACCTGACACCGGTCGGGCGCTTGTTCTATGCGGCGTCGACGTTTATCTGTACGCCCAATTCGTTGTCGCAGGAAGTGGGGCTGGGGTTGGGTGCGCAGGCCGGGGAGGCACGATTGCGGGCCGTTTTCGAGGAGGCGGGGTTCAGCAGGTTCCGGCGGGCGACGCAGACGCCGTTCAACCTGATTCTGGAGGCCCGCAAGTAGAGCGTGATCTTGCGCCGGCCTCTTCGCGGGCTCGCCCGCTCCCACAGGTTACGTGCTTGTTTCAGGCCTGTGGCTATCCTGGACTGCCCGCGAAGAGGCTGGACCTGGAAAGCAGAAGGGGTGCTGCATGGCACCCCTTCTGTTTGTCGCTTAGGCTTCAGCGTCCCAAGGACGATCGCCTTTTTCATCTTTGACGCGGGTTGGCAGGCCCATCACGTCCAGCGCCTTGAGGAACGGCTCGGCTGGCAGCTCCTCGACGTTGACCATGCGCTTGGCATCCCACTCGCCACGGGCGACCAGCAGGGCGGCAGCCACTGGCGGTACACCGGCGGTGTAGGAAATGCCCTGGCTGTCGGTCTCGGCGTAGGCTTCTTCGTGGTCGGCCACGTTGTAGATGAACACTTCGCGCGGCTGGCCATCCTTGGTGCCTTTGACCAGGTCGCCGATGCAGGTCTTGCCGGTGTAGCCAGGGGCCAGCGAGGCCGGGTCTGGCAGTACAGCCTTGACCACTTTCAGCGGTACCACTTCCAGGCCTTCGGCGGTTTTCACCGGTTGCTCGCTGAGCAGGCCCAGGTTTTTCAGAACCGTGAACACGTTGATGTAGTGCTCGCCGAAGCTCATCCAGAAACGCACGTTCGGCACGTTGAGGTTCTTCGAGATCGAGTGGACCTCGTCGTGACCGGTCAGGTACAGGTTCTGCGAACCCACGACCGGCAGGTCGTCGGTACGCTTGACCTCGAACATGGTGTTGCTGGTCCACTGGCTGTTCTGCCAGCTCCACACTTGCCCGGTGAACTCGCGGAAGTTGATTTCCGGGTCGAAGTTGGTGGCAAAGTACTTGCCATGCGAACCGGCATTGACGTCGAGAATGTCGATCGAATCAATGCTGTCGAAATACTGCTGCTGCGCCAGCTTGGCGTAGCTGTTCACCACACCCGGGTCGAAACCGACGCCGAGAATGGCGGTAATGT
>RCUS01000747.1_pt1 | contig 19822 bp, 17 predicted proteins | sample 2166221 | NCBI WGS metagenome assembly RCUS01 (sample SAMN09932758, study PRJNA488358) | compost metagenome | isolation source: compost soil in cyclohexanecarboxylic | place: Germany: Experimental Botanical Garden | reverse complement strand
CGCTCTCATCGTTGCCCAGGGCGCTGGTGTCCAGGCGCTGACGCAGGTTGCCTTCGCCCTCGGCGATGGTGCGCAGCACGCCGCTCATGCTGTTCAACCGCGCCGCCAGCCTCCGGGGCCCGAGCACGCTGAACAGCAGCGTGGCGGCAACCATGCTCAGCGCCTCGATGGCATCGTTCAACCCTTGTGGCAGGCCTGCGTAGTGCTGCACCAGGTAGTTGCCACCAAACAGCCCGGCAAGGGTCGCCACATAGGGTTTCATCAACCCGTAGCTGAGGGAGCGGCGGCGGTACACCTCCTCCAGATCGGCTTCGCACATCATCCCCCAGCGGTCGGGCGAGCCTGGCAACTGGAAGGTGACGCCCTTGCCCACCACCGGCACACGGCGGTAGTCGGAATAACCGGGATAGGTCACGAACAGGTTGGCACCGCGGCGGATCGTCTCGCGCACGCCTGGGTGCAGTTCGCGGGTCGACGGGTCGGTAAAGCGCAGTTCCAGCTCGGTATGACGCTGCACCTGCACGGTGGTCCAAGGCGTGTGCACGCCGCCCTTGAGGTTCTCGCCCCGGGTGAACGTGGCATCCTCGAAACGCGAGCGTGACAAGGCCGTGCCCGGCTGAATGGCCGGGTCGAAGCGCGATTGCACCATGAACAGGTAGTTGTCGCCTGACTCCGCGAAGATGTGCCCCGCCTCGCGCTGGATCAAGTCGCCCAGTACGTCGTTGGGCACCCGGCCGCACAGGCAGCCGAGCACTTTGCCGCCAGTCTTGAGTGGCTGATAGAACATCAGCGTCACTTCATCGTGGAAGCGCGATGACGATGGGCCAATGCGCAGAGTCAGCGGGTCAATGTAGGGACCATGCAGGAAGGGCGCCTTCAACCCGTGCGCCAGGGCAACGCTCTGCTCGATACGCTGTGTACCACGCTGCGGCCAGGTCGAGGCGATGACATGGCCACTGGCGTCAACAACGAACAGCTCGGAAAAGTCCTCGGCCTGAGCCAGTTTGTCCAGCAGTGCCGTGTTGTCCGGATTGGCGAAGGAAGGCGCGATCTGCTCTGCCAGTTCCTGCAAGTGGTCCCACTGTTCACGTGCCCAGCTGTGCAGCAGTTGCATGCGAGTCTGGGCAATGGCCTCGAAGGTCTGCTCGATCACCGGGTAGCTGGAGCGGTTAAGGCGGCATGCCCAGCCCATGCGGAATTTACCGGTTTTGCCCAACCAGGGCAGCCAGCCCTTCTCACTCGAAGACAACGCCATGGAACTACTTGAAAGCGACATTATTTTCACCATACGCGACACGAATGGCAAAGTGATGGCAAGTTTCACGCCAACTTGTGGCCAAGCAAATCAATCCCTTGATTCCGGAGCTGGATGCACCCCACTGGTGCATCAGCACTGTTGATCAACGCCGACGCGCATCATCAAGGGGCAGCTGAACCCGCTTCGCCCTGAAACCGCTACGCCAGAGCCTTCTGCGCACGATATGCCGTCAACCCCTCGGTTTTTGCAATAAACCGCTTTCACAGTGCCCATTTGTGCGTCCTTGCGCCTGGGCCCTGTCGGTACATTAGCCCGAGGGGTCATCCACTCAGCGGCCCGACAAGACCGCCCCTGCTCGCCCTCCTGCACCTGCCCACATCCGAATGGGAGTTTTGCACATGACAGTATCCACGCTACGCGCCCTGCACCTTTCCACCCTTGCCCTGCTGATCGGCAGCGCATCGCTGGCCCAGGCTGAAGACTCGATCACCTTTGTCTCCCAGGGTGGCGCCTACCAGGAAGCACAAAGCAAGGCGATCCTGGAACCGGCCGCCAAGAAGCTCGGCCTGGTCCTCAAGCAGGACAGCTCGCCCAAGGCCTACCCCATCATCAAGACCCAGGTACAAAGCGGCAATGTCAGTTGGGACGTGGTCGACCTCCCGACCGGCGACTGCATCCGTGGCGAAGAAGAAGGACTGTTCGAGAAGCTCGACCTCGCGCTGATCCCCAATGCCGCGCAATTGCCGACAGCGCTCAAAGACGACTACAGCGTCGGCTACATCAGCTATTCCACCGTACTGGCCTACCGCACCGATGCTTTTGACAAGGCCAGCGCGCCGAAGACCTGGGCCGACTTCTGGAACACCGACAAGTATCCCGGCGAACGCTCGCTGCGCAACCTGCCGCGCCCGACCCTGGAAATCGCCCTGCTGGCCGATGGCGTGGCCCCCGACAAGCTGTACCCGCTGGACGTCGACCGGGCATTCCGGAAACTCGAAGAAATCAAACCGCACATCGCCACCTGGTGGACCTCCGGCGGCCAGTCGGCGCAGCTGATCAGCGACGGTGAGGTCGACATGATCCAGGCCTGGAACGGCCGCATCACGGCTGTGCAGGCCGACGGCGCCCCGGTAGCCTTCAACTTTGACCAGGGCATCCTCGAAACCAACTCATTGTGCGTGCTCAAGGGTAGCAAGCACCGCGACGCGGCGATGAAGTTCGTCAACGAACTGATCGACGCTCGCCTGCAAGCGGCCCTGCCGATGATCATCGACTACGGCCCACTGAACCCCAAGGCGTTCGAGGCCGGCATCATACCGGCCAAACGCGCCGAAGAACTGCCCTCCTCGCCCGACAACATGCAACGCCAAGCCCTGCTGTCGGCCCAATGGTGGGCGTCGGCCGAAGGGGTCAAGGCAGAAGAGCGCTGGTTGTCGTTCGTGCAAAAGAAATGACCGGAGGCCGACATGACCCATGCTTATCTCGCCCAATCAATGCCGGACTCGGGCTCGGCGCCCATGACCACCCCCGAAGCGCTGCTTCGTGAGGAGCGCAAGGAGCACGCGAGCATGCTGCTCCTGTTGCTGCCGGCGCTGCTGATGGTGGTGGTGCTGTTGATCCTGCCTCTGGGCTGGCTGGCCTTGCAGTCGGTGCAGGGTGACGAGGGTTTCACCCTGGCCAACTACCTGCGCATCTTCGAAGAGCGCATTTACTGGGACACCTTCGCCCTGACCTTCAAGATCAGCCTGGTCGTCACCCTGCTGTCGATCCTGCTGGGCTTTCCCATCGCTTACGCGGCGGCGCGGCTACAAGGGGTGTGGGGCAACCTGATCCTGGTGTGCGTGATCATCCCCTTCTGGACCAGTGTGCTGGTGCGCTCGTATGCCTGGCTGGTGTTGCTGCAACGCCGTGGCCTGGTCAACCAGACCCTGCTCGACCTGGGCCTGATCGACAAGCCGCTGAACCTGATGCACAACACCACCGGCACGGTGATCGGCACCTTGCACGTCATGCTGCCGTTCATGGTGCTGCCGTTGTACGCGGTGATGCGCAAGATTCCCCAGGACCTGCTGCAAGCCTCCAGCAGCCTTGGCGCCTCGCCGTTCTACTCGTTCCGCCGGGTGTTTTTGCCGATGGCGGCGCCTGGGGTGATGGCCGGCTCGATCCTGGTATTCGTGATCTGCCTGGGCTTTTTCATCACCCCCGAGCTGCTCGGTGGCGGGCGCACCATCCTGGTGTCGATGCTGGTGCAGCGCAACGTCGAACTCTACCACGCGTGGGGCGCGGCCAGCGCCGTGGGCCTGGTGCTGCTGTTGGTGGTGTTCCTGATCTTCTGGGGCATCAACCGCTTCATCCCGATCGAACGTGTTCTGGGAGCGCGCTGACATGAAAACGATGTTCTCCAACCTGCGCATCTCGAACCTGCTGTTCGGGCTGCTGGTAGCGCTGATCCTCGCCTACCTGATCGTCCCCGTGCTGATCGTTGTGCCGATGTCGTTCTCCGAGGCGCGCTTTCTGCAGTTCCCGCCCAAGGAGTGGTCGCTGAACTGGTACGCGGCGTTCTTCCACAGCATCGAATGGATGAGCGCCGCCAAGGTCAGCCTGATCACCGCCGTGGCCACCACCCTGGTGTCGCTGCCGGTGGGCATGGCGGCGGCGTACGCGATCAACAACTCGACGCTCAAGGTAATCCGTACGCTGCAGATCATCCTGCTGCTGCCGATGATGGTGCCGATCATCCTGATCGCCGCCGGGGTATTCTTCGTCTATGCGCGAGTCGGGCTGGTCAGCTCGCTGATCGGCCTGGTGTTGGCGCATATCATGCTGGCACTGCCCTACGTGATCATTGCTTTGCTCGCGGGCCTGCGCAATTTCGACATGTCCCAGGAGATGGTAGCGCGCAGCCTCGGCATGAACCGCTTCCGTGCCTTCATGGCAGTGACGCTACCGCAGATCAAGCCGAGCGTGGTGTCGGCAACGCTGTTCGCCTTCATCACCTCACTGGATGAAACGGTGGTGGCGCTGTTCATCTCCGGCGGTGACAACCAGACCCTCACCAAGCGCATGTTCACCGCGCTGCGCGACGAGATCGACCCGACCATCGCCGCCATCAGCTCCATGCTGATCCTCGCCTCGCTGCTGTTGGTGGTCATCGCCGGGCGCAACAAACAGGCCTGACCCTCCCCTGCCGCAACGCTTGAAGGCGTGGCGGCAGGTCCTGCTGCAACCCCGCACATTTCGGCATCTCTGACTGCCCGCCCGGGCCAACTTGGCATCGGGCGCTGGCGCCGGCTTTTTACACTTTGCCCATCCCGGCAACCGAGCTACAGGTACCTTCCATGTTGAATACCCAATTACGCGACCCGTCCCTGCTGGTGGAAAGAGCCTACGCCAATGGGGCGTGGATCGACGCCGACGATGGCGCCACCCTGCCCGTCGTAAACCCCGCCAACGGTCAGACCCTGGCCCAGGTGCCGGCACTTGGCGCCATCGAGACCCGCCGCGCCATCGCCGCCGCCGAGGCCAGTTTCCAGGCCTGGCGCGAAGTGCCGTCTGCCGAGCGGGCACGGCTGCTGGAAGCCTGGCACCAGGCAATCCTGGCCAACCAGGACGACCTGGCAGTGATCATGAGTGCCGAGCAAGGCAAGCCATTGGCTGAGGCCAAGGGCGAAATCGGCTACGGCGCCAGCTTCGTCAAATGGTTCGCCGAGGAGGCCCGGCGCATCTATGGCGACACCATCCCCGCCCCCACTGTCGACCGGCGCATCCTGGTACTCAAGCAACCGGTCGGTGTGGTGGCCGCCATCACCCCATGGAACTTCCCCAATGCCATGATCACCCGCAAGTGCGCACCGGCCCTGGCGGCGGGCTGCACCATTGTGGTCAAGCCGTCGGAGCTCACCCCGCTGTCGGCCCTGGCGTTGGCTGTACTGGCCGAGCGCGTGGGCATTCCGGCCGGGGTGTTCAACGTGCTCACCGGCCTGCCCGCTGGGGTTGGCAGCGAACTCACCGCCAACCCCAGCGTGCGCAAGCTCTCGTTCACCGGGTCGACCAAGGTCGGCCAACTACTGATGAGCCAGTGCGCGGCCACTATCAAGCGCCTGAGCCTGGAACTGGGCGGCAATGCACCCTTCATCGTGTTCGACGACGCCGACATCGAGCTGGCGATCCAGGGCGTGATGCTGAGCAAGTTCCGCAATGCCGGCCAGACCTGCGTCTGTGCCAACCGCATCCTGGTTCAGGACGGCATCTATGAACGCTTCACCGAACGCCTCAGCACCGAGGTCGCCAAGTTGAAAGTCGGCGATGCCTTCACCCCTGGTGTCACTATCGGCCCGCTGATCAACGCCGCCGCCGTGGACAAGGTGCACCGACACATCGATGACGCCATGGCCAAGGGTGCCTCGGTGATCGCCGGTGGCCTGCCCCATGGCGATGGTCTGTTCGTGCAGCCGACCGTATTGCGCGATGCCAGCCCCGACATGCTGCTGGCCAGCGAAGAGACCTTCGGCCCGGTGGCGCCGCTGTTCCGCTTCCACGACGAGGCCGAGGCACTGGAGATTGCCAATGCGACGCCCTATGGCCTGGGCGCCTACTACTTCACCCAGGACATGCGCCGCGCTTGGCGCATCGGCGAGCGCCTGGAGTTTGGCATGGTCGGCCTGAACACCGGGGTGATCTCCATGGAAGTGGCGCCGTTCGGCGGCATGAAGCAGTCCGGCACTGGCCGCGAAGGTTCCAGGTACGGGCTGGACGAATTCCTCGAGATCAAGGCCTGGCACATGGGCGGCCTCGGCTGAGCCCGGCACAGCAGATCTGACTTTTGAACCACGGCAAAACAGCACGAACCGAGTGGGCGGCTGTGCTCAGATGAACACAGCCCGCTAGCCCCGTCGCCTGCGCAGGAGAATTCGCGATGCATTTCACTGATGGTTTCGAATCAGTCACCGTTCACCAGGTAAGCAAACACTATGGCAGCCTCAAGGCGCTGGATCAGGTCGACCTCAAGGTAGAGGCCGGTGAGTTCATGTCGCTGCTGGGGCCTTCGGGCTCGGGGAAGACGACGCTGCTCAGCATCCTCGGCGGCTTTTTGCGGGTGAGCTCGGGCAGTATCCTGTTCGGCGAGCGCGACGTGACCCTGATGCCACCGAACAAGCGTGACATCGGCGTGGTGTTCCAGAACTACGCATTGTTCCCGCACATGACCGTGGGGCAGAACGTGGCATTCCCGTTGCGCGCCCGCGGCATCAGCGCCAACGACAGCCGCGAACGGGTGGCCAAGGCCCTGGCCACGGTGGAGCTGGCCGGCTATGAAGAGCGTGCGATCGCCGCCTTGTCGGGTGGCCAGCGCCAGCGTGTGGCCCTGGCCCGGGCCATCGTCTTCGAACCCAAGCTGATCCTGATGGACGAACCACTGTCGGCGCTGGACAAGCAATTGCGAGAAACCATGCAGATCGAACTCCGCGCGCTGCACAAGCGCCTGGGGGCGACGATGATCTATGTCACCCACGACCAGCGCGAAGCCCTGACCATGAGTGACCGCATCGCGATCATGCGTGGCGGCAAGCTGGTGCAGGTAGACACACCGCGCAGGCTTCACGACCACCCGGCCAACGACTTCGTGGCCAGCTTCATTGGCGAAAGCACACTGGTGCCCTTGCAGCGCGGCGCGGCAGGCTTGAGCCTGGGTGCGACGACCTTGCGCACCAGCCGCGAGGTGCCTGCCAGCGGCGCGCTGTTCCTGGCGCTGCAATCGGAAAAGCTGTTACTCGACAATGGCACCGCCGGGCCTGAGTGGAACCGCCTGCATGGCCGGGTTTCGGACATCGTATTCCAGGGCGAGAGCCTGAAGGTGTTCGTCGAGCTCGATGGTGGCCCAACGGTCAGCCTGCGCCAACCCAGCCACCATGAAGGCAACCTGAGCCTGCCGCAAATCGGCGCACCTTTGTGGATGCGCCTGCATCCGCAGGACACCATCGTGGTGCAGCAGGCAGGTTGACCTGCAGGGTGTGGTCCTCACCTGCGGGTGAGGACCAATGCCCAGCGTAATATTTCGCGACACCCGCATAAAACAACCGATCCGGCCACCGCGCCCCCCAACTTCAGCGCTTGTCACCCCAGGCAATTCTTATCCTTGAGCCCAACCCAGTCCCACTGATTGCCCTGGAGATCAAGATGAACCCACCCCTTAGCGAAAACCAACGTCTGCTCGCCTGGCGCGACGAAAATGTGCCACGCGGCATCGCCACCGCCCACCCATTGGTGGCGGCCCGCGCCAGTGGTGCCGAGCTGTGGGATGTCGACGGCCGCCGCTACCTGGACTTTGTCGGCGGTATCGGCGTACTCAACACCGGCCATAACCACCCCAAGGTGGTCGAGGCGGTGCAACGCCAGGTCGAGCAGCTGTCCCACGCCAGCTTCCAGGTCGTAGCCTACGAACCGTATATCGCAGTCGCCGCGCGCCTGAATGCCCTGGTCGGCAACGGCGAGCACTACAAGACCGCGCTGTTCACATCCGGTGCCGAAGCGGTGGAAAACGCCATCAAGATCGCCCGTGGCCATACCAACCGGCCTGCGATCATTTCCTTCAGCGGCGGCTTCCATGGCCGCACCCTGCTGGGCGTGACCCTTACCGGCATGAGCCAGCCCTACAAGCAGAACTTCGGGCCGTTCCCGGCCGAGATCTACCACGCGACCTACCCCAACCCCTACCGCGGCGTCGGCAGTGATGAAGCGTTGGCGCGCCTCGACGAACTGTTCGCCACTGACGTGGCGCCCGACCGGGTCGCGGCCATTCTCATCGAGCCCGTACAGGGGGACGGCGGCTTCATCGCCGCGCCCAAGGCATTTCTGCAAGGGCTGCGCGAGCGCTGCGACCGCCATGGCATCGTGCTGATCCTCGACGAAATCCAGGCCGGTTTCGGCCGCACCGGCAAGATGTTCGGCTTCCAGCATGCCGGCATTCAGCCCGACCTCGTCACTGTGGCCAAAAGCCTGGCGGGGGGCATGCCGCTTTCCGGCGTGGTCGGCCGGGCTGCGATCATGGACGCTCCGGCCCCTGGCGGGCTGGGCGGCACCTATGGTGGCAATGGCGTTGCCTGCGCGGCGGCACTGGCAGTATTGGACCTGTTCGAAAGCCAGGACCTGCTCGCCCAGGGCGAAGCGCTTGCCCGGCAGCTTCAGCAAGGGCTGCTGGCCCTGCAACAGGCCCACCCACGGGTCGGCGAGGTACGCGGCCTGGGCTTCATGCAAGCCATCGAGATGGTCGCCGGGGATGCCAGTAACAGCCCGGACGCCGCCCTGGCCCAGCGGGTGATCGACGAAGCCCGCCAAGCCGGCCTATTGGTAATCAAGTGTGGCGTGCACCGCAACGTGGTGCGATTCCTCGCGCCACTGGTTACCACCGAAGCACAAATGGCTGAAGCCTTGCAGATGCTTGGCCAGGCGCTGGATGCCGCAGGCGCCTGAGTGATCGGCAGGGCCGCCATGGCGGCCCTTTGCCGCCCCTCGGAGGGATCCGCCGAACCCGCACAGGAGTTCCACCCATGAAAATCACGCAGTACCAGGCGCTCGGTTTGTCATATGCCACCCTGGTTGACCGCGAAAGGGGCATTCTCGAAGGCTTGCGCCCTCTTGCGGCGCAATCTGCACGCCCCCTTGACGACCCGCAGTTGCTCGACGCCTATCGCCAGCTCAGCGCTCAACTGGCACACCAGACCAATAGCCTGGCTGCGCTGCATGGCCAACTCTATCAGCGCCTGGCGCAGCAATTGCTTCTTGATCCGGATTGGGATGCAAGTGTGGCCTTTGGTAGCGCCGCAGCGAAGTGGCCGATCTATGAAGACGCCCCCGGCGCCCTGCAGTACCTGAGCAAGTTCTACCGCCTGATCCTCATCGCTCCACGCCATGGTATCGATACCGAGCGCCTGACCCAGCGTCTGCCGATCACCTTCGATGCCATAGTTGAACCGGCCGACGACGACTGGCGTCCGGCCTTGGCACAAGCACTGCACGCAATTCAAGTAACACGGATGGATATGCTGCCGGTTCGCAGCATCGAGCCGGACGACCCCTGGAACAGCCTGGTGGACTTCCCGATCTGTACCCTGCGGCGCACCCAGGCCCAGCCCTGGAACCTGTCGAATTCGGCACTCGATGCCAAACGTTGTGAATACGCAAGCCTGGCCGACATGGCCCATGCCCATCAACGGGCATTGCGGGCCTGAAGCAGGCACCCGGACTGGAATCAACCAAGGAGTAAACGATGGACGCGGCAACCAAACTTGATCGCATCGACATCAACATTCTTGTCCAGTTGCAAAAGGACGGGCGCATGACCAATGTCAGCCTCGCCGAGGCAGTGGGGCTGTCACCCAGCCCCTGCCTGCAAAGGGTCAAACGCCTGGAGGCAGCGGGCTACATCAGCGGCTACGAGGCCCATGTGAACCTGGCGAAGTTTGCCAACTCGGTCACGGTGTTCACCGAGGTGACGCTGCAGGACCACAAGCGCGCAGATTTCGTGAAGTTCGAGTCGAGCATCCGCAACATCGACGAGGTGCTGGAGTGCCATTTGATCAGCGGGGGCTATGACTATCTGGTGCGCTTCCTCTGCAGCAGCATCCAGCACTACCAGGAGCTGATGGAGTCGATCCTGGAAAAGGAAATCGGCATCGAGAAGTACTTCAGCTACATCGTGATCAAATCACCGGTGGTCAAGAGCACCGTACCGCTGCGAAGTCTGGTCAAAGCGGTGTGAGCACTTTGCAAGGCTAGCCGCGAGGCAAGCCCACGCAGCTTCGCCTCAACCCAGGATGCAGTAGACCTTGCGCACCAGCGCCTGGCTGGCCCAGGCATTGGTAACGCCGGCAGGCACAACCAGTGTTTCGCCAGCGGCCACGGTATGCCGGGCGCCGTTCTCCTCGGTCAGGGTCAGCTGCCCGTCGATGATGTGCATCAGCTCGCTGTACCCAGGCTGCACCTGACGCCGCTGGTACGGCTCGCACGCCCACACCCCGATACGCAATGCCCCCTGCTCGAACCCCACCTCGCTCCAGGCTTGCGGCGTGACACTGAGCAGGACCTCGGCGGATGGCGGGTCGCACGGCCGTAACGGGCCGTACAGGTCGAGCTTGAGTGGGCGGTCATGGCTGGCATCGCCCTCCAGGCCCGGAAAGCGAATGAACAGGTAGCGCAGCGTCCCCTCTGGCTGCCAGGCCAGAGCCACGCCCTTTGGCACAACGAAGCAGTCGCCAGGCACAAGGTGCAACTCGAAGCCCTCCCCGCTCAACCTGAGCTCGCCTGCCTCGAGCATCCCCAGCAGTACCGCATCGAATGCCTCGAAACGGCGGGCGGGCGTCCCCTCGTAACGCCCCACCTCATAACCTGGGCCATGCTGGTGGCTCACGGGGTCGGTTTGACGGTAATGCAGAACCTGCGCCATGAAACCTCCTGGTCAGCGACCGATGGCGTCGAGAAACTGCTGCCAGCCCGCAGCCAGGCGCACACCCGGCGCCCGGAAGGCATGCAGCGGAATAGGGCTGAGACGCTCGCCGGCCAGCAGGCGCAGGTCGAGCGGGCGGCCCGCAGTAAGGTCTGCCAGGCGTGCCCCCATGTAGGTCGACATGGCCACACCGCCACCGTTGTAACCGATGGCGTAGAAGCGCCGCTCGTCCAGCTGGCCGGCATGGGGTAGGCCATCGAGCGTCATGTCCACCAGGCCGGACCAGCGATAGGCGATGGGCTGACCACGCAGCTGCGGAAAAATCTCTGCCATGTTTTGCTGCAAGGCCTGGTAGGCGGCATCGCTGCCATCCTTGCCGAATGCCCCGCGTCCGCCGAAGATCAGGCGGTCGCCAATCACCCGGAACCAGCGCAGCATGCGTTTGGTATCCCCACACACATGCCCGCCTGGCAACAGGCTGGCCAGCAGCGCTGGGGGCAACGGTTCGGTGGCGATGATGGCGCTGCAGAACGGCACGATACGCCGGTGCAAGGTGGCGCTGACGGGGGTGAGGTCGGAGTAGGCGTTGGTGGCGTACACCAGTTGCTTGGCACGGATGCGCCCTTGGGGGGTGTCTACTACCACACCGTCAGCGCAACACTCCACACGCTGGGCCGGGCTGTTGACGAACACCTGAACCCCTCGCCCATGCAGGTGACGGGCGATGCCACGGGCAAAGTTGAGCGGGTGCAGGCCACCGGCCTTCGGGGTCAGCATGCCACCGGTGAAGCGCTGGGACCCGGTCATTTGCGCGACCTCTCCGGCACCGAGCATCACCGAGCTGCGGCCGCCTGTTTCGCGCTGTATCCATTGCGCGGTCGCCTGAAGGCCGCTCAAGGCCTTGTCATTGTGGGCCGCGGCGAGGTGCCCATTGAGCGTCAAGCGGGCCTCGCTCAGGCCCAGGCTGTCGACGGTCTCGATCACGCTGTCCACGGCGGCGTAGCCGGTGTGATACAGGTGCAGGGCGGTGTCACGGTCGAAGCGCTGCATCACGCTCTGAAAGCTGACGCGAAACTTCGGCGAAACCACGCCGCCATTGCGCCCGCTGGCACCGGAGGCCAGGCTATTGGCCTCCAGCACCACCGGTTCGCGGCCGCTGTCGGCAATGTGGCGAGCGGCACTGAGGCCGGTGTAGCCGCCACCGATGATGACCACGTCGCACTGCCGTTCGCCTTGCAGCGACGACAATGGCACGGCGGGTTCGGCAGTGGCGGCCCAGAGAGACTGGATGTTCATGGGGCAAGTCGTCCGCAATGTCCTGGCATTGGGGCCGCGTTGCGGCCCCGTTTCACGTCAGCCCAGCTCTTTCTCCACCGCATCGGCCAGTTGCGCCAGCGAGGTGAAGTGGTAGTGTGGCTCGGTGCGCTCGGACTCCAGCGTGCCACCGGTGCCCTTCTGCGCATGACGGCGCTCGATCCAGCACACCTGGTAGCCCAGGCGCTTGGCCACACCGATATCGTGGTACTGGCTTTGCGCAACGTGCAGTATCTGCTCGAAGACGATGCCTTGGGTGGCCAGCACGCCACGGGTGTAGGCGAAGAACTGCGGGTCAGGCTTTTCGAAGCGCACGTCGTCCACGGTGACCCGAATATCGAACGGCTCGCCCAAGGTGCGGGCCATGTGGTTGAGCGCCCAGATACGTGAATTGGTGGTGGCCACCAGCTTGAAGTGCTTGCGAAGACGTTGCAGGGCTTGCACCGAGTCGGGGAAAGCCGGGAAGTTCTCCACCGACAATGCCAGGCCCCGGGCATGTTCGACGCTGTCGGGCAGGTTCAGCTTGGCAGCGATGCGGTGGTAGCAACGCTCCAGGTCATCCGGCCACCAGCCCGAATCCGGTTCTGCGCGGGCTTCACGGTAGGCCTTGAGGATGTCGTCGTCGCTGTAGGGCTTGGCAGCCTCGGCGACCACACCACGAATATGGTTGAGAATGCCAGCCTCGAAATCGATCAGGGTACCGACAACATCGAAGGTCAAGGCTTTGAATGACTTGAATGACATGGTGCGCTCCGCTGGGGTGAGTGACGGTGTGAGGAAAGTATCCGCGCCCACGCCTGCGCCAATGTTCTGTTTTGGCCGCTCGCGGCAGGCATAACCTGCCGAATTTCTCCCGACTCCCAGGCGAATGTTGCGTACGCTTCTGCCAAGCTGAAGCACCCTTCATATGCCCAGGGAGCTAGGCACCATGACCCTGCTTTTCAAAGTCGACCCAGTCCGAGGCCATGCCTGGAAAGCTCTGTTCGCCAAACACGCCCCCGATATAGAGGTGCGCCTGTGGCCCGAGGTCGGTGAACCATCCGATATCCGCTACCTGGCCACATGGCAACCGCCAGCGGGCATTGCCGAGCGCTTCGAGAACCTGCAGGTATTGTTCGCCACCTCGGCAGGCGTCGATCAGTTTGACACCACCGCGCTACCGCCCAGCGTGCACATCGTGAGGATGCTCGATCCCGGCATCGTCCAGGGCATCGTCGAACATGCGACCATGACGGTGCTGGCCCTGCACCGGGACCTGCCCCTGTATCTGGAACAACAACGCCTTGGATTGTGGCAAGAACAGCCGAACGTGCCGACGCGGCAACGGCGTGTTGGTGTGATGGGGCTGGGCAATCTGGGGCAGGCGGTCTTGCGCCAGCTGCAGGGGTTCGGCTTTGCCCTGCGAGGCTGGTCACGCACGGTAAAACAACTAGAGGGCGTTCAGTGCCATGCTGGCGAGGCGGGGCTGGCAGACTTCCTGGCCGGTTGTGACATCCTTGTCTGCCTGTTGCCGCTAACCCCACAAACCGCCGGTATCCTCGATGCCCGACTATTCGCCGCCCTGCCCCGTGGCGCCAGCCTGATCAACCTTGGGCGCGGTGCGCACCTGGTCGAAGCCGATCTGGTGAAGGCGTTGGACAGCGGCCAACTGCGGCGGGCGATCGTTGATGTGCTGGCCAACGAACCGCCGGGGCGGGAGCATCCGCTCATGGCGCATCCCAGAGTATGGGTGACCCCCCATATCGGCGCGGTGACCCATCCAGAATCAGCATTCCCGGTGCTACTTGCCAACTTGCGCAGGCATCAGCGTGGCGAGCCGATGGTGGGCGCGGTGCATCGTGAGCGGGGATACTGAACTGAACATCATGGCCGGTGCCATCGGCCTTGCATGAACGAACATGCAATGGACTAATGCCTGTCAGTCAGCGACCTTGGGGCTGCTACGCAGCCCATCGCCGGCAAGCCAGCTCCCACAGGTACTGCATATGGCTTGAGAGCAGCGCGGTCGAGCTGGGAGCAACTGTCTTGCGCGAATTCTAAAAGTTGGCGCAATCCCTGTGGGAGCGGGCTTGCCCGTGAAGCAGGCGATGCGCCTGCAACGACCGCGCAACTACCCACGGCCGGCTCAACGTTTGCGCTGCGACGTACCCGTTGAACCATCGGGACGCTGGGCATCACCCGCCATTACCTTCCAGCTGCGGTCCGGTGCGTTGATCATCCGGTTGGAACCTTGCCGCGCGAGCCTTACTCCATCAAAGGCAATGGTGATTTTTCCCACCGCGAAGAGGTGTTTCATGAACGCAATCGAACTGCTGATCCAGGATCATGACCTCGTGAAGAAGCTATTGGAGGAGCTGTCCACCACCACTGAGCGCGCGGTGAAGAAACGCGCCGAGTTGCTCGAACGTATCAAGCGGGAGGTGACCATCCACACCGCTCTGGAAGAAGAAATCCTGTACCCGGCCATCAAGCAGGCCGGCGGCAAGGAAGAAGCGAAGATGTACTACGAAGCCAAGGAGGAGCATCGCACCGTCGACTCGCTGGTGCTGCCGGACCTGCTGCAAACCGAGACCGGCACCGTCGAGTTCGCCGGGCGGGTCAAGGTCATGAAGGAACTGCTGGAACACCATATCGCGGAAGAAGAAAACGAGCTGTTCCCGACCGCCCGCAAGCTGCTGGGCAAGCAGCAACTGGACGAACTGGGCCAGACAATGGAAGCGCAGAAGAAACTGCTCAAGGGCGAACAACGTGCCGCGTGATGGAGTACTGGATCGACTTTCTTGAATGGCCCGCCATGGCCCTGACGGTGCTTGCCGCCTGGTGCATCGGTTCGCGGCGCCCTGGCCGGCGCAAGCTGGGTTTCTGCTGCTTCCTTGCCAGCAATGTGCTGTGGGCCATCTGGGGGTGGCAGGCGAAAGCCCTGATGACGGATTCCGCGCTTAACCTCTTAGAGATCGGGCTGGAGTGCGGCTTTGCCGACCAGTCGCATTTTTCGCGCGTTTTTCTCAAACAGGTCGGCACATACGTCCAAAGCTGACACATTTCTTCAAGAAACCTGGTACATGCAGGGCTACCGTATCCATAGATACCCAAACCAGGGGCGGACCGATGACCCACGACCTTTCTCAAGACGATATCGCAACATTGCTTGTGCGCCATTGCGTAAGGCGCGACGCCGAGCAGGCGTACGAGCAATGGCTACGCCGTACCGTCAGCGCGGCAAAACGCTATCCAGGCCACCTGGGCGTCGACGTCATGCGTAACCGGGATGGCGATCAACACCAGTTCACATCGGTGATCCGTTTCGCCACTACCGTACAACTGCAGGCGTGGCTGGACTCCGAAGAACGCCGCGAACTCGTTGCCGAGGTAACCCCGCTGCTGATCGATGGTGATCGCACCGAGGCCAATGCCAACCGTGAGTTCTGGTTCACGCCCTCTGAAGAAAGTACCGCACCGGCGCGCTGGAAACAGGTATGCGTCACGTTCCTGGTGATCCTGCCTTTAAGCCTGGTGGTGCCCTTGCTGTGGCAACCGTTATTTGCCCAGTGGCCCTGGCTGGGGGGATATGTCGCCAGCAACGTGCTGATCACCCTCAGCATTGTCTTGTTGGTGGTTTATATCTTCATGCCGTGGGCAACACGCCTGTTTGCCACCTGGCTGAAGGGCCAGTAGCTACGTACCCACAGGAGTGGCTGCACTTGGCTTGTCAGGGAAGTGGGGTGAGGGCTTTCAGGTGCATGCCTTGGGATTTGAGGTGATGCACAGATCGAGCGCCACCCGCGCGGCGCTCGATCTCAAACCACCTGGTCGGGTGAGGCCTACTTCTTTCCTCGGGCAGTGTTGTAGATGGTCTGCGCGCGATCCGCAGCAGCGTTGCAGCCTTTGATATCGCCTGCGGCCTGCGCTTCTTTGGCCTGCGTCAACAATGAAACATCGTTATTCATTGATTTACGACGCCGTCACCATTGGCCCCACAAGCGACATCTGGAGCTGGTATATGGCCACCCCCCTTTTCAACTCAATGAGACAAGGCGCTCATGCAGCGATTTTCTGTTGACTCGCGCCTGACCCGTCAAAGGGCTCTTTTGCCTGGTAGAAGGTAGTTTGGCCACATCGCCGGCAAGCCAGCTCCCACCTCGACCGCATCGGCTTCAAGTCATGTGCAGTACCTGTGGGAGCTGGCTTGCCTGCGATAGGGCCGGTACAGGCAACCGATTCAGACCTGGCTGACCGGAATATCCCCCCCACCTTTACCTTCCCGCCGCTCCCCCATCCAGGCATTGACCTTCTGCCCGAACTCAGCCGGTGCCTTGCGCCCAAAGCGCCGCGCCAGGTCAAGGATGGTCTGCTGCGCCAACGCCTCCTCCATGCGCTTCTGCGCCCCCAGCATCACCGCATGGATCGCACAGGTGCCCTCGGTCGCCCAGCCCGGCGCCGAGCCCTCGAACAGGCTGCAACGCTCGCGAACCTCACGGCAGTCGAAGATCTTCTTCGGCCCGTCGATGGCATTGACGATATCCAGCACGGTGATTTCATCCGACGGCCGCGCCAGCCGGAAGCCGCCACGCACGCCCTCGGTGGCGGCCACCAGCCCGGCACGGGCCAGCTTGGTAAAGACCTTGGCCAGGTACTCCTGGGGTACACCCTGCAACTCCGCCAGGTCGCGCACGCTGGACTCGCGCGAGTCGCCCCGCTCGTCCACCAGGAACAGCAGGCAATGGATACCGTATTCGACGCCAGCACTGTAGAGCGACATATCAATCTCCGACCAATCTTGTCGCAAATAATACGCCTATAGCATCCGCACCGCAAAGCGCAAAGCTGCCGTCGGTCGGCCTTGTTTTTCCATTAAGCCCAGTAAATACAGCTATTCGAGCCGCGAAATGGTGATGCGGAGTGTCGACATGCGGAAAAAAAGACTTGCACCCACAAACTACGATCAATACAGTCGTAGTTATTCGAGAGGCACACAACCCGCCCTCGAAGCCCCTTTCGAACCTTGCGGAGCACCTTCATGAAATCGAACATCCTCATCATCGGTGCCGGCTTTGCCGGTGTATGGAGCGCCCTGAGCGCTGCGCGCCTGCTCGATCAGGCCCAGCGTGCCGACATCAACATCAGCGTCCTCGCTCCGCAGCCTGAACTGCGCATCCGCCCGCGCTTCTACGAGGCCGACGTGCACGGCATGAAGGCCCCGCTGGGCGAGCTGTTCGAAGCAGTGGGCATTCACTTCATCCCGGGCAACGCCGACAGCATCGATACCGAAGGGCGCAGCGTCAGCTACACCGACGCCCAGGGGCACCGGCAACAGATCGCCTACGACCGCCTGATCCTCGCCGCTGGCAGCCAGGTCGCACGCCCGGCAGTGCCTGGCCTGGCCGAACATGCATTCGATGTCGACCAGATGGAATCGGCCATGCGCCTGGAACAGCACCTGGTCGGCCTGGCCGCCCAGCCCGCTTCGCCTGCACGCAACACCGTGGTGGTCTGTGGCGGTGGCTTCACGGGTATTGAAACCGCTACGGAAATGCCTGCCCGCCTGCGTGCCATCCTCGGCGCCAGTGCAGCGGTGCGGGTGGTGGTGGTCGACCGCGGTGCGCAAGTTGGTGCGGCGCTGGGCGCCGGTATCACGCCGTCGATCATCGCCGCTTGCGAACAAGCCGGGGTCGAGTGGAAGGCCGGGGCTTCGGTGGTAGCGGTCGATGCCGGTGGCGTTACCCTGGACAACGGCGAGCATATCGCCAGCAACACCGTGATCTGGACCGTTGGCGTGAAGGCCAGCCCGTTGACCGCACAGGTTGCCGGCGAGCGCGACAACTTCGGCCGGCTGAAAGTGGACGGCCACCTGAAGGTGCTGGGCCAGGACCATGTGTACGCCACGGGCGATACTGCCTGGGCCGCTGTGGACGAACTGGGCAACCACGCCCTGATGACCTGCCAGCACGCCATCCCCATGGGCCGCCACTCCGGCAACAACGCCGCGGCCGACCTGCTCGGCCTGCAGCCGGTGGTGTACCGCCAGCCCAAGTACGTCACCTGCCTGGACCTGGGCGAATGGGGCGCGACGTTCAGCGAGGGTTGGGAGCGCGAACTGAAGCTGCACGGCCAGGAAGGCAAAGACCTCAAGCGCCAGATCAACTCGGTGTGGATCTACCCGCCAGCGGCTGATCGCGCCTTGGCACTGGCCGCTGCCGACCCGCTGATCGCGATCGTCTGACCGCAGAAAAATGACAAAACCGCCGCCAAATGGCGGTTTTGTCATTTGATGTCATGACATGAAATGACTATCCGAAAATGATGGCCATATGGCATCATTCAAATCAAAAAGAATTCAAAAGGGTGAGGCACACAACTGAATCCGCAGCGCTTCCAGAGCCTGGCGCCACACCCGGTGACCCGGCTACCCGCCCAAGCTCCTGAGGGCCTGCACGCCACCGTCAAGGAGCATGTCATGCAATTAAGGAATTTGAAGATCGGCATTCGCGCTGCCTGCGTGTTCGCCCTGTTGGGTATCCTGGTCCTGTTCATGGGCCTTGCCGCACTTTATGAAACCCGGCAGATGGACAAGGCCACGGACGAAATCCGGGTCAACTGGATGCCCGCCGTGGTGGCCCTGAGCGAAATCAGCAGCAACCTTGGCCGCGCCCGCGCCCTCACCCTGCGTACCGCACTGGACGACAACCCCAGCGAACGCAGCCGCAACCTGCAGTTGCTCGACGGCACCAATGCCAAGATGAAGGATGGCCTGAAGGCATACGAAGGTACCATCACCGCCTCCGATGACCGCGCCCTGTTCGACACCTTCAATAGCGCGCACCAGCAATACCTCGAGCTGCAAGCACGCGTACTGCAGGACATTGTTGCTGGCCGCATGGAAGACGCCAGGCAGCAGATCAACGGCCCCCTGACCCTGCGCGCCGACAGCATGATGCAGGCCATGGCGGCGCTGATCGCCTACAACGGCAAAGGTGCCGAACAGGCCTCGCAGCTCAGCAGCGACGTGGCTGACGAAGCGTTCACCGCGATCATTGTCTCGCTGCTGGTGATCATGCTGGCCCTGGTCGCCATTGCCACCATGCTCACTCGCAGTATCGTCGTGCCGCTGGCCGATGCGGTGAGCGTGGCCGAACGCGTGGCGACCGGCGACCTGACCCAGGACATCCGTGTAATCGGCCGCGACGAGCCAGCCTTGCTGCTGCGCGCCCTGGGCCGCATGCAGGGCAGCCTGCGCGACACCATCCGCAAGATCGCCGCCTCGTCCGACCAGTTGGCTTCCGCTTCGGAGGAACTGCACACCGTCACCGAAGACACCAGCCGCGGCCTGCACCAGCAAAGCGCGGAGATCGACCAGGCGGCCACCGCCGTCAACCAGATGACTGCGGCGGTCGAGGAAGTGGCGAACAATGCCGTCAGCACCGCCGATGCCTCGAAGGGCGCCGACCAGACCACCCGTGATGGCCGCGACCGGGTCAACCAGGCGCTGGCGTCCATCCAGCATCTGGTGGCTGACGTGACCGGTACCTCGACCGAGATCGAACAGCTGGCCAACAATGCCAACGAGATCAGCCGCGTGCTGGACGTGATTGGCGCGATTGCCGGGCAGACCAACCTGCTGGCGCTGAATGCCGCCATCGAAGCGGCCCGCGCCGGCGAGGCGGGCCGTGGCTTTGCCGTGGTGGCCGATGAGGTGCGCGCCCTCGCCCACCGTACCCAGCAGTCGACCGCCGAGATCGAGCAGATGATTGCCGGGATCCAGAATGGTACCGAGCGGGCGGTGACGGCGATGCACAGCAGCCAGGGCCGCGCCA
>RCUS01000746.1_pt1 | contig 19834 bp, 19 predicted proteins | sample 2166221 | NCBI WGS metagenome assembly RCUS01 (sample SAMN09932758, study PRJNA488358) | compost metagenome | isolation source: compost soil in cyclohexanecarboxylic | place: Germany: Experimental Botanical Garden | reverse complement strand
TTATATAAAATATTTCACTAAATTTAGTGGAAAAAGCTTTTTAAATGTATCCTATGGAGCCGATATAGAAGGAGCAGAATTTAAGAAGCTTAGTGAGATACTAAATGAGTATAATTCTAATAATTTAAAGAAAACATTAAAGATTGAAGAAAAAAGTAAAATAGATGTAGAGAAAATAAAAATAGAAGTTTTTAATCATATAGAAAATACAATACTTGAAGCTACTAAAGCAGCTAAGATATGTGAAGAAATAACTGAAGAAATTATAGATGAAAATACAGTTAAAAAATTTGCTGAGACTTTGGAAGTAATAGATAGATTTGTGAAGAACCCAAACAGCTTATTTTTTAAAGGGTATTTAGAGGAGTTTTTATTTAATATAAAAGAAAAGTATTTTAAAATGTCAGCAAAGGAATACCCCATATTAACAAATAATTTGATTTATCAAAGCAAAGTATTTTCTAGCTATTTCAAGGAACTTATAAAGATGCTTGAAGAAGTAAAAGTTGTAATAAAGCCCTATATAGATAAATTGGATGATTAGATATATTTTTACAAAATGCTAGTGTGAAACTTTACTAATTGACATTATGAAGAATTCTTTTTAAAATTATTTTATAGAAATATTAAAATTTATATTATATTCTAAAAGAAGTAAGAGTAGTAGATAACCTTTACGTTACCTTTCTACTCTTATATTATTATCAAAGGAGATAATTATGGAATTAAAAAGTCAAGAAAATGGTTCTAAGGTTGAGGTAAAGACTTTAAAGAGAGAAATTGGACTATTTGAAGCTATTAGTATGGTAATTGGTGTAGTAATAGGTTCAGGAATATTCTTCAAGGCTTCAGTTGTTTTTAGTAGTGCAAAGACCCCTACATTAGGCGTTTTAGCATGGGTTGTAGGTGGAGTAATAACTATAGCATCAGCACTAACTGTAGCGGAAATAGCAGCTGCAATTCCTAAAACAGGAGGAGTATTTGTTTATTTAAAAGAATTATATGGAGAAAAGTATGCATTTTTATTTGGTTGGGTACAAACCCTTATATATGTGCCTGGAATAATAGCCGCTTTATCTATAGTATTAGTAACACAGGCTACATATTTTGTGGATTTGAGTTCAATGCAACAAAAAATATTAGCTATATTTATGATAATATTTATAAGCACTATAAATATTATTTCTACAAAATTGGGTAGTAAGGTTCAATTTATATCTACTGTTGCAAAGCTAATTCCTATTTTTGTGATTATAGTTTTTGGAATATTAAGGGGTGAAGCTAACAGCTTTTCAACTTTTGTAATGCCAGAGGGAAGCACTGTTGGAGTAGCAGGTTTTGGAGCAGCTGTACTTGGAACTTTATGGGCTTATGATGGTTGGGTAGGAGTAGGAAATATGGCTGGTGAGCTTAAAAATCCTAAAAAAGATCTTCCTAGATCTATAGTTTTTGGACTAGCCTTTACTATGCTTGTATACGTACTAATAAATGTTGCAATCGTAAATATAATGCCTGTAGATCAAGTCATTGCTTCAGAAAAAGTTGCATCAGATGCCGCGGTTATCTTATTCGGTAATGGTGGAGCAGGTTTAATATCAATAGGTATAATTATATCTATATTTGGAGCGTTAAATGGATACATACTAACAGGAGTTAGAGTTCCTTTTGCAATGGCTCAAGATAATTTACTTCCATTTTCTAAGATTTTGGGAAAGGTTAATGATAGATTTGAAACACCTTTAAATACGTTTGTATTTGAAATTATATTAGCAATTTTATATGTTTTAAGTGGTTCATTTAATACACTTACGAACTTAGCTGTATTTGTAATGTGGATATTCTTTGTAATGACTGTAGCAGGAATCTTTATATTACGTAAGAAGCACAAAGATTTAGAAAGACCATATAGCGTGCCATTGTATCCTATAATTCCGTTAGTAGGAATTGGAGGAGGTCTATATATAATAATTAGTACACTTTTAACTGATACAACAAACGCAATATATGGAATAGGGGTTACCTTGATAGGAATACCTGTTTATATTTACATAAAGAAGAGAAATCAATAAGTAAAGAGGTTGGATTAAAATAATCCAACCTCTTTTGGGATTTTGTTTGGGTTTATATGAAAAAAACTTATCGACAAAACTTATGATAAATAAAATCATAAGTTTATTATAATACATAATTCTTATAAATATTTTCAAAATATGAAAATATTATATTATTTTTGAAATCTTAAGGCGTAACTTGCTAAATCTATGTTTATAGGATCGGCTAATGCATCAGAATTATTTCCATAAAATAATGTAGGATCATTTTCTAAAGCATGAAGACTGAGTATAATATAATAATTTAAAGGTGTTATGTTTAGAACATTCGTATATAAGTCTACAATACTGTTACCATTTCCAATTATAAAATTTAATGAAGGTGAAAAGTTAATATTTATGTTTGGAGATGTATTTAAGGTGTTTACAATAAAATCATTAGCTTGTTTATCATTATGAATTGGAGAATTACTATCGAATGTACATTTCCCACATTGAACATTAAATATATATAAACCTATCAAGTAGTTTGTTAAAGATATTTGCAAGTTAGTGTAAGTTAAGCTAGTACCAACGGCAGTGGTACTGTTAGTAGGATTAGTACTTAAAAAATAATATGCTCTATTATCATTTTTAAATATAGCAAAATTTTCTGTTAGTATAGGGTGAGTATTCCCCAAGTATTTACTGCATGGGGGAAAATCAGGGTTGTTATAAAGGACATCAAAACATGTTTTGCTTTTTTTAGACATATCCTCCTCCATACATCATTGCTAATAATATATTGTATGAATCAATATCGTTTTTGGGATTTTTAAGTATAAAACAATAAAAAGAGAAAATACATATTGACACCAACTCTTTAATGCTTTAGAATGATAAAGTAATAAAGCGATTATTTTAAGGGGGATTATAAATATGAAAAAGAAGATAACATCATTATTATTAGTAGCTATGGCTGCACTTACAGTAGTAGGATGTGGTAAAAAAGAAGAAAAAACGGGGCTAGCTAAAATAAAAGATAAAGGCGAAATGATAGTAGGATTAGATGATACATTCGTTCCAATGGGGTTTAAGGACGATAAAGGAGAAATAACTGGCTTTGATGCTGAATTGGCAAAGGAAGTTGGAAAGAAAATAGGAGTTGAAGTTAAATTCCAACCTATAGATTGGTCAATGAAAGAAACAGAGCTTAATAATGGAAATATAGATTTTATATGGAATGGTTACACAATAACAGCTGAAAGAAAAGAGAAGGTTGCATTTACAAAACCTTATTTAGAAAATAGACAAGTTATAATAACTTTAGCAAATTCACCAATAAAAACAAAGGCTGACTTAAATGGAAAAGCTGTTGCAGCACAAAATGGTTCTAGTGCAGTTGATGCAGTAGAAAAGGAAGCTGACTTAGTTAAGAGCTTTAAAAATGGAAAGCTTGTGACTTTTGAAACTAACAATGACGCACTAATGGATTTAGAAGCTGGTAGAGTTGATGCTGTAGTAGGTGATGAAATACTTATAAGATACTATACTAACCAAAGAGGAGAAAGTAAATACAAAGTTCTAGAAGATAACTTTGGTGATGAAGAGTATGGAGTAGGGTTAAGAAAAGCTGATACAGATTTATTAGATGCAGTTCAAAAAGCACTTGATGAAATGAAAGCAGATGGAACTTCAAAAGCTATATCAGAAAAGTGGTTTGGAGAAGATATAGTTAAATAGGCTGATTAAATAATATTACAGGAGAAATATAATATGGATTATGTGGTAAGTTTATTACCTTCACTAACAGAAGGTCTTGTAAGTACTCTTAAAATATTTATAGTAACATTAGTCCTTTCAATACCTTTAGGGATTGTAATTGCATTAGGAAGACTATCAAAAGTAAAGATAATAAGTGTAATAACTGAAGGTTATATATGGCTTATGAGGGGAACTCCATTATTATTACAAATAGTATTTGTATTTTTTGGACTACCTTTAATAGGAATAAGTTTTGATAGATTTCCAGCAGCTATAATAGCATTTGTTTTAAACTATGCTGCATATTATGGGGAAATATTCAGAGCTGGAATACAGTCTATAGATAAGGGACAATATGAAGCTTCTGAAGTTTTAGGAATGTCTAATTCTCAAACATTTTTTAGAATAATATTTCCTCAGATGATTAAAAGAGTATTACCTCCAGTAGCAAATGAAGTGATTACACTTGTTAAGGATACTGCACTTGTATATGTAGTGGGGTTAGATGAACTTTTAAAAGTAGCTAAAACTGCTTCAAATAGAGATGCATCATTGGTTCCTTTAGTAGTAGTTGCAGTATTTTATTTATTACTTACGGCTGTGCTGACAAAGGTATTCCAAGTACTTGAGAAAAAGTATTCTTATTATCAATAGGGAGGACTCACCATGACATTAAAGGTTAGTGAATTAAATAAATCTTTTAAAGGTAAACAAGTTTTGAAAAATGTAAGCTTTCAGGTTGAAGAAGGAGAAATAGTTGCTCTATTAGGACAATCTGGTGCAGGAAAAACTACGGTTTTAAGATGTATAAATGGGCTAGAGAAAGCTGATGGGGGAAGTATAGAGATAAGCGATATTCCTTTGTTTGAAGAAAAGAATGGAAGAGTTGTTTATTGTTCAAAAGATACCATGAAGGAAGTCAGAAAAAATCTGGGGATGGTTTTTCAAAACTATAATTTGTTTCCACATATGTCTGTTTTAGAAAATATAATTGAAGCTCCTGTAAATGTATTTAAAATATCAAAAGATCAGGCAAAGAGGGATGCTAATGAACTACTTAATCAAATAGGATTAGAGGATAAAGAAAATGCATATCCTTTTGAACTTTCTGGTGGTCAGAAGCAGAGAGTTGCAATAGCTAGAGCTTGTGCATTAAACCCTAAAATAATGTGTTTTGATGAACCAACATCAGCTTTAGATCCAGAGCTTACAGAGGGAATAGCTACAGTTATAGATGGGTTAAGCAAAAAAGGTATGGGTATATTAATCATAACTCATGATATGGCTTTTGCAAAAAGAGTAGCTCACAAGGTTTTATTTATGGCTGATGGAGAAATAATAGAAGAAGGTTCAGTAGAAGAAATTTTTAATAATCCTAAAAAAGAGAAAACTAAAAATTTTGTGAAATAGTAAGAGAGTTTATTTGACTCTCTTTTTATTTTGGTGATAATAGCTAAAATGGATATTAAAAACATTTGAAATTTATGGAGCAAATTTTATATAATATATTAAATTGAATACAAAAGAGGAGGGAGTTAATGAATATAAAAAGTTTTTTGAAATTAGTAGAAATTCAGACTAAAGCTGCTAGTGTTACTCCATTTGCTTTAGGAACATTAATAGCTATATATAGATTTGGTGAATTCAACTTTATGAATTTCTTATTGATGTTTATATCTCTATTATGTATAGATATGGCTACTACAGCCATAAATAATTATATGGATTACAAAAAGGCTGTTAGAAAGTATGGCTATGGTTATGAAGTACATAATGCTATAGTTAAAGATAATCTCAAGGAAAGTAATGTAATAACAGTTATATTAGGACTATTAATTACAGCAGTTATTTTTGGGTTTATATTGTATCTGAATACAAATATCATAGTACTTATATTAGGAGCTACTTCCTTTGTTATAGGGGTTTGCTATTCTTTTGGACCTATTCCTATATCTAGGACTCCGTTTGGAGAGATACTTTCAGGTTTTTTTATGGGAGGAATAATACTATTCTTATCAATATACATACATATTTCTAGTAGTGGAATTATAGGTGTTAGTTTAAATGAGGGGATATTATCTCTGAACTTAAACATAAAAGAAGTACTATACATATTCCTTTTGGCTATACCAGCTATAGCAGGAATAGCTAATATAATGTTAGCTAATAATATATGTGATAGAGAAGATGATATAGAAAATAAAAGATATACTCTGCCAGTATATGTAGGAAATGATAATGCTTTAAAAGTATTTAAGTGGACATACTACATTGCATATATAGATTTATTTATATTAATAATATTAGGCGTTGAACCATTATTATCTATATTGGCTCTAGCTACCTTTATTATTGTTAACAGGAACATAAAAGTATTTGAAAAAGAGCATGTGAAGAGCAAGACTTTTATACTTTCAGTTAAAAATTTTATAATAATTAATGGAGCTAGAGTTATAAGTTATGCTTTGACTTTAGTTATGACAAAATTCATATTGTAGCAAAAAAGCGACTCAACCATTTGAGCCGCTTTTTTAAACTATTTTATTCTAAAACATAAACAGTTACATTTTTTACTGCCCAGTTAAGAGCTTCTTGTTTTGTGTTAAAATACACGTCTATTTTGTTGCCTAGTATACTGGAACCAGTATCAGCAGCTATAGCAAAGCCATAACCAGGGATATACATCTTAGTTCCATAAGGAAATACAGAAGTATCAACTGCTATTGTGCTATACCCTTCACTATTTCTTTGAGCTAATTTTCCACTTGAAGTATAGGTACTACCTACTCCATTTACTGCCCAATAAGCTGTAGACTTTACGCTGACTTTTCTAGAATAAGACATAGGGTCTCCACCTCTACTAAGAGCAACAGCACTTTGAGTTCCTTTAACCACTATTTCGTTAACAGGTTGTTTAGTTATGTTTTCTTTAACAACACTTCTAGAAACTTCTTTTCCGTCTTCATATACAACTCTATATGTTATATCCTTGCTTCCTTTTTCACCATATTGTACAGTTTTCTTAAATATGTCTAATATATTATTGTCACTTTGAATTTCAGTAGAATAATCAAGAGCTATGTTTTCAGTTATTTCTTTAGTTTCAACTCTGACTATATTGATGAGCATGTCTTCTGTAAGAGTAGATTCTCTGATAGGTTCAACCTTATCCTCTGGTTGGATTGAAATACCTTCTGCTTGTATCATTGAAGCGATATTATCTTCAGCAGATAGGAAGGTTAGATTTTTACCATCTAAATAAACAGTAATGTTTTTTGCTCTTTTAATTGTTATAGTGTCATTTTTATTAAGTAGAGAATCCAAGGCTGGTTCAATTTTATCTTTTTCTCCAAGAGTAATATTATTGGAACTTAAAACCTTTTCAACTGTTTTCCCGTAAGTAGTTATAGTCTGAGTATCATCCCCTATAACTATTGTTATGTTTTTTTGCTTCATTTTAATTACTACGATTAAAGCTATGATTAGTATTGCAGATATTATTATAGCTACAGGCTTTTTGTTACTAAAATTCATTAGTTTTTTCAAATTCGCGCTAATGAAAATCTCCCCCTTTAAGCTAAACTATATAGAAATAATAACTATAAAAAGGAGGCTTGTCAATTTTTAAAATGAAAAATAGAAATTGTTAACATAAAATTTATTCTTTTAGTATAAATATTACATTAGTTGTATATAATAGGAATAGTGTGTAATCAGGGCTTTACTAAGGAGACGCAATGGTATGTAGTTGCAATTTTTAGTAGTTTATGATATACTACAATAGCCAAGGTAAATTAAAGATTTAAATACTATTAACAACATTTCTTCTTTTAAGAACAAGTTGTGTGTGTTTAAGATCTTGAGATTAAAAGGAGGAATGTAAGAATGGCTGATAGAACTTTAGTATGTAAAGACTGTGGAAAAGATTTCGTATTCACTGAAGGTGAACAAGAATTCTACAAAGAAAAAGGATTTGAAAATGATCCAGTAAGATGTGCAGACTGTAGAAAAGCAAGAAAAGCTCAAAGCAATAATAACAGAAACTTCAGAAGATAGTAAGTTATAGCCCTATAAGAAGTATTTCTTATGGGGTTTTTTGTTGGCAATCTGCAAAAGAGAATATTTATTAAATAAAAAACAAAAACTGTTTATATAAAGAAAAAATTGAAATATAAACGAGAAGGAAGGAAACTGAATGAGCGAAATAAATTTTAGAGAATTAGGATTAAAAGAGGATGTTTTAAAAGCCATAGATGATATGGGATTTGAGGAACCTTCTAAAATACAAGCACAAGTAATACCTGTATTATTAGATGGATTTGACGTTATAGGGCAAGCACAAACAGGAACTGGAAAGACTTTGGCATTTGGAGCACCAGTACTTAACAATATTACTTCAGCAGGAAATAAAGTTAAGTGTTTAGTTTTAGCACCAACTAGAGAACTTGCAATACAAGTAAATGAAGAATTAGTTAGAATAGCTAAACATACAAGGACTAGAATATTACCTGTATATGGCGGTCAACCTATAGATAGACAAATTAAGGCGTTATCAAGAGGTATAGACATCATAGTTGGAACACCAGGAAGAGTTTTAGATCTTATGAGAAGAAGAGTAGTTGATCTAAGAAACATAGAGTTCCTAGTTTTAGATGAAGCAGATGAAATGCTTAATATGGGATTTGTTGAAGATATAGAAGAAATAATAAAGAATACTAACGAAGAAAGACAAACTTTATTATTCTCAGCAACTATGCCTCAAGAAATAAAGAAATTAGCTAAGAACTATATGAAAGATGATGCTCAACATATATCTATCATAAAAAATGCTATGACAGTATCTACTGTAAGCCAATACTATTATGAAGTAAAACATAGTGATAGAGTTGAATCTTTATGTAGAATTCTAGACGTGGATGCGCCTACAGCAGCAATAATTTTCTGTAAGACTAAAAAAGGTGTTGATGAATTAGTAGCATCTATGCAAGCAAGAGGATATAGCGTTGAAGGTATGCACGGTGATTTAAGCCAAAACTACAGAATGAATACTTTAAAGAAATTTAAAGAAGGAAACTTAGAATTCTTAGTAGCTACAGATGTTGCAGCTAGAGGAATAGACGTTGAAAATGTAACTCATGTAATTAACTATGATTTACCACAAGATACAGAATCCTACGTACATAGAATAGGAAGAACTGGTAGAGCTAATAGAGAAGGTGTTGCATACACTTTAGTTACTCCAAGAGAGTATAGAGCGTTAAAGCAAATAGAAAGAATTACAAATAGTAAGATAAAGAGAAAAAATATACCAACAATAGATGATATATTTGAAGCTAAATACAATAACATATACTCAAGAATTAAAGAAACTATTGAAGGTGAAGATTATAGTAAATTTATACCTTTAGCAGAACAAATAGATGAAGAATTCAACTTAGTACAGGTTGCAGCTTCACTTATGCACATAATCTACAATAAAGAAGTTTCTTATGATTATTCAGAAAATAATATAGGATCTACTACTTCTAAAGGAAGATATGAAAGATTATTTGTTAACTTAGGTAGAAAAGATGGAATGAATCCTAAGAGCTTTATAGCATTTTTAGGAGAAGGTTTAAGATTAAAGAAAGAAGATATAGGCGATATAGATATATTTGATAAATACTCATTTATCGATGCAACTGAAGAAGTAGCAAGAGACATAATGAAAAATTGTATAGGTAAGAGAGTTAGAGGAAGAAAAGTAAATATTGAAATCGCTAATTCGAAAAAATAAAATCCATTGGTCGCAAGGATTTGATAAGAGGTTATTCAGTGAATACCCTCTTTTTTTTCATCATATTATAGACATATAGCAAAAGAAAATTTAGAATAATCTTAATAACATAAATTATGAGAACTATGGAGAATTTAAAAGTAAGAAAGGATGAGTGAGATGAATTATAAAGAAGGAACTATATATAGTGGATTTAAATTAGAAAATATTAAAGATTTACATGAAATAAACTCCAAAGGGTTAGTGTTTACACATGAAAAAACAGGAGCTAAATTAATAAAAATAAGTAATGATGAAGATAATAAAGTATTTGCTATTACTTTTAAGACACCACCAGAAGATAGTACAGGAGTTGCTCATATATTAGAACATTCAGTTTTATGTGGATCTAAAAAATTTCCGAGTAAAGAGCCATTTGTAGAATTATTAAAAAGTTCTTTAAATACATTTTTAAATGCAATGACTTTTGCTGACAAAACCATGTATCCAATTGCTAGTAAAAATAAAAAGGACTTCTTTAATTTAATGGACGTATATTTAGATGCAGTATTAAATCCTAACATATACAAAGAAAAAGAAATATTCATGCAAGAAGGTTGGCATTATGAGATAGATAAAGAAACTGATGAACTTAAGATAAATGGAGTAGTTTATAATGAAATGAAGGGAGTATATTCATCCCCAGATTCCATTATTTCTAGAGCTAGTTCAAGGTCACTTTATCCAGATACTACTTATGGCAATGATTCAGGTGGTAGCCCAGCAGTTATCCCAAATTTAACTTATGATTATTTTGTTAACTTTCATAAAAGATATTATCATCCATCTAATAGCATTATATTTTTATATGGAGACGGCGACACTGATGAAGAATTAGCATTTATAAATGATAATTATCTAGATGAATATTCTTATCAAAATATCCCACCTAACTTAGGTGTTCAAGAAGCTTTTGAAAAACCTAAGGAAATAAAAATGTCATATGGAATTTCAAATGATGATGAAGTTAATAATAAATCCTATCTTTCTCTTAACTATTCAATAGGTAGAGCATTAGATAGAGAGTTGGTTTTATCCTTTGAAATTTTAGAATATATACTACTTACTGCTAATAATGCGCTCCTAAAAAATAAATTAATAAATAGTGGTATAGTTAAGGTAGTTACAGGAAGGTTTGAAGGTGGAATAAAACAACCATATCTTAATATAACTATTAAAAATACAGATGAAGAAAATAAGGCAAGTATAATAAACAAGATAGATGAAATTTTAACTGACATAAGTAAAAATGGAATTCCAGAAGATTTTATAACTGGAGCTGTAAATAGAAAAGAATTTGAATTAAGAGAAGCTAACTTTGGAGGGTATCCAAAAGGTCTTATATATGGAATTACAGTTCTAGAAAGTATGCTTTATGGAGGAGAACCTTTTTTAAATTTAGAATATACAGATATAATTAAATCGATAAGAGATAAATCATCAAAAGGATATTTTGAAGGATTAATAAATAAATATATTTTAAGTAATAATCACAAAACCATAATAAGTATGACTCCAGAAAAGGGATTAACTGAAAAAACTGAAATAGAACTTAAAGAGAAGCTTAAGGATATAAAGGCTACTTTTACAGAAGAATATATAGAAAATATTAAAAAGGATGAAGAGAAATTAAGAAAAAGACAAATTACCCCTGACACTAAAGAGCAGTTAGATACATTACCTAAGCTTACTTTAGAGGATATATCTAAGGATGTAGAGAAGATAACTTTAGTTGAAAAGAATATTGAAGGAATTAAAACTTTATTTACTCCTATGTTTACAAATAAAATTTCATATATAAAGTTAATCTTTGATGGAAGGGTAATAAATAAGGAAGAAGGTCAATATTTAGCTTTACTTTCATTTTTATTAGGAAGAATAAATACCCAAAAGAGAAGTTATGAAGAACTTACAAATGCTATAAATATGAGTACAGGAGGAATAAGTTATTCCGCAAGAAGTTTTTATAAAAAAGATAATAAACAAGACTTCGTACCAGCGTTTGTAGTAAATGGTAAAGCGTTAAGTGCTAAGGTTTCTAGCTTACTTGAACTTATGACCGAGGTAGTAACTGAAACTTCATTTGAAGACGATACAAGAATACTTCAAATAGTAAGAGAAATAAAGTCTAGATATGAAGGCGCTATGGTGGCTTCAGGAAATGTTCTTGGTAGTTTAAGAGTCTTAAGTTATATGTCACCTAGAGGATATTTTGAAGACTCTATTGGAGGTATAGGATTATATAAATTTATATGTAATATAGAAAAGACACTAGAGAGTGATCCAGATAGTGTTACTAATAAGTTAAGAGAAATAGCAGATTCAGTTTTCAATATTAATAATTTAACTATATCCTTTACCGAAGAAGATGAAAACATTTCTTTAATAGAAGATAATGTACAGATATTAAAGAAAGGTCTGATTGATAAACAAGTTAAAAATCAAGATTTTAATTATAAACTTGAAAAAATGAATGAAGGATTCTTAACTCAAGCAAACATAAACTATGTTACTTTAGGCGGCTGTTATTTAGATAAAGGATTTAAGTATTCAGGAAACATGAGAGTATTAAATACAATACTTAATTTTGATTATCTATGGAGTAAAGTAAGAGTTGAAGGTGGAGCTTATGGTGTAAGAGTTAACTTAAGTAAAGATGGATTCTTATATTTTAGCTCATATAGAGATCCTAATATTATAAAAACATTTGATGCATATAAAGGCACTGTAGAGTATTTAAAGAGCTTTAATGCAACTAAAGAAGAAATGGTGAAATATATCATAGGAACTGTAAGTAAATTAGATGTTCCTTCTAATCCGGATAGTAAAGCAGATAAAGCTGTAGTTGAATATTATGCAGGATACACAGAAGAAGATTTAATAAGAGAACGAGAAGAAGTGATAAATACTACATTAGAAGACATTAAAGCTTACGGCAATCTTATAGAAGAAAGTTTAAAAGATAATTGTATAGTTGTAGTGGGAAATGAATCTCAAATAAGATCTACAGAAAGTACATTTAATCATTTAGAAAACCTAATTAAATAGAAAATATAAAACTGCCCAATAGAAATATTGAGCAGTTTTATTTTATCTATGATTTTTCATGGCTTTAACACCTAAAACAAAAGCGAGAGTACCTACTCCTATTAAAGCCAGATGTTTTTTGCTAATGCAATAATCATGGGAGCAACAAGATATGTTAATATTATCTTCATCCATTCCCATTTCCATAGAAACAGAATTTTTGAAATCTTTTAACTTATCTTTAAGATAATCTACAGCACCATTCATTTCTTTAAAATATTTTTCACTCATATGGCATTCGCAATCATCTTCGCATTCTCTATGTCTTATTTTAGGAATTTTTGTTCTTCTAGATAAAGAAGAGTATTGTTTATCTAAGTTAACACCAAAACTACTGTACATATTAATCACCTCAATATATAGTCTAACCAAATTTTATTAATATTAATTATATAAAAGTAAAGGATTTTATTATAAAATTAAATTATAGGTTTTAGTATACTGGTATCTTTAAAGAAATAAGAGGATAAAATACTAAAAGAAAAATTATTTTAGAAGGAGGGAAGCCTTTGAATAATGAGAGAAGACTTAAATTTATTGGATTAGCTAATTTTAGAGATTTAGGTGGATACAAAACAAAGGACGGAAAAACTGTAAAATGGGGCAAATTATATAGGTCTGATGGTTTAAATTCACTAACTGAAGAGGATAAGGTATCCTTTCTTAACCTAGGAATTAAGAGCATATTTGATTATAGAACTAAAGAAGAGGTGGATAAGAAGCCAGATCCTATCCTTGATGGAACAGAGTATGTAAATATATCTGCCATGACTTTAGAAGATGGCAATGAAGTTAATCTAGACATGAAAGATCTAGCTAAAAACCTAGAACAAATACGAGCTATAAAAAATCCATTAGATATACTTGGGAAAAGATATATACAAATGGCCTTTGGAAATGAAGCCTATAAGAAGCTAATAAATTATGCTTTAGATGAGGATAAATATCCCATACTTCAACATTGTGCCGCTGGTAAAGATAGAACAGGTATAGGAGCAGCTTTGTTATTGCTTGCAATAGATGTACCAGAAGAAACTATAATTGAAGATTATCTTTTGTCTCAAGAATATTTCTATGAGTCAAATGAAGCTTATAAAAAAAGTATAAGGGATATAGAAAAGTATCCAGAGGTAGAATATCTCTTAGATGCTCTTATGGGGGTAAGGAGAGAGTATATTGAGGGCTTTTTATCAGCAATAAAAGAACGGTATGAAAGTATAGACGAGTATCTAGAAACTGAATTTGGTCTTACTAAGGAAAAGAAAATAAAACTTAAAAGTATGTTGTTAGAATAGAAAAACAGATGATTCTTTCCTAGAATCATCTGTTTTAATATGTTAATTTACAGTTGAAGTTTTATACTCTATTAATGCTTTTGCTAATTGATCAGCACAGGATGTTCCTTTTTGCTTACAATCAATACCTTGAAGTTTAGATATAACTGTATCAATATCGAGACCTTCTACTAAAGCACTTAAAGCTTGTAAATTTCCATTACAGCCAGCAACGTAAGAAACATTTTTTAGTTTATTATCCTCAACATCAAAAGATATTTCCCTTGCGCATACACCTGAAGTTGTATATTTCATTTGTTATTCCTCCGAATTTATTATATAGTTGCTATCATTTCTATTTCGATTTGTGCGTCTTTTGGAAGCTTGGCTACTTGTACTGCACTTCTAGCAGGTGGATTTGCTGAGAAGTATGTTGAATAAACTTCATTCATCTTAACGAAATCATTCATATCCGCTAAAAATACAGTTGTTTTAATAACATTATCTAAGTTTGTACCAGCTTCTTCTAATATTGCTTTACAGTTTTCTAAAGATTGTTTAGTTTGATCTTCTATAGATGAAGGCATTGATCCATCTATAGGATTCAAAGGAATCTGTCCAGATGTGTATACTAAGTTTCCTATCTTTACTCCTTGAGAGTAAGGACCGATAGCTCCAGGAGCTTTGGAAGTAGATATAATTTCTTTTTTCATTCTAACTCCTCCTAAGATTATATTGTTTAAGATAGATTTTAACATAGTAAAATCATGATTTCAATAAAGCTTAAATATAGATAAGGGAAATCCAAAAGTTACAGTTTACAGAAAATTAAAGTTTTTAGTAGATATTTATTGAATAATTAAAGAATTACTTTAAAATATAAGATAGAATAGTGTGACTGTGTAGAATTAGGGGATGAAATAAATGCGAGTAAAACTAGAAGAAATAATGGAATCATTAGTTATAACTGTAAGCTTAAGTGAGATAGCTACAAACACTACAATTAGAGAATACATAAATGGAGTAAAAACAGATAGGGTTAAAGGCGATTATATAAGTCATGCTAAGGGAACGGCTTTCATAGCATTAAAAATTTCAAACGAAATGAATTTACAATTAAGTTTGAAGAAGGATGCATATATATCTTCATATCTTCATGATTTAGGATTAGCTAAAGTTGCATTTAGAGAAGCTAACGAAGAAAAAATCTTAATGAATCATTGCGAGGACGGTTCGAAATTAATTGGAGGAATTCCTCACATAAAACATTTAGAAGATTATATAAAATTTCATCATGAAAATGTTGATGGAACAGGCCCTTTTGGAAAAGTAGGTAAAGATATCCCCTTAATTAGTCAAATAATTAGAGCAAGCGATTTAATAGAAACTCACAATCATTTGATTGATAAAAGAGAACATAAAGAGTTATTTAAATTGCTAGCAAGTAACTTAGAGAATTTTATTTCTGATGAAGTCATAAAAGCAGTGAATAGTATTACCTCAGATGAAGAATTTTGGAATGTATTAAATAATGAAAATGCTAGAGATTTATGGCTAGAACAAAATAAGCCCTTAATTAATGATGTCTTGAATGATGATGAATTTCAAGAAGTAGCTGAAGTTTATGCTGAAATAATAGACTCTAGAAGTTCTTTTACTGCAAGACATTCTAGAGGTATAGCTGAAATGGCTTATTGTATAGGTAGATACAAAGGATACGAAGAAACTAAATGTATAAAACTTAAAATAGCTGGTTTATTACACGATATAGGAAAACTAGCAGTTCCTAAAGAGTTTATAAATAAAAATGGAAAACTTACTGAAGATGAATTTACCATAGTTAAAAGTCATGTTGATTATACTTATAGTGTTCTTAAACCATTGACAAGCATTAGCGACGTAACAGAATGGGCAATAAGTCACCATGAAAAACTTGATGGAAGTGGTTATTCAAGAAAACTTTTAGCAGAGCAATTAGGAGAAGAACAAAGACTATTAGCAGTTTGTGATATATATCAAGCCCTTACAGAAGACAGGCCATATAGAAAAGGAATGGAAAAAAGTAAGGCTCTAGATATAATAGGTGAAATGGTTAAGGATAAAAAGATATGCACATCTGCATATGAAGATCTAAAATCCACACTTCTGCTTACGAAGATTTAAAATCTACTCTTCTGCTTATTAAATCTTAAAAACTGCATTAATGTATATAATAACTTTCAATATAAGCCTAGGATTTTAATCCTAGGCTTATATTTATACTTTTAAAGGTTGTTTCTCTTTAATTATTATGTGGATATCTTCATTAACTTTGGTTATAGCATCTATATATTTTGAGAAAGACAGGTCATAGGATTTAGTAAGTAATGCTTTAATTTCATCTGTTCCTAAAAAATAAATAAACTCTTCACCTGAGCCATACCCATCTCCAATAGGAACTACTTTATTAGTTGAAACAATAGTACAAGTAGCCTTATCTACGTTGTCATCTAAAAAGTTTAAAAAACCTTCTATCTCATAGAAAGGAATTAAATCAGGACTAATAAATACCTTAGCCCAAAATGGATCATTTTTTGCATTTATCTCGTATTTATTTACCCAGTAAAAATCTTTAAAAGTGTTTTCTATTCTAGCTTTCAAATCTCCAGGATTAATAACTCTTCTCTCCAAAACAATCACCAACCTTTCTTATATATTTTTAGATAAAAAGCTTGGACGTATACCTTGGAATAATTGGTGATTAAAAATAGATGCTTTTGAAAATACTACACTTAGAATAGAGTACTAAGGAGGAAAATAGTATGGATTTTACAGCAAACTTTCCAAAAAAGTTTCCAGAGCAACATCAAAATATCCAACCAGGGATAGAAAAGGAAATGAATCCTACACCAATTTTTAAATCAGAGGGTTATGGAATTATAAATGGAAAACTAAAAGATAAAGTTGCAGTAATTACAGGTGGAGATAGCGGAATAGGAAAAGCTGCAGCTGTGGCTTTAGCTAATGAAGGAGCAGATATAGCTATAATATATAATAATGAAAATGAAGATGCAGAAGAAACTAAAAAAGAAATCGAAAAAATAGGACGTAAATGTGTTTTAATAGCTGGAGATATCAAAATTAAAGATTTCTGCAATAAAGCTATTGAGAAAATAATAAGTTCTTTAGGAAAGATAAATATACTAATAAATAACGCAGCTGTTCAATATGAACAACAAAATATAGAGGATATAACAGAAGAACAACTAAAAAAGACTTTTGAAACAAATATTTTTGGAACTTTTTTTATGACCCAAGCAACTATAGCTCATCTTCAAAAAGGAGATTCTATAATAAATACCACATCAATTACAGCATATAGAGGGCATGAAACTTTAATTGATTATTCTTCAACAAAAGGTGCTTTAACTAGTTTTACTAGATCCTTAGCCATGAACCTTGTATCTAAAGGAATTAGAGTTAATGCTGTAGCACCAGGACCAGTTTGGACTCCACTTATTCCTGCCTCATTTGATGAAAAAAAGGTTGGGAATTTTGGAACAGATAATAAGCAAGGAAGGGCTGCTCAACCGGTGGAATTAGCAGGTGCTTATGTGTTTTTAGCATCCCAAGAAGCATCCTTTATAACAGGAACTACTATACATGTTAATGGTGGAGATATGGTGATGTCATAAAGCAGAATAATTATATATTTATTTAATGGTTATATGTTATAATATATAAAATATTTTGTTTAGGAAAAGCAAGGGGGCTTTAAATTGAATTGGGGAAGAAATATAGTAAAAGAAAGTAAAAGAATAGTAGTTAAGGTAGGGACATCTACCTTAACTTATGATAATGGTAAAATAAATTTAAAAAGAATTGATAAGCTGGCTATGGTGTTAGCAGATTTAAGAAATCAAGGGAAAGAAGTGGTATTAGTATCTTCTGGAGCAATTGGGGTTGGGTGTAGTAAGCTTAATCTAGAAGAAAGACCTAATACCATTAGAGAAAAACAGGCGGTAGCAGCTGTTGGACAGTGTGAGCTTATGCATATTTATAGTAAGTTTTTTGGTGAATATGGAAACGTGGTTGGACAAGTTCTTTTAACAAGAGATGTTGTAGAAGACGAGCATATAAGAAACAATGTTATTAATACCTTTGAAACACTTTTAGAAAAAGGAGTAATTCCTATAGTTAATGAAAATGATACTGTATCTATAGATGAGATAGAAAACATATGCAATTTTGGGGACAATGATAATCTATCTGCAATTGTAGCAAAACTTATTAAAGGAGACTTACTTATTATATTATCTGATATAGATGGGTTTTATGATTCAGACCCAAGACACAACGAAGATTCAAAAATGATTAAAGAGATATATGAGGTAAATAAAGAACTAGAAGAATTTGCAGGTGGTGCAGGATCGTCTCAAGGAACTGGTGGAATGAAAACAAAACTTGCTGCGGCTAAGGTAGCTTTAGGAGCAGGAGTTAATATGATATTAACAAATGGTAAAGATCCAGAGATATTGTTTGATATTCTTGAAGGGCAAGACGTAGGTACGCTATTTATAAATAAAAGGGGGCTAATTAATGAGTAATTTAATTGAAATGGGAAAAGAAGCTAAAAAGGCTTCAAGATTTTTGGGGAATTCATCTACAGAAGAGAAAAATAAGGCGTTAAAAAAGATTGAAGAGTTCATTCTTTTAAGAAAACATGAAATAATAGCTGAAAATGAAAAAGATTTAGAAGTTGCAGAAGCAAAAGGTACATCAAAAGCTATGCTTGATAGATTAAGACTTACAGAAGCTAGAGTAGAAGAAATGGCAATAGGAGTAGGTCAAGTGGTTTCATTACCAGATCCAATAGGAGAAGTAGTGAGTATGTGGAAAAATCATGCGAACTTACAAATAGGTCAACAGAGAGTTCCTCTAGGGGTTATAGGAATAATATATGAAGCTAGACCTAATGTTACATTGGATGCAGCAGTACTTTGCTTAAAGACTGGTAATGCTACTATATTAAGAGGTGGAAGTGAAGCTATTAACTCGAACAAGGCAATAGTTAAGGTTATAGGCGACGCCTTAGAAGAAGCTGGGTTCCCAAGAAACTCAGTTCAGTTAGTAGGGGACACTAGCAGAGAAGTAGCTAAAGAAATGATGAAATTAAACAAGTATATAGACGTATTAATACCAAGAGGTGGAGCAGGATTAATAAAAACCGTGGTTGAAAATGCAACAGTTCCAGTAATAGAAACAGGAATAGGCAATTGTCATGTGTATGTTGATGGGGATGCAGACTTAGATATGGCTAAAAAAATACTTATAAATGCAAAATGTAGTAGACCATCAGTATGTAATGCATGTGAAACTTTACTAGTACATGAAAACTTAGCCGAAGAATTTTTACCATTAGTTTATGAAGGCTTAAAGGAATACGATGTTGAAGTTAGAGGATGCGAAAGAACTCTAAAGATATTACCTGATGTAGTAAAAGCAACTGAAGAGGATTGGGATACAGAATTCCATGACTATATACTTGCGGTGAAAGTTATAGATTCTTTAGAAGAAGCTATAGAGCACATTAATACTCATGGAACAAAACATTCAGAGGCTATTGTAACTAATAATTATTTTAATTCTCAAAAATTCCTAAAAGAAATTGATGCAGCAGCCGTATATGTTAATGCATCAACAAGATTCACAGATGGTTTTGAGTTTGGATTTGGAGCTGAGATAGGAATAAGTACTCAAAAACTTCATGCAAGAGGCCCAATGGGATTAAAAGAATTAACAACTATAAAATATATAATCTACGGCGAAGGCCAGATTAGGTAACCCTTATTACTGTAGAGGCTTCTTCTCAAGCCTCATTAAAG
>RCUS01000744.1_pt1 | contig 19848 bp, 18 predicted proteins | sample 2166221 | NCBI WGS metagenome assembly RCUS01 (sample SAMN09932758, study PRJNA488358) | compost metagenome | isolation source: compost soil in cyclohexanecarboxylic | place: Germany: Experimental Botanical Garden | reverse complement strand
GCGCGGCTTTTTCACATCCGCACGCAATACGCCGCCCCGCCCGCCGAAAGCGGTAAAATGACGGCCTTAACCCAAGCTCCGCCCTTTGGCGCGGCCTTGAACGCACACAGCATCACACACAGCCCGGCAGGCATGCCTTTCCTGCCGCCGGACCAACGACAAAGAACACATGACCACCGTCCCAAAAGAAATCAACGCCGCCGCGGCAAAGAAGAATTCGGCTGAAAAGCTTACTCCGATGATGCAGCAATATATGGGCATCAAGGAAAACCACCCGACGATGCTGGTCTTCTACCGCATGGGCGATTTCTATGAGCTGTTTTTCGAGGACGCGGAAAAAGCCTCGCGCCTGCTGGGCATTACCCTGACGGCGCGCGGCGTGGCCAGTGGCAACCCCATCAAGATGTGCGGCGTGCCGTTTCATTCGCTCGATGGCTATCTGGCCAAGCTGGTCAAGCTGGGCGAGTCGGTGGCCATCTGCGAGCAGATCGGCGACCCGGCCACCAGCAAGGGGCCTGTTGAACGCAAGGTCATGCGCGTGGTCACGCCCGGCACCCTGACGGATGCGGACTTGCTGCCTGAGAAGGCTGAGCGCCCGCTGCTGGCCATGTGCAGCATCACGCAGCGCAAGACGGTCACCACGGGCCTGGCCTGGCTGTCGCTAGCCAGCGGCGCCTTGAAGCTGATGGAGTTTTCCGGCGACAGCGCCACCGTGGCCGTGCGATTGCAGCAGGAACTGGAACGCATCGTGCCGGCGGAAATCTTGAGCGGCGACAATGGCAACCTGTTCGACGATTACGCGGGCACGCACATCAACCGCGTGCCGGACTGGCATTTCGACGTGGTCGGCGGCCACAAGGCCCTGCTCGACCAACTGGGTGTGGCGACCTTGACGGGTTTTGGCGCCGATGGCCTGGGCGCAGCGTTTGGCGCGGCCGGTGCGCTGCTGCGCTATGCGCAATCGACGCAGGGGCGCGGCCTGCAGCACGTGCGCTCCCTGACGACGGAAACGGAAAGTGAATTCATCGGCCTGGACGCGGCCACCCGGCGCAACCTGGAGTTGACGGAAACTATCCGCGGCCAGGAATCACCGACCTTGTTCTCTCTGCTCGACCATTGCCGCACCGCCATGGGTTCGCGCATGCTGCGCCACTGGCTGCACCACGCGCGGCGCGACCAGAATGTGGCGCGCGCGCGCCATGAAGCCATCGCCGCGCTGACGCAAAGCGAAGCGGCGGGACCGCTGGCCGCCACCCTGGCGCAAGTGCCCGATATCGAACGCATCACCACGCGCATCGCGTTGTTGTCGGCGCGTCCGCGCGACCTGGCCGCCCTGCGCGACGGCTTGCTGCAACTGCCGGTCTTGCGCGGCGACGTCGTGCGCTGTTACGGACCTGGCCAGGGCGGCGAAACCGGTTTGCTGGCTGCCATCCACGCGGCCCTGGCCACGCCAACGGCCTGCCTGGATTTGCTGGTGCGCGCCGTGGCGCAGGAACCGGCCGCAATGGTGCGCGACGGCGGCGTGTTTGCCACCGGTTTCGATGCCGAACTCGACGAATTGCGCGCGCTGTCGGAAAACGCGGGCCAGTTCCTGCTCGACCTGGAAACGCGCGAACGGGCGCGCACCGGCATCGCCAACCTGCGCGTGGAATACAACAAGGTGCACGGCTTCTACATTGAAGTGACGCACGGCCAGACGGACAAGGTGCCGGACGACTATCGCCGCCGCCAGACCCTGAAAAACGCCGAGCGCTACATCACGCCGGAACTCAAGGTCTTCGAAGACAAGGCCCTGTCGGCGCAAGACAAGGCCCTGGTGCGCGAAAAGCTGCTGTACGACCTGCTGCTGGCCGACCTGGCGCCGCACATCGGGACCTTGCAGACCATTGCGCAGGGCCTGGCCCAACTCGATACCCTGAATGCGCTGACGGAACATGCGCAGCAGCACAACTGGGCCGCGCCGCAACTGGTCGACGAGCCGTGCATCAACATCGTCGAAGGCCGCCACCCGGTTGTCGAAAAGCAGATCGAACGCTTCATCGCCAACGATTGCCGCTTCGTCAACGAGCGCCGCCTGCTGCTGATTACCGGTCCGAACATGGGCGGTAAATCGACCTTCATGCGCCAGGTGGCGCTGATCACCCTGCTGGCCTACGTGGGCAGCTACGTGCCGGCCGCGTCCGCCACCATCGGCCCCATCGACCGCATCTTCACGCGTATCGGCGCCACCGACGATCTGGCGGGCGGACGCTCGACCTTCATGGTGGAAATGACGGAATCGGCGGCGATTTTGAACGGCGCCACCGAGCACTCGCTGGTGCTGATGGATGAAGTGGGCCGCGGCACCTCCACCTTCGACGGCCTGGCCCTGGCCTGGGCCATCGCGCGCCACCTGATCGATACCAGCCGCAGCTTCACCCTGTTCGCCACGCACTACTTTGAGCTGACGCAATTGCCGGACAGCCACCCGAGCGCCGCCAATGTGCATCTGTCGGCAGTCGAGCACAAGGACAGCATCGTCTTCCTGCACGCCGTGCAAGCGGGCCCCGCCTCGCAAAGCTATGGCTTGCAGGTGGCGCAACTGGCTGGCGTGCCGCAGCCCGTGATCAAGGCGGCGCGCAAGCACCTGGCGCGCCTGGAAGCGCAGGCGCTCGACGCCACGCCGCAGCGCGACCTGTTCGCGCTGCCATCGGCCGATCCGTATGCGCAGGAGGAAGAAGAGGAAGCATCGGCGCCGCTGGCCGCGCTGAACGCGGCGCAGCAAGCCTTGCTCGACGCCATCGCCGACCTCGATCCCGATGCGCTCACGCCACGCGATGCGCTGGAGCAGTTGTATCAGCTGAAACGGCTGGCCGCCGCATGACGATCCGGCGCAGCACCCTGCGCCTGCTGGCGGCAGGCCTGCTGGCCGCCAGCCTGCCATGGCAAGCGGCACAGGCCGCACCGGCGGACCAGGCCGGCTTCGAGTTTGCCGTGCTGGGCCACTCCTTCAAGGACGGGCCCGACGATGCGCCACTGAAAAAGGCGATCGCCGAGACCAGCGCCTTCAATGCCGCCTTCGTCGTGGCAACGGGCATCAAGGCCGCCAGCGAATCGTGCAGCGACAAGCTGTACAGCCAGCGCAAGGACTTGCTGGACGCCAGCGGCCCGCCGCTGATCGTCTCGCTGTCGGCCAGCGACTGGGCGTATTGCCGCAATTCACGCGGCAGGGTCAACGCCATCGAGCGCCTGAACCGCCTGCGCGACGTGTATTTCGCCGACGACCAGAGCCTGGGCCAGCGCAAGCTGACCTTGTCGCGGCTGTCATCGACGGCGAAGTTCCGCAGCTATGCGGAAAATGCGCACTGGGAATACGGCGGCGTGCTGTTTGCCACCGTGAATCTGCCTGCGAACAACAACCATTTCCTGCCTGAAGCGGGCCGCAACAGCGAATTCGAAGACCGCCTGGTGGCCAACCGTTCCTGGCTGCAGCGCCTGTTCGCCATGGCCCAGCGCAAGAAGCTCGACGGCATCGTGCTGTTTTCCGACGGCGAGGTGGGCGTGCTGGACGAAGACGACAATTCGCTGCTGCCCAGCTTCAGCTCGAAACAGGATGGCTTCGCGGGGCCGCGCAAGCAGATCCGCACACTGGCAAAGAAATTCAGCGGCAAGGTCTTGCTGGTCGATACGCACAGCGACAACGAGGCGGAGGGGAAGGAAAGCAGGAACCGCAAGGCCGCCGCCAAGGTGGGCGCGCCAAAAATCAGCTGGAAAGGCAACCTGGGACACGTCAGCATCGACAACGACTGGTCCGCCATCGCCGTACGGCCAGGCAAGACGCCTTTGTTTGAGGTACGTCAACGGGCAGCCAGGCCATCGACGCAAGCCAGGGCCAAGGCGTCGACCTTGCGCCGTTAGCGCATAAGCAAACAGGCCGGCATGTAGACGGCCTGTTTTCATTCAAGCAGCGTCACGCCCAACAGACGTCACGACGCCTGACAAAACCGTAGCGAGCGGCTGCGCGGCGTGGCCGAGAAGCGCAACCGTACTAGAGTACGGTGAGCATCGCCGGCCGCGCCCCGCTGCGCGCAGCAGGTTTGGTCAGGTGTTAATGAATCGGGTGAGTACGGAAGTGATCGCCGTCTTCGCCCTCGTCACCTTCATCGTCGCCATGGTCATGGCCGTGTGCGCCATGCACGTGGCCATGGGCGATTTCTTCTTCGGTGGCTTCGCGCACGTCAGCGACGGTCAGCGAGAAGCGCAGCGCGATGCCGGCCAGTGGATGGTTGCCATCCAGAACAACTTTGTCGTCGGCGATATCGGTGACCGTGAAGATCATCGCTTCTTCGTCCGGCGAATCGCTTTCCGGCATGCCTTCGAACTGCATGCCCACTTCCAGCGGCTCAGGCAGGCGATTGCGCGGCTCTACCTTGACCAGGGCGGGATCGTATTCACCGAAAGCATCGTCCGGTTCGATCTGGATCGTGTTGGAATAGCCAACTTCCTTGCCGTCCAGCTCTTCTTCGATCTTTGGCAGGGTGTTTTCATAATCACCATGCAGGTAGACCATCGGCTGGCGGCCGTCTTCGATCAGATTGTCTTGCGCGTCTGACAGTTTGTAGTTGACAGTCACGACCGTATTCTTGGCAATCTTCATTATGCTTCCTTTCATTGTATAAGCTGGCAAATTATACCTTCACGCCGCCAACGGCAGGCGCATTCCTGCATTTCCGGTTGTTATAATGGGCGCATGAAAACATTAACTCTCCTCGGCGATATCACGCCAGCGCAATTCCTGCGCGACTACTGGCATAAAAAACCCCTGCTGATCCGCCAGGCCGTGCCCGGCTTCAAGGCCTTGTTCGATTTCAAGGCGCTGGCCGAGCTGGCCAAGCTGGACCACGTTGAATCGCGCCTGGTCAGCCATGCCGACGGCCACTGGAATATGCAGCAAGGTCCGTTGACCAGCCTGCCCTCCCCGAAACAGAAGGAATGGACCCTGCTGGTGCAGGGCGCCAACCTGCACAGCGCCAAGGCCGACGAGCTGCTGCGCCAGTTCCGCTTCCTGCCAGACGCCCGCCTGGATGACCTGATGGTCAGCTTCGCCACCGATGGCGGCGGTGTGGGCCCGCATTTCGATTCCTACGACGTGTTCCTGCTGCAAGGCCAGGGCAAGCGCCACTGGCGCATCGGCGCGCAGAAGGACCTGAGCCTGATCGACGGCTTGCCATTGAAAATCCTCAGCAACTTCACGCCGGACGAGGAATTCACGCTGGAACCGGGCGACATGCTGTACCTGCCGCCCCACTACGCGCACGACGGCGTGGCCATCGGCGACTGCCAGACCTATTCGATCGGCTTCCGTTCGCCATCGTTCCAGGAACTGGGCGAAGCCTTTTTGCAATTCATGGCCGATTCGATCGACTTGCCAGGCATCTACAGCGATCCTGACTTGAAAGCCTCTGCCAAGCCGGCCGAAATCCCCCGCGACATGCTCAGCACCATCACGGAAGAACTGAACAAGGTGCGCTTCACGGAAGAAGACGTCACCATTTTCCTGGGCGAACACCTGTCGGAACCGAAGCACAACGTATTCTTTACGCCACTGTCCAAGCCGCTGACGGTGGGCCGCTTCACGGACGCCGCACAAAAGAAAGGTGTCGTGTTGTCACGCAAGACCTTGATGCTGTATCGTGGCAAGAATGTCTTCATCAATGGCGAGTCGTTTGCCATTGGCAGGGCCGATAAAGCGACCCTGGAAACCCTGGCCAACGACCGCGCCCTCGATGGTGCCGCCGTCGCCAAGGCTTCGGATGACGTGATGGATGCGCTGTACACCTGGTATCAGGATGGCTGGATCGAATTGGCGTAAGCAGGCGCGCCGCAACAAAAGTGGTCTTACCGTAGTGGGAGTTTGTGAATCTGCGCTAGCGCAATAAAACATATTATTTTTATATCGTTTTGTCGCGCTTTCGCAAAACACTTACACTTGCTTGCAATTTGCTGCGGCAATTATTGCGATATCACAAAAAAGTTGCGAATTTGCCTCTTGCTCCTATTGCGACGCACCAAAAATCGCTATAATATTCGGTTAGGAAGTTTCCGTTGTCTGGCAGGCACCACCTGGTACGAAAAGCCTTCGAAGACGACCTAACGAGCGATAATTACCGGTAATTATTCATCGCAACAATGTTGATTTATTTTTGAAATAATTAAGGAAAACAAATGAAAAAATCCCTGCTGATCGCCTCCCTGATGGTTGTTGCTCTGGCTGCTTGCAGCAAAAAAGAAGAAGCTCCTGCACCAGCACCAGTAGTTGAAACCCCAGCACCAGCACCAGCAGTTGAAGCTGCTCCAGCTGCTGCTGCTGACGCTGCTGCTTCGGCCGCTACCGACGCTGCTGCTGCTGCTTCGGCTGCCGCTTCGGCCGCTACCGACGCTGCTTCGGCTGCTTCGGCTGCTGCATCGGCTGCTAAGTAATTTAGCACCCTGCACTAGAGAAAGCCGGCCTTCGGGCCGGCTTTTTTACGTCTGGTGTTTTATTCGCAGGATAAACACCGGACGTCGGCAACAAAAAAGGCTGGCCCGGGAAACCGGGGCAGCCTTTTTTAATCTGCAGCAGGTTTTCATGCCTGCCGCGATCACCGTAGTTATTTCAGCTGATCGTTCAGCAAGCCCAGAATCTTCTCGGCCACTGGCGAGGTATCCGGCTGGCCTTCGTTGCCGAGGATGCTGACCAGGCTGGTCGAACCATTGCCGGCCTTGACCAGGACGCGGTAGCGCTGCGCTTCCTTGTCCTTGTCCGACGACGAGCCCCAGCTGAACAGTTTCGAGAAGAAACCGTCTTTCTTGACCGCGTCCGGATCGACGTAGCGCACGAAATACGTACCCTGCGTGCGGTCGCGGTCTTCCACAGTGAAGCCGACGCGGTCCAGCGCCAGGCCGACACGGCGCCAGGCGCGGTCGAAACCTTCATCGACTTCGATGGCGCGCGCCGGCGTGGCGGCATCGCCCACCAGCTTGGCGTGCTGCGGCTGCACGATGGCGGCGTCGACAGCTGTCTTGGCTTGCGCTTCGTCGCCAGCAGCGCCCAGGCGCGTCATCAGCTTGGCCAGGAATTGCGCTTCCAGGCCCGGATCGTTGGGGCGCGCTGTCCAGGTGGTGGTTTCCTTGTCGCGGCCCGTAACAACCTCTTCCACGCCGCGGTGGCTGATGTAGATCTCGGTCGAACCATCGGCCAGACGTTCCACGCGGGTGCGGTATTTGTCTTTTTCGCCGCTCGAATACAGGCCGTCGAATACCTTGCCGATGGTGCTGCGAATGATATCTTGCGGGATCTTGGCGCGGTTTTCGTTCCACTCGGTTTCCATGATGCCAGCCGTCGGCTGGTCGATGGCGATGGTGAAGCCCGCATCTTCCCAGAACTGCTTCAATTGCGGCCACAGCACCTCAGGCGACTGCTTGACCACCAGCCAGCGCTGGTTGCCCGCGCGCTCGACCTTGACGCCGCCCGCCGTGACAGGCACCACGCCCACCACGCCATCGGCGCCCACGACAACGGGCGCACCCGCTGCAGCGCTGCGCTGGGCGTTGTAGCCGGAAGCCGTGGCCACGCCGTTTTTCGAATCTGGCAAGGAGTAGCGGTTGTCCTGCTGCAATTGCGTCAGGTCAGGCGGCACGTCCAGGGTGCTGGCTTTCTTGACCGACTTGTAGTCGACCTTGTCGCCACCGACCACCGAACTGATCATGCCGCAGCCCGCGAGGCTGGCAGCGACGGCGCCGATGACGATGCCGCGGACGGCGATGGTGGCAGGCGCCGATTGGGTTTTCTTGCAATTAGTCATGTCGTAACTGGGATAGGAAGCTAAGTAGCAGCTGAAATCAGGGAGGGTCCGGACTGGTCGAGTCCGGGCTTAAAGTCCGGCCTTAAGACAGGACACCAGCGTCGCGCAAGGCGTCGCGCACGGTAGCGTGGCAATTTTCAGCCAGCGGCACCAGTGGCAGGCGTATGCCTGCAGGCATCAGGCCCATTTCTGCCAGCGCCCATTTGACGGGCACCGGGTTGGGCTCGACAAACAATTTCTGGTGCAGGGGGAACACTTTGTTGTTGATGGCGATAGCCGTGGCACGCTCGCCCGCCATGGCGGCCACGCACAGTTCGTGCATGGCGCGCGGCGCGACGTTGGCCGTCACGGAGATATTGCCGTGGCCGCCGCAGAACATCAGTGCCATGGCGGTCGGATCGTCGCCCGAGTACACGGCGAAGTCCGCTGGAACCAAACGCAGCAGGTCGATGCCGCGGCCGATATTGCCCGTTGCATCTTTCACGCCAACAATATTCGGGATGGCCGACAGGCGCACGATGGTCTCGTTGCTCATGTCGGCAACCGTGCGGCCCGGTACGTTGTACAGGATCACGGGAATATCGACGGCTTCGGCGATGGCCTTGAAGTGCTGATACATGCCTTCCTGGGTAGGACGGTTGTAGTACGGCACCACTTGCAAGACAGCATCGGCACCCGCTTCTTTCGCGTAGCGCGTCAGCTTGATGGCCTCGGCCGTGGAATTGCCACCGGCGCCGGCGATGATAGGAATGCGTCCCTTGGCGTGCTCGACGGTCAACTGGATCAGTTCGCAGTGTTCTTCCACGCTCACAGTTGCCGATTCGCCCGTGGTGCCAACGATGACGATGCCGTCCGTACCCTCGGCGATATGCCAGTCGATCAGCTTGCGCAGACCTGGAAAGTCCAGACTGCCGTCCGCGTGCATCGGGGTGACGATTGCTACAATGCTGCCCTTGATCATAGTAAGTTTATAGCGCCGATAAATAAAACAACGATTGTAGCGGATAGCCCGCGCCTGTGGTGCATTCTACTTGGAAAGCCCGTTCAAAACGTCGGCAGCAAGGCTGCCAACCGTGGAAAATCTGGCCGGACAGCACAAATTCGTTGCACCAGAGCAGCTTTTGGCTGCTCCACGCGGCCATCCTCATACGCGACGACGCGAAAGCCGTGTTCCAGCGCCATGGCCAGCAGCTCGCCCTCCTTGAGCAGGAATGCCGGGTTCGACGGCTTGCCGAACTGCTCATTGCCTTCGGCAAAGGTCTCGTACAGCAGCACGCCATCGGGCGCCAGGCTGGCGATCATCGCTTCAAACAGCGGGCGGTGCAGGTAGTTGGTGACGACGATGCCGGCAAAGCGCCCCGCCGCGAACGGCCACACGGCGCCCGGCGCCTCCAGGTCCACCAGCGACGTGACGATGCCGGGGCCGGCCGCCTTTTCCAGTATTTCCGGATCGTGGTCGAGCGCGATCACGGGATGGCCCAGGGTCACCAGGTGGCGCGCGTGGCGGCCTGCGCCACAAGCCAGGTCCAGCACCTCGCCACCGGGGATCAAAGGCGCCCAACGGCGCACCCAGCCGGAAATCGTGTCAGTGTCTACTACGTGTTCAGTTACTTGCATCGGTACTTCCATCAGTTAATGTCGTATTTGGCGGTATCAGCCCAGCAGCATGCGCAGTGGCAAAGTCATCGCGTACAGGATTTCCACCGCCCGCTGCAGCACCCCGCTCAACGCCAGGCCCAGGTAGCCCTTATAGCTCAGGAAGATCAGCAGCGCGAAGACAAACGGCGTGTAGCGGTCGATGCTGGCGTACTTCCTGGACAAGCTGCCGGGCAACAGGCCGGCGACGATACGCCCGCCATCGAGGGGCGGCACGGGTATCAAATTAAAACAGAACATGACGACGTTGACGGCCACGCCAGCCAGGCTCATCTCGTCAAGATAATTGCGCATGGCAAAATCTGGCGACATCGCGCCCAGCAAGACATGCAGCATCATCCAGCCAAACGCCATGGCCAGGTTGGCCATAGGCCCGGCCAGCGCCACCCAGGCCATTTGCTCCTTCGGCTTGCGCAGGCGGCTGAAATCGACCGGCACCGGCTTGGCATAGCCGAACGGCACGCCGATGGCCCAATACAGGGTCAAGGGCAGCAGGATGGTGCCGAAAAGATCGATATGCCGGATGGGATTGAGGCTCAGCCGCCCCTCGTTCGAGGCCGTCGGGTCGCCAAAATACCGGGCTGCGTAGCCATGCGCCGCTTCATGCAGGGAAATGGCAAACAGCACGGGCACCAGATACACCGCGACCGTCTGGACCGTCACATTGATATCATTCATGGCGCCGATTTTAACAGAGGCACCCGCTGTCCTTGCTTATGTTGCCATTAAGACCCCATTGCGGCAGCCAGCATCTTTTGCCTGCCGCAGCCGCATTGCGCTACCGGCACACGCTATCAGGACAGCTAAAAACGGCAGCGGCACCCGCCCCGCCATGCCGTCTACAGGCCCAGCACGGCCGGGTCGCCGCGGCCCACGCGCACCACTTCCGGCTCCGGCCCCGTCAGGTCGATCACGGTACTGGGACCGTGCGCGCAGACGCCGCCATCGATGATCAGGTCGACCAGCTTTTCCAGCCGCTCGCGGATGGTGTCCGCATCCGTCAGGCTGTCTTCGTCGCCGGGCAGGGTCAAGGTGGCGCCCAGCAGGGGCTGGCCCAGTTCTTCCAGCAGGCATTGCACGATGCGGTGCTGCGGCACGCGCAGGCCGATGGTCTTGCGCGACGGGTGGCTGAGGCGGCGCGGCACTTCCTTGGTCGCTTCCAGGATGAACGTATAGGCACCCGGCGTGGCCGCCTTGAGCAGGCGGAACTGGCGGTTGTCGACACGCGCGTACACGCCCAGCTCGCTCAAGTCGCGGCACAGCAGGGTCAAATGATGCTTCTCATCCACGCCACGGATGCGGCGCAGGCGCTCGACGGCGCCCTTGTCGTCCAGCTGGCACACCAATGCGTAGCAGGAATCGGTGGGCAAGGCCACCACGCCGCCGGACTGGATGATCTGCGCCGCCTGCTTGATCAGGCGCAATTGCGGATTGTCAGGGTGAATCTGGAAAAATTGACTCATGGTTTACACGTTCTTCATATTGAGACAGTTATCATTATTGCACGCCGCGCAGGGCAGCGATGCGCTGCTCGATCGGCGGATGGGTGGCGAACAGCGCGCCCCAGCCGCCATTGCCGCCGCTGATGCCCAGCGCCTGCATCGATTGCGGCAGCTCGCCGGGCTGCACGCCGCCCAGGCGGGCCAGCGCATGCATCATCGGCGTCGGGCTGCCCAGCAGCTTGGCCGAACCGGCGTCGGCGCGAAATTCGCGCTGGCGCGAGAACCAGGCGACGATGATGGAAGCGAGCAAACCGAAGATCACTTCGCACACCATGACGGTGACAAAATAGCCGATGCCGCGCCCGCCGCCTTCGCGGTTATTATTTTTCATCAGCATATTATCGACAAAGAAGCCCACGACGCGCGCCATGAAGACGACAAAGGTATTCACCACGCCCTGGATCAGGGTGAGCGTTACCATGTCGCCATTGGCGACGTGGGCGATTTCATGGCCCAGCACGGCTTCGACTTCATCGCGATTCATGCTTTGCAGCAGGCCCGTCGAGACGGCCACCAGCGCCGAATTCTTGAACGCGCCCGTGGCAAAGGCGTTCGCGTCCCCCTCGTAGACGGCCACTTCCGGCATGCCGATGCCGGCCCGCTCGGACAGCGCACGCACGGTATTGACCAGCCACAGTTCGGTGGACGAGGTCGGGTTGTCGATCACGCGCGCGCCGGTGCTCCACTTGGCCATCGGTTTGCTGATCAACAGGGAAAAGATCGACCCCGTGAAGCCGACCACCAGCGAAAACACCAGCAGGCTGCCCAGGTTCAGGGTACTGCCGCGCGCCGGATTGCCCACGCCCAGCAAACTGAGCACGAGCGACAGCACCAGCATCACGGCCAGGTTGGTTGCAATAAAAAGGACGATACGTTTCATGGGCGTTGGCTCCGGATGAAGAGGAATAACAATAACTAAAAGATAAGTGCGAGGTGACGCATTTTCAATGCCCGCGCGCGTACTGCGCTGAATGCCTGAGAAAATCGTCGCGAGCGGCAGTCAATTGTGGCCGGGAAGCGGAGCTGTGCCACAGCACAGCGGGCATCGCCAGCCGCAAGTGGCGCCGCGCAACAGATTTTCCTGACTACCAGCTAAAACCAGTCGTGCCAGATCGGGGTGACATTCGACGGCAAAGGCGGCAGCATGGCAAAATCCACGCGCGATTCGCCCGGCGCGTGGAAGTCCGTGCCGCGCGAGGCGAGGAAACCGTAATCGTTCGCCAGGCGCGCGTATTCCGGATACTGGTCGGGGCTGTGGCTGCCCGTGACGACTTCGATGGCCACGCCGCCGAGTTGCTTGAATTCATCGAACAGCACGCCTTGCGCCGTGTAGCTGAAGCGGTAGCGGCCCGGATGGGCGATGACAGCCACGCCGCCCGCGCCGCGTATCCAGCCGACCGCGTCTGCCAGGGTGGCCCAGCGGTGTTCGACGTAGCCAGGCTTGCCATCAGACAGGTATTTCTTGAACACGTCGGGGATGTTCGCGCATTTGCCCGTTTCCACGATGTAGCGGGCGAAGTGCGTGCGCGACATCAGGTCCGGGTTTCCGACGAATTTCAGCGCGCCTTCATAGGCGCCGGGAATGCCGGCCAGGTCCAGCTGGCGGGCGATTTCGCGGCCGCGCGCATCGCGCCCGGAACGCGTCTGCTGCAAGCCCTGCACCAGGCCCGGATTGTTTTCATCGACTTGCAAGCCGACAATGTGCACGGTTTCACCGGCCCAGGTAATGGAAATTTCCACGCCGGCCACGAAACGCATGCCCAGGTCCAGCGCGGCCGCGCGCGCGGCGGCGATGCCCGATACTTCATCGTGGTCGGTCAGCGCCCACACGTCGACGCCGGCCTTGCGCGCGTGCGCGGCCACGGCGGCAGGCGACAATACGCCGTCGGAGATATTCGAATGACAATGCAGGTCAACTTTAAGCATACAAAAACAATACCCTGCACGGGCTCAGCATGGAAGAAGTTTTCATTGTACGCTGCTTGTCAAATGAGGAAGTCGCGTTAGCGACACAGTAGCGCCTGCGCAGCTACGCCGCCAGGAACGCTTCCACCAGGCGCGCCAGTGCGACCGGCTGGTCGTGGTGCAGCATATGGCCTGCGTCCAGCAGCATTTCGCAACGCACATCCTTGATGCAGGCCAAACGGCGGTCGATCTCGATACGCGCCTCTTCCTTCGGCCCCATCCATTGCCACATATTCGTGTCATCGGCCTCCACCCACAGCACGGGTGCCGTGATGCGGCGCCAGCATGCCATCACTTCTTCCACCTGGTACAGGATGGGATTGACCCTCTTGTGCTGCGGGTCGCCCATGATGTCCCACTCGCCCGCCTCGTTCTGCGCCGACCAGTGTTCGGCGAGAAACGCCGCACGCTCGTCCGGCAGGCGCGGATTGGTCTTTTGCAGGCGCTCGGCCACGGCGCGCTGCGTGGGATAGCTGCGCATCTGCGGCGGTTCGCGCAATTCATCGAGCCACTTGGCATAGCGGCCCGGCGCCTGCTCAGGCTTGCTTGCCATCATGCCGAAGCCTTCCAGGTTGATGAAGCGGCTGATGCGCTGCGGGCGCACGCCCGCGTACAGGCCGGCCACGTTGGCGCCCATGCTGTGCCCCAGCAGATTGACGGGAGCGTCCGGCGAGTAATGCAGCAGCATGGCGTCCAGGTCGGCCAGGTAGTCGGGGAACCAGTAGGTGTCCGATTGCGTGTAGTCGCTCAGGCCAAAGCCGCGCCAGTCGGGCGCGATTACGTGCCAGTCGCCTTGCAACTCGTCGACAACGAACTGGAACGAGGCGGCCACGTCCATCCAGCCGTGCAGCATGAACAGGATGGGCGCACCTTCGCGGCCCCAGTGGCGCACGTGGGTGCGCGCGCCGCGGATGTTGATGAATTCGGAACGGGAAAGTTTCATGTTTTTCATCGGATGCCTGCCTTGAAAGTGGCGCGGATGGCGCCACATGCTGTGTCTGTAGATAGTGCGGATATAAAAGTACGACCGTTCGATAATTATACCGGATAGATGGCCGGCGTTCGGACTTGTCCTGCAACAGCGTAAAATAGCGCAAAACTTCCGCGTCCGGCCATGCCCGGCGCTTCCACCACCGCCACAGGCTAACGATGACACTCTACCAATTGGGCGCCGATGCGCCGCAGATTGATGCTTCCGCTTTTGTTGCCGACACGGCCAACGTGATCGGCAAGGTGACCCTGGAAGCGAACAGCTCGGTGTGGTTCGGCGCCACCATTCGCGGCGACAACGAACGCATCACCGTGGGCGCCAACAGCAACGTGCAGGAAGGCGCCGTGCTGCACACGGACCCCGGCTACCCGCTCGACATCGGCGCGAACGTGACCATCGGCCACCAGGCGATGCTGCATGGCTGCACGATAGGCGACGGCGCCCTGATCGGCATCCAGGCGGTGATCCTGAATGGCGCGAAGATCGGCAGGAACTGCCTGGTCGGCGCGGGCGCGCTGGTCACGGAAGGCAAGGAATTTCCCGACAATATGCTGATCCTCGGCTCACCGGCAAAAGCCGTGCGGGCCCTGACGGCAGACGATATCACCAGGCTACAAGGCAACGCCGTCAATTATGTACAACGCGGCCAGCTATTTAATACGCAACTCAAGAAGATTGGATAAAAGTATGACGACTGAAACCACGGGCGCCGTCAGCGCTGCCGCCACCGGCCAGGATACCCTGCAAAAATTTATTTTCGACAACGCCGCCGTGCGCGGCCAGTTCATCGACGTGTCCCACACCTGGCAGGAAGTGGTGGCGCGCCACGCCTACCCGCTGGCCGTGAAAAAAGTGCTGGGCGAAATGGTGGCCGCCGCCGCCCTGCTGTCGGCCAACCTGAAATTCAACGGCTCCATCATCATGCAGATCCACGGTGACGGTCCCGTGCGCCTGATGGTGGTCGAGTGCGATTCCGACCTGCGCCTGCGCGCCACCGCCAAACTGGATCCGGACGCCACCATCCCCGACGTGGCCACCGTGCCGCAATTGCTCAACGCCACGGGCAAGGGCCGCTTCATCATCACCCTGGACCCGGCCGACAAGGTGCCAGGCCAGCAGCCATACCAGGGCATCGTGCCGCTGGACGGCGACGACATGGCCACCGTCATCGAAAACTACATGTTGCGCTCGGAACAGCTCGACACGCGCCTGTGGCTGGCCACGGACGACAGCGTCTCGCGCGGCCTGCTGCTGCAAAAGCTGCCGCACCATGGCGGCAAGGCCGAAGCGACGCCCGTCTCGGAAGAAGACGCGCTCGATACGTGGAACCGCGCCGTGATGCTGGCATCGACCTTGAAAGAGGAGGAAATCCTCGCCACCGATATCGACACCCTGATGCAGCGCCTGTTCTGGGAAGAAACGATTCGCGTCTTCGACCCGCTGCACCCGAGCTTCCACTGCACCTGCACGCGTGAAAAAGTGGGCAATATGCTCAAGATGCTGGGCGAGGAGGAAGTCAACAGCACTCTGGAGGAAGTGGGACAAGTGGGCGTGAACTGCGATTTCTGCGGCCAGCACTACGAGTTCGACAAGGTCGATTGCGCGCAGCTGTTCATCACGGATGCGCCAGCTGAAGTGTTAATACCGCCCGCAGCCAGCATCAATTAAGCTCGACCCAGCATTACAGTTTCATCATGCATCCACCGCGCCGCCCTTGAGGCGGCGCAATTGTTTCTGCTGTCATTCTCCCGTCATCAGTTCGTCATCAGCCCGTCATGCGGTGCCGTTACGCTGCGCAGCTTGTCTTACCCACACTACTTTCCACAGGCTGATGATGAACTCCCACTTGAAGCTGGCCCTGCGCCGCCGTTCCTTCCACGTTTTGCTGGGCGCCTGCGCCGCAGGCCTCTCCTTGCCGGCACTGGCGCAAACGGCCGTGGCCGCCGCCGTGGCGTCCGCCGCCACCGACATGGCCGCGCCCGCAAACGCCGCCGCTGACGACGGCGCGACGATGGCCACCGTGGAAATTTCCTCGCGCAAGACGCGCTCGTCCGTCTCCCTGAGCAAGAATGAGATCCAGAAAATCCTGCCCGGCACGAATCCTTTGAAAGCCCTGCAAACCTTGCCAGGCGTCAGCTTCCAGACGGCCGATCCATGGGGCAACAACGAGCAGAACCTGTCGCTGTTCGTGCATGGCTTTTCCGGTCAGCAGCTGGGCTACACCATGGATGGCGTGCCGCTGGGCGACCAGCAGTACGGCAACTACAACGGCCTGTCGCCGCAGCGCGCCGTCATCAGCGAAAACGTGCGCAGCGTGGTGCTGTCGTCCGGCGCGGGCGATCTGGCCACGGCCTCGACCAGCAACCTGGGCGGCACCATCGAAACCTATTCCAGCGACCCGCTGGCCACGCAGGGCGCCAGCGTGCAGCAAACCGTGGGCAGCCACCGCACCTCGCGCACCTTTGCCCGCTACGACACGGGCGCCTTTGGCGATGGCAGCAGCGCGTACGTTTCCGTGCTGCACCATGAAGCGCGCGCCTGGGACTTCGACGCGCGCCAGGGCGGCGACCAGGTCAACGCCAAATACGTCAACCGCAGCGACGCGGGCAAGCTGACCCTGTTCTTCAATTACTCGGACAAGATCGAGCCGAACGAGGACAGCACCGTGCACGTGGCCGGCGAGACGAGCGCGCCCTACACGCGCCCCTTCCTGTATCCGGACTTCAAGGCGGCTCTCAATTATTTGTCGCCAACGGGCGCCACGCCGGCCGCCGATGGCAACAATTACCGCAATTACTACAGCGATGCGCAGCGCACCGATTACCTGGCCTACGCCAAGTTCGACGCCAACCTGTCCGAAGGCACGACCTGGTCGAACCAGGTGTATTACCACAAGGATGACGGCGCCGGCGTGGTGGCCGGCCCCATCGGCGTGGCCGGCTTGCCGGGCCTGTTCAGCGTGTATTACCCCAAGCAGAACTTGAAGGAAGTTTTCGGCAACTCGGGCTACGCCGTGCGCACCACGGAATACGACATCAAGCGCGGCGGCGTCATTTCCACCCTGCGCAAGGAAATCGGCGAACACCAGGTCGAGATGGGACTGTGGCTGGAACAGAACCGTTCATCGGCCTACCGCCGCTGGTATGCGCTGGACGTGAACAACCCGACTTCGCCCTACGACCGTCCCAGCAATCCTTTGATCACGCAGTACGGCAGCGAGATCGACAACAAGGTGGTGCAGCTGCATCTGCAGGATGAGTGGCGTTTGCGCCCTGACATTGCCCTGCAGGCCGGTTTCAAGTCCAGCCTGCAGTTCGCCGATGGCCAGTTCCCCGTGCAGCCGGCCAAGGGCGCCATTGCCGGCGGTTCCACGGCCTTGCCCGTCGGTTCCATCACGACGAAAAAATGGTTCTTGCCGCAGGTGGGCGCGCGCTGGGATTTCACGCCGCAGGACCAGCTGTACTTCAATATCCAGAAAAACATGCGCCAGTTCGTCACCTATGGCGGTGGCGGCGCCTCGCCATGGAGCTTGTCGAGCCAGGCCGCTTTTGACCTCTTCAAGCGCGACGCCAAGCCGGAAACGGCGCTCACCTATGAAGTGGGCGTGCGCGGCAGCCACGCGCTGAACCTGGGCGCCATCACGGCCATCGATGGCCAGGTGAATGTGTACCACGTCGATTTCAGCAACCGCTTGCTGCAGATCAGCCCGACACCGGTGATTTCCTCCATCATAGGCGGCAACCCCGTGCTGGCCAACGTCGGCAGCGTGCGCACGGACGGCATCGATATCGCCGGCACCGTGCACTTCGGCAGCAATTTTTCGTTCTACAATGCCCTGTCGTACAACCGCTCGCAGTACGCGGACAATTACAACAATGGCGCCGCACTGGTCATGACGGCGGGCAAGAACGTGCCGGGCTCGCCCGAGTGGCTCAACAAGTTCGTGGCCTCGGCCACGTTTGGCGATATCGAAGTGCAGCTGACGGGAGACTATGTGGGCAAGCGCTACGCGACGTACACCAACGATTTGTCCGTGCCCAGCTACTTCCTGATGGGCCTGGGCGTGTCGGGCAAGCTGCCGGCCATGGCCAGCTGGCTGAAAAATCCGCGCTGGAGACTCAACGTCAGCAACCTGGCCAACCGCGAGGGATCGCTGAACGTGGTCGTGGGCGCGGCCGACAAGACGTATAACACCTTCCCGATCGCGCCGCGCCAGGGCTTCCTGACCTTGACGGCGGATTTCTGATGCGCACACCGATCCTCCCGCAACGGCATTTTTCACGCCGCAACTTCGTCCAGGCGGCGGCTGGCGGCCTGGCCCTGGCGGCCGCACCGGGCTTCGCGGCCGGCCTGCTGGCTGCACCACCGGCGCGGCCGCTGGTCTTCGCCCACCGCGGCGCCAGCGCCCTGCGCCCCGAGCATACGCTGGCCTCGTACGCCAAGGCCATCGTCGATGGCTCCGACTACGTGGAGCCGGACCTGGTCGCCACGCGCGACGGCATCCTGGTGGCGCGCCATGAAAGCAACCTGATCGACACCACCGACGTGGCGCGCCGGCCCGAGTTTGCCAGCCGGCGCGGCAAGAAGATGGTCGATGGCGAATGGCACGAAGGCTGGTTCGTCGACGACTTCACCCTGGCCGAACTGAAGACCCTGCGCGCCATCGAACGGTTGCCGAAAGTACGCACTGGCAACACCTTGTACGATGGACAATTCCAGATCCCCACCTGGGAAGAAATCATCGATTTTGTTGCAGCGCAATCTGCCGCCAGCGGACGCATCATCGGCCTGGTGCCGGAGCTGAAAAGCTCGACGTATTTCCGCGACGCGGGCCTGGCGCTGGAAGACCGCTTCCTCTCGACCATGCTGGCGCATGAATACACGCGCCGCGCACCGGTCGAAATCCAGTCCTTCGAAGTGGCGAATTTGAAGTATCTGCGCGAGAAGCTGGGACGGCGCGCCAATGTGCGCCTGATGCAGCTGGTGGTGGGCGGCGACGTGCGTCCCATGGACGTGGTCAAGGCTGGCGGCAAGCTGACATTCGGGCAGATGACGACGCCAGCCGGCCTGCGCGACATTGCCGCCTATGCGGACGTGGTGGCGCCGCCCACGCGAGCAATCATCCCGCTGGGCGCCGACCAGCGCCTGGCGCCGCCGTCCTCCATCGTCGACGATGCGCACCAGGCAGGCTTGCGGCTGCACACGTGGACCTTCCGCCCGGAAAACCGTTTCCTGGCGGCCGATTTCCGTGACGGCAATGGTGAAAACGCGCGCAATGAAGCCGGTTCCGTGGCTGAAATGCGCCGTTACATCGAGACGGGACTCGACGGTTTTTTCAGCGACGATCCGGGTTTGGGACGCATCGCCGCAGGATAAACCGCAGGATGAACATTTCGTAACAAATTCATTTTCGGGGCGTGGCCGGTGGCTACGCCCTTATTATTCGTTTCTTGAATTTCTGAAATTGGAATTTGAAATTAGACATATATCGCCAACTCCATTATTGTGCAATGCAACAACAGACCATTCATGGAGGGCATATGTCCACTTTTACCAACACTTACAGTAACGACAACGACAACTATTTCAGCAACCTGGGCCGCGCCACGCGCGCCTTCCTGGGCGCCCTGCTCGCTTCCAAGCCGTACAGCGAACTGGCACAGAAGGAAGTCATCACCACGGGCACCAGCATCAGCAGCACCGAAGAGCAGCGCCATGTACGCCCAAGCAAGCGCGATATCGCCCTGCTGAACTCGGAAGCAGCCCGTTATGAGCACCTGATGCCGAACCTGGCCTCCGAGCTGCGCTTCCTGGCCTCGCGCGGTTAAAAAAACGCCCAGGGCGGCGTTGCCTGCGCCTTGCCGTACTTGCGTACTGTCTTCGGCTTGGCGCCTGGCCCTGGACGTTTTTT